>JGI24698J34947_10000925_pt1 | contig 14894 bp, 9 predicted proteins | sample TergutMp193P3_FD_34947 | JGI IMG/M metagenome (IMG submission 34947) | reverse complement strand
CCCCCCCCCCCCCCAGCAAATAGCGTGCCAAACCACCCGACTTTACAAAGATTTTACATACATTTTACAAAGGCGGTCATTAAAGAATCCGCCGAAGCGGAGGTGTATGGGTAAAAATAATAATAATGGGGAAATACAGGGCGCGGGACTTTTTGTAGCGGCGGCTAACCCCGCCGGCATGTCCCATACAAAGAAGGTGTCCGCGCCCTGTATTTCCCCTACATTGACCTTGACGTTGGTTTTAACATTCTGACCGCGTTAAAAGGTTGGGTAGGGCACGCCCCGCTGGGGCGGGGTGCCCTCCATATAAGTCATTGGTTAGGGCCGGGCGCCCTCCAAATAAGTTGCAGGTTTGGGATAATTTTCGTTTAACTATTTATCTTAAAAACAGGAGGATTTGTATTATGATGTGCATGAACGTTAAAATGCTGGCGGCAACTATGGTTGCCGTAGTTGCGTTGGCGGCGGGGGCTTGGGCCCAAGAGCTGTGGACTTCAGGGACTACGACCGTTGCGCTTGGCGCAGACATGACGATGACGGTCAGCGGGACGGGGGATATGGAGAATTATAGCAGTGGCGCCGCCCCGTGGCTTCCTTACAGAAATTTCATTAACCGCGTAGTCATTGAAAACGGCGTGACGTCCGTTGGAGATAACGCGTTTTACGCCTGTTCAAGCATGACGTCTTTGACTATTGGCAACGGCGTTACTACTGTTGGAAACGGCGCGTTTTATAATTGCAACAAACTGACGTCTTTGATTATTGGCAACGGCGTTACTACTATTGGAGACGGCGCGTTTTATAATTGCAACGGCCTGACGTCGCTAACGATTGGCGATGGCTTAACTTCTGTTGGAGATTTCAACGAGGTTTCTGATTTCCCGAATCTGACAAACATAGAAGTAGGCGAAGGTAATACCATATATAGCTCTGTTGACGGCGTATTATTCGATAAAAACAAAACTACTCTGTACAACTATCCCAGAGGCAAACAAGGCGCATATAGTATTCCAGACGGTGTGGCGTATATTGCAGGGAGGGCGTTTGCTAATAACAGCGGCCTGACGTCGGTAACGATTCCCAACAGCGTGACTACTATTGTAGATGGCGCGTTTATGAATTGCGCCGGCCTGACATCGGTGACGATTGGCGATGGCGTGACTTATATTGGGCGTTGGGCGTTTGCTAATGACAGCGGCCTGACGTCGATAACGATTCCCAACAGCGTGCTTAATATTCAAGATAGCGCGTTTACGAATTGCGCCGGCCTGACATCGGTGACGATTGGCAACGGCGTGACTTCTATTGGGGATTGGGCGTTTGGTGGTTGCGACGGCCTGACAACCGCAACATTTTTAGCGGCGGTTCCGCCCGCAACTATTGGCAGCAGCGCTATCCACTGGTCCACTTGCCTGTCGGTTCCTGATGCCGGCGTTGCCGCCTATCGCTCTCAATTTGGCGTCATTTATTGTATTAACGGGGCGCTGGGCGCGGGGCTTGAGAAGCCGGCAGCAAGCGGCGATACCGTTACCATTAACAACGCGAAGCAGTTGGCCTTTTTAGCAGCCGCGGTGAACAATGGCATTTCCGCTTATCATATCGGCAAGCATATTAAATTAACTGACGACATCGACCTTTCCGCGCATGGCGAAGGCTCGGCGTTCAACGGCGGCAAGGGCTGGATTCCGATTGGGACGGAGTCTAACCCTTTCGGCGGCTTTTTCAACGGCAACGGCCACAAGATAACGGGGCTTTACATTAACGACGCCGCGCTTGATTACGCCGGCCTGTTCGGGCGCATAGGCACGGGCATCACGGGTTCCTGTTATCAAATCACAAGCGGCACCCACGGGACGGTGGAGAAATTGGCGCTCGAGGGCGTGAACATCACCGCCAGAAATTACGTGGGCGGCGTGGCGGGGTTTATAGGCGGGTGGAGCAACACAAGCAATGTTGAATTTATCAGTCTTGTAACGTTTAGCTATGTAACGGGAAGCGTCAGCGGGGGCAACCGCGTCGGCGGCATAGTGGGTTCTTCGGATGCTTACGGCTGGGTGGGTTCTTCGGACACTTACGGCGGCGTAGGCCCTTGCTGGTCTACCGCGGAAGTGAGCGGGCTCAACCGCGTGGGCGGCATAGCCGGCGACGTGGACGGCGGCGTAGGTAACAGCGCGGCCCTAAACACGCGCGTCAGCGGCACGGGAACCTACGTCGGCCGCGTGGCGGGCCACCGAATTACGAGGGGCGACGATGGGATTAACTACGATATAACTTGGCCTATACTTGAAAATAACGCCGCGTTCGACGGTATTTTGACAAGAGCCGGCACGACGTTTTGGCTTCACGCCGGCGCGGACAGTATTGACGGCCTTGCTATGACAAAAACGGCTATCAACATTGATGGCACGTTGGGCGGGCGGTTCACGGTCGACGACGGCATTTGGGCTGTTCAGGACGACGCCCTCCCCGGTTTCGGCGCACCCGTCGCCATGCCTGCGCATCTGTACACGGAAATCGGGTACGCGGAGGCTCCGGCCATTACCTCTTTGACTGAGAGTAAAACCGTAGAAATATGGAGCGTGGCAGAGTTGTCCGTAGCGGCTGCCGCGTCGGGCGTTTTGAGTTACAGGTGGTACAGAAACACGACCGCGAGCAATGCAGGCGGCGCGGCGATTGCGGGCGCGACGGGGAGCACGTACGACGTTCCGACTAACGCCGCGGGAACGTTCTATTATTATGTAGTGGTAGCCAACTCGTCCACAAGCGGGGATTTGCGCCCGTCAAGGGTAACGAGCGATGTGGTAACGGTAACGATTTCGACGGGAATCAACTATGAGGCGCCGGCAGTAAGCGGCGATACCGTTACCATTAACAACGCGAAGCAGTTGGCCTTTTTAGCCGGCGCGGTGAAAAATGGCCTTTCCGATTATCATCTCGGCAAGCACATTATATTAACTGCCGACATCGACCTTTCCGCGTACGGCGAAGGCTCGGCGTTCAACGGCGGCAAGGGCTGGGTTCCGATTGGGACGGAGTCTAACCCGTTCGGCGGCTTTTTCAACGGCAACGGCCACAAGATAACGGGGCTTTACATTAACGACGCTACGCTTGATTACGCCGGCCTGTTCGGGCGCATAGGCGAGGGTGACTGGCACACCGCGAGCGGCGCCCACGGAACGGTGGAGAGGTTGGCGCTTGTGGACGTGAACGTCACCGCCAAGCGTTACGTAGGCGGCGTGGTCGGATTTATATGTGGGTGGAGCAATAGAAACGACGATGAGTTTTTAAGTTCCGTGACGCATAGTTATGTAACGGGAAGCGTCAGCAGCGTGGGCAGCTACGTCGGCGGCATAGTGGGTTCCATTAGCGGTTACGCCTATATGCACAATTGCTGGTCAACCGCGGAAGTGGACGGGAGCGGGTGGTGGTTCGTGGGCGGCATAGCCGGCGACGTGGACGGCGGCTTAACGTACAGCGCGGCCCTAAACACGCGCGTCAGCTGCGGGAGCGGCTTCGTCGGCCGCGTGGCGGGCTCCCGAATCGTTGGCCAAGACGTCACGTGGACTGTACTTGAAAATAACGCCGCGTTCGACGGTATTTTGACGAGAGACAACACGACGTCTTGGCTTCACGCCGGCGCGGACAGTATTGACGGCCTTGCTATGACAAAAACGGCAATAAACATTGACGGCACGCTGGGCGGGCGGTTCACGGACGACTACGGCATTTGGGCTGTTCAGGACGGTTTCCTCCCCGGTTTCGGCGCACCCGTCGCCATGCCTGAGCATCTAATCGTTCCGGTCATTACCTCTCTGACGGAGAGTACAAGCGTCAAGGCGGGGGATGAGGTGGAGTTGTCCGTAACGGCGTCCGTGTCCGCGGGCGTTTTGACCTATCAGTGGTACAGAAACACGACCGAGAGCAGCGCCGGCGGCGCGGCGATTGCGGGCGCGACGGGGAGTACGTACGCCGTTCCGACCAGCGCCGCGGGAACGTTCTATTATTATGTAGTGGTAACCAGCTCGTCCGCAAGCGGGAATATGCACCCGTCAAGCGTAACGAGCGATGTGGTAACGGTTACGGTAGCGCCCGTATACTATACTGTAACGTTCGATTCGCAAGGCGGCAGCGCGGTACCCGAGCAAAGCGTAGAGTATGACGGCAAAGTAACGGAACCCGCCGACCCGACCCGCGCGAACTACTATTTTTACGGTTGGTTCAAGGAAGCCGCCTGTACGCACGAGTGGGATTTCGGCGGGGACGTGGTAACGGCGGCAGTAACGCTTTACGCGAAGTGGACGACGACTGTCCCATCACACGCGGTACATTTCGACACACAAGGCGGCAGCGCGGTAAGTTCGGAGCACGTAGAGGAAGGCAAAAAGGCGACCGAGCCGGCAGCCCCGACCCTCGCGGGCCACACGTTCGGCGGGTGGTATAAGGAGCCCGCTTGTACGAATGAGTGGGATTTTGGTACGGAGATAACGGAAACGGTAACGCTTTACGCGAAGTGGACGATAAACACTTACGAGGTAACGTTCAGCGCGGGCGCGAACGGCGGTATAGCGGCCACGGTTGACGGTAGCGCGATTACCACGGGCGAGTTGGTGCAATACGGCAAGAGCGTAATATTCACCGCGACGCCCAACGATGGTTACGACGTAATCGGCTGGACGCTGAACGGCTCGGCGGTTGCGAGTGCCGACGACAACGACAATATTTACACGCTAAGCGTATCGGCGGCGGCGGTGGTAGCGGTATCGTTTGGCAAGACCAATGCCATAGCGCAAAGCGACCGCGTGATACCGGCGGTTAAGCCGAAGGAAGAGGCCACGGTGATAGCGCCGGTAAGTCAGTTGACCGGCGAGTTCACGGCCGGCCCGAACCCTGTAGCGAAGCAGTCGGGGAGCGTGAGTTTTTTCCGTCAGGGGAAGAGAGTTGCTAATAGCGAGTTGCGTATATACGACGCTACGGGCAACGTTATAAACAAGGTTAAGATTAGCGACAAGGCGTTGAACAACCAAGCGAGGCATCAGGTGGGCACGTGGGATTTGAAGGACGCGAAGGGCAGGCCGGTATCGGAAGGTACGTATTTGGTTAAGGGCGTGATAAAGGCGTCGGACGGGAAGAGCGAGAAGGTGTCGGTAATCTTAAGTGTAAGATAGTTGAGGTAGTGGGTAATGTATGGTGATTGCGAGGGGTACGGGTCATGCCGTACCCTTTGCGTTATTGCGGGATTTGGTTTTGTCTTTGGGCATATAGTATTTTGTATGTATGAGGCTATTACCGATAGGCATACAGGATTTCGTGGACATACGCGAGCGCGGTTTTGTGTATGTGGACAAGACCGCGCGGATTCACCAGTTGATTACCGGCTCCGGCAAGCCGTTTTTTCTGTCGCGCCCGCGCCGGTTCGGGAAGTCGCTTTTGTGCTCGACGTTGGGGGCGATATTTGAGGGCAGGCGCGAGTTGTTTGGTGAGATAGCGGGGCGTCCGGCGTTGGCTATTGATTCCTTAAACTGGGAGTGGAAGAAACATCCGGTGATACGGTTGGATTTGAACGCCGGAACCTATTCTAACGGAGTAAATGAACTTCTCTCAGTGTTGTATGCCGAATTACGAAGAGAAGCGGCCAAGAGCGGCGTCACGCTGGAAAATACGGATGTTAAAAGCCAGTTTAAGTACCTTTTGGAAATGGTAGTCAGGAACACCGGCGAAAAGGCTGTAGTAATTATTGACGAATACGATAAGCCATTGATGGATACTCTGAATGAACCGTCAATCCATGACCGGATAAGAAAGGAACTCAAGGGATTTTACGGCGTTCTGAAATCATACGACGCCTATTTGCGGTTAGTGTTTTTGACCGGCGTAACCAAGTTTTCCCGCGTGAGCGTATTTTCCGACCTGAACCATTTGGACGATATAACCCTTAACCCGCGTTACGCGGACATTTGCGGCTGGACGCAGAATGAACTGGAGCAGAACTTCGGGCCGGAAATAAACGAGGTATTGGAAGAAACGGGCAGAAACCGTGAAGAGTACATGGAAAACCTGCGCCGGTTTTACAATGGCTACCAGTTCTCCAAAAAACCTCTAACCGTCTATAATCCATTCGGTTTACTCCAACATTTCAACGGTGACGGAGATTTCTCCCCCTATTGGTATGAAACCGCTACGCCTACTTTTTTGGTAGAGTTAGTTGTCAAGCAAAAAATCAACCTCGCGATGTTGGGCGAATTGAGCGTCAGAGACGAAGATTTCCGCAAATACGACAGCGAAAACATGAACGCCGTGCCGCTTCTCTACCAAACCGGATACCTGACTATAACCGGCTACGACGAGGAATTGCAGACGTACAAACTCAATTTTCCTAATGATGAGGTCAGCGCGTCGTTCGCGGCGTCACTTTTGAAACAATACACGCAGTCGAAAAATGAAGTTGCCGGAAACTTAAATACAAAATTGGCGGAAGCGTTGCTGAAAGGCTGTCTGGAAGATGCGATGAACGTTTTGCGCAGTTTCTTGGCGGTGATACCCTACGACATAATCAGGGAGACGGAAAATTACTACCAGACGGCGGTACACCTGATATTTACGATGCTTGGGTTCAACTGCCGCACCGAACTACGGCTCGCGGCCGGCCGGATAGACGCGCTCGTGGAGACGAAGCGCTTTGTATACTGTTTTGAGTTCAAGTTGGACAAATCCGCGGACGAGGCGCTGGCGCAGATAGATACGAAAGACTACCTCCTGCCGTGGAATGGCAGCGGGAAGAAACTTTTTAAGGTAGGCGTAGGCTTCAACCACGAGAAGCGGAATATCGGCGAGTGGAAGTACGAGGTTGTCGATACTATATCATATATATTACTATAACTATTAACAAAGGTGTGAGGCAATGGGTATAAAACAAATTGCGGTGGCGGGCGTGGTTTTTCAGTTAACGGCATTTGCGGCGTTTGCGCAAACGCCGAACTTTGACTGGTTTACCGCCGACCCCGGCGCGGCGGCGTTCAAGGTTTCAACGGCCGATGAGTTAGCCGGACTGGCGGCGCTTGTCAACAACACGGCGGGGGCAGGCCAGCCGTTTGATTTTAAGGGCAGGACGGTTACGCTCACCGCGAACGTGAACCTCGAGGGCTATGGCAAAAACTACTCCTATACTGTCAAAACCGCGGACGGCGCCCAAAACCAAAAAGCTATAGGATGGCGCCCCATCGGGGTATCGAAAGAACGCGCTTTTCGCGGTACGTTCGACGGCAACGGAAAAACTATCGCCGGATTATATATCGAGCGCCCCCTCCCCAACGCGGGGCTTTTCGGGGCGGTCGGCGGCGTTGTTAAAAATTTGGCGGTTGACGAGGTAAAAATCAGCGCCGGAAATTATGCCGGCGCGGTGGCCGGAGTGGTTTACGGCAAGGGCAGCAAGGCGGCAAGCTGCTACTCCTCCGGCACGGTTCAAGGCGGCGACGGCGTTGGCGGCGTAGCCGGGTTTGTCGAGGGCGGAAGCGTGGCGAACTGCTATACCGTCGCCACGGTCAGCGGCTCCCGCTGGGTCGGCGGCGTGGTGGGCATCGTCGAACCCAACAGCGGCGTGACGCACTGCTATTCCGCCGGAAACGTCAGCGCGACCGGTGACTATGCGGGCGGCGTGGCGGGGCGAGTCCGCGACAACAGCGACGTGGCAAACTGCTACTCTACCGGCGCGGTCAGCGGCGTCAGGTGGGCCGGGGGCGTGGCCGGGTCTGTCAGTGGCACCGCCGGCAAAAACGGCAGCATCATTAACTGCTATTCTACCGCCGCGGTCAGCGGCGACAACAGGGTCGGCGGCATAGTGGGCGGCGCCGAACCCAACAGCCGCGTAGCCAACTGCGCCGCGCTCAACCAAAGCGTAAAATCTAACGGCACGGCGTCCGGGCGCGTGTTAGGAGAGGCCGGCGCTCAAGTCGAACTCTCGAACAACGCGGCGTTCAAAAATATGGCCATTGTCGCGCCGCCAATGCCCTCTTCGCGCGTCAGAGCCGCCGACAGCAGGGACGGCGTCGACATCTCCGCGGCGGCGGTCGGTATCGACGGCGCCATAGGCGGCAGGTTCACGGGCGAGAACGGCTGGACGGCGCAAAAAGGGAATTTGCCCGGATTCGGCAAGCCGGTTGCCATGCCGCAGCACCTGCAAGCCGACGCCGCCGCGATTGCCGCGGAAGAGCAGCAAATAAAGCTGAGAGAAGCGGTAGGAAAAGCAATATCGGCGTCCGAGCAGAAGAAATAGTATTGGTTTTTGTGATGTAACGCGAATGGCCGTGGGGGCGGCCATATCCCGCCCCCATATTATTGTTTTTAATGCTTTGGATTTAAAATCTACTCCGCCCCATCCCCCACAGCTTTTACCTCCGAAGAATCCGTCGGTTCAGGTTCNGACGATTCATTTTCCTGANTAGCCGTATCCGTTGTATCCANCGNATCCGCGTCCGCGACATCTACCGCGATATCGTTAATAGTCAGCGCGTTGAAGAACGTGGTGGCGAATGTCGATATTTCCTTTACAAGTTTGGACTGCATCTCGCCCAAAAGCCCTTCGCGGTCAGACGCCGAGATGTGGATATTTTTTCGGGCCGACGCGAAAAACAATACCTCCTTTGTCTTCATGGCCGTGGCGGTGTATTCACCCTGATAGTTCGCCGTCCCGAAGAGTTCCTCGAAGTGGAATTTCACGGTTATTTGGGATTCAATCTTGCCCCAGATGAGCCAGTGGCGTTTCAGCTTGAACTCGGGGTCTTGGACGATACCCTTGATTATGACCGTTGTGCTGTCGAGCCTTATGCCCGGCGGGATGAAGTTTTCCACGTTGCTGCGTCCGAGGCGCTCCTTCTCCCTGACAATCCGCTGGGTCTCCAGTTTGTCGGCCAGCTTAATCCGTTTGTTGGCCGCGAGCGCGTTTCGGAGGGCCTGTTCCATCTCGGCCTGTACCGGCTCGCCCTTCTCGTTCATCAGCCCCAAAAAGATGGCGGGGTGCGGCTGCGCAAACGCGCCTGACGCCATAAAAATCAACGACATAAATACCGCCGCGATGGCAGTAATCCCGCGCGGCGTAACTTCGCGCCTTGCGAAGCCCGCCAACGCCTTAGAAATCAACAGCTTAACCGCAATAACCCGCTTCGGCGTATCCTTACGCCGAGCACGCCGCGCAAAACGTCCAAACGCCATAAAAATCAACGGCTTAACGCAGTTATCCATAACCTTCTCCCCAATCATTTTCCCGCGCTCTCCTTCATTGAGTTATTCGCCTTATATACCATCGCCAAAACCTCCGCCACCGCCGCGTAAAGCTGCGGCGGGATTTCCATGTCTATATCAATCTGCGCCAGCAGCTCCACCAAGTCGCTGTCGCGCTTTATGGGGACGCCGCGCATCCGCGCCAGCTCCCTTATCCTCTCCGCCGTCTGGCCGTAGCCCTTCGCCGTCACCTTCGGGGCCTCGTCGCTTTTTTCGTCGTATTTCAGCGCAACGGCGGTATCGCGAACTTTTTTTGCCATATCCCCGCCCCGCTATGCCCTGAAGTCCACTCTGCCGGCGCCGCTCGCCGCAACTGCGCCGACAGGCGTAACCTCTTGATTATCCGCGCTTTGCGCACGGGCCGGCCGCTGCCGCGTATGGAACTCCAACGCCGCGCCCGGTAGCCCCGCGGCGGCAATCGCATCCCGCAGCGCCGTGGCGCGTTCCCTGAACCACTTAGTCGCCTCCGGCTTCACAAACTGAAACGACAGCTTGAGGCTCGCGGGCGGATAGTAGTCCAAGTGCGCCGTCACCTCGCCAAGCATTGACGGCGCGGCGTTCAGGTATACCGACACGTGGCCGCCCCCCTCCTTTTTCCCCTTTTTGCCCTTCCCCTCGCGCTCCTTTATGATTTTTACCTGTACCTCCGTCCACTCGTCCCCGATTTTGACGGGGAGGGCGACGACCTGCTGCTGAAGTTCCTGCCCCCGCGCCGCGGACGCGAGCAGGTGCAGGCTCTCAAGCCCGCCGGCGACCGTGAGCGCGGCCGACCGCATAACCTCCGCCGGAGACTGCCGCGCGGCCAATTCCCCGTCCCCCCTCGAGCTGTCCGTTTGCATGCGGTTCAATTCACGGAGCGCGTCGTTGAGCCTGTCCGCGATTTCATTGCCGCACTGCCGCGCCTGCCGCGCCAGATTCTCCGCCGTGCGCGTGAGCAGTTTTTCCGCGTCGGTCGGTTCCCGCGATTTATCGGACAAAAGTTCTACCGCGCCGCGCAGTTCCTCGACTATGGAAAATATGTCTTGGAGCGCCTTGGATGCGTTTAATAATGTTTCCAAGCGCAGCGCGTCCAAACTTTGCCTGACGGCGGAAGCCCCCGCGCCGCCCGAAAAATCAGATGGGAATACTCGGCTTTGCAGGTCGAGGGAGGAAAACGCCTCCTGAAACCCGACGCGCAGTTTCTCGGTATTGTCCAAAAGCCGCCGCGCGGCCTGCGCCAAAATGTCGGGTGGGGCTTGCCTGACGGCCGGTTCGCCCTCGGCGGCAATTTGCGGCGGCGTGGTTTGTATTAATGTTGATTGTGGTAATGTCGATGGCGTAGATAGTGGCGGTGTTGATGACGTTGACGGTGACGGGGCTGATTGTGATAGTGTTGATGGCGCGATTTGTGACGGCGTTGATTGTGGCAATGTTGCCGGTGTTGGCTGTGATGGAGTTGACGGTGATAATGTTGATGGCGTAGGTTGTGACGGCGTGGTTTGTGGTAATGTTGCCAGCGTTGGTTGTGTCGGGGCCGATTGTGAGAATGTTACCGGCGTTGGTTGTGCCGGTGTTGATTGAGGTAATGTTGATGTTAGTGGCGATGGTGCTGCCAGCGGGTTACTTGCTTGTTGCTTAAGCTGTGGAGATAATGTTGCCGGCGTACTTGCTTGTTGCGTAAACTGTGAAGTGTGTCTGTTAATTTCAGAAATAGTTGCTTGTTGCGTAAGCCGCGCGGCATGTTTGCCATCCGTGAGGGCGTCGTCGCTAACCGCTTGTTTGACAACCGCTTCGCTTGGCGTTGTCTGCGGCATTGATGACGATATATTTGGGGTAGTTGCTTGTTGCGTAAGCTGTGATGTATGTCTGTTAATTTCAGGAATAGTTGCTGCTTGCGTAAGCTGTACGGTATGTTTGTTGTCCGTTGGGATATTATTGCTGACCGCTTGCCTGACAGCCGCGGCGTTTACGTCCGCCGCGCGTGCGCCGCTGTCGAGCACGGAGCGGATAGCCTCCTGCGCCGCGCCGATTTGCGAAAACAAAGCGTTTTTGTTCTCCGTGGGGATATTGAAATGGGACGAGGATTCAATACGGCCGTAGATGTTTTGAGGGACGGGGTGACGTGCCTCATGGGACGGTTCAAGAAAAGAATTGACGGATGTCTGCGAGACTTGCGCGGGTGAATCCGTCCGATTAGGTATGATATTCACATTGGGCGTATCTGACTTGTTTGGTATGACAGTTGTACCGGCCGAATCCGCCTTGTTTGGTATGATATGCGCGTTCGAATCCTGTTTATTAGATATGACATGAACGTTGGGCAAATCTGACTTATTAGGTATGACAGTAGCAACGGTTGAATCCGTTTTGTTCGGTATGATATGTGCAGATGAATCCTGTTTGTTGGATATGATATTCACGTTGGGCGAATCTGACTTATTTGGTATGACAGTCGTAGCGGATGAATCAGCTTTGTTAGATATGATATGTGCGTTCAAATCCTGTTTATTCGATATAATATACGCGGTCGAATCCTGTTTATTTGATATGATACACGCGTTGGTCGATTCCGTTTTATTTTGTGTTCCGTGCGCGTTTGCCGATTCAGCTATATGGGGGGGGAGCTGTTTCATGTCGTGCACAAGTTCCGGCTTTCCGGCGGCTTGCGAGGGCAGGCGGTTTATCAGCTCGTTGACGATTCTCCGCGCCTCTTCCGGCGGGAGTTTTACGTTATTCGCGTTTATGTCCGAAGTGTCGATACGTTTGACTAATTCAAGAAGCGCCGCCGGGGCCGCCGAAAACGTTTTGTCAAAAAGCCCCTTAAGGCTTGCGCCGCTTGAACTTACGCTGTTTTCGGAAACGTTGTTAAGAACATTCCCAGCGTTAGTCCCGGCGCCATTGTTTACGTTTACGTTGTTGCCGAAGGCGTTGTTAATAGCGTTTCCCGCGTTAATCCCGGTATTTTGGCCCGCGCCCCCATCGTTCACTCCGAAAAGCCGCTCCGCCGAAAGGTTTTGTAAGAGGTTGTCAGGCAAAAAATTCACGCCTAACCTGTTGAGCTGCAAGAACTTTTCGATAATCTCCCGTGCGCCTGTGAGCGGGACGCGGTCGGCCAAATCCTCGGCTAATTTCGGGTTGTCGAGCGCTATGCGCAGCCACTGTTCGAGGCGTTCGAGCGTAAGCGGCGACGAGGCGTCGAGCGGGAGGCTGCGTTTGCGCAGGACGGCGTCAAGCGCGTTGAGCGCGGCCACGTCGATTCCGCCGCGCTCGGTGGCGATTTTTTCAATCAGTTCAGCGGGAAGCGCACGCAGAAGCGGGCTTTCCAAGCCGTCGCGAATCTGCTTGGCGAGTTCGCCCGCGATAAAAACGTCGGCGTTGATTCTGGCAAACGGCTGTACGGGCGGTGTTTGCGCGGGTTGTGGCGATTGCTGCGGTAATCCTGCGGTCGGCGTTTGTGCGGTTTGCATCGATTGTTGCGGTAATTCTGCGGGCAATGTCTGCGCGGGTTGTTGTGATGATTGTTGCGGCAATTCCGCGGACAATGTTTGCGGCGATAGCGGCGATTGCTGGCCCTGCGGCGCGTTGGGGATTAGTATCTTTCCCTCTGATAAATTGACAAGCACCTTTTGCCCCGGCGCCATCCCCGTTTTGGCGTCCCCTTCCTCAACGGTCACGGAGACTTCGCGCCCCCCCTCGAGCCGAAGCGTAAACGCCCCCGCGCCGTCGGGCCCGCCCACGACGGACGCCTTGACAAACCCGCCGCCGGATTTGTCAGGGCTGTTTATAACCGACGCGGATATGTTAGCGGCGTTTATCATCGGGAAACCCAATCAATAAGGATTAGCGCGGGGGGACAGGGATATAGTTTCATAGTAACGTATATCGGCATACGGAAAAAAATAAATTAGCGCGGGGGGATATAAAATCAAATTCAAAATATGATTTTGATTTTTTATTTTGTTTTCTCGCGCGGATGTATTATTTTACTTGAAGTTTCGACCGTACAGAGTAGTTCCGAAGAGTAGTTCCCACGGTAATCACTTTCCTTATTAAAATGCCATATTGATTGAGTTGTTCCCGAGCGTTTGTTCCTACGGCATTCTTTTTTTATCCGCGTTGATTCGCGGCATGGCGGGCGGCTGGTGTTGCCGCCCCCCGCGGTTCATTTTTTTGTATATATGGATTTTTTGTCGTGTTAACGTTTTTCGGAAACGGGGAGGTTTATGATGATGTACGTAAGGGCGGCGCTCAGCGTCGCCGCGGCTTTCGCCGTCAGCGCACACGCGCTTGGCGTCGTGATAACCGAGTTTCACCGCGACCCAGCGGCGGGGAACAAGAACGCCATACCGGGCGGGTACAGCCACGAGTTCGTGGAGCTTGCCAATTTTGGGAGCGATACCCTCTTTTTGGGGGACATATTTCTGACTAACGGGAAGGTCTGCGACTCCGTCACGCTCTTTGACGCGCCGGTCGCCGGACACGAGGCGTGCGTCTTTGACGCGGCGTTCATCCCGCCGGGCGGTATCGCGGTAGTCCTGCCGCGGAATTACCCAACCGCCCTCGAAACCGCGCCCGCGACGATTTTTCCGATTGCCCCAGGGACGATTATGTTCACCGTCAACCACAGGACGCTCGGCGGCGGTGTCGCGAACGACGACGGCATCGCGCTGTTCCGCGGGACGAGGTCGCGGATAGACTCGCTCATAGACATCGCCGCCGACCCGGACGTCTTCATATCTTCCCCGCTCGCAGGCAAAATCGCCCTCAGCCAGAAACAGCCGAAGGGGAGTTCCGTTGTTCCGGTGTCGCTATTGCTCGGCGAGAGGCGGTACGCGGTATCGCCCAAAGAGGCCCTGAGCCCCGGACGGTTCGAGACGTTTAATGACGGGCTGTATATGGAATACGCGGCGGTCATGGTTTCCGGTATGGCGCGGTGTTCGCTGGCCGTGGCGTTTGTGGGAGGGGATGGAGCGGGCGCGTCGTGGCGTCTCTACTCGCGGGCATCAGGCGCGTCGGGCGCGGCTGAAATTGACAGGGGGATATTTGACCGGCAATTTCTATTTACGTTTGACATTAAACCGGAACAAAAACAATACGTTTTTGAAGTCAAATTCGGCGGCGGAAAAACCGTATCGTTCCCCCTTGATTTGTCGCGTTTTTGGGCGGACGCCGGCACGCTTGTCATCACTGAACTATACCCAAAGGGCGGCACGGCGGCGGCGGGTCAGCCGGAGTGGTTCGAGCTAAAAAACGTCTCCGCGGCGGATGTCAACCTGAACGGGTGGATGTTCGGGAACTCCAAGGACACGGCGGTAATCAGCGCGTCCGATTTTATCCTGCCGTCGGGCCAATACGCGGTTGTATGTAAGGACACCGCGCTTATGCTGCGAAAATACCGCGCCGTGCCGAACATGGCCAAGCCCGCGCGTTGGCATACGCTCAACAGCTACAACGACACGCTCTGTATCTGGTCGCCGCGGGGCATAGAAGCTGACAAAGCCGTGTACCGCAGCGCGTGGTTCAGCGGGTGGGCCGCCCAGTCGCTGGAGCGCGTGTTCGGCGGGGGCGGCGGCAGCGACTCCGCGTCGTGGGCGCTGTGCAGCCGCCCCACGCCGGGGCATCCGGGCGGCGCGAACACGTGG
>JGI24698J34947_10000924_pt1 | contig 14896 bp, 15 predicted proteins | sample TergutMp193P3_FD_34947 | JGI IMG/M metagenome (IMG submission 34947) | reverse complement strand
TCTGTGCCGCGGGGAGAGGGGAGCCATTCGGGCAGCCTCGGTTTGCGTACGATAAGGTTTCACCTTCAAAGAAGTCCATTCCGCTAGCTGCCCGAATGGCTCCCCTCTCCCGCGGCGGCTGATCAATATATATGGTTACATCTGCGATCATCCCGACAAATCACAGTTTATCGTAAAATACTCCCAAAGGCGACATTATTCTCGCCTCCGGCTGTTTGTGTAAAAAAGAAAAAGATTGGATAATTAGCGGTGTTGTGAAGCATATTCAAAGGAAGGCTTGCTGCTGATGGAAGAGTCTGTAAAAGGGAAGAGCATAAGGGCTCTGTTCAGCAAGAACCTAAAACGCCTGCGAGCCCTTGCGAATTTGTCACAGGTCAATTTGGCCGTGGAGGCAAATTTAACCCATAACTTTATAAACGATATTGAAAGCGGAAAGAAGTGGGTTTCCGCCGAAACGATAGAAAAGCTCGCGATTGCCCTTAGAGCGGAGCCCTACCAGTTCTTCATCTCCGATTCCAAATGGGATGACAGAGGGGCCGAAATATTCTCCCTTTATCTAAACGATTTCCAGGACTCGTTTGAGAAAATGGTAGACGAATACCGCGGGCGCTTTCTTCCGGAAAAAACGAAAACAACCGGTAAAAACTGATTATTCATTTTCTCTTTTCTGTCTCTGTGCTTTTGTGCTCCTGTGTTCCCCCGTGCGAGGATTTTGTGTGTAAAGCTATGCCGCCTGCCCCAAAAGGGCTTTGAATTCTTTCTCGTCAAGAGTTTCTTTTTCCAGCAGTGTCGTCGCGATTATGTCCAGAACACCGCGCTGCTTCTCCAGAATATCTTTGGCTTTTGCGTATTCGGTATCAATGATCCTCGCGATTTCTTCGTCGATATACTGCTGGGTACTCTCGGCGTATTCGCGCTGGAAAGCCGGTTCGTGCCTTTCCTGTCCCGCGATGCCGAATGCACGCGATGTCAGGGCCACATGAAGAAAACGCTCGCTCATGCCGTAGTCGGTGATCATCTTGCGGGCGATATCTGTCGCCTTGGTCAGATCGCTGGCAGCTCCTGTTGAGTATTCGCCGGAGATCATCTCCTCCGCGATGCGGCCTCCAAGGAGGATGTCTATTTTCCCAAGGAGGTCTGACTGGGTTACGGTGAAGCGGTCTTCCAGCGGGAGCTGCAGGGTATAGCCCAGAGCGAAGCCCCTGGGGATAATCGAGATTTTCTGGACAGGGTCGGAATTAGGCGTAAAGGCGGCAACCAGGGCGTGGCCTACTTCGTGGTAGGCGGTGAGTTTCCGCTCCTCGGGTTTAAGCACCCTTGTCTTTTTCTGTAAACCGGCCACGGTTTTTTCGATGGCCTCGTTGAAGTCTATCTGAGACACCATCTTCCGGCCGGCGCGGACGGCAAGCAGCGCCGCCTCGTTCACGATGTTGGCGAGGTCCGCGCCCGAGAAGCCCGAGGTTATCCTCGCGACGGCGTTGAGGTCCACGCTGTCATCGCGTTTTACCGATTTTGAGTGAATGAGCAGTATCGCCTCACGGCCCTTTAAGTCGGGCCTGTCCACGAGGATCTGGCGGTCGAAGCGGCCGGGACGCAGCAGCGCGGGGTCAAGCACATCCGGGCGGTTTGTAGCCGCGAGGATGATGAGCCCTGATGTGCCGTCGAAACCGTCCATCTCCACAAGAAGCTGGTTGAGGGTTTGTTCACGCTCGTCGTTGCCTCCCATGACGTTGTTCATCCTGCTCTTGCCGATGGCGTCTAACTCATCGATGAAAATGATCCCGCCGCCTTTGTCCCTGGCCTGCTTGAAGAGGTCGCGCACACGCGCCGCCCCCACGCCGACGAACATCTCGACGAACTCCGCGCCGGAAATCCTAAAGAAGGAGACGCCGGCCTCACCGGCCACAGCCCGCGCGAGGAGGGTTTTCCCGGTACCGGGCGGTCCGACGAGGAGCACGCCTTTGGGAATCTTGCCGCCTATTTCAGTATATTTTTTCGGGTTCTTGAGGAAGTCCACCACCTCCACAAGTTCTTCCTTGGCCTCGTCCACGCCCGCGACATCGCCAAAGCGCGTGCCGATGTCCCCCTCGGCCACGATGACCGCTTTGTTCTGTCCTACCGAAAGGACATTGCCGCCCACATTGCCAAGGCGTTTCATGAGAAAACGCCATATAAACAGGAAAAAAGCGATGGGCAGAACCCAGCTAAAGATAAAATTGAGAATCGCGCTCCCTTCCCTGGAGACCGCGTAATAAGCCACGCCCTTCTCGTCCATGAGCTTGATTATTTCAGGGTCGTTGATGGGTACCGTACGGTAAACAGGTTCAGGCGAACTCCTTTGCTGGAAAACGGCGCCGCCGGTATTGTCCCGCCTTTCAGAAGAGGCATAGCCCGTGAAGTAGGAATCGGTGAGTTCAACGCGCCTTATTTCCCCGCTCGTGATCCTCGCTTTAAACTCTGAGAAATCTATGGTGGGATTTACCCTGCGGAGAAACACGTAGTTAAAGAGGCTAAGGCCAATGATGAGTATAACGATGTAGATAATCGAAAACTTCCAGCCGCCAAAGGGGTTAAATTCGGGAAGTTTCGGCCCGCCGCCGCCGCCAAAAGGGAACTGTGGTCCTGAGTTTTTCTTTTGTTTTTTATTGTCCTGGGGGTCATCAAACCCGTAATTGCTCATAGGGTTACTATCTGTCATTAAGCGAAAAATGACAAGTGCATATGGGCGCAAGTTTTTTCTTCTTTTATATTTTCTCTCGTTAAAAATCCCAGTACCCGCTGAATGAACCGGTTCTGCCGTCGTAAGACAGGCTCACCCCTGATCCGGCGGTGGTCTCTTTTCGTTTCGTGGCGTTGTTGCCGAAAGAATAGGCATACACCGCGTGGCCGTTTCTGCTTTGTACGAGACCGGGGTTGTTACTTACCACATTGCCGTTCCTCCGGTCGTTGTCATAGCTGGTAATGGTTCCGCCGGCCTTGGTAAATATTCCCCCCGCATATACTCCGCCGCCATTGGTTCTGGCGGTATTGCCGGAGATGGTTCCGCCGCTCATGATAAAGGTTGTATTAATGGACGCCGCCACCCCGCCGCCCCGTATGGCCGTATTGCCTGCGATGGAACCGTTGTTCATAACAATGGTTCCATCGCCGCCGACAGCCACCCCTCCTCCGCTTTCCTTTGCGGTGTTTCCGGAGATGGTTCCGCCGCTCATGGTGAAGAATCCTTCCATCCACACCCCGCCGCCGTCCTTCTCGGAGGTATTGCCGGAGATGGTTCCGCCGCTCATTGTGAAGTTTCCGGATTGCGCCGCCACCCCGCCGCCGGCAGTATTTACTGTGTTTCCGGAGATGGTTCCGCCGCTCATGATAAAGGTTCCTTTGCCCACCACCATTACCCCGCCGCCGGTATTGTTTGCGTTATTACCGGTGATGGTTCCGCCGTTCATGGTGAAGTTTCCTGCTGATGACACATATACCCCGCCGCCGTTAATAGCGGCGTTATTACCGGTGATGGTTCCGCCGTTCATGATGAAGGTTCCTTCCACCTGCACCCCGCCGCCGTTGTTGCTTGTAGAAATATTGCCGGTGATGATCGCGCTGTCGTTCATTCGAAGCGCCGCGCCGGCCCTGACATAAACCAGGGGAGAATTGTTATTTAAGCGGCCCCGCAGGGTAATATTGTCCAGAACCAGGGTAACGCCTGCCCTTACCACAAACATATTTCCGTTATTTGAAAGGCTGATGATCCGGTTCCCGCCTGTGCCCTTCAGAGTTATGGTGATGTTCCTGCCGTTGAAATCAAGAACGCGGTTGGAGGAGATACTTTCATCGGCACCTATTTCAAGAGCATAGCTTTCGCCGCTTTTCGCGTTGGTCCGCAGCCAGTCCAGCTTTTCGACAAGGGTACCTCCCGGAACGATATAGCCGCTTGTCGTTCCGATGTCGCAGGAAGCTAGTGCCAGTATTAGCGGGATTGTCATAAACAAAAATAAACGCTTCGCTTTCATAAAAGCTCCTTTGCGACCTTCCCCAATTTTACCATGCCGTAACTGGGCTTGTCAAACTTATGTAAGTATGGAAAAACAAAGAAGTATGTTATACCCCCGGCAGATCAGACAGAAAGTCTACGAAGATCACTTCGGGCCAAACGCGCTGGCCGCCGCCGGCCTCATCATCATGCCCGCCCTGCTTTTCAATCCATCCACTTCGCACCGGGTCCTCCTGTTCCTGTTCTTCTGGTTCCTCGCCGCTCTTGCGGGCAAAAGAACCAACCTCCTCCTCACGCTCTCGGTTATTCCAGGCATCGTTGCGTTCAACCTCATCGTCCCTTACGGCCGCGTCTTGTTTACCATCGGGCCGCTCAAAATCACCCAGGGCGCCCTCATCGCGGGCATCCACCGTGCGATCACCCTGGAAGCTCTCATCATGCTCTCCCGCCTCACCATCCGAAGCGACCTCAAGCTTCCCGGCCTTTTCGGCGAGCTTATAGGCGAATCCTTTCGCGTCTTCGCCCTTCTCATGAACCAAAAGCGCCGCGTCACAAGAAAAACCCTAATCGCCGACATCGACAGCCTGCTGTTTGAGCTAAGCGATGACAGGGCAGCTCACGAACCCAGCGCAGAGATAGCGCCTAATGTTGACGCGGCCAAGCCGGTTAAAACAAAACCAGCGGGTTATGTGATTCTTGGCGTTATGGTGATTCTGTCGTGGGTTCCTATGATTTGGGCTCTACAATAGGGCTCAGGTTGTAATATTAAACTTAATTTGCAGCGTAACTATTTCCAGTTCAATACCGTTCTTACCTCTTTCAAACCTGGACTCCACAAATTTGCCGTTGTTTAGAAGCCACCGTATGGCATATCCTTTGGCTATTATCCAGTACTCTTTAACTCCCGCTTTTTCATACAAAGCCTTTTTGACATTAAGATCATATAAAGCGGTAGAATCGGACATTACCTCAAATACAACGTCAGGGGCGCCCCTGCATGCCATATCGTCGGACATTTTAGACTCGTCACACACAACTATAACATCCGGCTGGACTATTACATCATCTGAATCGTCTCTCTTCGGAAATAACCTTACATCAATCGGAGATACAAAAGGCTCACACTTTTTACCATCTAACAGCTCCCTTAACCGTGAGCCTATCTCCAACACTTTTCTTTGATGCCAGATTGACGGAGCGGACATCATATAGACAATGCCATTTATCAGCTCGCACCTGTTCCCGTCACCCCATTCCAAATAATCGGAATAAGTATACTCCTTATAAACCTGCAGCATGGAAACCATATGTACCCCCAAAACCACTCATTCTGATACATGATAGCATAAAATAAAGCAGATAGCAAACGACCTGAGCGTTGTTTACCCGCTCCAAACGCCTAACTCTTCAAGCGTCCTTGTCACTTCCCTGTCCCAGCCGGCGTTCGCCTTCGGACTTGCGGGGCTGGGGTGAAGTGTCTGCGCGGCGATGAAGCTTCCGTCGGGCCGCGAAGCGGCGAGAGCATCGATGCGTTTTTTCGCGAACGCGCCGACGCCGATGACCCATTCGGGCTTGAGCAGCTCGATTGTTTTGGCGAGGGCGGCATCGCAGAGCGCGAAGAGCGTAGCGGTTTCACCGGCGCTTAGTTTGTCGGGCGTGATATTCGCGCCGCCTGAATCCATGAAAACGAGGGGGCAGTAATTCGCCACGAAGTGGTCGCGGAAGAAGTTTTCGGGGGTTCCGAAGCGTTCGCGGAAGAGGCCCCAGAGGCGGCGGCCGGAGACTTCGGAGCGGACGCAGGTGAAGCCCTCGATGGGACGCTTCGGGTGTTCCTTTTCGGGCTTGTCCACCGTCTCTTCTATGCCGAGCCAGTCTCGCACGGCGGCGACTTCACCGAAGGGGACGCCCGTCTGCGCCATGCCCCAGGGACCGGGATTCATGCCGAGGAAGATCACTTTCTTTGGCGCCGCGCCGGCGAGTTCGAGGTAGCGGTTGTGCGGGCGGACCGCGTAGACAAGGGGATTGTAGACTGTGTGCACCTTCGGCCCGAAGCGCAAGGCGCCGCACTCCGCACCGAGAGTTACGCTTATCTTTTTCAGCTCAATGATAGTTTTTCTTGAGTTCAATGTTTTAACCATGTAACCTAATTAAATTTTACCACTAACCAACACGAACAAAAAAGACTATTGAAGTAAGAGTTCGTGATATTAGTGTGGTTCGTGGTTTAATTCTTCCTTTGTGTCCTTGTGCGAGGTTCTTCTTCAATTTCCCAAGCGCGGTTTGCAGAGGATCTCGTGGATTTTGGTGTCCAGAACAGTGCTGCTGTAGCCGGGTGTGAGAATCTCCGCGGTGTCCGCGCCTCGGCCGCTTCCGCCCAGGGCAATTACGGGCTTTCCGTAGGGGATAAGCCCCGCGTCAAGCGCCATCACCGCTATCTCAACGCAGACCTTCGTACCCTGGCCCAGCATGCGCAGGGTGTGGGCGATGAGTTCCACCGGATACACGCCCTGGAACTTGCGGCTCAGGGCGCGCTCGGCGCCGCTTAGAGCGTGAGCAGCGATGCAAATCTTTACGCCCTGCTTCTCAAGCGCCGCCCGGTCTTCATCGGAAAGTTCGTTTTTCCCGCTTTCCTTGAAGCCGTATACGTGAGGAACGCAGATCAACTTCCCGCCGTAATTCCGCGCCCGGCATTCCTCGGCGAGGGCCCTGGCGGTAGCGCCGGTGTTGGACGCGACGATAATGCACGGAATTTGCCGCTCCGCGGCCTCCCGCACGGCGATTTTCACGGTTTCTCCGGTATTCTCTGGACCGGGTAAATCAAAATACATAGCGCCTCCTTTCCATCAATGCGACATCCGGTTTGACATCAAGCGGAATTATAATCATACTCCATACGTTCCTAAATTATATGCCAGTTCTTCCGCGTTTGTAAACAAGTGAGTCATGAGTCCCAGTTTTTTTGCTGCATTTATATTTTCCTCAGAATCGTCAACAAAGAAAGCTTCCGATGGCAGAACCTTTTCTCTCGATAAGATGAAGCGCCAAAACGCTGAATCCGGTTTCATGATTCCCATTAAATGCGAAGCATACACCGCGTCAAAAATCGAATAATCGCCTCGCTCCTCGTGTTTGCGGTAATGCGCCTCTATTGTATTGGTACCGCAGACCACACGGTAACCATTGGTTTTTAGCCGGATGATTATCGCGGCAGTATTTTTATCAAAAACTGGATCGAATAAATCGTACCAGGGATCGCCAGAGACAGCAATGCCCGTGCGTTGGGTAAAATTGCTCCAAAACCGTTCCGAAATAATTTTTCCCTGTGTAATAGTATTTATATCGCTTAAATTATATGATGAAGCGTGAGTATCCTCATAATCCGATGATGTACCTCGAAGAAATTCTCTCTTGCTTATTCCCAGATGAGCGGCTATCGCACCGGCAATGGACGAGTTCTGTACAACCACGCCGCCCATATCAAAAATGAATAATTTAATTGATGACATCATAAAAACCTCAAATTTTTTTATTCCTTTAATATTTTCATTAAATCATTGTTTATATATAATATTTCTTTTCCTGTTTGTAAATGTGATAAATAATTTTTCTCTTCCAGTTCTTTTAAGTATTTTGATGCTGTTTTCCTGTTGACATTCAGCTTTTTCACCAGAAAATCAATTTTTGAATATGGGTTCTCAAAAATTATTTCCACCAGCTCCTTTGAGTAAATTTTTGGACATTGTTCTTTTATTTTCTCCAATGTCAATTCAAAGAAACTCTTTATTAATTTTACTTTTTCCAATGTTTGTCTTGACGTTTCTTCTACTCCACTTAGAATATATAGAATCCAGTTTTCCCAAATGTTTTTTTCCCTGATTTCCTGAAACAAAGCGTAATAGGCGCTTTTGTTTTTTATTATATACGAACTTAAATATAAGATTGGAGTATCTATATGTTCTTTCAATATTAAATATAAAATATTTATTATCCTTCCTGTTCTTCCATTGCCGTCGTAAAATGGGTGTATAGTCTCAAATTGATAATGCAAAACCGCCATCTTCCAGAGGCTCTTTTCATCATTGTTCAAATATCCGCAAAAATTATCAAGTAAATGACAAATTTCATCATACTCCTGTGGAGGTGTATAAATAATTTCGTTTGTAGTATCATTAATCAATGATGTTCCGGGCAGTTTTCTTATCCCGGCATTGTTTTCAACGATGGTTTCCTGAATTTTGCATATATCGCTGACACCTATTAAATTCTTTTTTTTTACAATATCGCAGCCTTTGTAAACAGCTTCTCTATAATTGATTACCTCTTTTGCCGATGGATCTACAGTTGGCGATTTTATTGCCAGTGTTTTATACAGTTCATCCTGGGTCGTAATTATATTTTCAATAGCGGAGCTTTCTTTAGCCTCCTGTAAGGCTATGGCATTAATTAGTATATTTTGGTTAGGGATTGTGTAAGCAAATCCTGATAATTCGGCTAAAGCCTGCCTTGCCTCCGCTTCTTTCCGCAAAACAGCTTTGGTTTCAACAAGTTCTATATCCAGGGGCAGCAAAGGCACTTGGCTTTCAATGTCTTTCATGTCCAAAATTTAGCACTTTTTACCCATGTTGTCAATACGTGTCCAAGTTTTTTTATTAATTGCCCATGTTACAAATACGTGTCCAAAATTTAGTGTTTTTTACCCATGTTGTCAATACGTGTCCAAGTTTTTTCATTAATTGCCCATGTTACAAATACGTGTCCAAATTTTAGCATTTTTTACCCATGTTCCTAAAGATTGGCGTTAACGTCCCGGTTTCCTTCTTACGGGTATCCTTATCACGGTTTTAAGTTTTACTGCTGCTGTTTTCCGGGGATCAGATAAATATATTTCATGATGCCTTCTTTTTCGTTAATATCATTTATTAAGTTGTTTTCCTCAATAAATTTCTCTATCAAATCTATTGTTCTTGTCTCGTCATCATATGAGCCTATGTGCATACATTGAACACATAAACCTTCTTTCAGTTTCAAAAATTTCGCGTTCTTTGTTTCAATGTTTTTCTTGCTTAATACTTCATTGCAAGCCCATTTGTAAATGTCCCTGTCTACAAATTCAGGTAAACGTATCATTGAAATCCAATTGTATTCAGATTTGTTTTTTGGGGAAAATTTCTCATTGTTATCTAACCACCATAAACCTTCCAATGGCGGTACAACATAATCGAAATAGCCGTTAAGTTTATTGTTCCCCATTTTGCTCATTTTTATTGTAAACTGAACGCTGTATAATATTTGCATTGCTTTGGGATATTCCCCATCTTTATCATTCGGATCGCCTTTGCCTTCTACAGCGACAAATTGCATTTCGGGAATATCTATTACCATTGGTTTGGTTTTTGGCAAATATAAGTCTTTATAGTCCTTTTTGTAATCTTTTGCCATGGATTTCTCCTTTTTTAGTATGTCAATTATTATAAGTAACTTCAGCCAAAAACCTCAACCGCCCCTAATTGCCGTATCCTCAAAACCGTGAGCGCCTCCATCCCGAAGACCTCTTCCATGAATCTCCGGTAATCATCCAGCCTTTCCATGGGGACATACGCCTGAATTGTTCCGGCAAACCCGCCGCCGTGTACCCGGCATGCGCCTTCGCCTTCGTCTTCGCCTTCAAGGAATTTTCTGGTGAGGGCAAGGGCGAGAGCCATACCCTGTTCGGCGGGATTTCTCGGAGAATAAATATTCTGTAAAAGTTCCGATGATGAATCACCGGATTCATTTACATAGAAAAGAAAGTCTTCCATTATTTCCATCGCCGCCGTATACTTGTCTACCTCCATCCGCTTGCCAAAAAAAGGTTCATTTAGATTTTCCAGTATCGCTTCCGTATTCTTGTCAACCCCCAGCAGCTTGGCAAACGAAGGGTCGTTCAGGTCTTGCAGGGCATCCAGCATGCCGTCCACCCTGAGGTTCTCGTCGAAAAAATGGAGTGCCCTGAGTACCGCCCGGTCGCCCACGGCTTTTCGAAGCTCCGGGAGGCGCGACAGCCAATTTTTCTCGTCAAGCTCCCTGAGCACGGTCTTGCTGTAAAAGGCGGCCACAGCCTTCATCTCCGCTGGAATCGCGGCGTAGTCGGGGGTGAGATCTGCGTGGCTTACTCTGGTGTTTACTATGCAGAGCGCAAAGTCAACGGCGGCGGGATCGAAATTTATTCCCTTTATTTTGGGGTTTTGTAGATCTTTAAAGTCGATAGCCACAACCCCGCCCGACGCGCAGGCGATTTGATCCATGAGGCCGCACGGCTTCCCGAAGTAGACGTTCTCAGCCTTCTGGCCTATTTTTGCAAGCTGGAGGGCGCTCCTCTGGCCATTCGAGTAAAGGTTGTCGAAGATTTTCGCGAAAAGAACCTCGATGGCTGCGCTGGAAGAAAGACCCGAGCCGGTCAGGACCATGTTGCCGGCGTTGGCGGTAAAGCCGCCCACCGGCGTACCTTGCGCCGCGAATTCCGCAGCAATTCCCCGGATAAGGGCTTCGGTGCGGTACTTTTCCTCTTCCCGCAAGGAAAGGTCGGAGATGTCGATCTTCACGTCAGAATGACCGGCGGAGCGGAAAAAGACCTGCTTGTCCTTTCGCGGGGCGACTACGGCCACAGCATCCAGTTGAATGGACGCGGCCAGAACCTTGCCCTGGTTGTGGTCGGTGTGGTTCCCGCCAAGCTCGGTGCGGCCTGGGACAGAAAACACACGGAGTTCCCCGGCGGTTTCGGGAAAGTCCTCACGGGGAAGGTCTTGCAGCTCTTCAATTAGGCGGCGGTAACGCTGCCGCGCCGCGTCAACTTCGCCGGCGCCGTAAAGGGACGCAAACAGCTCGGTTGAGGCGTGAGAATTCAGGTGGTCGAGAATTTCTTTTCCGGTCACTATAGGCTCCTTTCCTTGTGATATTGCTTGTTTTATTGTGATATACTATCAATACGATTGCAATATAAATTCGCTATCAATAACGAAAAGGGAGAAGATATGAATTATCAGGGATTCGACGCGTATGAGAAATCGATAAATGAAAAGGGAGCCGCTATTGTTTTTATGGCCAAAGAAGGCGGGGAGGATTTTCTTGTTGTTCAGGGGTTGAATCCCGGATTTGAGGGGGAGGAACTTCCGGACAGAAGACTGGAATGTCCCCTGAGCCACAAAAACGCGGTTGTTTTGCGGGAGCATTTTCCTTTTACCGCCCCTTCCCGCGTTCTCGGCAAGGAACGCAGCTTCGGCGTAGGCGACCGGCTGGGCATTGCCGCTCCTGGGCATATCAGGCTCTTTGAGAAATACGACGCTTACCCGGTGCTAGCCCAGCAGTCCATCCGCGAGCTGAACCTCACCGGCCGCACGTATGAAGACGTGTTGGACACGGTGACTTTCGCGGTTTTTCGTGAAGGTTTCAAAAAGGAATGGGGCGCGGACGGAGATCACCTTAAAACCACAAGTGATGTAGAATACGCCCTCTCCCTTGGCTTCACCATGATCACGCTGGATTGCTCGGAGCACATCAACAACAACGTGACCGATGAGAACGCCCCTCCCTTGCCTCAAAACTACGCCGATAAATATTTGGGAAAGGAATTTGATATAGGTGAGGGGGTGCGTCTTTCTTTCAGCGAGGGGGAACTCAAAAAGATAGTCGCTGTGTACGGAAAGGCCATAGCTTTCGCCGCCGGCATTTACAAGAAGTTTTTCAGCGACGGAAAGTACAACGCGGATTTTGAAATCTCGATAGATGAAACCTCGACGCCGACAACGCCCCTGCAGCACTACTTTGTCGCAAGGGAATTGATTGACGCGGGTGTTTCCTTCGCCACGATGGCGCCGAGGTTCTGCGGGGAATTCCAGAAGGGGATCGATTACGTTGGCGACCTTGTCCAGTTTGAAAAGGAAATAAACGTTCACGCGGTTATCGCGCGGCATTTTAAATACAAGCTCTCGATTCATTCGGGCTCGGATAAGTTCACCGTGTTTCCTTACATCGACAAGGCTACGAGGAACATCTTCCACGTTAAAACAGCCGGAACCAACTGGCTAGAGGCCATGCGGGTTGTCGCGCAGGGAGACCCGGCCCTTTACCGTGAGGCGCATAAATACGCCCTTCTGGCCTTTGACGAGGCCAGGAAATATTACCATGTGACCACGGATCTCAGCAAGATTCCCGACGTGGATAAACTTTCCGACAAGGAGCTGCCCGGCCTCTTCAACCAAAACGACAGCCGCCAGCTCATTCACATAACCTACGGCCTTATCCTGACCAAAAAGAATCCCGACGGGTCTTTTATCTTCAGGGACAGGCTTTACAAGTTCTGGAAAAATCACGAGGAAGATTACGCCCAGGCGCTGGAAAAACATATCGGGAAACACCTAACGGAGCTGGGCGTGAAAAAAGGTTAGGTGAAAACCGGGAAGAAGGAGAGGGCAATGGAAAAAATGTATTTTGAAAAGACGCTGATGGATTACATACTCAGCTCCCCGGATAATCTTATAAAAAAAGAAAAAGCACTCAAACCCGACCTTGAGGGGATGCGTATCTTTGACGAGCCTCTTTTTGGCTATGCCTCCGCGGATGACATCTTTTTTTCGGAAGCCAAAAAACCTGAAATAATCGGCTCTCACTTCATGGCCCCGGAGGAATGGCTTCCGCGAGCAAAAACCGTGATCTCTGTTTTTCTTCCCTTTACTGCGCGGGTCAGGGAAGCCAATCGGCTTGATATGACATGGCCCGCGTACGAATGGCTCCACGGCAGGATCGAAGGGCAGGCTTTTCAGCTTAAGATTTGCCGCTTTGTGGAAGATTTACTGAGAAAAGAAGGTTTCGCCGCCCTGACGCCCATGATTGATTCCCGGCTCTCTTCCCGGAGCCCTATGACAAATGACAAAACCGAACAGGGTTTTTATACAACCAATTGGTCCGAGAGGCACGCCGCTTATGCCGCGGGTCTCGGGACCTTCGGCCTTTCCAAAGGGCTCATCACCCGCAAGGGCGTTGCGGGACGTTACCTCAGTGTTATCACCACCGCCCGGTTTGAACCCACCGAGCGTCCCTACAAGGGCGTATACGACTACTGCACCCTCTGCGGCGCCTGCGCCACAAACTGCCCGGTCGGGGCCATCTCCAAAGAAAAGGGCAAACTCCATCACCCCTGCTCCGGGTTCCTGGACGCTGTGAAAGCAAAGCACAACCCGTACTACGGCTGCGGCAAGTGTCAGGTAAAAGTCCCCTGCGAGGACAAGGCGCCCGGCGCCGGGCTATTGTAAGTTTGTAAAACGGTATCTATAATGAAAAACACTATTGAATACAGGAGGATGATATGCCGGAACCCGCAAAACGCGACCCAAAGGCGCCAAAGTTTCTTGAAATCACCATAAAGGACGGTGATGGCAAAGTCTGGTCTACTCTTTACGCCCACGAAAAGGAATTTTCCACAGGTTCGGTGGGTTTTTTCGCTTCTGATAAAATCACCAACCCCTATAGCGCGGAACGTTACCAGTCAAGTTTGAGTTTCACCCTTATAGGCTCCAAACCCGGTAAGTAAGAAAGTTTGGCTTAAAAATAATAAAATTTCCTCGCAATTTTGCTGGTGGTATCTTCGCAGGAGGATGGTAAAATGCTGGTAAATGAAGTTTTGGATTTGGCGATAACTTACAATGAAAACGATGTAAGACGCATAAATCATTTGCTTAAAGTATTCTCATTCGCGAGCCATATTGGAATTATTGAAAATTGTGATTCCCGATTGCAGACTATTATCGAAATTTCCGCGCTGCTTCACGATATAGGTATACATGAAGCAGAACGAAAATATAATTCTGCCGCCGGCAATTGGCAGGAGATTGAAGGGCCGATAGTCGCGCGGGAACTTTTGAAAGATTTAAACCTGGAAAACGATATTCTTGAGAGAGTATTATTTCTTGTTGGACATCATCATTCTTATAAGGCAATAGACGGTATTGATTTTCAGATACTGGTTGAGGCTGATTTTTTGGTGAATATATTTGAGGATGAGATTGACAAATCCGGGTGTGAAAAAATAAAAGAAAATATATTTAAAACAAAAACAGGTATCAGGCTGTTGGAGCGGCTGTATATGTGAGCCTTTGATTAATGATGAAAGGATGGTATTACAATGCAATTTAGATTGTATACAAATGTAAATGAGTTTTACAATGATACCTATGACGTACTGATGCGTCATGAAGCACAAAATTTGATTCCTCTTGGGAATTTATTAATTGGGCATGAAGGAAAAGACAAAACAGACTGGCGTGACCCTGCAAATTGGTTTATGACAGCTATTTCGGATGCCAGGGGCATACAACTTACTGCCATAATGACACCGCCTCACAATTTAACGCTTTATGCAACAGACAACATTATTAATCCGGAAGCTATAAACTGTCTGATAGAAGGGTTGAAAGATCATGAAATTCCGGGTGTGATGACTGAAAAAACCCTGGCGGAATATTTTGCCAAAGAATATACCTCGTACAAGGGAATTACCTTTAAAACAACGATGAACCAGCGCATATATGAACTTACGGAAGTAAACCAGGAAGTTAAAAAAGTTGGTATTGCCCGATTGCTGGATGAAAAGGATATGCACTTTTTTCCATACTGGGTTGAAGCATTTTATGCAGCGGAAAGTTATGGCAAAAAAGAAATGTTCATCCCGCAAGACGCGGATCATTACCTTTACCGGATAGCATCGAAAAAATTCTATATTCTGGAGGACAACGGGATACCCGTCTCTATGGCTGGATATACAAGGGAAATGCAGTCAGTAATTGGCGTGGCGTTTGTATATACCCCTCCGTATGAACGCAGGAAGGGTTACGCTTCTTCAATTGTGGCGCAAATCAGCCAACTTGCATTGGATAA
>JGI24698J34947_10000923_pt1 | contig 14915 bp, 10 predicted proteins | sample TergutMp193P3_FD_34947 | JGI IMG/M metagenome (IMG submission 34947) | reverse complement strand
TTTCAGAACAACTTCCTCTAAAAAATAGCATTTTTCGGGGCTTTAGCCCGAAAAATGCAAGACTTGTGAGGCAACTAACCGAGTTGCCGAACAAGTCCAATATATATATCTTGCCGGCACAAATTTAAGTATTGAGTCTTTGATATTGTTGATACGTTCACTAAAATCGTCCATATTTTAATTATACCTTAATCTAATTTTTTATCAAGTATATCATTTTGCCCCATTTTTTATGCCTGTATACATTTTCAAAAATTATTCCCCCCCAAAAAAACAAAAAGGGCTGCCCTTGCGGGCAGCCCCTCCTTGTACCAAGCCAGTTGGCGTTAGCCGTTGCTACGGTTATTACGGAGCAACAATTTCGATTGTAACAACTTTACTAGTGATTGAAACGACGGGGGAGGTGTCGCCCACGATTACAACCACATAGTAGTAGAATTTTTGGCCTGCGGTAGCGGTTTTAAAGGGATCATTCTCATCAGTGCCAAGCTTGTATGATGCCTTATATATGGCGTTTGGTAACTTAGTATCGGAGGCGGTGTTTACGGTCCCCGTAGTATTTGCGTACCAGTAGTACAGTAAGGGAGTATCATCGTCCTCCCCTGAGAACTGGTGCGGGCTGAACCCGCCTGTCGTCCCAACTGTCAGAGTGGGGGCTTCATCAGTATCTCCTGCTTTTGCCTCTATAGGCTCTGAATCATTCAAGTCGGTAATAAACTCCAGGTCAGGGATAGGCTCAACTGAGACTTTAGCAACGCGACTGGTGCCTGTTACTGCTGGGTTTGAGCCTGTAACAGTTACAACCGCATAGTAGTAGAACGTACCCGTAGCGTCAGTGTTAAAGGTATCGTCTTCATGAGTGCCAGGCAGGTATTTCGCCTCATTCGCACTATTTCCAGTTCTGACTACCTTATCGGCGGCATCAACGTCGTCATCAGTGCTGTAGTACCACGCGTAAGTGTAGCTCACGGGAGTGGCGCTGGGGCCGCCGCCTGAGGCCGTAACTTCCAGCATAAGGCCAGAGTGATTGTCATTGTCGCCTACATAATACGTTTTGTCTTCAATGCCGGTAACGGTTACAGCGGGATCCCAAACTTCGATTTTAACACCTACGGTCTCAACATATACTTCGGGGGCTGAGTCCTTTACGCTTACGCGCACATAGTAGATGAGTATGCCCGCAGTATCAACCGGCGGGGTGAAGCTTGCCGTGGTTGCGGTAGCAATTGGCTCCGGCGGGGTATCGCTGCCAGCAGCGAATTTATACCACTGGTACTCGTATTCCGCACCGGCGCCGCCGCCTTCCACTTCCGTAATGGTCAGCGGGGTAACAGTATCGGTGTCTAGCTCATAAACTGCGTCTTCAAAGCCTGTCTTCGTAAGAGTCAGTGCGAGTACACCCTCCACAACTGAGACTTTAATAACGTCGCTGGGCACAGTGTCCGGCTTGTCTGCGGAGTCCGTTACAAGCACATAGTAGTAGAAATCACCCTCAGCGATGGTGTTAAACTCATCGTTGTCAGCATCGCCAGGCGTGTATGATGCAGCGGTTGCGTCAGTAAGCTCCGTATCTTCGTCGGTGTCCACGGTGCTAGAAGCAGCCAGGTACCACTGGAAACTGTATGGCTTTTCCCCGCCATACGGCGTAACTGTCAGCGGAGTAAACGCAGAGTCGCCTACTGTATACTCGGTGTTTCCCGTAACCTCAATAATAGACAGGGGAAGAGTTTCAACAACGCTGATTGTAACTTCAGCGCTGGTGGCTTTTTGATCGAAGAAAGATACCACGCACCAGTAGACGTATTCTCCCAGTTCATCAACGGGGGGGGTGAATGTTGCTGTTTTTCCGTACTCTTCGTCATCATTATCTGCAATTGCCACATCTTCGCCGTCATCGAGGGTATAATACCACTGGTAGTCATACTCCTCGCTAAAGCCGTTAGTTACCACTGCAATTTCCAGAGCGCTTACCTCGGAAGGGTCAGTCTCTAAAATATACGGCCTGCTGACAAGTTTGGACGCTGCAGTATCAATTACCGGAATTTCGGGCGCGATTTCCTCCCCGCCTACTTCCACGTTGGAAATGGTAAATTTGTACGTTTTACCTACATCGGCTGCATCAAAGAACAACGCAATTGACAGTATGTGATAGTCGCCTTTTTCATTGTCAGCTCCAGTCGCATTAGTCCCGTCTTTTTTCTTTTGCAGGTCCCGGACTATCGAAATTGCCCCTACTGCGCCTTCAAGGTCTTCATACTCGCTTGTCCACGCATGGTTTTGGGTATAGCCGCCATCTTCCGCAGTGCCTATTTGAGCGATGCGGCCCAGGCCGTGCGCGAATCCGCCTAGTCCTTCAATGGGCGTAACTTCCCCGGCGGGGAAATCAATATCAATGGCATACCGGTCCGCGCCCTTAAAGTACAGGCTGGGATTTTCTTCACCGCCCTGGGCATTGATGGCAAGTACAATCGCATACGTAGGGTCTTCACCGGGATCGTCAGCTTCGATCTCGGTTACTTTTCCGCTTACCTCGTACTTTCCTTCGCCAACCTTTTCGATACTGTCTTCATCAATACCCCATCCGATTGCGGCCCGGATATGCGCCTCCGTTACCAGGTTCTCCGACTTGGTCGTCGGTTCTGTACTGGTGTCTGGTGGCTCGGTTTTGCATCCCGTAACCATTAGGCCAATAGCCAGCACAGCTATCAGCGCTAAAAACAACTTTTTTTGATTCTTCACTTCAATTCTCCTCAAAACTTTTTATTTTTACGGCACACGAATACAACGTATTCCCTTTTTGCCGAAAAATCCATTTACCGTACAAACTCTGATTGTACAATCCTACTGAAAAAATATCTCAATTTTTTTAAGTTTTCAATGTTTTTTAAAAAAACTTTTTAAAAAATTTTTGACGAATTTCTCAATAATCTTTCAATGTACTGCCTATTCCGCCTCTCACGCTGCGCGGTCTCAGCCGTTCAGCCGCAACTGCGAAAACGCCGGGACTGTCAGGCAAACTGTTACTACCAATACGCTCAATATTTTTTTAGATATCTCCCCTACTGCGAACTTCGCGACAGAATTTCCAGCAGTTCGGCTTTTATATCGTGGCAGTATTCCCAGACAAAAACTCCGCCAAGTTTTTTTTCCTTTACGAATCTGCTTATCAGTTTTATTTGTTCCCCGTCGGTGTAGCTGATCCAGATGTCGCCGTTGTACAGATAGGGGGCTTTTGCCTGATCGTCCCAGTAACGGGTGTAGCCCGAACCGGGTTTCAGGAATTCCGCTATCTGCAGCCAGCTTACTAAGCCCTGATCAAAAGGCAGTGATTTATACGGCTGGAACAATCCGGGGGCATCCGCGTAATCGCCGCGGGCAACGCCCTGCCATGCTTTTCCGTAAAAGCCGACGCCCAGCACAATTTTTTCCGGCGGCACGCCGGCCCACAGATATGCGTTAATGGCCTGCTCGGTACTCCAGCCGCCCCAGGCCGGATCACGGGGATTCACGTACAGGTTCGCGTGATGCCCGGTGGTGGTGCTCCAGCCGCCGTAGTAATCGTAGGCCATCAGCTTGAGCGAGTCAACTATCCGCGCCGCCGCAAGCGCGTCGTTGGCCTTGGGGAACCAACTGCTGGCGGGAACTGCGGTGGAAAGGCCGTAGCGCTTGCCGGTTTTTTCGCCGAGCGCGTTCATCGCGTTCCGCAGATCCGACAGCAGGGCAATGTAATTCTGCTTGTCTTGGGGCCTGCTTTTTATCTCCTGCCCCCACTCCGGCCCCACGGGGTATTCCCAATCAATGTCGATGCCGTCCATGTTGTAGCCTTCCAGCCATTTGCAGGCATTGGCGGCAAAGGCCGCCCTCAGCGCGGGATCATTGGCCATGTCGGAAAAGCCCTCTGCGCCGTAGCCCCCTATGGAAATATTCACTTTCAGATGGGGGTACTTCGCTTTGAGCGCGGCGACTTCTTTCCATATATTGTCAAACAGGGGGCCGCCGCCCGCGAGCGGCCTGAGTTGGGGGATGTAGGGGCTTGAAACGTCGTTTTTGTCGAGCAGGGCAAAGGACAGTATCAGGTCTGTCAGGTATTCGCCCTTAACCATATCTGCCTTCCAATACAGGCTGCCCCCTTCGCGGGCAGATTCCGGTATGGGCCACGTTCTGATGTAAGCGGAAACATTGGGTTTATGGGGGCCCCTGCCGCCCATGCTGGCACAGGCGGAAAACCAGAATATAGACAGAATCAACGCGAGTGCGGCAAAAAACTGAATTTTATTTTTTGCCATAAAAGAGTCCCCTGGTGAGTATTTTGTAAGCCGTTTACGGTCCAAGAATAAGCTCCACATTACAACTTTCGCCGCTCCCTATAACAGGGATTATATCGCACGCTTTTCCATTTATCAGTATTTTTGACACTTTTTTGCATATATTTTTGGGATTTTTAACAGAAATATAATAATTCCCGCACCGGAAACGCCGTCCGGCGCTAAATTCGCCCCATTCGGGGGTATACAGGGGTTTATTTTTAAAAAACAATGGTACGCTTTTCTGCTACGGCGCATAGCATTGGTAATAATTGCTTTTTTACGGTATATTTGAACTATGCCTGAATCCAAACCCCCGGTCTGCCTGTTCAACGGAACCATTCTTACGGGTTTTTCCGTTATGGAACACTGCGCGGTACTGATAGAAGACGGGCTTATTTCCGATGTTTTTTCTCAAAAGCGCTTTGAACAGCGGCATTTTGAGGCGGAAGACCGTCTTGTGGATGTGAATGGCGCGTATATTGCCCCCGGTTTTATTGATACGCATATACACGGCATTGGCGGCTACGGGACTGAAGACGCTGGCAATAATTTGTCAACTGGCGCGGAATCGGCGCTTGCCATGTCCCGCCTGCTTGCCGAACAGGGGGTAACGGCTTTTAACCCCACGCTGTACCCTTGCGAGCCGGAGCGGATGCTGCAAGCGGTAAGGGAAATCGTCTCCGCCATGGGCAGGGAAGAAGGCGCCCGAATCATGGGGCTGCACCTTGAAGGGCCATTTATTTCACCGGCGCGGCTGGGCGTGCAAAGGCCGGAAACGGTGCAGCCGGTGAATATTGATTTTATGGAGCAGATCTGGGAGGCCGCAGACGGGCACATCGTCAATATGACCGTGGCCCCGGAATTAAAGCACATGAGGGAACTGGCGCTGTTCTGTATCAAGAAGGGGATTGTATTGCAAGCGGGGCATACCGATGCGGAATATGAAAACATGGTGGAAGGGATGCAGGTGGGGATACTTCACTCCACTCATTTTTTTAACGCGATGAAAAGGCTGGATCACCGCAACCCCAATGCGGTGGGCGCGATTCTTATACACCCTGAAATGTCATGCGAAATTATCGCCGACAATTACCATGTGCACCCCGATCTGTTCAAACTGCTTTTGCGTAACAAACCCATTGACAAAATTGTGCTGGTGACAGACGGGCTTAAACCGACGGAACAGAAAGAGGGGCCATTTTTTGCGAATAACGAAGAAGTGTACTTTCATGGCGGCGTTTTTCACCGGAAGTCAGATGACGTAATCGCCGGGTCCGGCCTCACGATGATTCGAGGGATTAAAAACCTTGTCGCCAGCGGCTTCAGTTTGGAAGACGCGGTAAAAACCGCCGCGCTGAATCCCGCACGGATTATGCGCTACAATATGCAGGGGGCCATAGTCCCCGACCGTTTTGCCGACATAACGGTATTTGATAAAAACTTTAAAGTCAGCATGGTAATGATAGGCGGAAGAATTGTGAAAGAAGATTAATGAGGCGTTATGAGTAACTATGCGATTATCCCCCGTCCGGCATCCGTTGAATACCTGCCGGGAAATTTCCAATGTTCCGGTATCCCTCGCATTGCACATAACGCGGGTGCTGGCGCTTTTCAAAATGAGGCAAAAGTTTTTTGCGATCAAATTCGCGCGGTATTTGGCGATGAGGCGTTTGCCGACGAGACAAAAATCTGCCTCGTGAAAACGGAAAACCACGCGGAAGAATCCTATCGCGTGGAAATTCATCCCGCTGAAATTCGCGTGAGCGCTGCGGCAGGGGCAGGCATATACCGGGGACTCCAGACTCTGCGCCAGCTTTTTCTTTCGGGATACTGTGCCGGCTCCGAAGGCCGCAGCGCCCTTTCCATTCCCTGCGGCATTATTGAAGACCGTCCCCGCTTTCCCTGGCGGGGCTTTATGCTGGATTGTTCGCGGTATTTTTACTCTGCCGAATTTATCAAACATTTGCTGGACGCGCTTTCCCTCCAGCACATCAATATTTTCCACTGGCATTTAAGCGACGATCAGGGCTGGCGGCTTCCCGTCCGGCAATACCCGCTGCTTACGGCAATCGGCTCCCGGCGGCAGGATCACCGTTTCCGGGGCACATACATCGGCGGTTTTTACACCGAGTCGGAGATTCGGGAAATTGTTGCTTTTGCCGCAGATCGGCATATCGAAGTGGTGCCGGAAATCGATCTCCCCGGCCACGCCAGCTCGGTTTTGGCGGCGTATCCGGGACTGGGCTGCACGGGCGGCCCCTACCGCGTGGAGGATCGCTTTGGCGTTTTTGACGATGTGCTGTGCGCGGGCAATGACGACATATTCCCCCTGATAGAAGCGGTCTTTGACACGGTAGCTGAACTTTTCCCATCGCGTTATGTGCATATCGGCGGCGATGAAGTACGCTTTGGCCGCTGGGCGGAATGTCCCAAATGCCAAAAACGCATGGCCGAATTGGGCATTGAAACTCCGGCGCAGTTGCAAAGCTGGCTCACTTCCCGCCTTGCCCATATGATCAAGCAGCGGGGAAAAACCGCCATCGGCTGGGACGAAGTGCTTGAGCATACCGAAAAATTTCCCTTGCCCGATGACCTCATTGTCATGTCGTGGCGCAATCAGGAGGGAGGCATCAAGGCAACGGCGCAGGGACACCGCGTGATAATGGCGCCGCAAAACAACGGCTGCTACCTTGATTACAAAAACATCAATGCCCCGGAAGAGCCGGGGCAACTCAGCGTCAACACGATAGCGCAGGGCTACCTTATGGAACCGGTAACGCCGGAAATGGACGAGGCCGCGGCTGCCCTTGTTTTGGGCGGACAGGGAAACCTGTGGTCGGAAATTATCTACGCGGGCAAAATCGCCGAATACATGATCTTTCCCCGTATCTGCGCCATTGCCGAGAACCTGTGGTCGGATAAAAAATCAAAAGACATCAAAGACTTTGGCAGGCGGCTGGAAATTCACCAACGCCGCATGGACAGGCTGGGCCTGCTGCAATACCGGGGCGCTTTGAGCTAATGGACTGTGCAAATATGAAAAAAATAAAAATGAAAAGATTTTTTGCCCTTTTCGCAACCATGCTTTTGCAGTTCATGGGATGCAAGTCTGTCGCGGGCGTTCATGCAGAAAAAACAGAACTGCCGGAAAAGGCAGCGCTGAAATACCCGGTTGTTTTAGTACACGGAATCTTTGCACATGACAGAAAAAACATAATAAATTTTTGGGGGAGAATCCCCAAGAGATTGCAGGAGAATAATATAACGGTATTTTTGGGGAACACAGACGCATGGGGAGATTATAAATCAAACGCGGAAATCCTGAAAGAAACCATTGACAGGGTGTTATGCGAAACACGCAGTGAAAAAGTCAATATAATAGCGCACTCCAAAGGCGGCATAGATTCGCGGTATTTGATCTGGAAATATGATTACGGGGATAAAGTGGCAAGCCTGACCACTGTCGCAACGCCGCACCGTGGCTCTGAAATAGCCGATTTGATATATAAACAAAAAATTGTACATACCAAACTCTCGCGAAAGGCGCTTGATACTTTCGGAAAATTATACGGAGATGTGAATCCGGATATGTATAATTTAAACCATCAATTAACAACGGAAAAGATGAAAGAATTTAATGAAAGCATCATCATGGACAGCAGGGTGTACTATCAAAGTTTCTACACAACAATGAAAAGCCCTTTTGATGATTTGATGTACTATTACAGCTACAAGTACATAAAAAGTTTAGGCGGAGACAATGACGGCATAGTAAGCGAATACTCCGCGACATGGGGAAATAATGTCCATAAAATTGCAGGCGGAATATCTCACGCGGAAATTATTGATTACAAAATGAAGAAAATATCGGGCATTGATATACCGCAAATCTATCTGAACATTATTGACGAATTATGTAAAATGGGCTTTTGAGAAGCGGCTTTTTTATGGATTGGGCAGCCATGAACAGCCCTGCCGGGGGAACGGGTTTAAATAAAAATTTAATAAAGGGCATTAATACCGCAGGGCAAGCCCTGCACCCGTCGCCTACGGCGACTTTTCGCGGCAAGCCGCGGGGTATTAACCCCTTCGTTTCCTCACTCGCTCGATCATGCCCGTGCAAGCACGGCGCGATCTCGCTCCGTTCGTCAATAAAAATTGTTAAAAATTGTAATTGACTAAATTATTTTAATATGATTATAATTCAAATATGTTAGAGAACCGAAAACATCCGCGCTATAAAACAAAGGCCCTTGCACGGATCGCCGATATTCTTGAGGGCGAAAACCTGGTAAAGGACATAAGTATAACCGGGTGCTGCGTAGAATCTCCCGCTTTTGCGGAGATTATGCCGAGCATGATTTATCAACTGGAAATAATTCCGGAAAAGAATTCCAAAATCAACAATTTTGTAATGGAAGTTGAAGTCAAATGGCTGCGTTCTTCGGGGAAGGGAAGCGCAATAGGCTTTGGCATTCTTTCGTCCCCAAAAGGAGAAGAATTCCAGCGCTATGTTGATTATTTGGCTTACCGATCCTCGCTGGACGACTATTAACGGATAAAACGTTACTGCGGTAGGCTTACCGCAGTCCCTGTCCCGCCTGCATGAGCGGGTTTTTTCCCATTTTCGCCATTTTTTTCATCATGCCGCGCATTTTCTCGAATTTTTTAAGCAGGCGGGCAACCTCCGCAACCGACGTGCCGGAACCCCGCGCAATGCGCGAGCGCCGGGGCGGGCCGATAATCAGGTGATTGGCGCGTTCCTTGAGGGTCATGCTGGAAAGGATGGCTTCCTGCCGCTTGAGGTCAGCCTTGTCGATGTCGTCTTCGGAGACCTGCCCCTGCATTCCGGGAATCATATCCAGCATGGACTTGAGGGAGCCCATTTTCTTTACCGCGCGAAGCTGGTTGAGCCAGTCGTCCAGGGTAAAGTTTTCCTTCTCCATTTTTTTCTGGAGTTCCAGGGCTTCTTTTTCATCAATGACCGTCTGAGCCTTTTCCACCAGGCTGACCACATCGCCCATGCCGAGTATGCGGCCTGCGATTCGCTGCGGGTGGAACGGCTCAAAGTCTTCGGGTTTTTCGCCAGTGCCCACAAATTTTAAAGGCTTGCCGGTGATTGTTTTCAGGGAGAGCGCCGCGCCGCCGCGGGTGTCGGAATCAAACTTGGTAAGGACAACGCCGGTCAGTCCGATTTTTTCATCAAACGTTTTCGCGATGTCAACTGCGGACTGGCCGGTCATCGCGTCTGCGACAAGCAGCATTTCATCGGGTTTTGCCGCGTCTTTCAGGCGGGAAAGTTCCGCCATCATCGGCTCGTCAATTTGCAGGCGGCCAGTGGTGTCAATAATCAGCGTGTCGATAAGGTTCTTCTGCGCCCACGCCAATGCGTTACGGTAAACTTTAACGCTGTCGCTTGCGCCGTCTTCCCGGTAAACCGGTATCCCGATTTGCCCGCCCAACACGGCAAGCTGTTCTATTGCCGCTGGCCGCACCAGGTCGCAGGCAACGAGCAGGGGTTTGCGGCCTTCTTTTTTCAGGCGCAGCGCCATTTTCGCGGAACTGGTTGTTTTGCCGGAGCCTTGCAAGCCGAGCATCAGAACCGTGGAAATGACATCGGGCCCGCGCAGTTTAAGGCCCGGCGTTGCATCCGCTCCGGTATCGCCCAGGAAAGAAACCAGCTTGTCGTGGATAATTTTTATAAATTGCTGGCCGGGGTCTACCGAGCGCAGGACTTTTTCGCCTTTGGCTTCTTCTATTGTTGAATTGACAAAACGGCGCACCACCCGCAGGTTTACGTCCGCTTCCAGCAGGGCCATTTTTATGGCATCAACCGCGTCTTCAACATTTTTTTCGCTTATCGCCGATTTGCCCGTAACGAAGCGCAGCGCGTCGGTAACTTTTTCCGTTAATTTTTCAAACATTCTTTTCTTCCCTTTCCACCCACAGGCGATGATGCTCTTCTTTCTGTTTATACATCAGGCTGTCAATTTGGTTGATAAATTTTTTTATTGATTGGCCTGAATTGGTTGTAAACACATCATACCCGTAACTCATATAGAGTTTATACGGCCTGATGCCTTTTTCGTTCTGGATGTCCATGGCCGTCTGTATACGTTTCATGATCTGCGGAATGCCCTTTTCCTTTTTGATTGCTATTACAAATTCATCGCCGCCGTAACGCGCCGCAAGATCCGAATGGCGTATGCTGGCGCTTATAATCGCCGCCATGTCTTTCAGCGCGTTGTCGCCCTCAAGATGGCCGAAAGTATCATTTATTTCCTTAAAGCGATCCATGTCGAGTATCGCAACCGAATATTTCTCCGTTGTATTCTGTTTTGAAAGCTTAGTGATAAATTCATTAAAACTGTAGCGATTGCCCAATCCCGTCAGGGAATCGAGTTTGGCATCGAATTGAATAATAGAAAAATATATATACGCCAGAGACGCGGTAAAACAGGGCCATTTCAGGCTGCTGCCCTCTATGATGAGATCCAGAACAGCCCCTGTTGCACTGATAATTATAAACAGAATAATTGCATAAACCTGGAAACTCCTGAACTGATGCAATGCGGAAAACAGATCAATTAATATGACGGGAATTAGCGCATAACAGAGCGCCATGCGTAACAAATGCAATTTTCCGCGCATATACAGGTTATCATCAGATATTGTAAAATAAAATCCATAGTGCAGGTTTATTATTACGCTGATTGCATATATAACAATAAAAACGCCCGTTATTTTTAACAGAACTTTTACCCGTTCAATATTTTTATTGGCAATATAATCAATCAATAAAATAGTCAACCAGTAAGTGCAATTCTGGGCTATGAAATAAAGCGAAACGGAGGCATACATGGTTATTGTAACCCATCTGCCATTGATGCCTGCCAGAATATTCCCAATGAAATCAAAAAAAACAGCCGTTCCCGCAAAAGCCGTAACAGCGATAAAAAGACTGCGCTGAAAATTATCCATGCTGAATTTGCGGATATAGTCATTGAACAAAACCAATAAAATAAGCAATGAACCCACGGCGGTACTTATATATGCGGATTGAATCATAAGGCTGCCCCTGTCGCGGCATCATCGGCTCGTCGGCGCCTTTCTTTATCCTTATACATCAACTGGTCGATATAGGCCAGGAATTCTTCAATTGTTTGATTTTTATCGGCAGAATATATATCATACCCATAGCTTATTTGCAGTTTAAACGGGCGGATACGCTTTTCATTCTGCACGTCAATCGCCTGCTGAATTCGCCCCATTAATTTTTCTATTTCGTTTTTTGCATTAGTCGCCAAAACAAATTCATCGCCGCCATAACGCGCCGCAAAATCGGAACTCCTCATGCATTTTTTAATTATGGCGGCTATGTCTTTTAATGCGTTATCGCCCTCCTGATGTCCCAATGTATCATTTATATGTTTCAGGTGGTCCATATCTATCATTACAATGGCATAGGATTCATTGTTGTTGACCCGGGATAGTTTATCAATAAATTCATTAAAACTGTAACGATTCCCGATTCCGGTAAAGCTGTCTGTTTGGATGTCTGTTTTTATGATGAGCAAGTATGCGTAAAATAAAACGGCGCTCAGGCACGGCCATATCAATTTAGCCGTGTAAAACACCGTATCCAATACCAAGCCGATAAAAGTCATGCCGGCAAACAGAAGAACCATATTCATGCGTTTTTTCTTTTCCGTCCCGTGAGAAGAAAAGAAATCACAGAGCATGAACAACATCGGCACATAACAGATAGCGGATTTAAGGTAATATTCATTTTTCGTCCAAAAAGTTTGATTTGGATTATTCGAAAAAAGAGCTGTCAAAAAAATAGTAACAAAACCTAAAATAGTAATAGAGAGAATTATCCAGACAATTACGGTAATTCTACGCATCCGGCGCGGCTCTTTAAAAATTATATAATCCACAAAAATAAAAATATAAGAATATGCCATCATTTGAAGAATAAAATGAGCATCATCAAAAGCATAAGTCAGAAGAATCAAAAAATGTCCGGGCATTTTGAGAATAATGGAATACAGCATACTGAACAGGGCGGAAAAAAAAGAGAAGCCTAAAATAGCGCAAAATATTTTTCGCTGCACCCTGTCGGTGCTGTTTTTGTGAAGATAATCAATAAAAATCAAAACTATAATGATGCATGAACCGAATGTAGTATTTAATGCGTAGGCACTATTCATCATTAAACAGTAGCACCTCCTAAGCTAATTCATTAAGGAAATCACGCAAAAAATCAATGGGGTCGGTTTCTCTGTTCAGGATATGGTAGAGGCCAACCGAAACCGGCAGCTTGAGTTTGTACTTTTCCGCAAAAACCTTCACGTATTTTGCCGCCGCTATTCCTTCGGGCAAATACCCTATCTCGCCAATTCGTTCCAGCAGCTCATCCAAGTTCTTATACGGCTGCAATATTTTTTTCTCGATTATCTCCCGGCCAAACCTGCGGTTTCGGCCATGCACGGAACGGCAGGTTACATCCAGGTCGCCGATGCCCGAAATGGAGGTAAACGTTTCCTGATGGGTAGCGCCCATCGCCGTGCCCAGGCTTTGAATTTCATTGAGGCCGGCGGCAAGCAGCAGCGATTCTGTTCCATCGCCAAAAATACTCGCGTTGCCGTTCTTGCCGGAATCGTCCCCCAGAATTTCACCGCTGCCCATTGTTTTCATGGCATCAAGCATGCCAAAGGCGATAGCGATAACATTCTTGGCGGCGGCAGCCACCTGCACCCCCCGGACATCAAACGATGAAAACACCAGGAGGCTTTTGCTTTTCAGCAAATCCCTGAAACGGATGGAATTTTTGGCGTTCTCGCTGGCGGCAATAAGGCCGGTGATCATACCCCGCGAAACTTCTTCCGCATGGCTCGGCCCGGCGATATACACCAGCGACTGGCGGTAAAATCCCGGCAGGTAATCTTCCAGAGTTTCAAGTATCAGCCGGGGGCCTTTGGCGGAGTTTAAAAACCCTTTGGTGATAACCGCAATGGCGGTTTTGCCGTCCCCTATAGAAGGCACTATGAGTATTTTTTTTACCGTATCAAGGAGGTACATTGAAGGAACCGCAAGAATCAAATATTCGCGGTTTGCCGCGGCCTCTTCAATATCGGCAGTTGCGCGTAAGGTTTCCGGCAGCGCAACGCCCGGCAAAAAACGGGAATTGCAATGCCTTTCATTTATATCATCCCTGACAGCTTCTTCAAGGCACCAGATGACAAGATCTTTCCCTTTTTCGGCAATGACTTTCGCAACAGCCGTTCCCCACGCGCCCGCTCCCAGTATCGCAATGCGTTCATTCATTAATAAATATAGTAAAGCAATTTCGCAATATCCGCAATATGATTCCGGCGGGGAATGACAGTTTGCCCTGTATAGAGGCTCTCTATCTATTAACTATTTTTGGAATATACGGTATAATAACCCTTTATGGATCAGAATAATGCGGATTTATTGTCGCAGCGGAGGGCCGGGATTGTCGCGGCTTTGAATAAAGCGATAGAAACGTTTATCGTCTTTAGGGGAGATTCCTTTGCCGAAGTTATGGCAAACGGCGTCTCGCCCATAGCGGACGCATTAGGCGTGGATCGCATCGCTATTTTCAGCTACCGAGATAAAGAAGGCAACCGGCATTTGGGGCAGATTTACCGCTGGGACAGGGTAAAGGGCAGCGCCGTTTCCCTTAACGACATCCTTATGGATCTTCCCAAGAACGATGTTACCGATAATTGGACGGAGATTCTGAGAAATAACGAATATGTATTCAAATGCCGCAGCGACATGACCGAAGGCGAAATGAATTTCACGGAAGCATTCGGCGTCAAGTCCATTTTACTGGTTCCGATTTTTTCGTACGGAGAATTTTGGGGAACGGTCTCCTTCCAGAACCATACAGCGGAAGCGAATATCGGCGAAGGCTGCATTGACCTGCTCTATTCGGCGGGGAACCTGTGCGCCAATGCGCTAATCAGGGAAAGCCTATACCAGAACTCTAATAACTCTTTCAAGGCGATGGAACGCAGTAAGAAAATGGCCGATATTGTCAACAATACGGCCATTATTTTCCTTTCAAACAGAGAAAAAACTTTTGAGGAAATGATGAATATCGGCGCGGGCCCGATTGCCGATATAGCGGGGCTTGACCGGATATCCGTTTGGCGCAACTTGGGGATGCGGTCTGATGGTTTGCATACATCGCAAATCTACCGCTGGGACAGGATATCAGGAGGAACCACGCATCCGACTGCCGTACTGACCGATGTCCCTTATGACAAACTCGCCCCGCGCTGGCAGGACTTGTTAGCGCGCGGCGAAACGATAAACAGTCCGGTAAAACTGCTGCCTGAATGGAAAATGCTTGAATCCTTCGGAGTCGTGTCGGCGTATATCTCGCCTATTTTTATCAGCGGGAATTTTTGGGGCTTCGTGCTTTTTGAGGATCGCCATAACGAGCGCTACTTTGAAAGCGACTCTGCCGAAATGATGCGCTCGACGGCGTTTTTATTCGCCAATACCGTTATACGCGCCGAAATGGAACAGAAAATAACCAAGGCAAACAAGTTGAATCAGACAATAATCAGT
>JGI24698J34947_10000922_pt1 | contig 14920 bp, 9 predicted proteins | sample TergutMp193P3_FD_34947 | JGI IMG/M metagenome (IMG submission 34947) | reverse complement strand
ATAATTTATTTCCTGGTCCAGCAGACCATGTTTTTTTCGATTCCCCTTTTGATTGTCGCCCTTGGAGGGATGTTTTCCGAGCGCTCAGGCGTCATCAACATCGCCCTTGATGGCATCATGATCCTGGGCGCTTTTACCGGGATTTTGTTTATAAGTTATGTTCAGGGAGCAATGCCGGGCCAACCGGTGCTGCTCCTTGCCGTGCTTATTTCCGCCCTTACCGGCGTCGTGGTCTCCCTCCTTCACGGTTACGCGTCAATAAACATGAAGGCCAACCAGATCATCAGCGGGACAGCGATCAATATGCTGGCCCCGGCGCTGGCGATTTACATCGCCAGGCAGATACGCGGCATACAGCAGGTACCGTTTATCAACCAGTTTCGGATTAACAGCGCCCCGGTTCTGGGGAACATACCTTTTATTGGGCCTCTTTTGTTCCAAAACACCTACCTTACCACCTATCTTGGCTTCCTCATTTTGATTGTCTCAACCGTGGTTCTCTATAAAACGCGCTTTGGCCTGCGCCTTCGTTCCTGCGGCGAGCACCCCCAGGCCGCCGATTCCGCGGGGATTAACGTTTACAAAATGCGCTACGCGGGGGTGATGATCTCCGGTGCGCTTGCCGGCCTGGGGGGGTTGGTGTACATCATACCAACGTCCACCGCGTTTAACGCGGAAGTATCCGGCTACGGCTTTTTGGCGCTGGCGGTGCTGATCTTTGGCCAGTGGAAGCCGATGCGCATTCTTATGGCGGCATTTTTCTTCGGGCTGATGAAAGCCATTTCTTCTTCCTATTCGGGGATTGATTTTATGCGGAACATCCCCATCCCCAGCTATGTGTACAAGATGGTTCCCTATATAGCCACGCTTATTGTCCTCGCGTTCAGCTCAAGGAACTCCCAGGCGCCCCGGGCGGAAGGTATTCCATACGACAAGGGATCGAGGTAAGCGCGCTTCATGTCTCATTGACCTTTAACAGGAAAGATCCTATCATTAATAATCACTATCTGGAGGAATTAATGAAAAAAGTTATTATTTGTCTATTACTGTGCGGCGTGATTGCCGCTTCGACTTTTGCGGCGCCGAGCCGCCAGGCCCCCGCCCCGAGACCGTCGGGCGGGGCGCCCACGGTCAGGCTTTTGACGGACGCCACCGGCGTTGACGACAAGTCCTTCAACGCCGCGGCATGGCGGGGGATTCTTGAGTTCTACGGCGACACCTGGCAGAACCAGAGACAGCGGGGCGGGGTGTATGAGGTTATAACCGCCGTGACCCCGGATATGTACATCCCGAATCTCCGGCAAGTCACCGACGAAGGTTACGACCTCATCGTGACCACCGGCTTCACCTTTTCCGACGCGCTGGAAACCGTGGCTTCGCAGAATCGCAACCAGAAGTACATGATTGTTGACGTGGACTGGGTGGGCGGTCCGAACGTGCTGCAGGCCGTCTACGCGGAGCATGAAGGCTCTTACCTTGTCGGCGTTGCCACGGCGCTTAAAGCAAGAGCCGATGGCATAACGAACCCGCGCTTCGGCTTTATCGGCGGGGTTCCGGGCGGGACGATTACCAAGTTTGAGGTTGGCTATGTGCAGGGCATTCTCTCGGTTTTCCCCAACGCGCAGATACTGGATTACTATGCCAATGACTGGGGCCGCCCCGACCTCGCGAAGACCCAGGCGCAGTTCTGGTACGACTCGGGGGTCTATGCGATTTATTCCGCGGCCGGCGGCACGGGCAACGGCACCATCGCCCAGGCCAAGGAGTACCGCCTGGCCGGCAGGAACGTGTGGGCCATCGGCGTGGACTCCGACCAGCATGAAGAGGGGCTCTACACGGCCACCGACTCGGCGGTGCTTACTTCCATGCTCAAGAAAGTTGAAACCAGCCTTCTGTACGCCCTCCGCGCCGTGCAGAACAACACCTTCAGGGGTGAGACTATTACTTTTGACCTCGCGGACGATGGCGTGGGTTACTCCACAACGAATCCTGCCCTGACTGCGGACATCAGGAACGAACTTGAGCGCGTCAAGCAGCAGATCATCAACGGTCAGATAAGGGTCGCCGCCACCTACGCCGAAGCGCGAAGGCTTCCCGGTTTCCCGCAGGATCTCAGGGCAATCGACGACTAAAAAGGTGCCTGGCACCTTTTTAAGGAACTTATGCCGGTCCCTGCTATTGAAATGCTGGATGTCACCAAGGTTTTCCCCGGCGTTGTGGCAAACGACCATGTCAACTTCCGCGTGGAGGAGGGGGAGATTCACGCCCTCCTGGGGGAGAACGGCGCGGGTAAATCAACGCTCATGTCTATCCTTTTCGGGCTTTACGAGCCCGACGGCGGCATAATAAAAATCCGCGGGAAAGAGGTGATAATCCGCGGCCCCAACGACGCGACGGCCCTCAAAATCGGCATGGTTCACCAGCACTTCAAACTGGTGCACAACTTCACCGTCACCGAAAACATCATCCTGGGTCTTGAGCCGTCCAGCCGCTGGGGCAACCTCGACCTCAAGACTGCCGACAAACGAGTGGCGGAACTTTCGGCGACCTACGGCCTCGCGGTCGACCCGCGGGCCAGGATTGAGAACATCACCGTCGGGATGCAGCAGCGCGTGGAAATCCTCAAGATACTCTACCGTAACGCTGACATTTTGATTTTCGACGAGCCTACGGCTGTTCTCACGCCCCAGGAGATTGACGAACTCCTGTCGATATTCCGCCGCCTCCAGGCAGAGGGCAAGACCATCGTCTTTATCACGCACAAACTGAAGGAGATCAAAGCGGCGGCCGCCCGCTGCACGGTTCTGCGGCGCGGTAAATACATCGACACGGTTAACGTTGCCGACGCGGACGAGAAGGAACTCGCGGAGAAAATGGTGGGGCGCGCCGTGAGTTTCAGGATTGAGAAAGCGCCCGCAAAACCCGCGGACACCGTGCTCAGTATAAGGAACCTTACCGTGATTGACTCACGAGGCGTGCCCGCGGTGCGGGATCTTTCGCTGGACGTGCGCGCCGGCGAGGTGGTGGGAGTCGCGGGGGTTGACGGCAACGGCCAGTCGGAACTGGTGGCGTCAATCGCGGGGCTCTTGCCGGTCAAGTCGGGAAGTATAACCCTTAAAGGAAAGGACATTTCCGGGGAAAGCATTAAAAGCCGAAACGAGGACGGCATAGGCCTTGTACCGGAAGACAGGCACAGGCACGGTTTGATACTGGATTTCAGGCTTGACGAAAACCTCATCCTGAAAAGTTTCCGCCGCTTTCCCTATACGGGCAAAATGGGTTTCCTCCGCTTCCCAGTGATCAGAAAGCACGCGGAAAAACTCATAGCCGATTTCGACATCCGCGCCGGGAACGGGCCGGTAACGCCGGCGAAATCCATGTCAGGCGGGAACCAGCAGAAGGTGGTCATCGCCCGCGAAATTGACCTTTCGCCGGAACTGCTCATCGTTTCGCAGCCTACACGGGGGCTTGACGTGGGCGCGATTGAGTACATCCACAACCGGATCATACAGGAGCGGGACAAGGGAAGGGCGGTGCTGCTTGTGTCTTTTGAGCTGGACGAGATTCTGGGCCTTTGCGATCGCATCGCGGCGCTTTCCAAGGGCCAGGTGGTGGGGATTGTGGACGCCGATGCCGCCGATGAACGACAGATCGGCGCCATGATGGGGGGAGTCGCGCATGGCTGACAGGAAAGACAAAGGCTTGCATCCCATCGAAATCTTTACGAATTCAAACGCCCTTGTTTCGGTGGCGGTGGTGCTGCTCGGCTTTCTGATTGGAACCCTGCTCATAGTTGTGGTGGGCCGCAACCCCGCCGGTATGTACTCCGCGATTTTCCAGAATATCTCCGGCTTCTCCGTGAACCAGAGAAGCGGCGCGTGGGTCTGGAACCCCCGTTACATCGGCGAATGGTTTGTGATTTCGATGCCCCTTGTTCTCTGCGGCCTTTCCATGGGTTTCGCCGCGCGGACCGGCCTCTTCAATATCGGCGCGGAAGGCCAGTACGTGGCAGGCCTCACCGCCGCCCAGTTCGCGGCGTTTTTCTTCCCGCAAGTGCCGGGGCTCCATTGGCTTCTCGCCATAACCGCGGCGATTGTCGCGGGCGCGGTGTGGGGCGGCGTAGTTGGTTACTTCAAAGCCAGGTTCAGCGTTTCCGAGGTAGTCGCCACCATCATGATGAACTACATCGCCCTCTACCTCTCCCGTTACTTCACAATGAAAATCCCCGGAACCAATACTTACCGAACCCATAATTTCCCTGAAACAGTTCTGCTTAACAACAGTTTTATGGAGACAATCACCAACTATTCCCGGCTTAACAACGGGATCTTCCTGACCATCGCCGCGATTTTCTTCTATTGGATTGTCATGGAGAAGACACGGCTGGGTTACTCGCTGAGGGCTACGGGCTTCAACAAGGAAGCGGCGCGTTACGGAGGCATCAACGTCAACGCGAGCATGACCACCGCGATGGCTGTTTCCGGGGCGTTTGCCGGCCTTGCGGGGGCCATCGTCTGCCTGGGGAGTTTTACCTACGGCAGGGTTCTCGCCGTGCAGGACGGCTACGGCTTTGACGGAATCGCCGTCGCACTGGTGGGAAACAGCAACGCCTGGGGGATTGCCCTCGCGGGCCTTCTCTTCGGCATGCTCAAATCCGCGCAGCCCCTGATGCAATCCCGGCAGATTCCAAAAGAGATAACCGTTATCATCATGGGTCTGATTGTAGTCCTGATTTCCCTCAGGGCCGGGGTTAAGCTGATAGTCGAATGGCAAATGAAGGAGAAAGCCCGCCGGGCAAATAGCCAGACAGAGCCACCTGCCAATGCCCCGGCCACGAGTCCGGGTCAGGGCGCTAATCCGTCCGTGGATATTAGTCCGGCTACGGATTTTAGTCCGAGGGGAGATCAAAATGCTTAACGTATTATCAACGCTCTGGAATATGCTCCCCTCTACCATGATGATGGCGGCGCCCATCCTGATTGCGGCAATCGGGGGGATGATATGCGAAAGGGCCGGGGTGGTAAATATCGCGCTGGAGGGGCTGATGGGCATAGGCGCAATGGCAGCCGCCACTACCCATGTCCTGTTGGAAAACAGCACTTCATTGTCCATACCGCTGGGTTTTTTGATCGCCGCAATTCTTGGCTGCCTCTTTTCCCTCATCCATGCCTTCGCGTCAATAACGCTCAGGGCCGACCAGGTCATCTCCGGGACCGGGATAAACCTCCTCTCCAACGGGATGACCCTGTTCTTCTGTCAGTTGTTCTTCCAGGCTGACCGGACGCAAAACTACCGCATAGGCATGACCGCGGTGGGGGGCGTCTATCCCACGGCATGGATAGCTGTCACGATCCTCGCGGCGGCGGCCTTCATGCTTTACAAGCGCCCCTGGGGCCTCCGCCTCCGCGCCGCCGGCGAACACCCGCAGGCCCTTGCCTCCGCCGGTGTGAACGTCGTGAGGATACGCTACATCGCGGTGCTCATTTCGGGCGCGCTGGCCGGTATTGCCGGCGCCTGTGTCGTGTTGACTCAGGACATTCAGTACACGGTGACCACCATCAACGGCAAGGGCTTTATCGCGCTGGCGGCGGTCTCTTTCGGGCGCTGGCTGCCCATTGGAATCCTGGGCTCGTCTTTCCTGTTTGGTTTTTCGTCGGCGCTTGCGGTTAACATAATCAACATCCCGCGCTTCAGGTCTATGCCGTCAGAGTTCTTCAGCCTTCTGCCCTACCTCATCACGCTTCTTACACTGGTTATCTTCAGCGGGAAGGATTACGCGCCACGCGCCGTGGGTCAGCCGTATGATAAAGGGAAGAGCTGAGGACACGGAAGAAGAGCCTCGCACGGAGGCACTAAGGACACAGGGGAAGAGAAGACCAAGAGAAGACCAAGAGAAGACCAAGAATTTAACCACGGAGTTCCACGGAGTGAAGACACGGAAGGACACGGAGGAAGAGGGAAGAGGAAAAAGAGAGCAGCGCGTTACGAGCGAGTTGCGAGCCTTCATCATTTTTTTGGATTTCCAAATAAAAAGCCTGAAGGAATCGACCGGCCCGGTAATCTGTCTCTTCTCCGTGAAACGCGAACCGGAGGTTCGACGTGAAGCTGTCCCGTCAGGGACAGCCACTCCAATCTTGTACCCGCCACGCGGCATATTGAAGGGCTTGCAAAATATCTTCCCGCTCAAGACAGGGATAGTCCGCGAGAAGCTCGTCGATGGAACGCCCCTCTCCAATTTGCCCGACTATCATGCCGACAGTGACCCGCATACCCCGAATACAGGGCTTGCCCCCCATAACGCCGGAGTTCTGGGTAATCCGGTTAAACATACTTGTTTCTGCCATAAGGCAAGTATACTAAATAAATCGCCGACCTGTACAGGTTGATACAGGGTAGGAAAGGCGCCTGGAACGGTAACAGATACCTGTTAGAGAGTTTATTAATATTTCCAATGTGTCCTCCGTGAAGCTGTCCCGTCAAGGACAGCAAAACTCCGTGTCACCGTGGTGAATCTTCCTCTCTGCCCCTGATAATTACTGATTGACAGGCGTATTTAATCGTCTATACTAAAATAGGGATATAGAGGAAGGGAAAAATGGCTACCAATATCAGGGATCCAAAAAGAAGCCGGACTCCGTTGATGAGCAGCTTTATTTTTTTCTCTGTCATAGTGTTTTTGATCATCCTAACGGCGGGAAGCACGGCCTTTTTGCTTTCGATGCGGCAGATTACCAGGACAAACAAGGGCAATGAACTGACCCAGCTGTTGGAAATTGAGCGGCTCAAACTTGAATTCTCCGTAAACAGTGAAATCTCCATTACGTTAAAAATGGCGGATTCGCCGTTAATCAAGCGGTATTTTGCCCGCCCCGATGACCCTGAACTTGAGCAAATGGCTTTTGAGGAAATAGCCGCGTACCGCCGTGCCTTCGCCGCAAACTCGGTTTTCTGGGTGAACGATACGGACAAAATATTTTACTCTGACGACTATGAACCGTATAAGCTTGATCCCGCAAGCCCCGATAATTACTGGTATCCCATGACGCTTAACGAAACGGAGGTTTATAATTTTAATATCAACTATAATCCCGACCTTAATATTACAAATCTTTGGATTAACGCCCCGGTATTTGACGACAACCGCAATCCGCTTGGAATGATGGGAACCGGCATTGAGCTGTCGGAATTTATCAATTCGGTTTACAGAGACTACACCGGCAAAGCGGATATTTATTTTTTCAATGCCGCAGGGGAAATCACCGGCGCGAGAAACGTCGCGTTGGTAGCTTCGAAAAAGATAATTGATGAGGAATTAAACAATACCGGCACAAACATAATTAACAGCGCCAAAAATCTCGCGCCGGACGAAATAATTACCTTTGACTCCCCTGTGGGGAAAATCGCGCTGGGTACGCTTCCTCTGCTGGAATGGTACTCCATCGCGGTATTGCCGGACAGCGTAGACGACTATAACAATACCATGACCATCCTGTTTCTTGTGATGCTTGTGGTTGTAGCACTGGTTTTTGTCATATTCAACATATTTATCGCCGGGCTTTTAAAGCCCTTGCGAATATCGATGGAAGAAGCAAAAACCGCCAGTAAGGCGAAATCCACTTTCATTGCCAATATGAGCCATGAGATAAGAACGCCCATGAACAGCATCATGGGCTATTCCGAGCTGGCCCTGGACAGTGATGTTTCTCCCAAAACCAAGAATTACCTGACCAAAATCAGAACCAACGCGGAATGGCTGTTGCAAATCATCAACGATATACTTGATATCTCGAAAATCGAAGCCGGTAAAATGGAGCTGGAGAATATTCCCTTTACCATGCGTGAATTGTTTGAAAGCTGCAAGACATTGGTAATGCCGAAAGCNGTAGAAAAAGGCATTATGCTGCATTTTTACGCCGAACCGTACCTGGGCAGAAGGCCGCTTGGCGATCCGACGAGGCTGCGCCAGGTGTTTGTAAACCTCCTCTCCAACGCCATAAAGTTCACAAATACCGGCATAGTCAAGCTTCTCGCGGATATGACAGATAAAGACGAGAAAACCATCACCGTTTATTTTGAGGTAAAAGACAGCGGTATCGGTATGACGAAGGAGCAGATGGGGAAAATATTTGAGCCGTTTACACAGGCGGAATCGGGCACGGCACGCCAATACGGCGGGACGGGGCTTGGTCTTGCCATAACGAAAAATATAGTTGAAATGATGGGCGGGGAGCTGTCTGTCCAAAGTACTCCCGGTGTCGGCAGCAAATTTAGCTTTTCGATTGTCTTTGATACGTTGGATGTACTTGATGAGAAAGTCTCCGAAAAAATAGTAATCAATGAGCTTGAGAAGCCGATGTTCGAGGGTGAAATCCTTTTATGCGAAGATAACCTGATGAATCAGCAGGTTATAAGCGAGCATCTTTCGAAGGTGGGCCTGAAAACCGCAGTAGCCGATAATGGCAAGATAGGCTTTGAGATGGTTCAAAGCCGCATGAAAAAAGGGGAAAAACGATTTGACCTGATTTTCATGGATATGCATATGCCCGTGATGGACGGCCTTGAGGCATCCGCCAAAATCGTTGAACTTAACACCGGTATCCCGATAGTGGCCATGACGGCTAACATCATGGCAGATGATATGGCGATTTACAAAAAAAGCGGCATGATTGACTGCGTCGGTAAACCGTTTACATCGCAGGAACTGTGGAAATGTCTGATGAAGTACTTCACGCCTGTTGAATCGCATACAGTGAACGCGGACCAGATCGCGCAGATGGAAGAAATAATACGCCAAAAGCTCATTAACAATTTCGTGAAAGAAGGCCGAACCAGATACAGCAAAATAGCGGAAGCAATCGAAGCAGGGGATATTAAGCTGGCGCAGAGGCTTGCACACACATTAAAGGGGCACGCCGGGCAGCTTGGCAAGACCCTTCTGCAGCAGGCCGCCGCCGAAGTCGAGCAGAACCTGAAAGACGGGGAAAATCTGGTAACTCCGCATCAGATGAATACGCTTGAGACGGAGTTAAACGCTGTCATAGCGGAAGTGACGCCGCTTTACAACGAGTTTGAGTAAATCCGTCTTTGCCTGAATTTCACTGCTGTCTCGTACGCGATTACCTGTAATCCACGATTTCCTGTTCCACCCCCAGGCCAGTTGCCTCAATTCGCTGTAAAAGATCGGCGAAGCCGGGAATGGTTTTCGTTTCTTCCCGGATTTTTTCTACCTGGCGCAGCATGGGTTTGGTCAGGGGCCTGGCCCAAGGAAGGTACTTATCGAAAGTAGCGGTGTCCATGCACACCGGCGTAACTGGTCTTCCTGCAATGTCCTGAATACTCTGCAAGATGAGTACGCCGTCGGGGTCCAGGTCGCCGGCATGATAAAAAGAAAAACCCGAAGAGGCGAGGATTTTTATCAAGGCGCCCGCCGCTCTGTTTGGGTAGCCTCCGGCGTATAGAAAACAATCGTAGCGGGAAAGATTTTCGCTTGTACTGTGTTTTTGCGGGCTTCCCAGGGCATAAAAGGTTTCCTTGTTTTCTATGGTCAGTACGGATTTTTCTTTTTTCTCCCGTATGGGTCGTATACCCTTTACCGTTTCGGCGCTCTCAAGGGGAAGACCCAATACCAGGCCTTCGGCGTTGACCAGGGGCGGGCCAGGAATTCCATACTCAAAAATGAGCTTCCCCGAAATCATTGTCTCGGGATAGGAACGTTCAAGTCCAGAAAGATCCGGAACTGAAATGGTCTTTTGCGCCCGGTTTAAAAGCGGCGTACAGAGGGCCAGCAAATCCTCCAGACGTTTTGAGTCCCGGTACAATAGAATTGACGAGGCCCTGGTTGTTATTTTTTCCAGCCGGTCGGGCTCAGAAAGGAATTCCAGAAGCCTGATAAACTCTTCCATTGTTTGTTGGTCGATTCCATTTCCGATTTCACGCGGGCTAAAATGGTTGGAGAAAAATTCCAAAAGCATAATGATCTTCTCCGATGCCCGCGTTTCTTTAAAAGCAGTGATTTTTTCACCAAGCATGGTCATTATTTTTTCAGCCTCGGTTTGGGGGAAAGGCCTGCCCGCTTCCTCAAAGAGCTTTTCAAAATTTTCGCAGGTTAGGGTTTTTAGCCGTTCTCCCTTGTCCCGCTTTTCCCAGCGCAGTTGCACAATTCCTTTCCTCTCCAGGGATTCAGCGGCCTCAAGGTAGGATTCTTTTTCGTTGTGGTGAGCCGTATCGAAATCCGGGAAAAATGCCGAAGAACGGATACGCAAGGTTCGGTGGTCTTCTTCTGTTTTCTGAATGGAATTGAAATAATGGCTGATAAAGGCGTCGATGATCTTTTTTTCCCAGGCGGTCATGCGCCATCACCGATTTCAATATCGCTCATGTCGATCGCATCGATGTGGCAGTCCCTCACCTTTACCGCGCTGCCGAAACGGCTTACCACGTTTATTCTGTCCATGAAGGGAGCGATAGCTTCAATCTTTTCGGGCGGAACGGATGTAATAATCTGAAGATTAAGGTCGTTGTAAAATGTCAGGATCTTGCCAATTCGCTCGTCATCCATGCGGTTAAAGGCTTCGTCAAATATCACCATGCGCACGGTTGTTTCCGGACGGGCCTTGTAGAAACGGTAAAAACTGGCGGCAATGGCTACATAGTAGGGTGTCTGGGACTCACCGCCGGATTTCTCTTTGAGCACCCTGGAGAGGGAAAGAACCACCGGATTGCCCGCCTCGTCAAGATTGTCTGTTTCCTTGATCCTGATGTCGTAATGAAAGTAAGTCCTGTAATCGCAGATTTCCCTGAGTTCTTTTGAATCCAGGGGCGAATCAAGGATGCGATTGAAAAGTTCTTCCGCGGCTTTCCGTGCCGCCGGATCCGTAAGCTGTGAAAAAAGATCGTCCTCGGTNGCGGGTATTTTTGCCGCCTGGCGTATAACNTCGATCTGGCCTTTGCGTTCGCCATGTTCNTCAAGGGAGAACAAGTACTGATCCCGCCCGAAATGCAGTGTTCGGAGAATCTCGTTGATTTCTTTGAAACTCTCCTTTGCTTCCTCAATATGCTCGTTAAGGCGTGAAATAAAATGATCCTTGAATTCCTTTTCCGCGTCCAGATAGGCTTTCGCGATCTTCTCCCTGTACTCCGGCAGTTCCGAAGTCTCAAGCCGCTTTAACAAGGTCTCCGCCTCGGTGTTTTCCGACGGGTCCATGCCGAGGAGGTAATGGAATTCCTGCTGGTAATCGGCCACTAATTTATTGTATTCTTTTTTGAGGGATTCGGTACGGCTCCTGAATCCCTTCAATGTTGATTCATACGTGTTGGTAAGGTCGGCGATGCTGTTTTTGGAAAGTTTATCTTCAGCGTATTCCTCACATTCAGTTATCATAAGAGGATGATCGCTGCCATAAATTCGTATTGCTTCTTCTTTCTCTTCCTGAGAACGGGTATAGTTATCGAGATCTTCACGGCAGCTGGATAATTTGTTGGAAAGAACACCGGAGTTTTTCTGTAAGCGATCGTTGTCTTCTTTCATGAGGGAGAGCTGCTCTTCCAGTTCCTTTCGTTTTTCTTCCAGCTCCCTGAAGGACTTGGTGTCTACTGCGGCAAGTTCATCTTCGGCTTTGGTAAGTTCGTTTTTAAGCGATACGGCGTTCGCGATGGAGGGGAAAAGATTTTCCAGTTTCGGGAGGTTTCGTATAACGCGGTTACAGCAGTCTTCCCGGTTTGCGGCGTCACGCTCCTCCCTTTCGGCGTTTTCGAATTCCGCTTCAACGCGCCGGATTTCTGCGGTCAGGAATTTCCGCCGTTCCTCCAGGGCGGTTCTTCCAAGGTAATGACGACGGTAGACCTCTTCCTTGATCCGCGAGGCGGTATGGTTTGTGTAGGTCATGCACTCCTTTGTAACCGCCGAATCGTAAGTCTTGAGGGTCGCGAGATCCGCCCGCATGACCTTTCCCAGGGAAAAGTTGATATAAATACGGGCATAACCGGTGGCCTCGACAATTTCAGCAAGGGAACCGGATTTTATCACAACGCTCCGCATTTTTTCTATGTTGGGGATGAAGGCCCCAGCCACGGAACGGGGAAGGCGGTCGTATACTTCCAGTGCTTTCTGAAAACTGGCCGGATCAACCAGCAAAGCGAAACGCCGGGTATTTAACCAGCCTTCGACCGCGTCCACCCAGACCGGGTCGGTTATTTCCGCGGTCTCCGCCAAAAAAAAGGCTTCGATGCCCGCTTTTTCCAGAGCCGCTTTGAGTTCCCGTGGGGCGTCGGGGTAGCGTAGTATGCCGCGTTCCAGATCTGCCAATTCTGAGCGCATATCCCGAAGCTGTTCCGCGGCTTCTTCCTTTTTCCGGCCTGCTTGGTATTTTTCTTCCCGGTATTTCTCGGCCTCTTCGACGAGGGCGGCGTTTTCTCCTTCAAAGTCTTCACCGAGCCCGCGATTGAGCAGGGCTTCGCATTGGGCCTTGAGTTCTTTGTATCTGGCGGCGTTTTCTTCTTCGCGGGCAAGATCGTTTTGCAGCCGCCCGATACGCGCCCTTATCTCCTCGTAGAGACGGTGGGCGTCGTTAGCCGCAAGGCTTTGATCCAATGCCCGCAGTTCTTGTTCCGTGTCAAGGCGTTTTTGATTGAGGGAGGAAATTTCCCGGTTCGTAAAATCCAGTTTGTTTTGCGTCTCCACAAGCTGGCGCGAGGCGTTATCTTTTTTCTGTTTTTCGTTTTCCAGCTCTATCCTGAGTTTAAGAAATTCCTGTTTAAGAATGAGACCGTCGTAATTCCGCCACTCAGCAGCCTTGGCGCAGATCTTTTTCAGCACCCCGATTTTCAATATGGCCCCTTTCGCCTGACGATCCGCCTCCTTGTAGTTTTCCAGGTTCTGCTTCATGTCCTGTATGGACACCGGGTTTTCCTCAAGGATAAAGTCGCAGACAAACTGATCGATGGAATCCAGGGGTTTAAAACCGATGGAGCGGGTCAGGGAATCCAGGTAGGGATTTACTTCCGGCTGCCGCTTAAAAACCCCAAGCCGGTTCGTGAAATCTTTTATATATGCCTGTTTTGTCGGGTAATCGTAGAGCCTTTTTTCAGAGAGAATATTTTTGAATTGGCGAAACAGCAAGGGCTCATCCTTTTCGTTACGGACGCTTATCTCTTTTATTGAAACATCGTTGCCAAGCCAGAAGTGTTCGTTGTAATGGTTGTCCTTGTAAGCCTCAACGCATACCCCGCAGGCGAAATTTACGGCCGCGCCGCTGTCCTGCCGCCACTCCATCATCACGTGGGCAACAGTATCGCCCCTGCGGTACTCGGTGGACTCGGCGCCGAGCTTGCAACGCACGTAGCCCATGAGGTCGCGGCCGCCGCTCCGTCGCTCCTCGGCGGCGGAATTGAAACGCGCCATTCTGAGGTTGGCTGCCATCACGTACTGAATCGCGTCGATGATCGTTGACTTGCCGGAACCGTTATCTCCGGCAAGGAGGCAGCGGTTCCCGATTTCAATCACGGTATCATCAAAATTGTGCCAGTTGACCAGGCGGACGCGCTCAAGGGTGATCATGATCCATCCTCCTGAAGCTCTTCGTCCTCTGCGGTTTCGTTAGCGTCGCTTTTGTTTCCCAGAACCGCGACCGCCTCGTCCAGGGCGTTCCGGTCTATACTCAGCGGAATGCTGGGGTAGAGCTGGATGATCCCCTCGGGATTCGAATAATCCTGTGAAGCAACAGAAATCAGTTTACTGGAGGAGAGCCGGGCCAAAACTCTGATAAGGGCGGTTTTTTTTATATCTTCTCCGGTCATGGCGTTGTACTTGTCCTGAAAATCCCGGACGCTCACCACGGGAAATTTGGTGAGGGAAACTTCAAACCTCTTGTCCTCATAGAGGAGACGCAGAACAAGGACCGCGCAGATTTCATCCCTGGAAAAAAACAGACGGGTGCTTCCCGAACCACGGAACGCGATGACCCCGAGGCTCTCGTCCCGTAGCAAAACGGCGTCCATGCAGGTAAACCAGGCTTCAAAGAGGGCGATGTTCCGGATGGTAAAATCGTAGAGTTCCCGCTCCTTGTCTATGCTGCGGATGATGAAGGTCTTGGAGGTGAGAATATGCAGCGCCGTTTTGAAGCGTTCAAACTCGTCGCTGGTAAGATCCCGTATCAGGGGAAGGGCGTCAAGATCACGGTTCATGCTTTTCGCTCATGGCACTACTGTGCCTACGAAAACGTATATCGGGAACCATATACTCCGCGGCTCTCACCGATCCTGGCGCCGTTTCATCTTTTTCTTCTATCCTGTAACTAAAATTACCGCGGGAATCGCCGTAGAGCAGGGCGTATACAAAACGGATGTAGGCTTCTTCCCCTGTGATAAGTTCTTCCGGAATGAGGAGCTTTTCCGTGCCGCCCTGTTCGTCAAGCCACGCGCCGATTTTCTTAATGGAAAGCCGCCGCCTCATGCGCTCCATGAATTCCTTTTCGGTCTGACCCAGGGCCTCAAGATCATGTACCGATTTCGCGGCGTTGAAATCTCCCTCGTCCCGGCGGAGACGGAAGGCCAGGGTAGAGGGGGAGAGGAAACTGACGCGGTAAAGCCCGTGGGCAATTCCTGAACGGGCTTCATCGTTCCCGCCGTGAATGGCTTTTATCAGCGTCCCGATCTTTCCCGCCACGGTACTGTCCGGTTCAATATACGCCCTGATTATTTCGGTGCTTGAACGGGAATAGGCCGCGTTCCGCCGATCGATCTCATCCTCCAGAGGGTCCACCGAGCGGAGATCGTCGCGGATCTCTTCCAGCATGAATTTCAGCTTTTCCCTGCACTCCTCCCGGCTGATTTGAAGTATACGCATATACTTGCCCGCGCTTGCGTCAAGCCATTCGTCGTCGCGCAGCAGCTCCGCCGCCTGTTTGAAAATACTCTGGCGGTA
>JGI24698J34947_10000921_pt1 | contig 14921 bp, 15 predicted proteins | sample TergutMp193P3_FD_34947 | JGI IMG/M metagenome (IMG submission 34947) | reverse complement strand
CCGGCGAAAACCGACAAAATCGACACCATGGTAATAATTGATAAAAGCCTTTTCATTTTTTCCTCCTATCTGAATTGGCGGACAATGGTAATGATATATTCCCTGGAATAGGGAATTCCGTTTTTGCTTGCAATCAGGGTTACAAAATGATCGCCGGTAGTAAAATTAGCGGAATCCAGCGTTATGCCGGCATTGGTTCCTTTACGTTTACCGTCTACAAACCATTGATAGGTATACCCCTTTGCCGCCTCAATGGTAACGCTGGTGGGGTTCCCGTCTTTGTAAAGTGTTGTGGCAGCAGGAGCAGTGGCTATAATATCATCCTCCAAAGATACCGTGATGGCTGTACCGGCGCCGCTTGCCGTTTGCGCAGGAGTTATTGCTGTTTCACCTATTGCTGTTTCACCTATTGCTGTTTCACCTATTGCTGTTTCATCTATTGATGAATCACAACCTATTTCCATGACGAGGGTACAGCAGGCCAGCAATACTGGCCAAATACCCAATTTTCTACCGCGCATAGTTTTCCTCCTCTACACTATAGGTATGAAAAAACACCTGCTTTTTTCCGAGTAAGGCAATAAAATTCTCCTTATTTTGTGTTTTTTCTGTTTTTTCCAATATGAATTGTACCTCCTGAAAACATGCTTCCGCTTCGGAAAAACTGCCCACGTAAAGGAAGAGCACTCCCAGGCGATACCAAGCATCCGCATTTTCCGGATTGTGAAGGCAGGCAAAGGATAAATCCCTTATCGCTTCGTCAATATCCTTAATTTCGCTTTTGGCAGCTCCCCGGTAAAAATACAGTTCAGCTAGTTTTTCCCTTAAATCAGCCGAATTGGGGTTTAGCTCTAAGGCTTTGGTCCAATCGGTAATTGCCTTGTTATAATCCCCTGTTATTTTGTACAACTGCCCCCGGTTGATATATGCCGTTTCATATTGGGGATTTGCCTCTATAGCCGCTGAAAATTCTCTTTCCGCCGCTAAAAATTCGCTCACGTTCAGGTAAATCTCTCCCCGGCCATTGAATGCTTCCGCATAATCCGATTTTAGCTGTAGGGCATGGTTATAATTCTCCATGGCAAGGTGATAATTGCAATTTACAAAATTCTCCTTTCCCCGGTTATAGAAAAATTCGGCGGTTTCCGCGTGGGCAAGGCTCATCCAATAAAGAAATAATGCCATTGTATTAACAATCAAAAACGGCTTGAATATCATGGTTTGTCTCCTTACTTAATAGGTGTGAAAAACAGGGTGGATTTTTTTATATATTTTCCCCAAAATGGAGAAAAAAGAAGGCCTTTTTTCACACTATAATATTATGAGCGGTATAGAAATGAAGAAACTAATCCATATTTTATTGATACTTTGCGCTCTTGTGCCGCTGGATGTCTGCGTCTCGTGCGGCAACGGTTCAACTGTTTCGGGCATAGGAAACACAGCCAGCGCCGCGCTTAATGACGACAAGATGATGTTTTACTTAACGGAAGAGTTTGAGTGGATTAAACACCGGTTGCGGGAAGACGAGACCTACGATAAACTCAGCTCCCAATATAATATTCAGTTTCACAGCATGTTTTTTGAGCGTACCGGCGAGGGAGAATCCCCGGAATACGCGAAAATACCGAATATGTACGGTGTTGTTCACAGGGCGAAAGCCGGCGACACGGTATCGGCTCTCGTAAAAAAATACTATGTACCGTCAGAGGTTATTATGGATGTCAATACTATCACTAATGACAGTATTGAAGAAGGTAAAGAGCTCTATATCCCCAACCCGGTTATATTAGAAAAACGTATTGAAGCCTTCTCCCTGCCGGAACGTTTTCTTCGCCCGGTAGAGGGCGGCATAACCCGGCCTTTTGGCTGGCAGCGTGATCCTTCGGGAAACAGGCTCCGTTTTCACGCCGGCATTGATGTATTGACGGAAGCGGGCGCGCCGGTACGGGCGGCGATGAGCGGATGGGTTAGCGGCACGGGGAAAAACCCAACACATGGCGCATACGTCATATTACAGCATTATTACAGGTACCAGACGTTCTATACGTTCTATAGCAATTTGTCCGATGTTTCGGTAACGGAAAGAAGCTACGTGTGGCAGGGCGCTATAATCGGCGAAACAGGCGATACCAGCGACGGGACTTACCCTCATCGGGGACTGCATTTCGGCATATACAGGGACGGCAACGCGATTAATCCTGAAACGCTGATTTGCGGATATGAAACAGAAAATGCCGACGATAACATTGAGTTTGACGAAAGAGCGGAATTTATTGTACAGACTATCCATAATACCGCCGGTAGCGCCGTGCGTATTATCGGTTATACGGGGAGCGATAGCGTCGTCTCTTTTCCCGATACTATAAACGGCCTGCCGGTAATGGAAATTGGAGCTAAAGCGTTCATAGAAAATGCCGACGACAACTTTGAGTTTGACGACAGAGTGGGCTTAATTATACAGACTATTTTCAACGATGCCGGCAACACCGTGCGAATAATCGGTTATATGGGGAGCGATACCAATGTTCGTATTCCCGACAGCATAAACGGCCTGCCGGTAACGGAAATTGGAGCTAAAGCGTTCTATGAAAGGGGCATTACCGCCGTAACCATACCCGCCGGTGTTACCGCTATTGGAGACAGTGCATTTCTGGGAAATATGCTGAATCGTGTTACTATACCCGGCAGCGTTGCCGCTATTGGAGACAGTGCCTTTATGGGAAATAGACTGTATCATGTTACCATACCCGGCAGTGTTGCCACTATTGGAAAGTGGGCATTCTTGCAAAACAAACTGAAGAGTGTTACCATATCCACCGGCGTTACTTCTATTGGAACCATGGCATTTCTGGGAAATAGACTGAAGAGTGTTACCATACCTGCCAGCGTTACCGATATAGGATACATGGCATTCGCGTCAAACGAACTGAAGAGTGTTACCATATCCACCGGCGTTGCCGCTATCGGAGAGTTTGCATTTTCGGGAAACAAACTGAAGAGTGTTACTATACCCGCCAGCGTTGCCGTTATCGAAAACTGGGCATTCGAGAGAAACAAACTGAAGCGTGTTACCATACCCGTTGGCATTACTTCTATTGGACGCGGAGCATTCGCGAAGAATAAACTGAAGCGTGTTACCATACCCGCCAGCGTTACTTCTATTGGCGAGATGGCATTTACAGAGAATAACATCACTCGGATAACGATAGGCGCGGATGTGATTTTAATAAAAGTACCATATCCCGAATATCCCGGCGTGCCAGAAGACTCGTTTTCGTTACAGTTTGATGATTTTTACACGGCAAACGGAAGCAAGGCGGGAACTAATATTTACGGGAATGGTTCATGGAATATAAAAGTCAAACGGAGGTAATAGTATGTTTTATACCAGTTGTAGAAATCAAAAAATGAAAGGTATATATCTCAGTATATGTATAACGTTGTTAATCTTAAATTGTAAGTCAGTTCCCGTTCAGGATGATTTAAGTGAACCCGCTGTTAGCATACCGAAAACTGCCGCCAATACGTATAAAAATATACCGGTAGAAGTTATTGGTATTCCCTATGGTTTTGACGATATTAACGGCAATCATACGATTGACTATTACATTGACTATTCGTATAATATGCATTCAACAGGTCAACAATCCCGATTTATTAATTTCAAAATCAATAAGTTTATCTATGATTTCAAAAGCGATGGAAGTCTAATTTTAAGCACATTGTATAGTTATGACCAAACCCCTTCCGAAGGGAATAGGTTTTACCCTGCTAAACCTAACGATGTGTTTGAATGGAAGCTGGAGCCAAAGTATCACAGCCATTTAGAGGGGAACTGTTCCTTGAACAGGTATGACGATATTGCCATCTCCCAGGCGAAACTCAACGAAATGAAAAAAGACCCCTCGCTCAAAAAGGTGTATGATATATTGCTTTCCGTTGCCGAGGATATGGACTATGACTATAACCGCATTGGAATAAAAGTTACCTTTGTTACACCGACTCCCTTGCTGGGCGTTTGCGATGATTATAGTAATCTCTTAATACAAAGACTCCGTGAGGCGGATATTACGGGGGTAAGTGAAATAACCAAAGTATCCACTCAAGATCATGCCTGGGTTACGCTGCAATACAACGGCGAACTGCTGTATCTAGACGCAACATGGTTTGATAAAAATAACATTGATAAAAACGGGGTGGTCGTGCATACGCCATATAAAGACCCACGTAATATGACATTCGATAATGACATTTTTACCAATCACGGCAAACACCATATCCCTCGGTAGATATGACGTAGAGGGTTGTCTAAATCTGAATATTTGTAGGTTTGTAGGGGTTCTACCATCTTGATGCCCATGACCATCATTAATGGCAAAATCGTTTTTTGTGGTTTATCGTTTTGAATTATTATTCCTTTCTTTTTAAGGCTTTTCTTGCGACGACTTTTATTCTTTCAAGCAATGAAATCGTATGTTTTATTTTTTGCGGAACAGACATATTTTCAGGTGTTGAAACTAGTGGTTCTGTTTTTTGAGGAACAGATATGTTTTCAGGTGTTGAATCAAGCGGTTCTATTTCTTGAGGGAGTTGTGTAGTAAAAATCGGCTCCTTTATCGCATCTTCATTTATCATATAATAAGCTCCATCATCTTCATCGCATTCCTTTTGGATTTCATCTAAAGTTTTTCCTGAAAACAGTTTCGTAATGAATAATTCGCCTTTGTTTTGGCAAAAATACATAAAGTCAAAAACAGCATCCGCCTTATGTTTGTTTCTTGGGTAACGTAGCTTTTTTTTGTCGGCAGAATAATCATGGTAGCGGTTGATGTCAGGCAGCATTGCTATAAACGGGTGCTGGCGTTTATGCAGGACAAACGCCTCTCCTTTGTCCTTGTCTAGCGTCTGCAACAATGTCATTGAAACAAGCGGCGCATCGTCGGAATTATTGCCGCATAACTCGACTATTTCGGCCAGCAGTTCTCTTTCCCGGCTGTGAAGGATTATCCAATTTTCGCAGTTCCCTTTTATTGCTTCTGTGTAAATTCCGTATTTTGCTTCTAGTTGTTTAATGCTTTGGACAATGAGGCAAAAACGTATCCCACGGCTGCGTGACGCGGTAATCATCGAAGGAAAATCAGCTATGGGCGGCAGACTGGCAAATTCATCAAGCAGGAAATTGACACGTCTGTACAAAGCCTTATAAGGCTGTTTTTGCGCTTCTATAATAAGTTGTGTGTAGCACTGCTTTACAAAGACGCTGATTAAACAATTATAAATGGTGTTTTCATCAGGAATTATTAAAAAGACAGCCGTTTTTTTTCTGCCGATTTTAGATATGTCAAGCTCGTTGCCGGAGAGAAGGTCTACTAAATTGTCTTGGCTGAAAAACGGCTCCATCGCCTGATCAAATTCCGAGACAATACAGCCGCGCGTTATGTCGCATACATTAACCGTACCGGATAAAAGCGAATTGACAAACGAGGAGGAGTTCACATATTGTAAAAAATGTTTTCTGATATAAGGGGCGTTATTTTCAGAATTATCATTGCTGACCATTTTGAATGCCTCAGTCTTTAAGGTGCGCAGGCTTTTTAAGTTTATTTCATTTTCTTGAGCGCACTCAAACAAGACGAGAAGAAGACCTGCCAGAAGATTTGCTGCGCTGTTAATCCAGTAAGGCTCCCTGTAATAATAATCTAGTTTTACAATACAATTCGCCATATCACTTATTAGTTCCTTTGCCTTGTCGCGCTGGCCGTTGCGGTATAGGCGGAATGGTATAAAGAGAGGGTTCCAACAGTTGCTATGCAGCGGATCGCGCAGGTTTAGTACAAATGTTTTGTAATGCTGCTTCTTGAGCAGGGGAAGAGTGCGTTCGTAAAGTTCGGCCTTGGGGTCGATAACAATAAAAGATTCCTCAGCTTCGGCGAATATCTGCAAAGCAGGCATGCCGATTAAGCGAGTCTTTTTTGAACCTGTTGATCCAATTACGAGCGAATGTGTATCCGAAGTGTCAATATATACCGATTCGTTATCAGCGAACAGCGGAATGCCGCCGAGGTGCGGTTTGTTGTCATTTAATTTTATTTTGTATAAAATTGATGTTATTTCTTCTTCCGTTGACCATCGGGAGTAATTATTTTCTTCGGCAATGTTCTGCATAGCCCCTCCCCTGTCTAGCCCGCTTTCTCATGTATAATATCTTTTTGAAGTTCAGGTTTTGCTATAAAGTCAATTATGTTCTCCATATTTATTCTACGATACATATTGCTCAAATGATAACCAATTGTTTCTCTTTGCCAAAATGTTTCTAATGTTAATGTATTGCCGCAGGTAATTATCGCGGGAGCGGCAAGTAAACTCAACTGTATAAAACACATTCGAGCGCATCGGTGATCAATATCTGTCGCACTGAAAAGAACATCTTTTTGATAATTTATTCCGCGTTCTTTCATTTCCAAGATACCAGCAATAAGCAGCCCGCCGGAACCACAACACGGATCAATTACCCGAATAATACGGTTTTTTGGGGTATTTCTTTCGCCTATTATAAGTTTTGCCATTAACTGTGAAATATGAAATGGGGTAAAAAACTGCCCCTTCGCTTCATTTGATAAATTGCCTTCTGTAAATACCTCTCCTAAAAAGTCATACGTTTTTTCCTCAAAAGCTTCAACTGTTATAGCCAATAACTGACATAATTTATCAAGCTCAGGGGCTTTATACTGTTTTACAACTTGTAAATATTCCTCTTCAACACTTTTATCTTTTTTCCAAGAATAAAGCGCCGCAGAAGCGAGAATTAACCAGTCGTTGAATATTTCATACCTGTTTTTAGACGGCTTGATTTCGTCCAGTAATTTGGTAAAATCCTGCGCATATGAACTTAGTTTTATCGGTTTTTTTTTCATAACTGTTTACCTATCCGATGAAGATTTGCATCTACATCAGAACCTCCGGTATTGAAGCATACGTTTTTCCGCTTAAAAGCCGTTCTAGCTGCTCCCCGTTGATTTTCCTTTCAGCATCTAATTTTTGAAGGCAGGCAAGGATTTTCTCAACCAGCCAGCCGCTTGCGTACCAAATTCTCGCCGCTTGTATCTGCCTTAACGAAAAACGGTTTTGACGATTAGTCATAACATTGATGCGGTATTCGGGGTCTTCCGCCCATAGGCGGGCAATTTCCGCATTTACACGCTCAATAACCGCCGTTTTGAAAAGCTTTTCTAAAGAGCGCCGCTGGACATCGACCAGCACAGATTCGGCAGTGTCAGCCGTTAAATCCCGTTGCATGGTATACCCGGTTCTCGACGCGAAATGCTGTATATATTTGAGACCGGCGTACCCGCCCGGTATCATATTAAGGCCATTGGTGAATAGGGAATGGAGGGAACGTTTTTCGACTTCTCTTTCCTCTATTTCCATAGCTTGTTTTTCCGTCAGACCTGCCCTTTCTACAATGTGTTCGACAGTGCCAATTTTGCAGAATTCGCCCCGAAGCGCCCGATGAAACAGCAGGTTCGAGCCCCGCCACGAATCGCGGCAGTGCTGCCGGTACCGCTCCTGCCATGTCCTTTTAGTGATCCCGACATACACAAGGGAGTCTTTTTGAAAACATTTTTGCGCCGAATGATATTTGTCGTTGATATTGCCGGTTTTAACAAAATTCCTGTTAATGTCAGCGTTCTTTTCCGGGGATAGAATATTATGAGAGTAAAGCTGATATGAACCCACTTTTAAGACAGCTTGCTCGTCGAATCCCAGCAGATACGCCAGAGGGACTATGAAAGTTCTGGGCACGGAGTGCTGGTAAAAGTTAAGAATAAGATGGCTTCCGGTAAACTGTGAAGGCGTTTCTTCGTTATAATTAAATGTAACGTTGCAGTCTTTTGATTTACGGAGCGAGGAAAATTTATGGTCTTCCTTTTTTGAAAAAAGGATTAAAATATCCAGTGAAGGGTAGAAGGATTCATCTGCCTTGCCGGGTACCCATAATCCCGTTTGAGTGTCTAACCGTGCTGCTTTGGAGAAGATGTCAATAATCCGCTTTAATTGACCCGGATGGTTTTGCTCAACGTCTTCCAAACCGCTTTGAATTTTGTGGTAAATCTGCTGATTTAGGGGAAAAAGCAGCTTTTCAAAAACATTTGACTTAAATTTCATGATATACCTCCTTTTTGCATCATTCCTCCCTCTTATACGGATATATACATACATATAGTATATATATAGTATTAACATATAAATATCATAGATACTATATAAAATATATAGTAACGTGAGTATGGAGTCAAGCAAAAAATACAGTTTTAAGATAAATTCTTTACAAAAAGAGGCTTTTTCTATAGAATCTGATAAGGACGAAAGAAAAAAATGGGTATTAGTTATGAGCCATTATGGCATTTACTTATAAAAAGAAAGCTAATCAAGACAGATTTGGTCAGAATTGCTAATTTAAACCCAAATACTGTAGCAAAACTCTCCAAAAATCAGTATGTTGACGGAAGGACGCTTGAAAAGATATGTGCCGCTCTTGAATGCCAGCCGGGGGATGTTATCGAGTATATACCGGAAAAATAGATATATTTAACTTGTATTAAATAATTACTTTTTCTCATTATTTTCTTGACTTTTATGTTGTAGTTTATTATTATTTGAGTAAGAATGTTTGTTTATAAAGACATTCTTGTGTTGCAAACTGGCCTGTCTTTGTTGAACTTACAGCGGTACCGCCAATAAAGGCGGTACCGTTTGTTTTTAACATTCCGACCTGTTTTCTGTTATTTATCAAAGAAGCCCGATTTATCCCCTTATTTATTCAGTTTCAGCTTTTCAATCTCAGCATATTGAGCCAATACGTCCTTTTTTGCGTCCCGGTACATTGCCAACGCCCGGTTGACTGCTTCATTAATGCTTGTGTGTTCCACATAGGCAATTTTTTCAATATCGTTAAATAATGAATGTAATATCAGCGGGTTAAACCGTTTACGCTTTAATTCCTTACCGCTTTTATCAACTTTTGGCCTGTCTTGAATGTGAATTGCTTTCCTCTCAATAGTGCTATCTATGGTTTCCTCATTGCTGACAGTTGGTATATCTGGTGGTTGTATAGCATAATGTGAAACCATATTTTCGACCGGGTTGGTAATATTAAACTTTTTCATCGGTTCTTATATCTCCATCGAATTCCGCAATAAAATCGCAGTAATCAATAGTCGCGTTACTTCGCGGAGCATGGGAGAAAAGCTCCACTTGGCTTGCTTCTGCTTCCTTTACAGCGACACTTTCCCTGATACGCGCTTTAAATACTTTTGTCTGTAATTGTTTGGCTGTATCTTCCATCATCTGTGATAATTCACGGCTGATATTTGTCTGGCTGTTATATCTTGTTATTAAGATACCGGCAATTTTCAATTTTGTGTTGTAATATTTTCTGATTGATTCAATGGTCGGAAAAATTTGGCCTATACCTATCAAACTGTACATATCAGCCTGTGAAGGAATAACTACATAATCGCTGGCTGCCAGCGTATTAATGGTTAAAATTCCGATGGCGGGCGGCGGATCAACGATTATATAATGGTATCTGTTGGAAACTGTTTCAATTGCTTCTTTGAGCAGGTACTCCTTCCCGATAATATCCAGCTTTTTATCTGTACCTGCTAATTCAGGCGATGAACAAAGGCAGTCGCCCCATTCCGTTTTTTGTACCGCCTCTGCCGCCGTTTTTTCTTTTGACAGTACATCCCATACTGTCAATTTTTTTGGGTTAGCAATGAGCGAATGGGACAAATTACCTTGAGGATCCATATCAACATATAAGACCTTACATTTCGCTCTGCAATAAAGCTGGCCCAATACCAGCGCCGAGGTCGTTTTTGCAACGCCGCCTTTCTGATTTGCAAACGCAATTACCTTTGCCATTTTAGTTCCTCCTATCTTTAATATGTATATTCTGTATTTGGTGTATACAGTGTATATGATGTACTTTATGTTTACGTTGTTCATTGTGTATATGACGTATATTGTGTATACAGTGTATACATTCAAAAAATATGTATATGCTGTATTCGATGTACTGTGTGCATATAGTGTATACGGTGGATACAGTGTTTATTATGTTCATTATGTACACGTTTAATATAGTATATAAAGTGTATATTATGTTTATGTTGTATATATAATTCTTGGTAATGCCAATCTTTAGTATATAAAAGACTTGACAATAATTAGTTATACTTCTATTATTATGATTGATGGTTCTCATTATCTTTTTGCACTCCCCCTGTTCATATAAAACTTTCCGCATGGGCTTTGAAGAAGCCCATAGCTTAATACGGACTTTGAAAAAGTCCCTATTAAGCCAGAGGGGAAAAGCCCCCTCTGGACTCCCCCCGGCAATTTCGTCCAAACGAAATTGCCGTTCCGGCTCGCAACGCCGCCCAAAGGGCGGCTAAAAAGGCGAGCCGGAGAAAAAAGAAATTCAATCACCTTGAGGGCCCCTTCTGCTCATTGCTTTTTTGTTTTTCCAACTCCTTGATCGCTTTTTGCTTCCTATCCTCAACAATTTCTTGAATGGGCTTCTCTAATAGGTCTTTTTCGGCCTTTTCAGCCCGTTCTTCATTATATTTATTGATATTCATCAAGTTTTGGTATTTTTTTACTAAATCATCATATTTTGACTGAATGTAATGAAAACCGGCAGCCAATCTGCCAAATGCTTCATTAACTACGCCCTGTATACCATCCCTCCAATTTTTCCTTGAGTTTTCTGTAACCGCTGCCGGAGGGACAGGTATCTGCGGTATTTGTTCAGACTGACTTTTCTTTTGAATCTCCTCATATTCTTGTTCCCTTTTTGAGAGGTCAGCGTCCCTCCTTAAAATATCGCCGTTTAAGTCAAATACTCGTTTTTTTAACATCCTTACCTCTTTCATTTTTTTAATTAATAGCTTTCTTAGTTTCTTCAATTCCTCCTTAAATTGCTGGATTTCAGTTTGCTGCTGTTGAATTTTAGCAAGATTTTCGTCGACTTCTTTCTCCTTATCTGTAAGTACTTTCCTTTGCTCTCGCTCCCATGCTTCATAACTTTTTAGGTCTTTATGAGTTGTGCGGCTATCCCTTTTTCCACGCTCAAGACCGTAATTTTTTCCGACCTCAGCGTGGAATTTGTCATGTAAGTCGTATAAACCTTTAATACCTCCGAGGAATTCAGAAGAAGAAAATTTTATACCACCGTCCTTTTTTCTGCATAGTGGTACTAGTAAATAATGACAATGCGGTGTAAACTCGTCAAAGTGGACTGCCCGGCAGATAATTACGTCACCATATCGCCGTCTAAAAAATTGCTCCGCTTCGATAAAATAGTCCTCGATCTTCTTTTTTAATTCTGGATTATCTTCCCACCCTATAGCATATTCATGACTAAAAGACACAACAAATTCAATCAATCTACTTGCATTCCTTTGAATTTTCCTCGGCAAATGAGCAATAAAGCGCTCATATACAACGAAAAAATTTTCTTCTGTAGCACCAAAATAGTAATTATGATGTGATTTTGTTTTATCAATAAATTCTTCAAGGTTATCTTTTTTCCTCAAATTGTGCTTGATAACCTCTTTTCCGCCTGTCATCGTTTTTATTTTTCTTGAGTGTAAAACAAAATAATTCATTTTTACCTTCCTTTATATATACATTTAAGCCCCCTTTATGCTTTTCAGGCACTTAGTTAGGGGTACTCTAACATCCTTCATACCTATCAACGACGGTTATGAGGGATTAATTACCAATTCCGATTATCTTTCCCAATATTTATGCCATAAAACAAGATACTTAACCTTTTTTCTTTTCCATAAATGATAAACTTTATAATTTACCATTTTATTCCTCCTTGAATATTTAATTTTTCATTACTTTCACCGTTTTCAACATTATCAACAGTTTCATTAAATAGCATTTTTTCCGTTCTCATAACCAGCGCTTTCTTTAAATCACCTTGATGGAATGACAATTCTAAATTTACTGTGCCAAATTCTGGCTTATTCTTTTTTATTTCTAACAAAAGCTTTTTTAACTTATCATCGTTTAATTTATTATTTTCCACTTTTTATATCCTCTTTATTTGGTTCAACACAATTTTCAAATAAGTACGCATCTAAGTCATTTCTATTATAGCGCACAGATTTTCCGAGGTAATATTTTTTAATTGAAAGATTTTTATCAAGAGTAGAAATACCAATCTGAATGTAAGCACATGCCTGCCTTCTTGTGAGCCAATCAGACCTTATTTCAAGTGAATTTACATGTTCAGATATAGCAAGTGTCTGTCTTTCCTTACTTGTCATATATAAAGTTTATTTTTGAGACATAAATAAAGCAATAAACATTATTTATTATTTTTTACACCTTTTATTTCAATAGGTGTAAATTATTGTATGTTTTGTGTAAATTATTATTTCTAAGTATTATTTCATTTTTATCAGGCAAGCATTGATCAGGTAACAATTTCTTTTCATCTAATATTTTAAATGAAGGAACCTTTGCAAGCAAATCAAGGTATTCTTGGTTTGTTTTATTTGCATTATTACGAAGATTGTCATTTTTAAATTGAGGAAATATTTCCTTCAATAATTCCCAATTCGTATTTTTATCATTAGATGATTTTAAGTAAGAAAAATATTTTGCAAAACATCCTATTGAATAATTCCAGAAAAATGTACTGTCATTATTAATTATTATATATGGTTTCATATTATTTATTGAATCCTTACTTAATAATAAATCAATATCTAATATAACCGATGGAAATTTGTCCTTTAATAGTAAATAATTTTCTTCCTTCTCAAGCATTTTTATGACATCACGTTTTTCATACAGAACAAATGATTTAATACTTTGATAGATTCTAAGGAATCCTATCTTATCCTCTTCATCAGTTTCTATAAATATCGACTTAGCCAATTTTTGTTGATCAGTATATACATCTTTCAATAATTTGTTATATCCATCTAGTATTTTATCATGATAAAATAATCCTTTTAATATTTTCATATTGTCATCAAAAAAATCTTTTATTAAAATAGAAGGGGCATATTCTCTCCAAAAAAAATCTTTAATACTTATAAATACATCATCATTACTATTATATTTATCAACTTCAGTTTCAACATACTTTATCTTATCAGCCATGTTGAGAAAATTAGTTAATTGATTAAAACGATCGTCATAATCTTTGCTTAAAAGTAATTCAATTTCATTCCTAGAAAGAGTATATATTATAGTTGGATTACAAACATTCAAAGGAAAATCACTATCTTTAGGGAAAGAACTATTAATCAATTTAGTAATTATTATTAAGGCCATGTCTTTCTGCATCATATAAGACAATTTTTCATATGTCAGGAATACATTATGTAGAACAATTCTATTGTTTAGATCATTTTTGATAAAAGTTTCCACATCTATAGGTTTTCCATCTTTTGGAGACTTAAGTAACCACATATATATATTATATCATATCTTAAGCCACCTTATACGACCCCCCTAAAAGGTATAGGCTCCTTTGGCATTTTATATTGTGATACCTTTTCAATGGCTTCAGCCATTTGATTAAATGTCTCCTTATCTACATGGGAAGCATAATGGTCAAATATTCTGCTGGTTTTATGCCCTAATATTTTCATACCGATTGCTTTATTCGTCCCCTTTTCTGACAAATTTTTAGCCATAAGATGCCGAAATCCGTGGAAAACAAGCCCCCTTTTCTTACGAATTTCATCATCTATACCTATTTCGTTGAGCATTTTATAAAAATCTTTCCGAATTTTAGCATTATCATATGGCTGCCCAGGTATTTTACCCGGAAAAAGCAGGCTATCCAATTTTAAAAATTCCATTTGTCTGATATAAGACATTATTTCATTATATAACCACGGTAAAATCGGAACATCTCTGGATTCCATGTTTTTTGTGGATTTTAATTTTCTTCTCCAACTGTGTTCTATACTTATCCGGTTTTCATGAATATCGCATACCTTTAACGCACGAATCTCTCCCATTCTCATCCCTGTATAAAAAGCTATAAGAAACGCTAAACGTGAACGATTATTCGGCCAATTCAAATCAAAAAGTTTCTCAACTTCATCCTTTTCCAGTATACCACGCGCTTTTGACTTACCTCCTGCCCTTAGTACGTTGTCAAAATCAAAATATTGGATAATTTTTTTTCGTTTTGCATAGCGAAGAGCCACAAGGGCGGTATTCCGGGCAGAATTTACCGTAGATGCGGCCAATTGCCTTTCCATTCTTAAATAAACTATGAATTCTTGAAGAGTTTCCCCATCTATTTGACACAGCAATTTATTTTTAAAATATGAACGATAATATCGTTCTACCATAATTTGCATTTCTTGAGCGTGTTCAAGATGTGGTTCCTTGCCCATCGTCTCAAGTTCACGAAAATATCCGGAAGTGTTAAAATCCCAAAACTTGTGCAGAAAATCACAGAAAGTAGTAGTCTTAGCAACAGATGAGGTATGGGGTTTATCAGGCAGCCCATTGGCAAGCCAGCCTTGGGCTATGGCATGGGCCTTTTTCTCATCATTTGTCCCGGTAGTGCGGTCTGTCTGCTTTCCGGTCAAAGGATCAATAAATATGGCGTGTATTGACCCATTGATCTTGCGTTGGCGGAGATAATAACTCTGGCGCATATTATTCTCCTTTTTTGGCAAATTTTTGGCAAAATCTGCTTTTTAGGAGAAATCACGCCTTTATAGAGGTTGGTAGTGATTTCAATAATTAAGCTAATTCCTTACAACGTAACGAATTAGCAAACTTTTAAAACATGGGCCTTCAGGGACTTGAACCCCGGACCTACGGATTATGAGTCCGCAGCTCTAACCGACTGAGCTAAAGGCCCG
>JGI24698J34947_10000920_pt1 | contig 14928 bp, 12 predicted proteins | sample TergutMp193P3_FD_34947 | JGI IMG/M metagenome (IMG submission 34947) | reverse complement strand
GAATACATCAAGCAGGTGATGGCCCTGTCGAAATCACCCGCTGTTGTTACCGAAGCGAATGTTTATCAGGAAATGGACGAAGCGATTCTGCCCTATCTTGATAGAATGGTCGAAGACAAGATCCTGCCCGGATCAGGCCTTGACGGGTTTGAAAATCTACAAAAGCTTTACGCTCTGGCCAAAGCGGGAAAATCGTGCTTGCTCCTTCCAGAGCATTACAGCAACCTGGACCTTTCCCTCGTTTCGTACCTGGTCAGCAAGGCCGGGAACGGCGGCGAAGAAATCAGCCGCGCCATAATAGCCATCGCCGGAATGAAACTCAACGAGGATAATCCCGTTGTTTCGGCGTTCGCCAGCGCCTACACGCGAATAGTGATTTATCCAAGCCGCTCCCTTCACGGTCTGGAAAACAACAGGGCGGAAATCGTCAGGAGCAACGCCATCAACAGGGCGGCTATGAAAAAGCTCCAGGAACTAAAAAACCGGGGAAGGCTCCTTCTTATTTTTCCCTCCGGTACCCGCTACCGGCCCTGGGACCCTACCAGCAAACAGGGGGTTCGGGAAGTTGATTCCTACATCAAAACTTTTGATTATATGTGTCTGGTTGCGATTAACGGCGAGATTCTGAAAGTCAACCAGGGAAACATGCTGGATGACATCGTGGTTAATGACGTGGTGCGCGTAAGCGTCAGCCCGGTACTTTCCTGCGCGGAATTCCGCGAGAAGGTGATCGCGGAGAAAGAAGCCGAAGACAGAAAGCAGGCCGTCGCGGACGCAATTATGGCGGAACTTGAGAAAATGCACATCGAGGGCGAGCAAAGAAGGAAGCGATTCCTCGTGTAACTTTTGCCTGAAACAAGCGTTTTTACTAATAAAAGGCAGGAGGTTCACTTTGAAACGAATAATAGTATTTATTTTACTTGTTGCCGGGTTAGCCGCAATGATCTCGGCACAAGACGGAAGCCGGAGGGGGCGGGCTCCCACGGAGCGGTCTTACAGCCGGTCATCGTCTCGTGCAACGGTAACGATTTCCGGGACCATGGTTGTTGCTAACGGCAGGCCCGCCTTAAAAAGCGGCGATGACACCTATCTTATCGGCGGCATTAGCAGACTTATCGGTTTCGTTGACGGGCTCAAGGAAGGCGCACAGGTAACCGTTGAAGGTACGGTAATAACGATTCCCGGAAGAAACAGCCTGAAATATCTCAATGGCTCCAAATTAACGCTTAACGGCAAAAGTTACGATTTGTCGTCTTCACTCGGAATGGGCATTGGGATGATGAGAATGTGGTTTAACCCGAATGGACAACTCAGCCTCCCGAACCTTCCCAGGGCTCCAATGATGAATCGACTACCCGGTACGCCAGGGGCTCCACAGGCCCCAAGCCCGCCGCAAAGATTCCCCAGGCGCTAATACATAGCGACTAACCGATCACGCACAATTAATTTACCTCGTCCTTCTTGGGCGGGGTAGTTTTTTGCCCCTTGGTCTCAAGCCTCCAACCCAGCGTATAATTCCATTTCTCCGGGAAATCCGTGGAAGCGATCTTGAGAGAAAATCTTCCCCATTTGCCCGGCTTGAACGAGCAGTTCAGGGACGGCTCCCAGAGGTTCTTCTTTCCATCCCGTATGGTGTAACCAAGTCTGGCTGTCAGGTCGAAACTGCCAAACCGGAAGCTAGGCGGTTTCCACCCAAGCTCCCCTGAAATCCTGAAGGAGTCAAAGTCCCCAAAAAAAGGTGCGCCTAACAGTGGTATACCGGCATTCTCGTCAAGATGAGAAAAGCAGTCAAGCGAAAATGAAAATGCCGAAGTCAATGGACCGAAATTAAAACCCGCGAGGGCGTTCAGGGAATCGGCGGTTTTTTCAGGGATCCTGGCATCACGGTTCATGCTGAGGGAAGAACGCGAAAAACGGACACGGAAGGGATTATTCCTCTTCGCCGCGGCAGTCGGAGAGGAAGGACGAAAGTAAACCGAAAGGCCGCCGCGGTTTAAACTTTCTCCCAGGCCACCGGAGCGGACAGTTCCCTGAAAGCGCAGCAACCCCGACCTCGGCCAGAAGCGTTCCCCCTTCGCCGCCAGCCTGAAGCCGCCCCCCGCCGTGGAACCGCCGCGATCGACGAACCGGCTTCCCGCCCCGTCCCCCGCCAGCGAGAAACGCCAGGGCTTGTTCCCCACCCGTAAGGCGAAATTCCCGTACACCCCCCGGCCCCACGCAAAGGTCTCCGAGAACGCCCAATCCGTCGCCACCGCCACGGTGGAGGAATTGTAGCTCGCGCTCAAAGCAAAGATGTTGAAATCCCGCTCCGGCAAAGGCGGCGCGCTGGAAAACCAGCTTGAGGAATTCCGTGCGGAAAGTTCCTTCCCGGTATAAAACCCCTCAAGCCTGATATCCGCGCCAGGCCTGTTCCAAACAAACCCTCCCCCAAAGGCCGGGTCAATTTCCCCATCCAAAGCCGCGAAGACAAACGCATCGAAAGGCGGAAATACTTTATCTGGGAGGTCAAGGTACAGGTAAGCCTCGCTCTTATCCTGCGCCGACGGTTCCGCTTTGAGATCCCGGGACGAAGGCTGCCTCGCCTCGATGAACGGAACAGAGCGAACCCAGACGTTGTTTATCCTCGCCGAAAGGCCGTACTCGCTCTGAACCCCGTAAAGCAGGCGCGAGCCCGTCGCGTGGTGATAAACCCCCAGCCCCGGATCGAACCCCGCCTTGCCGTCATCCTCCTCCGGCGGGATGACGCGCTTGTCCGTCGCCTGGACCCGGAACGACATCCCCAGCTTTGTCGCCCCCAGCACAAAGTTTCCCCGGTTGTAAAGCGTCCCCCCCAGGAAAAAGTCCTCTGAAGGCGGCAAATCCCCCTCCGGGGTCTTTATGCTTTTGTACCACGAACCCGTCCAAAGGAGATCCCAGGTAAAGAGAGGGGTCTCCGCCGGTTTCTTTGAGTCCGCCGCGCCCACGACGGCGACAACGCCCAGGGCAAAGAGAAGAAAGAAGAGTTTTGCTTTCATACCCCTATACTGCACGGGGATGGGATACGCTTTGAATTTTGACAAATTTTTGTGTTAAATGTCATTTTTTTTATAGCCAGTGTTGTACCTTGTATAACGAATGAAATAAAAGATATCCTGTCTTTAGGGATCTGATTCGCAGTGTGTGAAAGTGATATGAAGGAAAATAGGAAAATCGCTATCGTACCGCAAAGCAACGACACGGAGTTTTTTAAGCAGGTTGCTGACTTGATTGCGGCGTCACGTCAATTCGCCAAGAGGCAGGTGGACAACACAATCGTCACAGCTTACTACGAAGTCGGTAGAATGATTGTGGAGCGTGAACAGTTGGGGAAAAAGCGGGCGCAGTACGGCGTGAAGCTGCTAAACGGACTATCCGAATATCTCACCGAGCATTGCGGCAAAGGCTTTTCGACTGTAAACCTGCAAAGTATGAGAAAATTTTACCAAGTATATGCGCCGTCAATTCAACAGACACTGTCTGCTAAATTTGAAGAAAGCAAATCCCTGATCGGCAATTCTGACGCAGCCGTACGAAAAAGGCAGACACCGTCTGCCCTATTCAATTTAGGCTGGTCGCATTATCAGATTTTGATGCGAATAGAAAACGAAGCCGCTCGCAGTTTTTACGAAATCGAAGCGACGAGCCAGCAATGGTCGGTCAGGCACTTGCAGCGTCAGGTTGGCAGTTCACTCTATGAACGATTGGCGCTTTCACGGGACAAGGATAAGGTTATGGCATTGTCGAACGAGGGACAAACCGTTGAGAATCCTCGTGACATATTCAAAACACCCTATGTTTTGGAGTTTACCGGGCTTGAGGAACGGTCGGAGTATAGCGAGACCGAGCTGGAACAAGCCCTGATAAACAACTTACAGAAGTTCCTGCTTGAACTCGGCAAAGGCTTCTTGTTCGAGGCGAGGCAGAAACGATTTGCCTTTGACGAGAAATCGTTTTTTGTCGATTTGGTGTTCTACAATCGGCTTTTGCAGTGCTATGTTCTTATTGACCTGAAAACAGGTGAACTCCATCATCAGGACTTGGGGCAGATGCAAATGTACGTTCATTATTTCGACCGATACGTTAAAAAAGTCTTTGAGAAACCAACGGTCGGCATTTTGCTCTGCCAGGAAAAGAACGATAATATAGTCGAGTTGACTTTGCCGGAAGACAGCAATATCTATGCCTCCGAGTACAGCCTTTATTTGCCTGACAAGGCACTCTTGGAACGCAAACTTGCCGAGTGGACTGCGGAGTTCGAGGAAGAACATGAAGTCAAAAAAAAATCAAGGAAGTGAAGAACGCCTATGAAGCTTATGACAAGATTATGACATTTGATCCCTAATATGATAGACTAAAAACACTCTCATTTTTTGGAGTGTAATGTGTCAAAGCCGTATGATCTGCTTGAAAACGTATTGATTGATATAGAGAAAGGCATCAGGGAGGGCATCAATTCGGATATTCTTGCCGCACAATATGCCCTTTCGGAACGCCATTTGCGGAGGCTGTTTACATTTGCGTTTAAGCAGTCCCTTTCGGACTATATACGCTCGCGCAAGCTTACGGCAAGCCTTGATGATTTGCTCAAAACCGAATCTAACATTTTGGATATTTCACTTGAATACGGTTTTGATTACGAGTGGTCATATATCAGGGCCTTCAAACGTGAATTCGGCCTTACGCCGGGCGATTACCGCAAGTCGGGCCAGATTGTCAAAGTCAAACCGCCCCTCCGCCTTTTTGATGAAAATAAAATGCCCGATGGCTTGTTCTTCGGGCCGGATATTGTCATGGTTCCGCGCTTCCATGTCGCGGGCAAACTCCACCGTATCCCCAGTTCTGATTCACTAACACTGGCGCCGGAAGCGGCAAAGGCTTTTTGGCTAAACGAGCGTTCCAAAATAAAAGCGGCCAAAAATGGCGATGTTTATATCGGCTTAACGCGCTATAACGATAATGATATTGGATTCAACGGTTATTTGACGTCGGTACAGGTTGCTGATTTTAAGGACATACCGCAGGGCTTCAGCAAGGATACTTTTGAGGCTTCATTGTGCGCCAAGTTCCGCTATATCGGGCAGCACCACTATATGGATATTAACCGTAATGCCGCGCGTTCGATGTACGAAGCGATAATGAAATTTACCCATACGGACCATTCAAACTACAGATTATTGAACGACAAAGTTTTCTTTGAGAGGATAGACACAAGCCTTTACGACGGTATTTATTGCCGAATGGAATGGTTTGCCCCGGTAGCAGAAAAAAAATGAAAAATGTCCGAAAATGTGGATTAATCGAAATTCATTTTTGATAAACTTATTGCTAGATTCCATAAAACAAAGAGGGCAAAAGCATGAACAAACCGGCAATCGTAACGTTCCAAATCCACCAGGACGAATTTTCTTTTCTCGGCAACGAAAATATCCTTACAGAATCATCGGATTTCGGCGCCATTTGGGACAATTTTTTCAAAAAGGGCGGGTACGACCCAATTCTTCCCTATGCAAAAGACACAAAACCAATAAACGTATGGTATACAAACAAAGCGGGGAATAAAATCTACCTTCAGGGTTTAATGGCCGGTAACGTAGACAAAGTACCCGAAGGCTATACATTGACGAAATTTCCCGCGAGCGATTTTATTGTCGTTACTACCGAATGGATGGCCACAAATGAAGAAGCCGTCGGTGAAAATGGGAATGGCCAATGCAACAGATACGCAAAGACTGTGCAAGCACCTGAAGGCTATGTTAGATACGACAGCCCGGACAGCCCGATAACCATGATCGAAAAAGAAAATGCGGATACTCCCGATGGCAGCAGATATGAGGTTTGGGTTCCGATAAAGAAAGTTGACTAAATTGAGGTTGACAAAAACCAATGGATGATCTTGTCAAGTTCGAAATCATAAAACTTCCAAGAATCTATATAGTTGGCAAGGAAATCCGTTATAGCGATGAAGCATTGAACAAAGGTGATAACCGGCTTCCCGGTTTTTGGGATAAGTGCTGCCAGGAAAACATCTTCGCTCCCCTTGAATCGCAAACGGAGCATGTTTTTGACAACTCCCATGCCGGCGTTTTTCTCGATTGGTATTTAGGTGACGGCGACTTTTCATATATTGTCGGGATGCTGATGAAAGAAGGAGTAATTGTCCCGAAAGGGTACTTCGTGCGTGAACTGGCGGAAACCGATGCGGCGTTGTGCTGGATTAAATGCAAATCAATAACAGAGACCCGTACTGTCCCTTTCGAATCGACAGCAAAAGCGATAAAAGAAGCTGGCCGCAGCTGCACCAATATGAAGTGGTGTATAGACCTTTATCACCCCTTACGTTCTGCGACACCGGACGAAAACGGCAACGTTATTTTAGACTGCTATATTCCGCTTGATTAAAAAGATAAATGGATATTTTGGATAGGAATATAACTTATAAAGATGGAGAAGTATTGTGTTTTTTAGGGAATTGGAAACAGACAGGTTATTTTTGAAAAACATTTCACCGGTTGATAGAGACTTTATATTTACCGTATTTTCAAATGATGATGTAAACAGATACCTTTATGATGCTGAACCATTAACAGATATATCCGGCGCTGACGACATTATTAATTTCTATCTTGAACCTGAACCACGAAACCAGCATAGATGGGTTATAATAAGGAAAACCGATAATGTAAAAATGGGTACTTGCGGATTTCACTGTTGGAACAAAAACAACGCAAAAACTGAGATTGGCTATGACCTTTTAAAAGAATATTGGGGCAATGGATATATGCAGGAAGCAATAGATGAAATAATAAAATATGCTGAATGTGTAATGTCAATAAAGCAAATAGACGCAAATATTTTTGTAGACAATGTAAAATCGATTAGGCTTTTGGAAAAGTTTGGTTTTACAGTAACTGGTTCCAGAAATTATGTATTTAGGGGTAGAGAATATCCTCATAAAATATATAGCTTATACATTAAATGGCCTACCTGAAAGGGTTGGCTAGACAGCAGACAATAGAAAAAAAGCCGAATTGCTGGAATTCGTTTCATTGACCGATGTCGCTAACAGGAAAAAGTCCCCAGACGGCGGCAAATCCCCTCCGGGATTTTCACGCTTCCATATCCCCTTACTGCACGGAGATGGGATTTGCTTGGGTTTTTATGGGATTTTTTGTGATGAATATCATTTTTTTTCGAAAAATCAAGGCAAAAATCACTTTCCGTGCAGTATATAACAATCAGCCGCCGACGGATTAGGCGGGATACAAGTAAGCCGAATTTTTTCATTGGAGGAAACATGATGGATACGGAAAAAATGGAAGAGGGAAAGGTAGGTATTAGCGGAACAATTGGAAAGCCTGACAACCGTGTTTATATGCTAATAACCCGAAGTGTGAGAGGTACAGTGAGGTTTGACGTTTCAGTGAATTACCCAACACTGGAAGAAAGCAAGAAAGTGTTAAGCCAGGCGGTAGATGTGGTTCGGCAAATCATAGCTGAAAAGGTATTGCCGGTGGCAGGGAGAAAAGAAACTTCTCAGCGTCAGAGATTCTACTCTGAATGATGGGGGCAGGAATGGCGTGATTTTTCCCGTATAGGGTAGTTTCTCGATAATGAGGTGATAAACTGCCGATAATGCATCATATCCAAAAGATGTATATTTTACTGCGAAAGATGGTTGGTGGGAATGGTGAGGATCTATTAATACTATACATTTTCGGTCATGTATAAAACATAGGACTTGTATACCACCAACTTGATTCACTGGAGATTTTTTATGTCTTCCCAGCTCTCTGTAAAGATTATTTTAGCAGGCAATATAGTAAGGCTACTGATCTCAATAAGCGGAAAGTCTTGTTCCGGCCTATTCGTGAGCTGAAAATATAAACACAAAAATATAAACACATATTGACAGAAAAGTGTATTATAGATAAAATATCGCTATGTATACTATTGGAGCGGGCATGGTTTATCAAATAGATTTTATTGGCTCTATCTATGCAAATAATTTCTATGATTATATCATCCCACAGATGGGAGATTGTATTCGTAACCATTACGATAAAGAATTGATATTTAATTTCATTGATCTTGAATTTCTTTCACCAAATATTGTACCCAATTTATTGAATGTTGCGGATTTATATAAGCGATTCACCAATGGAAGAGCCATAACCTTACAATTATCCTGGAATCCAAAATTACTTTCATATTTATATTCTGTACATTTTTTTTACCATGCGGATAATCTGAATCTTTTTAGGTACAATCGGGAAATGCTTGGAGGCTTTGATTCTTACTCTACAAAAGAAAATTGTAATTTAATCTTTTCCGGGGTGAATTCAAGTGAAGATGAAATAATGAGAAAAGTCGAAGAACTCATGCGTTCAAAGGCAATATACAGAAAAATGGAAAAAGATTATAAAGAGGATTGTGAAAATCTGGAGACAATATTTTTTCAATTAATTCACAATGCGAATGATGTGGATCGGGGAAACAGCAACGCCTATGGATTATTTCAAATAAACAAGTATGAAACCGGCTCTGTTGCCTATATATCCATTTGTGACGGCGGTGGAGGCATATCATATACCTTGAATAGAAAATTTCAAAAAAACAAAGTTATCCCTTTTTTTGTCAAAAACAGAAATACAACAACATTCTATTATATCCTTGAAGCGTTGTATTGGCGAAGGATAAATTATTCCCCGCTCATACATGGACTATATAATGTTTCAAAATTAGTATTAAGAAAGGGCGGTAAGATAGGAATACATTCCAACGATATGCACGTCCTGTTTCCCAAAAATTTCAGGGATACATTTGAATCAATCGCCCGCATAATCGAAAGAAAAGAAGAGCTAGATCAGGAATCAGTAAACACATTGAACGCGTTTGCTAGGCGGAATACATTGACGAGAAAATATGAAGGCGTTCATATTGACATAGAAATTCCAATAGGGGAAAGAAAATGACTTCCATAGACACCAGTGGAATAAAAATAATTCCCGTACACCTGAATGTCGTATTCGCGAGTGAATATTTCTCAATTAACTCAAATTTAGATGAGAAAAAATTTATCTCAATTTCCAGAGAAATGAATGTAAATGAATTATATATACTGGATTTTTTTAGTATCCGAAACACCCAAGCTTCTGATTTATTTGCAGGTATAGCGGATTACCTTTTAGGCAAAAAAGTGTTAATGATAAATTTAAATAACTCAACATACAAAATGTTTCTTGGATATTTCGGCGACAGTGTATTTGACTTTGCAAAGGACGGATATGGAATATGTTTAAGAACAAAACAATTTCCCCGTGATACGGATTTGCCTGTTTTTTTTGGGTTTTCATATTTGTATAATTTTCTTGAAAGAAAATGCCGGGAAAATATTCCCGTCGGCGATTATCCTATATGGATTTCGTCAAATGTATACATAAACAAACATTTTGACTTAAAAAAAATGTTCGGAAATATGGATACGGTTAAAGTTATTGTTTATTTGATGGCTCTTAAAATGGAAGAATGGGAAGATAAAAAGGGGATAACTGATTATAAACTGATTTCTTCCAGTTTCACAGGATGTATTCTAGCCAATCTTTTGTCATTAATCATTGGCAAGGAGCATATAAGTCTTCCTCATCTTGGGCCCGAACCAGTTATTATTGAAAAAGACCACAGATATATGGACTATATAAAAAAAGAGGATAAATTCGTTTATATATACGATTTTATAGCATTGGGAAACGAGCAAAAAACTGTTTCGGTAATAACGAATTCACTTAATGCGGAAATCGTATATTCTTTAGGATTGGCTTATTTTAAGCCGACATACAAGGAAATTGGTAGAACAGAATTTCTTGTTGATTTCAAAAAAATTGTTGATCGTGTTTATATAGCCGCTGAGAAAGAGGATTTAATTAAAATAATAGGAGAAACCAATGCCTGACTTTGCTTTAGTTGATCGGTTAAAACAAAAAGAACACAGAGATAAGTTCTACTTTCTTTATGATACAATGGAAAACTATATTAAGAATAGAAGCAGTAAAAATCCTGAAATGACAAACCATGAAATATTACATATAAAAAATGTAATGGAGAATGCAAATTCTTTGGTGGATCATAATTATTTTCAGTTAAGTGAAAGTGATATTTTCTATTTATGCTTGTCTATTTGTGCTCACGATCTTGCTATGGGTAATTATTATAATGATAGAGTAGATCATCATAAAAAAATTCATGAGGTATTTGATGCTATTCTTGAGCAAAACGAAGGCCTAGATACAAGGTTATTGGATTCAGATAAGGATATTATTTGCATGATTGCGGAAGCACATAGTGGTGATCCAAGTGAAGCATATAATAAATTAATTGACGAAGAACGTTTTAGAAATATCAATAAACTAAATATCGCAATGCTATTAAGGATTTCTGACGAGCTTGATATAACTCAAAAACGTTTAGAAGGATATACTCTTTCAACTTTTATTTCAAACTATGGAGAAGAAGCAAAATTACATTGGATAAAACACAAATCCATAGTAAACTGGGAAATTCTGCAAATAGATAAGTCATATGTCACTTTATACTTAAAATCTGATATTCTTGACAAATTTATACCAAAGTATTGTCCTGACATAACCAGGGGAGCGTATTTAGACTTTATGAAAAAGTCTTTATTAAAATTAAAAAATGAATTGGAAGTTGTAAATAGTGTATGCAATAGGCTAGGTGGATCATCATGGAATCTAAAGAACTTGAATCTAAAACCAAACTATGAAATTTCTACAAAAAATTCAGACTACATCAGTGAGATAAATGAATGTTTATTAAATGAAAAATATATCAACAAAGAAAGGGAGCCGGAAAGGTCAATAGATGATACTGATTCAACTATTCGCAATGAAAGAAAACAAAAAGATATTACTTCTTTTCTTGAAACTAAAAAGGGTGATTATATTATCATTGGTGATGATAAATACCGAGAATCGCTTGATAAATACATAAAAAAAGAATCCATGTTAAGCCCAGGTTGCTACAAGCACAGAAATTTGAAAGTACTAAGCTGGCTTGATTCTTTTGGTTTTCACCGAAATAATTCGTTACTTCACGAATCCAGTAATGTAATCACGGAACATATTAAAAACCAAGATATTGATGTTATCATCGGCTTGGGACTTAAAGGCTCAAGAATCGCGACTGTTGTAGGGGTGAAAGCAGATAAACCGGTTACTTTTTTTGTTGGAGATAAAATTTTCAATAATGTCGCCGCGAAAAGAAATTGTAAAATAGCAATGATAACAGATTGCATTATTACAGGAGCGACCGCGATATCCTGCAGAGATAAGCTTCGCGAAAACAAGATAAATGTTGAAATTACCGGTGTTTATAGTGTGTTTATAAGGAATCATGCTGATGGAGATAACCAATATAATCAGCTTATGAAAGAGAAAATAAAAATATACTCAATAAATGATACATACACATACAAATTATGTCCATACGAGAGACAGGAAGATTGCCCTCTTTATCTCGCTTATGGTAATGAAAATTATAAACGGTCGTACAAACGGAGAAAGTGAAATAATTAATCTTTTTATTTCACAAATTAAACAGTGGAAGTGTTCTAAGGGATGGAGGAGTAAATTGATTATAACAGTAGAAGTCGACGAGCCTGTTTTAATTTTATGTGGATAACAAAAATATCATCAGAACAGAACCCGTTCTTTCCAGAACTCAATGAAAAAAGAGTTCAAAGCTTGCCTGTGCTTTTTAAGGATCGCTCTTCTTCTCAAGTTCAACATCCACCGTGGTCAAATCTTCAATGGATTTGCACAGCACTTTTTCATTCATTCTTAAAAACCTTCAAATCACCGGAAAGTCCAATGTCATCAATAGCCTGATTAAGTTCTAGTTCAAACTCTTGAGCAAGGTTATTTTCAACTGAAAAAGTAATTGCCACATTGATCAGCAAATCATTTCCAGACCGTATTTTTGGTATTATTTTTGCACCAATACGATTCCATGTATCCGGAGGGATTTTCCCGGTTATTTGTACATTCTTTTTTAGTGGTGTAGATGGCATATCCGGAAAAAGAGAACCACTACTTGGCTCCGGAGATATAGGCGTTTCTGCTGGAAAAGAGCTCTCTGTCGGAGCTACTGGTCCAGGTTGGCGTTCGGCTTTTTTTAGCGATTGTGCTTTAGTTTTTAGGAGCAAGAATACTTCTGGTTCAAAAGATACTTCCGAACTGTCAACTTGTCCCTCAAACCAAACGTGATTGTATGTATCATCAGAATTACTGCCTGATGCAAGACCAAAATCTCCGCGCTGGATAAATTCAGTTATACGAGAACGTAAAACAGCATCGGGGTCAACCAATCGGGTAAGAATACCGTTCAGAAAATTCTGCCGTAAACTTGAGAGCGGCCATGCTCCTGATTCTTTTAAGGCGGGAGGCCAATTGCGTTCAATGTAACTTGCTGTAACGGTTTCACTGAGGGTTCCTTGTGATTTCAAAGTAGTGATAATCCTGCTACAGAGGGATTCGCTGCTGGAAGAATGGCCTGCGCCAAGATCAGTAATTTTAAGGAAGTCTGGTTCCTTTGAATCATAAATGATAGTATAACGATAACTGCCCCACACTTCATTTTTTACCGCCTCTTTTTCCGAATTGATTTTTGTCTTAATCTCGGCAATCTCATCTTTATTGAAGTCGTTACCTAGAGTGCGATCATTTACTTCTCGATTGACCCGTTCCCACGCAAGCCAGTTTTCTACGCGTTCTTGAATATCGCGGCCTTGTTTCTTAACACACCATATAAGTGAACCGGGATAAAGCCGAGGGGAAGTACCACGATTACACGTCCATTCGGAAATTTTAGGACGAAGTGAATCATCATCAGGCCATTCAAGGGACGGGTCAATTATTACCAGCGTCAACCTGGGGGAATCCGGAATAGCTGCGGCATCTGGAGGATAAAGAACAATAGGAATGGTTGTGTTTTTTTTGAATTGTTCTTCTATTACCTTTCTCATTGTAGGCTTTATTTCGTTTTCTTCATCAAGTGAAGCTCGGCGATCACTAACTACTTTTTTTAGGGTTGGCTGATAGCCGACTTTATACCCATCTGAACCTATCTTACGAATAAAGTAGGATTTGGCTTCCAATTTGTAAGCGGCTGTATCAATGGATGTGGTATCAATTTCAGGTTCACAGAGTGCAAAACATAATTCAGGTAAATGCGCTACTTTATCAGTTTGGCCACCTGATGACTCAAATAAGATGGAAGTTCCCACACGGCGGTGTATATCTCGTAAACTGCCTGTAGTATCGGCATCAAGGGCTCTGGCATGGGATTGTGTACCCGAAATATCGGAATCAATGGCGGCTTGAAGGCGTGGTTCTCCAAGCAGGCCCATAACAATACCGCGGAACTCGGAAACATCAAGAGGAGCAGAACCAAGGGTAATGAGTGGTTCCCGTCTGGCTTTTTCGTGGTCATTACGGAAGACTTGAGAAACCCATTGCGCAAGCATGGCCAAGGTTCCACGGGTTTGTTGGTACTGGGGAAGGGCCTGCCATTTACGCTGAAATACCGAAAGCGCGGCAGGATGAAAAGGATAACATACTTCAAAGAGGTTTTGCAAATTTTCTTTTGCGTTGGCATCGGAAGTCGCTGTATCAACTGATGTCCATTCCGGGGGAAGCTGGGCGCGGCGATCAAAACACCAGTCGGCATAAGCTTTTGCAACTGCTTTTCTTGTAGCTTCAGGGCCGATATCTTCAAAAAGCCTACGGCGGACCACTTCCCCAATTTCAGCCTCATCATTGGCAATCAGATCTTTTGCTACACGGCGAACCACTTTTGTTATTCTATCCTGCCATAACTGATCCAGATCGGTCATTTCTACCTGGCTACGGGGGAGACTGATTACTACCGCTCCGTGAGTCATTCCGGTAACAGCAACAGTCAGGTTTTGAATGAAGGCGTAAAAGTGTTCCCCCATGGAGCGGTGGCGGTTAAGGAAATTTAGAACTTCGTCGAACAATAAAAGCACCGGCTTGTTTACTGCTTTAAAAAGGCGTTCCAACGCTTCTGTCCCCGGAGGAACAGTTTTTGCCGACAACCCTAATTCCTTGATGCCTTCTTCCCCGGCAAGCTGCCAGGCAATGTCAAGCCATGGATTTTCTCTTCCCTCTGTAGGATCCCAGGCGTTACCCACAAAGGCGGCTACTTTGGCTTCGGGAATAGTTAACAAGCCTGTTGATTTAAGTAAGTCAACCACCCCTGAATATTCAATAGCTCTTACGCCGGAAGTAGCCAGATGATACAAAGCTGTAAGTGTATGAGTTTTACCACCTCCAAATTGGGTAATAAGGGTCATAACCGGGGCGGTGTTGACGGTTTCACCGGATAACCGCCGCAAGACCATAGCGGTATGCTCACGCAAAGCACGGGTAAAACAGGTGCGAGAAAAGAACTGTTTTGGGTCTCGGTAATCTTCCGGGGCTGTTTTCCCGATTACCTGTTCCAGATGAATGGCGAATTCATCCGGGTTGAAGGAACGGCCTTCTCGAATCTCTTTTCGGGGGATTGCTACATTGTACCAATAATCCATTCTCTTACCCTTCTTCAATAAAGAATAATACTGCTACCTGGGCATTGCCAAGAGCATGGCATCCAATAAACGTTTTTCTTCGCTTGCCGTAGGATAAAGAGCGGACAAAGCGTTGGAAAGCCGTAAAAAATCCGGGCCTTTCTCTTTCTCCGCTTTTAACAGGGAACGGAGGCTATTTGTCTGACCACTAGTATTCTGTAACCTCTATAACTTTACATTATCAAGGGATAAAGTCTTTTTAATTTGACTCGCGCATCCTTGGCCGTAAAATGCCAGTCTACCCCTGC
>JGI24698J34947_10000919_pt1 | contig 14948 bp, 10 predicted proteins | sample TergutMp193P3_FD_34947 | JGI IMG/M metagenome (IMG submission 34947) | reverse complement strand
GCTAATTGCAAAACCTCCGAATTTGCCAGGAACGCGGGCGCCAGACCACCATTTTTCAGCGACTGCCACGCTGGTTTGCGACGTTTCCAGAGGTTTTGCAATTAGCTCGAGTTATAGTCAATTCAACTTTGAAAAAGTTGAATTGGCGCGGAGCGCGTAGTCTGCGCTTGAAGTGTAGCGAGCCGCCAATAGGCGGGGAGCGAAACGAACAGCGCAGACGTCACTTCAGCACTCCAGCCTGGCGCGGATTGCAAAATTTTTGTCAATGGCCATTTCTCCAAGCAGACCCGCGCCAAAGCCCGTAGAGGCGTAGTCTGCATCATCGCCGGTGGAGTTCACGAGAGAAAGCTGGCCGCCAAACCTGATATTCTCCTGGGCGGCGAGGGGGGCTGCGGCTATCAGCGCGAGTACGAGCGCCCTGGTTAAATACTTGTGTGTTGTGGAAAGGTTCATTACTACTCCCTAAAAAAGTGGACGGATTGTCCAATGAGCCACTTGCAAAGCCCCAGCCATTGGGGAGCAAGTTAGTTTTAAGCGTTTTTTTTCTGTCAACAGGTATTTTTTGCCTGTCGTGTCGCTTGCAAATTCTCTGAATTTGAGCAAATGTATCCATAGGATTTTTTTTTCATGTATTCATGTCACAGGTTTTCAGAGGCATCGTATAAATAGTATGAAAGCAAAGGGGGTCGCCTTTGCCGATTTGTAATGGAGAGAGCATGTCCAGGGAATTCACGCCAGCCCTTCTGATAAGCGGCGTCAGCGTTTTAGAGCGATTCGCTTTTGAGGAGTTTGAACGCCCCGAGCCAGGATTTATTTACAGGTTATTGCGGCGCGGTGTTTGCGGCGCGATAGTCGGGGAGTTAAAGGTCAGATCATTTCTGAGGGCGCTGTTTATAACATTTTGCGCGTTAAGCTGTATAGATTTATCATCCCAGCCGCCGGCTATTCAGTCTAATCGTTTATTTCACGGGGAAACCATATTTCCGGTTGAGGGTTTCGAGGTGACAGAGAGGTTTCAGAGTCCGGTATTTGGTATAACGGCGGGTATAGTGCCGGGGGCTATGCCGGCGCCGGTGAGGTTGCGGATAGACGGCGCGGCAAAGACCTGGGCCTGGGAGGGTTATAGTTGGATACCATCGCCGGAAACAGGGGCGGAGCGTCCGGGGCAGGAGGGGATAAACGCCCGCCCGCCTCCATCGGCGGGCGCCTGGTATCTGGAAGGTCAGGAGTATTTCAGGCCGGTATATGGGACTATACATTTCGGGTATTCAGATTCCGTCAGGACGGTATTAGAGGATGGTTCAGCCCTGGACGGTTTAGTTGAGCTTAAATCGGTAACGAATGAGAATTTAGCCTTATTTGGGGTATTTGGATTATCGGAGGCGCCGGCGGCGAGAATAAAGTTATCAGGCGATTCAAAGTATGCGGTCTGGGAAGCGTCTTTAGCGGAGTTAGGCGGCTGGAAGGCGGAGATAGAGGGTTTAGTGGGCGCGGCGGCGCAGTTGACGGCAAACGCCGAATGCAAGTACAAAGTAGTAATTGACAGGTATAAAGCCAGAGTATTTGTATATTTTACGGAGTTAAAGGTATATGTTCCATTGATGTGGAGGGACAGATACAACGGCAAGGTGACGTTCAGGTGGGAGAGGGAGTCAAACCCATTAAAGAATATAGAGAGAATTTGCCTGACGATAAGCAACGAGCAGGGTAAAGGAGCAAAGCTTCAGTGGATAAATTATCAGGACGGCGAGAGCGCCGAGAGGGATTTGGTCAGGGTTGATTTCATAGGGATAAACGCTCCCTCGATGCACATAAAAGGTTATCCGGGGATATGTCCTGAGTTGCCTCAGGGATTAACCAGGACGCTGACGCCGAATGCGCTCAATGGAATAGGGCAGATAAAGGTATTGCGTCCGGCGACGGGCGGGCCGGTGAACAGGCCGACCAGGGTGATATTATCGGCAAACAGAAACGAATTGCCGTATTGGAACGGAGGTTGGGCGATACCGCCTCAGACGTATGGAGAAAAGAGCATAGCCCGCCAGTGGGATATAGCCTATAGCGGAGCGCATAAAAATCTGGTTTCGAGTTATAAGGACCCAAAGGGCCTGAGGACAGACTTTACATATAGCCAAAGCGGCAATAGTATTCCATATCCATTTGGTCAGACATACAGCGGGGATAAAGCGTATGGAAACATTCATCCAATAAAGCACGCATATTTAACAAAAGCCGTTACGTCAGACACAACGGGAGCAGCGGGAGGCGACACAGCCGTTCAGGCATGGAGTTATGGAGCAAACCAGTTAGTCGCCCAGACGAGCGCGTTTAACGGAATAACAAAGACGATAAGGACGTATTACGACGCGCCAAAAGCCCGGGACAGGGCAAACAGCGTGTGGAAAAGGAAGGAGACGCTGGAAGGCGCGACGCTGATAGCCTCGATAGACAATTTAGAAACAGGGGCGGCGGGATTAGACAACACGTGCACGACGATACTGGAGCAGAGGTTTACAAAGAAGGACGAGCCGCCGTTTACGGTTAAGACGCAGACGGGGGTCAATGGCTTGCGAATAAACAATATTGAGATAAGGGACGCGGCCCATAGCCCGAGGCTGGTTCAGGTTACGGAGCAAACCTACGCGTCGGCGGATATATTGGATCCAGGCAGCCCGGCGTCCAAAAAAACCACAAATTACGGCATAAACGGGGCGGTTCTGGGTTCGACGCCCACGCAGAGAAACGTGTGGTCGGGGATATTTTTGATAGCGGACAGGGTAGAAGCGGGCGGCAAGGCGTTGGGAACCCAGTATGCCTATGATTCGGCGAGCGGCAGGCTGGTAAGTTCAAAGCCGTGCTGCACAAGCGGAGGTCAAACGACATATGGCGCGAAGAAAACCATGGAGTATGCCCCAAACGGGCAGGTCAATAAGATAACCGCGTCAGACAGCGCAAATGCGCATATTTACACAATCCAGACCACGAGGTTTGACGAGAGCAGCCGTCCGGCTGAAACAACAGACCAGTTGGGAGTTGTAACAGGAACATGGTATGACGACAGGGGCAGGATAACCAGACAGACCAGAGCGGGGATAACAACCGAATATTCTTATCCAACGGAGTTAAAGTCAATAACAACGATGAGCGCCCAGGGAGACGCGTCCCGGATAACGGTTACAGAAGAGAGCGACCCATTTGGCAGGATAGTAAGCCGTAAGACGGCGGCCCAGTCGTCGGCGATGGGGGGCGTTGATACAACGCAGGCGTCTTATGCTTACAGCGGCGGAACAATCACGGTAACCACAAACAGAAACGGAGTGACGACAGTCCGGGTTCAGAAAACCGACGGATTAGGCAGGCCGGTTTATACAAAGGCTGAGGACGGCGCGGAGACGACGTATCAGTATGAGTATGATTACAGCGTGAGTTACAGGCCCTCCTTAACATCCCCCGCGCCTGTGGAAACAGTGACGGAGACAGGTTCAGCCAACACATATAAAGTGACCACAAAGGTCAAAAAGGGAACAAACACATTAACGACGATAGAGACAAAGAACATATTGGGTCAGGTTCTGGAAGTTCAAGGCCCGCAGGCGGGAACGGTTCAGAAGTATGTTTATGACGGCGCGGGAAACGTAACGGAGCACAGGACGATAACCCCCCAGGGAGAGCAGGTTCGCGCGTACACATACGACGAGTTTGGCAGGCTGACGTCAAGGACGGAGCCGGAGACGGGCGTTACCGCATTTAAGGATCACGATTTATACGGACAGCCCCGGACGGTTGAGGAGACGCTGACGAGCCATGACGCGGGTTTGCTGTCGCAAGGCCGCTTAGTGACAAGGCGGATACGCAGCGTCGTCTATGACGAATTTGGCCGCTGTCTGTCGGTATCTGCGGCTACCACGACAGGCGGCGGAGCGCCGGCAGACAGCGGCGACAAGCTGACGTACGCCTATCAGACGACAAAACCCTTATTGCGCCAAAGCGTAAGAGAGCAGAGGGGCGGCCCTGACATAGCGCAGGATTACGCCTATGGGGAGTATGGCCGCGTTGCAGAAGAAAAGACTATAGGTCAGGATGGTTTTATAGCTAGGATAAAGTACGCCTACGACGCCTGGGGCCGCGTAAAACAGGTGACATATCCCGGAGCGGCGACAAATACAGACGGCAGGACGATTTACTATCAGAACGACGTCTATGGCAAAGTGATAACAGTAAAGAACAATTCGCCGTCAGCGCAGAATTTAGTCCGGATAGCGTATGACGAGTCAGGCGAAAAGAGCGAGACGCTTTTTGCGTCAGGGGCCAGAAACAAGTACACGCGCGGAAACAACACAAATGGCGGAACTACAGACCAGATAGTCAAATGGGAAGTAACGCCAAACGGCGCGGAGACGATAACGAAGCAGTTTGCCTATGACGGCATGGGCTATATAACAAGTACAGGCGACTGGCAGATAACCAATGATTATTTAGGCAGAGTGCGGACAGCCATAGGGTTTGGGGTTTTAACGCAGCACGGCCACGACGGCTTTGGAAACAACGTAGCCCATTCAGCAATTCCAGGCCCGAATATCCCTCCTGGAGCTATGCTCAATTGGGAATTGCCTCCATTGCCGGATAACAGGGTGCCGCCTGAAACGACATCAGGCGCGAATACCTGGTGGGATTACAGACAGAACGGCGAAGCGGCCTTAGTGGGCAAGGCGGCGGGAGGGGATTACATACAACTGGCCTGGGACGGGCTTGGGTTATTAAAGGCGGTGTCAGACAACGGCAATATCCACAATTTCACATATAGCCCGTCAGGGTTGAGGCTGACGGATAAGAGAACGGGGGTAACTCCTCGCAGCAGGAGATTTGTTTACACGACAGGGGGGATGCTGCTGACGGTGTATGAGCTTTCAACAGCCAATTCAGGTCAGATATCAGCCAGACGGGACATAGTGCATGCAAACGGAGAGGCGATAGCGGAAATAGACCAGAGCGGAAACGTCTATGAGCTTCACAACGATTACTTAGGCAGTCCGCGATATATAACGAGCGGGGTGACGGGTCAGATAGTTGGAGAGCAGGCCTTTGGCCCTTATGGCGAGCGTATGGAGGGGGCGGGGCTGTCGTCGGGTTACAGGCCGCTGACGGGTTACACGGGTCATATAGAGGAGGATTTAACGGGTTTGATTTACATGAAGGGCAGGTATTACAGTCCGGGGTGGCACAGGTTCATCAGTTCAGACCAGGGTGTTGACCCGTTCAGCCTGAACCAGTTTGTCTATGTGAACGGCAGGCCATTCATGGCGACAGACCCAAGCGGCATGGCTATAGGGGAAACAGGCGGAAGGGCAAGGATTCAGATAGAAACACAATACGCGACGCTGCTGGCTCTTGAAAGGGAAATGGTCGCCTGGATAAATGGGATGGAGCAAGTTTTTAAGGCAATGACAGCAAGGGTTGAACAAGAGCAGGCAAAGAGAAAGCAAAGTATAATACAAGCGTATAATGATTTAATTAAAGACCTTGGAAAAGGCGCAATCGTGCTAATTAAAGTATCAAGGCCAAAGGGTAAATCAATATTAGGACTTTTCCATTTTGGAATAGTTAGGTTAAAACATATCGAAAATATTATTGTGGAAAGCTTTGCTAATGCTTATGTTTCAAGCGACCAGCCTATAAGCATGTTTAATTGGATAAATAAATCTGATATTACAAAAGAAGGCGATCTTGCTACAATATTGACCAGTGCTGGTTATAAATTAATTGAGGCTACGTATGCGCCTAAAGGCGCAACAGGAAAAAAGGTAAGGGGACTAATAAATGAATGGAATAATGACTTTAACGATAAAGAAGTCCCATATTGGCCTTTTGCATCTTCGGCAGAAGGTATTCCAAACATAGCAAACTGCATGGCCGTGGCAGACGACCAGTGGGGGTTTCTGATTCGTAATGGTTTCGGACTACTCCCACCTGGCGTAACGATGCCTGGTGTGTTTTTTGGGGGATGGTGGTGAAATGAGATATATTTCTGTTTTAAAATCGTGTTTGTTATTATTTTTGGGATTTCGCATGTTCGCGCAACCAACAATTACAATAAATGAAGACAAAATTCCAATTTATGATAAACCTTGGCCCAAGCAAATGCTATATTTGGAAAACGAAAAATTTAATGTGAACCGTAAGAAAATAAAAAAGGAGTTTGGTTGTTCAACTTATACGTATAAAGGCAGAGATTACAGAAAGCTAATGCCCCATGAAGTTAAACAATTTGACGCGATGTCAAAGGTAAAAGTCAGGTTCGGGCAATTGTTTTTTAACGGTAAAAGAGTAAAAACCAACGTATTATGGGTTAAGGATGTCTATGCCGCGTATTATTGGAATGGCGGCGTCATAGTAGTGGCAAGAACATCTCAAGCCCTTCAGGCATATTTTCGTTTCTTTGAGGCAAGCGAAGAGGTCGGCTTTTTCAATTTACAAACAAACGAATGTAAATTTACAATACCCATGTTATACTATTTTCCTGATCAATACATGCCAGATTTTATAGTTCCAGTAACAATCAACACGACAAACAGCGATCTAGCGTTTGATATAAGGATGCCTGATAAATTTGACATCAATGAAGACGAAAAGTTTTTTTGCGCCATCTCGCTAACCAACAAATCTGATAAACCCATAGTGCTTCCAAATCTGATATTTGATGGCCTTGGGATAACGCGCTGTACGCATTATGAATCAACCGGCGGCTTGAGCAGTTCATGGCCTATAAAACTCCCTGATGTTCCAATAAAACCAGGAACCAGAGTGTCTCCGTTAGAGCCTGGCGGCGTACGTGAATACCTTATCTCTTACGATGTTAAGTTTTTTTTCAACAGTAATGATCGTTATCGCGTTATATTTTATTGGGATGCCTTTTTGAATCCAGATGACAAAAATGAAATGAGCCGTTTTATGTGTGAAAAGTGGATTGATGTCACTGAATATGTAAATACAAACCTTGTGTTTGACGTTGTGATTCCAGAAAGAATTTCTTTTGGCGAAATACCAGATATTACTATTTTATTAACAAATGTAACAGACAAACCCATATTAGTTCCAGGCTCATTTTTAAGGGGCCGTGTTAATGTTTATTCAAAAGCGTGGTACAAATTGAAATCATATTCATACCCAGAGGCCTTGGATGTCATTCCAGAGGAGTACAGGGATATCCGAGAGCCATCCAGCTATGAGCCGGTGCTGTTAATGCCCTTTGAAACAAGAAGAATTCCCGCTGTTCTGGTCCCAGGCGACAAAAGACAAGAAAAAATGCGGCCAAAAATACAACCATTTCCCAAAGCGCCATGCCGCTACAGAATGGAGTTTACCTGGAGAGGGCTATTGAATCCCAACAACCTGAAGGAAGAGAGTTTCTTTAGAATTAAAAAATATATAGAAGTAACAAATATTGGCCCTTATCATTTTAACAAGTCAAATGCAGAGCTTTTATTTGATGTAAAGATACCAGAAATAGTTTCTGTCTTTGAATTGCCGGATTGCGCTATTATTTCATTAACTAATGTATCAGACAAACCCATATTGATTCCTACTTCTTTGATAGAAGGGCTTGGTATAAGCAGCATTTTTTATCCTTTTGATAAACCCATTGAAGAAAATACTAATGAATCTATTGATTATAAATATCCTGATATTCCAAATCCTCCAAAAAATGAACTCACATTACTAATGCCCTCTGAAACAAGAGAAGCACATTTTCTATTTGATCGAACATTGGTGAATTCTTCATCAGGACGCTATCGCTTTGATTTTTACTGGTATGGCCTATTGAACCCCAAAGATAAATACGAAGTGAGTCATTTCACATGCAATGAAAACTGGATAGAAGTAACCAAGTAGGAGTACGCGGCAATGTCAGGCATAGAGCGTCTCTCTTACATACAGCCTGAGGTAAGCCTTGATTACGAGGAACCCAAGCTAAGTCTCTATGACCAGTATAAGCGCAGAAAGAATCTCCCTCTAGGCATAGAGACAGGCATACCCGAAATAGACAGCGTAATAGGCGGCATACCAAAAGGCCATGTGGCCACTATCTTGGCCTGGACTGGCTCCTACAAGTCAACCTGGGCAGTCAACATGCTCCATCACAACTCCTACAAGCTGGGATACAACCAGCTACTTATTTCACTTGAGATACCTAAAGAAGACATCTACTGGAACCTGCTCTCTCTTCATTCCAGCCTTCCTAAGTTTTCCAAATACCCCCACATACCCCACGACAAGATAAGGAAAGGCGAGCTTACCCAGGACGAAGAAAATTATTTGTTTGAGACCATCGAGCCTGACCTTACAGAGAACTCCAAAGGCAAGATATTCATCTACGACGAGAGCGACTTCAAGAGCCAGTCCCTTGGCGAATTGCGCACACTTGTGGAGAGAGCCGACGACCAGTGTAATAACCAACTCGACACAGTCTTTTATGACCATATTGGCCTATTCAAGTATGCCGAAACACAACAACGTAATCTAGGCACAGGCGAGCTAATCAACAAATACGTGTCTTTCATTAGGCAACTCTCAATAAGATTCAGGCGCAATGCCGATAACCCCCAGGAGTGGCGCAAGCTGGTATCAGTCATCCTAGTGCAAGCCAACAGGGACGGCTGGCAACGCGCCGCAAAGAACGGCGGCAGATACTCCCTCAGAGCCATAGCCGAAGCCAACGAAGTCGAAAGAGCGTCCAGCCTGGTCTTCTCAATCTACACCACAGAGGACATGAAACTCGCCAAGGAGGCCCTCGTATCACTAATCAAGTCTCGCTACTCCCAGACAATCTATGAGCCTGTCCTAGTCTTCGCCGACCCCGTTTGCTATAGAATCGGTGAAGAAAGTCAAGCCACGTTAGATGGCCAGGACATAGACGCAGTGTTCGACTCACTCCTTGGCATAGACCCAGTTGAGCAAGGGTTCGGTAAGGAGCAGTTGACTTTCGATGAGTTTGATTGATACTGGCGTAGTTAATGGACATCCTCAGCGACCCCCCAAAGCCCTTAGTCCGCTACGTGATAAATCGCTACATCCCCTTTCACGTTGCCGCCAGACATGCCGACATAGAACTCCCTCCTTATGGAGGCTCATGTTTCTGCCCCTTTCACTTAAACACAGACACCCCAGCCGCCAAGCTTTACCGAGGCGACAGTGGCGATTCCATCTACTGCTTTGCAGAACAGCGGAGCTATCGTCCCTTTGACCTTTTCAGGCTTGCCCTGATACGAAAAGACCCAGCCACCATTTTTTTACGCATATGGTCGCAACTATCAGAATTTCAGCGCGAAGAGGCGCTCCAGGAAACCAATGCAGTCCACGACCACAATCCCTTAGGCTGGGACGAACTACAGGTGGTTTTACATCTTTATAAGGAGGGCGCTGTTCAGTATATAAATATATGCGAAGCGCTACTACAACTCCAGCCAAATCGAAGTGGGCCTCAGGTGACGCCTATCAGCATTACTTCCCAGCGGCCCCTTTAATTCCAACCTGGAAAGACGGCATAGAGTTCAGGCTCATTGAATCACTAGACGAATTAAAGACAATCCTGCTCTCGCTGAATAACTACGTCTCATGGGACTTGGAGACCTCAGGCCTTGACCCCGATAACTGCCATATTGTAGGCATAGCCTTTGCCGACGCCCCCAATAGAGGCTACTACGTGCCAGTCAAGCACGCTACTGGGACATCCTTAGGCGAACAGGCCGTCCAGATGTTCCATAAGATGCTGCTGACTAGGCGCATGACTTTCCTATACAACGCCAAATTCGACATCAGATTTATGGAACACGCTGGTTATCCTTGTGATAACCTCAAATTTTTTGACGTAATGGTGTCCTGCTGGTTGTCTGATACCAATAATAAGTCCAACACACTAAAGTGGTATATTCGTCATTTTTTGGGATGGCAGCCAGAAACTTTTGAGGAAGTCTTAGGCAACGTAGAGAACTTTTTCTATCTTGACCCCAAAGACTGTTACCACTACGCAGTAACAGACGCCGTTGGGACTTTTGCCCTAGTCAACAAGACATTACAGTTTCATCACGAGGCCAAAGGCGCTGGCAAGATAGACCAGGACGCCCTTTACCCACTAATGAAGCTTGAATCTGACGTCATTCCCCTTGACGCTAATCTCTTAGCCACACTACAGGAAGAGTGCGTCGAGCAGATAGCCGAATCCAAACATTTGATATACCAGATGGCCGGTTCCCCAGTCAAAATCAACTCTGGTCGTGATATGACAGCAGTCTTTGAGCGCCTTGGGATAGACACTGGCAAGCGCACTAAGCAAGGCTGGATGGTCTTAAATGAAGACGCCCTCGATAACACATACGCTTATAACCCTCATGGCAGAAACAAGACACCACAAGGCGCTCTGTGTCTTTGAAGAGCTTGCATCGGCTAAGCGTGTAAAAGGCACATATGATTCTCTTAGGGGAAAACATTACTGTAAAGGAACAAACAAATGGACTGTTTATTCAGACAAAATAAACAAAGAGCTATTAGAGCAAATAAAAAACGACTTTAATGCCCTCAACTATGATTATTATGCGTTCAATTATTCAATGTATCCTCAAGGCAAATATGGTATTAATTGCTGGGGGTTTAATGACTATGTGTTAAACAGAGTGGGACTGTTAAATTATACTGATGTAAACAGGAGTATAAATCTTTTAATGCCTATGTTAAGTGTAATGTCTGGTATAAGAACTGACATGTTTAATTCATATATGCCAATGTTCACGCCTGTTAACTGGAGGTATTGATGACACACTTTATACTTATTATTTTGTTTGTTTGTTCGCTTATTGGGGGATATAACATGGATACAAAACCAAATGTAAACCAACATGAGGATAAAATTCCGGTTTATGGTATAAATGAATATGTAAACTCATTGGACATGTTTTATTTGGAGAATAATAAGATTAATGTTGATTCAGACAAAATAAAAAGGAACGAACCCTTTCAAATCTATACTTATGAAAATAAAATCTACAGAAAATTAATGCCGCATGAAGTCGAACAATTCAACGCTATGTCAAAGATAAGAATTGAGTCTGGAAAGTTATATTTTGATGACAAAAAAGTAAAAACTAACGCATCGCGCATAAAGGAGGTTTATGCGGCGTATTATTGGAACGGCGGCGTTCTTGTAGTAGCAAGAACGTCTCTGGAGTATAGGCCAAAATGGCCTATTTGGATGCTTTTTATGGAAGTAAGTGAGGAGTATGGATTTATTGATTTGCAAACATATAAATGTGAATTTGTAATACCGGATTATTATCGCTATCCAGGTAAGTTATTACCAAGTTTTATCGTGCCTGTGACAATAAATACTGATAATAATGACATCGTGTTTGATGTTAAGATTCCTGAAAAACAATCTATTATTGAAAGATTAGATTGTCATATTTCATTAACTAATAAATCTGGAAAGTCTATACTGATTCCTGATTCATTGATAGATGGTCTTGGAGCATATCTTGATTTTGGTGAAACCTTTAGCGAAAAGAAATATCCTGATGTTCCAGAAAAGCCTGAAAACAAAGTATCGTTGTTAAAGCCATCCGAGACGCGCACATCTGTTACTTCATTCAATGGTAGATACTTTTTCTACAGTCCAGGTCGTTATCATGTAATTTTTTATTGGGACGGCTTTTTGAACCCAGATGACAAAAATGAAATGAGTCGTTTTGTTTGTGAAAAATGGATAGATGTTACTGATGTTGCCCCATATCATTTTAACAAGTCAAACACAAACCTTGTGTTTAAGGTAAAAATACCGAAAAATATTTCCCTTGGCGAGAAACTGGATTGCGCTATTTCATTGACTAACGTATCAAACAAACCCATATTAGTGCCCGCCTATTTGACAGAGGGGCTTGGGATAACCAAGTTTACCCCAATAGAACACGTATCGGGCGAGATTGAATGGCTTGATGACATTAAAAAATATCCAGATATTCCGAGTTCGCCTGAAAACAAACACATATTGTTAATGCCAAACGAAACAAGAGAAACAATAGCTACATTTACTTCATTCGGCAATGAGCCGCTATTCTATCGTCCAGGACGCTATCGCTTTGATTTTTACTGGTATGGCCTATTAAACCCCAAAGATAAATACGAAGTGAGCTGTTTCACATGCAATGAAAACTGGATAGAAGTAACCAAGTAGGAGTACGCGGCAATGTCAGGCATGGCAGAAACAAGACGTCACAAGGCGCTCTGTGCCTTTGAAGAGCTTGCCTATGACGGCATGGGTTATATAACAAGTACAGGCGACTGGCAGATAACCAATGATTATTTAGGCAGAACGCAGACAGGCATAGGGTTTGGGGTTTTATAGCAATTTCACAAATAGTAGTCCATATCCGCAATGTCTATTCCAATCATTAGCACCTTGTTCTTGGAATACGAAAAACAAAAATGCTATATTACTCATACTCAATAGTGGCCGGCGGCTTGGAGGTGATATCAAATACTACGCGGTTGATGCCTTTCACCTCGTTGACAATTCTGTGGGCGCAACGCTCCAGTAGTTCGTGGGGCAGCCGCGCCCAATCGGCCGTCATGAAGTCTTCGCTTTGAACAGCCCGCAACGCGCACATACTCTCATAAGTTCTTTCATCGCCCATGATGCCAACGGTCTGCACCGGCAGGAGCACGGCAAACGCCTGGCTCGTGTGTTTATACCAGCCGGATTTTCTGATTTCTTCAATAAATATGGCGTCCGCGTCTTGCAACATGCGCACTCTCTCCCGGGTGATGGCCCCCGGGAGGCGCACGGCCAGGCCCGGGCCGGGGAAGGGATGGCGCCAAACCATGTCTTCAGGCAGGCCAAGGGCCAGCCCAACGCGACGGACTTCATCCTTGAATATCTCGCGCAGAGGCTCTACTAATTTCATCTTCATCCTGTCAGGCAAGCCGCCCACGTTGTGGTGAGACTTGACCAAAACCGCCCCGCCGATGCCGCTGCTCTCAATGACGTCCGGGTAAAGCGTGCCTTGTCCTAAAAACTTTGCCTTGGTGGCCCTGGCCTCCCGTTCAAACACCTCAATGAATATGCGGCCAATGGTTTTGCGCTTTTGCTCAGGGTCTGTAACTCCCTCCAGCTCGCTCAAAAACCTGCCGGACTCATTTACCCACTTCACAGAGAGGTCAAATGGGGCAAATGTGCCCTGCACGTGGCGCATTTCATTTTTGCGCATCAGGCCTGTGTCAACAAAGACGCACGTGAGCCTGCCGCCAATGGCTTTGTGGAGGAGCAGGGCGGCCACGCTGGAATCCACGCCCCCGGAAAGCCCCAGAACAACGGTGCCGTCAGGCCCAATCTGTTTGCGGATATCTTCTACCTTTTCCTTGATGAAGTTGCCCGCGTTCCAATCCAGGCTCATTTTGCATGAGTGCAAAAAATTCAAAAGAAGCGCGTTGCCAAATTGGGTGTGCGTCACCTCGGGATGAAACTGGATTCCAAATAACCTTAACGTCTGGTTTTCCATGGCGGCGACAGGCACGCCGTTTGTTTTTGCCACAGCCGTAAATCCGTCCGGAACGCTTTCGACGTGGTCGCCATGGCTCATCCAAACGTCTTGTTCTATCTGCATCCCCTTGAACAGGATGCTGTCCGTGTTTGTCACGGTAATTGTTGACTTGCCATATTCACGCGCCTCGGCGTTGCGGATCTGGCCCTTAAAGTCTCTCGCGAGCAGTTGCATCCCATAGCAAATCCCCAATATAGGGATGCCAAGTTTAAGCAGATTGGCGTCCATGCAAGGAGCATTTGCCTCCAGTACAGAATTAGGCCCGCCTGAAAGAATAATACCCTTGAGGTCATTGCCGGATATGTCTTCGGGCGTTACGTCGGGTTTGTACACCAGGCCAAAGGCGCCAAGCTCTCTGAGGCGCCGCGTGATCAGATGGGTATATTGGCTCCCAAAGTCTAAAACGGCAATTCTTTCGTGGTGCATTATTACTCCCAGTCCCGCTTTCGGTTCAAAGTTACGCCAGACGCGCGACCTTAGATTTTCTCACGAGCTAATTGCAAAACCTCTAAAAACATTGCAAGCCAGTGAGCAATTCCTGAAATAAGCAAATTTACTTTTTTGAAAGGCCCAGGATCACACCCAATATCAGCCCCCAAAGAGCGGCCAGGCCGATTTGGTATGGAGCGGGCAGGCAAAATGTGACCGTATGCGCTGGTATCCAAAACCAAATCAGAGTCAGAAAGGCTTTTTCTATGCCTGAGTAGCTCTTTGTTTTGAGTATCAAATTATCCTCAAACCTGTGAAACAGCATCATCTGAGGCCCAAACAGCACATTTGTGAATACAGAGATTGCGAAGGCAAAACCCAGGCCGCAGGAAAACCATGCCGGAAGCATTTGCTTTACCAACAGCGCCTCTACAAACCCCTTCATGCCCACAAAGCCATACTTGATTACAACGCCAAGAATGGCCCACGCCAAAACTTTTCCCAGCATTTGCAGTGGCGGACAGGGAAGGGCGGGGCGCTTGACAACGATTGACCTGGCAATAATTTCCCCAATCGGCCCTAAAATGGCAAATTGGGCGAAGGCGGAAAGTATCGGATTTTGTGTCACCCATTGAATATAAGCGTCCATGGAATACCTGAAAAGAATAACTGTTCTGGAATATCGGAGCGGTCTGTCCCGCTGTCTGGTTTTTCGGCCAATGCCCGAATTTCTGCTTTTTCTTCTTTTGTTACTGACGATATTTCGTCTTTTCGGTATCTAACTATGCTCATACTTACCACGTACAACTTTACGGTTCAAAATTGCGGCTAGAGTGGTTTAACTTTGAGATGCAACCTATAGCATCAAATGTGACGTCCGCGCTTTTAGTGAAGCTCCCCGCCTTTGGCGGCTCGCGGAACGAAAGGNNCNNA
>JGI24698J34947_10000918_pt1 | contig 14951 bp, 18 predicted proteins | sample TergutMp193P3_FD_34947 | JGI IMG/M metagenome (IMG submission 34947) | reverse complement strand
CCCCCGACAGAGAAGACATGGAGCCGTCAGTTGGGTGAAATTAAGCGCATCGTCATTATCGAAGACCACCCGGTTATGCGCGAAGGGCTCGCCTCGTGGTTTACCGGGACTGGCCGCTGGGAAGTGGCCGGGACTGCCGCCACCCTTGCCGGCGCGAAAGAACTCATGACCGAGGTCGAGGCAGATGTCGCGCTGCTTGATATTCAACTGGAAGACGGCTGGGGTCTTGATATTATCCCCTGGCTTTTGCAGACAAAGTACGCGGGGAAAAAAGCCGGCCTGCCCGTCATGGCGGTTTATTCAAGCTTTGAGGATTACACCCACGTCAGCGCGGCAATGAGCATGGGCGTGCGGGCCTATGTCTCTAAACGCCGGAGCGAGCGGGAGCTTGAAGAGGCGCTGCTTAAGGCCCTTGACGGCGAAACCTTCATTGACGAGACGGCGCAGATACAATTCGCGACTGTCAGCAATATTTTCAGCCTGTTGTCCAGGCGGGAGGCGGAAATCCTCAGCCTGGTAAAGGACGAGCTTTCAAACCAACAAATCGCCGACCGCCTCGGTATCAGCAAAAGGACCGTAGAAAACACCCTCTCATGGATTTATGACAAAACCGGAATACGGTCGCGTCTGGAACTGCAAAAGCTGTAGGGAGATAAAAGGAAGACCTCCCACTTTTGTCTTTTGCTTGACAAAAACCTCATAGAGAATGCTAAAATGATAACGTGAGATATCCCGTGACAGAAACTGAACACGATCAGAATTTAATGATTGTATATGCCGTTGAAGGCTATTCCCAGCGGCATAAACTACCGGAAAAAGATGTCATAACTCTCTTCCGGGAATACGGGATTAATCGCTTAATCCGTAAAAATTATAATGCCCTCCATACTCAAGGTTTAGATGAAAGTATATCATTCGCCGAGGATGTTTTGTCATGGAAACAAGATTGATTTTGTTCCACGGTTCAAATCATCATTTTGATGAAGTAGACCTTTCAAAGTCAAAAGATTTTCGCGATTTTGGCAGGGGTTTTTATACCACAACCCTCCGAAAGCAGGCGGAAGATTGGGCGGAAGCCCTTTTTGACAGGTACAAAGGGGATGGAGTATTTATTTACGAAACAGAACTAGAACTTACCGAAGATCTTTCGATAAAGAATTACGAGGGGCTCTCTGAAGAATGGCTCCTCATGGTTCAAAAGAACCGTACATTGGGCGGCATTCAGCACAATTTTGACATTGTTCAAGGCCCGGTGGCAAATGATAAAACAGCGCGAACAATAGCATTGTATATTGCCGGTATTATAAACGCAAATGATGCGATAGAACGGCTCCGCTCCAACCGGATAAACAATCAGGTGTCGCTTCATACCCCTGCTGCGCTTTCTCACCTTGCAATAACAGGGAAGTATCAAAAATGAAAGATAAATACATCTTCAAAGGCCAGGATATAACGACGGACGTGCTTTTTAAGATTGAACATATCGCAAGTATCCTGGCGGAAAAAGAACACGTTGGTTTTGATGACGCTTATGAAATGTTTGTCTCTTCTGAAACCTACAGTACCCTAAAGAGGGTAAATAATCTTTTCTGGGCCGAAAGTGCGGAGTTTATTGTAGATGAATATTATCGCACCGGAATACGGTCGCGTCTGGAACTGCAAAAGCTGTAGGGAATTTTTTTATGGATTAAAGTAGATCGGAGTGCGTTCCGGTTCTAAAAAATGAAATTGTTTCCTCGCCGGTTATGTAGGTTATAACCCAATCTCCTTCTACATGACATTCCGTAAAACCATCCAAATCGCCGTGGAGATTATGTTCTCGGCAGCGTTCCGGCAATGGTTCACCTCAGATAAGAGAAAGCATTACATTATATATTTTATCAAGATTCTTGCCGCGACTTTGCATAAGTTTGAGGTCTTTCTTGAATTGGTTAGTAAAGTAGAAATCTAACACAGATTAGAGGCCCAGGTCTTTCCACGCTTCTTCAAGAGAATTATATCGTTTTGCCGGAATTTCTCCTCTCATAATAGCTTTGGCTTCTTCAAAAGCGGCGATAGTCTCGGCATTGTAATGCGGATTTCCGGTTATGGGGTCGCGGTGTTTGGCGCAGATAGGGCATTCGTCGCCAACTTCGTTGGCGTCATAATCAAGCTCATCGTCATTAGTATTGTCAGGCTTTCGATCTGTTGACTTTCGGTCCGGAGCCGGAGTAAAAGCGATAATAGCCCTACCCGTGGGTATTTCGTTAGGAACTTCGATTGTCAACCGGTGGTTAGCCGGAATATCAATGATTTGCTCAATAGTCATAGGGCCAGAATAGCATGAAACGGAGAAGGAAACAAGGGGGCGCATTACTTCGCCTTTGGAACTGCAGAAGTTATAAACCAACATTTTTCTTACGATTTTCTCAAATTTTCCCTAAAACCGTGCGTCCCTACTCATGTTAAATCTCGAAAAATAGCGCAGAATTCTTATCATGGGGACAGACATCTCTGATGTCTGTCCCCATGCAAGGACATCTCTGATGTCTGTCCCCATGCAAGGACATCTCTGATGTCTGTCCCCATGTAAGGACATCTCTGATGTCTGTCCCCATGCAAGGACATCTCTGATGTCTGTCCCCATGATAGGAGTTTTTATATGAAAAACGTGAATAAAAGCATAGTAAAAAACGCGTCGTTTGCGGCGCTTGTGACGTTTGCGACCCTCGCGGCGGTGATGATCGCCCTTTCTTTCACAGCTTGCGATTACGGCGCCGACGATTCCGGCGTTTTTACGCTCAACGTGGGCCGCGCCGTCTCAGGCGGGACAGACGGTTTATGGGAAGGCAACACAATCGCCGACCTTTACCACACGATATGGCTTTTTGACGGCGAGGGCGTGGAAAAACTGCGCATCAACGACAAGAAAAACGAGACGATCACCTATTCGGTGGCCGCCGGGACCTACGAGGTCTATGTTGAGGCGTGGACCGAGGAAGGGCGCAAAGGCGACTTGAAAGCCATCGGCTACGACTTGAATGTCGCGATAAAGTCCGGTACGAATAACCCTACATCCATAACCATGCGGCTGCCCTTCGTGTTTACGGCGGCGCCGGGCCTCAGCGCAAACGGCACTGTCGCGACCGGCACGGAGCTCACCGCGAACGCCGAGAGGAACGTGGACGACAACCGTGCCGTCTCCTTCACCTGGCAGTGGAACAGGAACGGCGAACCCATTACAGGCGCGACAACCAATAAATACAAGGCGAATGACGCCGGGACATATACCGTCACCGTAAGCGCCAGGGGCTACGAGAGCAAGACCAGCGCCGCGGTCACGGTCAAGGCGCCTATAATTTTACCTGACGTTCACGACCAGCAAACATGGACCGAAGCTGTCGATATTATCAAAGACGGCGGCAACGACGAAGCCTACACCATCAACATTACCGATAACATTCCCGCCTTGACAGGCTCCACCACCGCAACCTTCGGTGATGTTACCGGCATTGGCGTCACCATCAATGGTAATAATAAAACCATCACCCTGAGCGGCACGGGCAGCCTGCTTTATATCGGCGCTAATCAAACCGTGATCATGAACGCCCTCACCCTGAAAGGGGGGAGCAATAGCGCTCCGCTGGTCAACATAAACGGCGCGAACGCCGATTTCAGCATGAGCAGCGGCGCGGTAACGGGCCATACATCCACCGGTAACGGCGGTGGGGTGTCTGTAGGCGCCGGCGGCACTTTCACCATGACAGGCGGCGCGGTGTCGGGTAATACCGGCGCCTACGGCGGCGGAGTGTTTGTAAGCGGCAGCGGCGCCGTATTCAACATGACAGGCGGCGCCATTGGCGGCGCGGGCTCTGATAAGAACACGGCCACCACCGGCGGCGGCGGGGTGTTTGTTTTCACAGGCGGCGTATTCACCATGTCGGGCAGCGCCAAGGTGTCGGGCAATACCGGCGGTTCCAGCGGCGGCGTGGCTGTACAGGGTGGTGAATTCACGATGAACAGCGGCGAGGTGTCGGGCAACACGGCAACCGGCACTTATGGCGGCGGTGTGACTGTATACAACAACGGCGAATTCATCATGAATGACGGCAAGGTGTCGAACAACATATCCGCCACCCTCGGCGGCGGGGTGTATATAAGCGACAGCGGTACATTCACCATGAAAGGCGGCGAGGTCTCGGGCAATTCGGCCGCCGATTCAGGCGGCGGGGTGTATGTAAACGACGTCGGCGCAAACAACGTTTTCCACATCACGCACGGCACAGTGTACGGCACGAACGCCGCTGGCGGCCTCGCGAACACCGCGATCTCAGGCGCGGCGTTGTGGAAAAACGGCGGCACGGCTGTATACGGCAACGGCGCGGGGACGCCCATCCCCCTGACCGGCGGCGCCAACGCCAGAGACGTCACGATTGAGGTCAACAACGGCGTGCTGACCCTCCCTACCCTGCAAAGCATCGCCGTCACCACGCCGCCCACGAAGACCGCCTACACCGTCGGCGAGACGTTCAACCCGGCGGGCATGGTAGTCACCGCCCATTACAGCGACGGCACGTCGGAGCCGGTGACGGGCTACGCCACGAGCGGCTTTAGCGCAACCACGACTGGGCAAAAAACGGTGACTGTCACCTTTGAAGGCAAAACCGCGTCGTTCAGCGTGACGGTTACCACGTTCACGCCGGCCATCCCCGATGACGCGACGGTGATATATGTCGCTAACGATCCTCCTACTAATCCGGGCGCCTCTCCGCATCCCCTCGTTACCTGGGAGCAAGCAAAGACACAAGTCAGCGTAGCAAATGGAAACTACGCGATAATCGTCACCGAGCACATCAGCGTACCCGCCGGCGATTACAGTTCTATTACCAATACCTTCACCCCGGCCGGCCTCACCCTGTACCTGGCAGGGCAGACCGGGACTGAAATTGTCACCCTGACCGGCAACGGTACCTTGCTTACTGTCGGCTCATATTCTGGTAATAATCAAACCGTGACCCTGGACGGCCTCATACTTAAAGGGCATGAGAACAATACAAATGCACTGGTCTACATAAATACCAGTAGCACATTCAACATGAATGGCGGCGTGATAACAGACAACAAATCCAGTGAAATAATCGGCGGCGGCGGAGTGGTTGTATATGGCGAAAATAGCACATTCAACATGTCCGGCGGCAGGATATCGGGCAATACAGCATCAGCTAATAATGGTTCCGGCGGCGGGGTGTATGTAGGCCCCAACGCCACATTCAACATGACAGGCGGCACGATAGGCGGGGATACACCGGCCGACGCAAATACAGCCGCCGGCGGTGGCGGTGGGGTATTTATAATAGGCGGCACATTCACCATGTCGGGCAGCGCGAAGGTGTCGGGCAATTCGGCCGCCGATTTTGGCGGCGGGGTGTATATTCAGAATAAAATAGGGGTGGATGGTCCAATTATCGGTTCATTCACCATGTCGGGCGGCGAGGTATCGGGTAATACAAGCCTCTCAGGCGGCGGCGGAGTGATGACAGCCGAAGGTATGTTCACCATGTCGGGAGGCAAGGTGTCGAGCAATACTGCCACCAACGTCGGCGGCGGGGTGAGTATAGGCAGTGGCGGTACATTCACCATGATGGGCGGTGAGGTATCGGGTAATAGATCCGAAGTCCCCAGCATCGTCGGGGGCGGCGGGGTGTATGTAAGCGGCACGTTCCACATCGTGACCGGCGTAGTGTACGGTTCAGACGGAGACGGCAAGAGCAATACCGTCGCAAGCAATATCGGCGCGGCGTTGTATAACGCTAGCGGTACCGCCGAACGCGGAACCTTCATCGGCACAACGTGGACGCCCGCAAGCGGGGGAACCCTCGCCACCACCAACGACACGATTAGGGTGCTTAACGGGCAGTTGCAGTAGGAAAAAGGTGAAACAAAGGAGAAAAAAGTATGGCACAGGTATGGAAGAACATCCTTAAAAAGGGCGAGCCTTACAGAAAAAACCAATTTGGCATTAAATGGCCCAATACAATGCGAACCGACCAGTTAGTGCAGGGCGAATTTTATTCGTTTTTCAACATGACTGGTGACAGGGGAAGGAACAACGAAAAACAAGAGGACGGCTTTGTGTACGGGGTAAACGGGAATGAATGGGCCCTCATCGAACCGGGAGAGCAGACCAGTCTCCATCGCCGCATATTCATTCACGAGGACGACAACGCGCCAGGCGAGTTTACATACATCGGCGAAACCACCCGCGAGGAACGTTACAAAGATGAAAACCGTAACAAAGCCTATTTTTAAAATAAAAAGGCGCCAGGGCGCGTTGAGGCCAACCCCACCCAGGTTGCCGGCAACACGGGGCGGGGAAAGTGAAAAGGAATGAACAGAGAGCAAAGATGTGCAATAGCGAGTTAAAGCAAATCGGAATGAGTTCCGGTGCGGGAAAAAACCACTCCTTCTTCACAGTAGTAGTAAATAATGACCCAGTCATTTTTGACATGACATTCAGAAAACCCGCTTTGATCGCCGGAAAGCGAATGCTCCCGACAGCGTTCTGGCAAGGGTTCTTCCATTATAATTTTAATTACGATGTCATAAAGAACGTCAAGTTCGTAATGACGTTTTTCCGCCAAATTGAGGTCTTTTTTGAATTGGTTTGTAAATCTGAAGCCAAGCATCGGTTATATTTATTTATTGGTATCTTCCAGCGCTTCCTCAAGAGAGTGATACCATTTACCCGGGATTTTGCCGCTCGCCATATCTCTGGCTTCCTGCATAGCCGCCAAAGTAACTGCGTTATAACGCGGCCCGCCTGTCGCGGGATCGCGGTTTTTGGCGCAAATAGGGCATTCTTCGGGAACAAGTTCCCGGTCAATACCTATGTCAAGGGCGGGTTCGGGCTTTACAGTGGGCATAGAAGACTCCTCTATCTTAAGTATAACCGCTTTTTGGGGAAGAGGCAATATGGGGAAAAGATAGCATGAAGATGAGGAATGGAAAAGGTAACATGCACCTGTTAGGAGGCTTTTTTGGATTGTATGCTTAAGCGGAAACCAAGATTATCCAATACCCGCGCAACGGTAACAAAAGACGGATTACCTTGCCCGGACAAGGCAGTATATAACCCTTCGCGGTTCAGACCCAATTCCTTTGCGATTTTTGCCATGCCCTTTGAACGCGCAATATACCCCAGCGTCTTAAATAGGAATTCGGTATCGTTTTCTTCAAGAGCCGCCTCAAGGTACGCAATGACATCTTCTTTGGTTTCAATGTCCTCAGCGGGGTCCCATTTTTCTGTCTTTATCTTTTCCATTCATTCCCCCTCATTCCTCAAGAATGTAATTCTCAGCAATAATTCTGGCCCTATCAATATCCTCTTGCTGGGTGGTTTTATCCCCGCCGCAAAGCAGGATAATAATTTCCTTTCCGGTGTCCTTGTAATAAACACGATAACCGGGGCCGTAATCTATACACAATTCGTATATATCGCCCAGAAAACGGCTATCGCCTGCATTCCCTTCGGCAAGCCTTTGTACACGGACATATATTCGGGCTTTTGCCTGTTTATCTTTCAGCTTTTTGAACCATTTTTTGTATGGTTCAGCCCTGCGTATATCCTTCACAATTCCAGTGTAGGTTACATCCTACAAGCTGTCAAGGAAGTGGGGAAGAGGCAATATCAAGAGAGGATAGCATGAAAATGAGGAATGTAAAAGATGACTGTCACCTTTTGAGATTGATTTTCAGCCTGATATTTACGGGAGCCGCTTTGACCGCCAACGCCCAAAGCGCCGACTGGATCGAGGCGCTGCTGGCAAAGGACAGCGTTACTTACGCCGACGCGGCGCTGCTCGTGCTTGAGGCCGCCGACGTGACGGCCGCGCCCACGGCGGCGGCGGCGTTCGGCTACGCGGCGGAAAACGCGTGGCTGCCAAAGGGGGTGGCGGCGGATGACGCGGTGAGGCTTGACGGGTTCTCACTCCTCGTCATGCGCGCTTTTGGCATGAAAGGCGGGCTTTTCTACACCCTCACGAAAAGCCCTCACCACGCGTATCGGGAACTCGCCCACCGGAACATCATCCAGGGCAGGGCCGACCCGATGATGCCTGTCTCAGGGGACCTTCTGCTTTTTACCGTAAACAGGGTCCTTGCGATTTATGGAGAATAAAAAAGGTGACTGTCACCTTTTTGATTATTGGAGAAGTGAATGTGTAGAAAAAAGGTGACTGTCACCATTATGCTGCTTTTTACTTGCTCGTTGTCTTTCGCTGTTGACTTCGGTCTTATCCTCGACCAGAACGCGGACTACGGCGGCTATGGCAGCGAAGGCAGTTTCGGCTATTCGGGGAGCCTAATCCCGCGCTTTACCGCCCTGCTGGGGACGTCCGCAGATCTTTACGTTTCCGCGGGCATTAGAGCCTCTTACGCGGAGGGCGGCAAGTGGCGTTTTGTGCCTGAGCTGCTTCGGACGGAGCTTACGTACTATACCGGCAGCTTCGCGTTTAAAGCTGGACGCATGTACCATGCCGACCCGCTTGCCCTCATAGCCGATGGGCTCTTTGACGGTGCGAAGCTGTCGATGGATTCCGAAGCGGGATCTTTCAGCCTTGGGGCCTGGTATACGGGGCTGCTCTACAAGAACAGGGCCAACATCCTTATGACGGCGGAAGATCGGGAAATCTATATCAGCGAGTTTGATTTCGCCGATTTCGCGAACACATACTTCGCGCCGCCGCGCTTTGTCGCTTCCCTCGACTGGGAGCGCTTGAGCCTTGGCGGGCCTTTACAGGCAAGCGCCGCTCTGATTGCCCAATTCGACCTTTCGGACGAACCTCTTAACAGCCAGTACTTGGCGGCGAAATTGTCTTTGCCCGGCAGTTTATTCGGCTTTGACGTGGGCGGAATCTTTGAGTTGATAGAGGAAGAAGGGGACTTTGGGACGGCGGCTGCCGCGGAACTCGCCTTTCGCCTAACACCTCAAACACGGCTGCCGCAGAGTCTCTCCTTTTTAGGGCGGTATTCCTCAGGCGGCCTTAAAGGAGGTTTTCTCGCGTTTAAGCCCGTCACAACAAAAGCTCAGGGGGATATATTCAAGGTGGGGCTTTCGGGGATTTCCCTTGTTTCCCTGGATTACCTTGTCCGTCCGGCCGGCACGTTTACGGCAGGTCTCACCACCACCTGTTTCATCCGCAGCGACCTGCAAACTTACTCATCGTACCCGATAAGCGAAGAGAGCAAGGGCTATGTCCTGGGAACGGAGTTTTTCGGGCGGCTCCTGTGGGCTCCCTGGTCGGACTTGCAGGTGAACCTCGGCGGCGGCCTTTTTCTGCCGTCTCTTGGCAACGCGAACGCCAACGCGGAAACGTCGTGGCGGATGGAACTCAACATAATTGTATCGTTCTTATAAAAGGAGATAAAGATGAAAAAAACGGTTTTGGTATTGATATTGGCTGGCATGGGCTTCGCAACGCAATCTCCGATTGCGATGTTCGCCCAGACCGGCGTGATACGGGAGTTGAGCGGGACGGTGGAACTGAAGAACGCCGGACAATCGGCCTTTACGGCGGCGAAAGCCGGAGACCGCGTAAACCAGGACACGGTGATATCCACGGCTTTAAAAAGCAACGCTCTGATTGAGGTGGGGAGCACGGTCATATCAGTGCGGCCGCTGACGCGGCTGACCTTGACGGAGATACAGGCTTCGGGCGGGGAAGAAACGCTCAACATGAACCTCCAGGCCGGAAGGGTGCGTGTGGACGTGAACCCACCGGCGGGAATGAAAACCTCAATGACGGTAAGCAGTCCAAACGCCACGGCCTCCGTACGGGGAACGAGTTTTGACTTTGACACCAGAAATCTATCGGTACAACAGGGAATAGTGCTGTTTAAAGGCAGCAGGGGCTATACGATTCAGGCGGGAGCCGGGTCAAGCAGCGTGGTGACAGCGAATAGTACAGCCTCAGCGCCTCAGTATAGCGGCGGAAACCAGCAGTCAAGCCCCGTGGTAGCGGGATTGGACTCGTCCTCAAGAGATACCGGTGGGACGGCCGTCACCCTGCCCGGCAGTTCCGGTGTACCGAATACACCCGGCGGCCCCGGCGAGCCGAGTACACCCAGCAACCCAAGCAATCCCATCAGACCTGGCAATCCCGGCAATCCCGGCAATCCCGGCAATCCCGACAGTTCCGGCAATCCCGAATCTCCCGGAACAAGCAATCCGCCGAGCAGCCCGCCCGGGTCAGGTAATCCCGGTACACCGAACAGCCCGCCCGGTACCGGAGGTATTGATATTACTTATCCTCAAACGTAAATCAGCAAAGGGGGAAGGTTGGGGCGGGTGCACACTCGTCACTCCCCCATCACCCTCACATGCACCTTTCTCGTCCGCGGCCCGTCGTACTCGTTAAACCATATCCCCTGCCATGTTCCCAGGAGCAGCTTTTCGCCCGAGACGATAAGAGTGATCGAGGGCCCCACGAGGCTTGATTTGGTGTGCGCCGCCGAGTTGCCCTCGCCATGGCGGAATTCGCGGCGGTTGGGGGAGATGAGGGACAGGGAGAGCCCCACGTCACGGGGGACATCGGGGTCGGCGTTCTCGTTGATCGTTACCGCGGCCGTGGTATGCGGCACAAACACGACGCAGATGCCCTCGCCCACCCCCGACGCGGCCACCACCCGCTCTACTTCAGCGGTGATATTAAGCCACTCCTCCTGCCGTGAAGTACGCACTGCAAAACTTGACATATTGGTCATAGACGCCTGTATCCTTTTGACGTATTGTATCCTATGTTTCTTTTGTAGTAAATAATGGGAGGAGCATATCATGGCGAAGATGCAGGTTTTTTACGATTACGAGTGTCCTTACTGCAAGAAGGGGCACGAATACCTCATGGAACAAATCGGCTGCCACCCGGAAATTGTGATTGAGTGGCGGCCTGTTGAAGCCCATCCCCTGCCTGAGGATAGTTACCCGCACACCAACCTGGCGTGCCAGAGCTACTACATCGCAGAAGAGCTGGGCGCGGATATTAACGCCTTCCACACGGCCATGTACCGGGCCATCATCAATGAAAGGCGAAACGTGGAAAAGCCGGAGGTGTTATGCGAAATCGTGAAGGGTCTCATGGACGCCGGTAAATTCCGCGCCCTCCTGGACGCCGGTAAATACGCGAAACAGGTGGACGAAAACAACGACCTCGCCTATGAGAAGAGCGGCGTCTGGTACGTCCCGGCATTCAGGATGAACGGCAAGAAACTGGACGCGAAAGGCGGCGCAGGAGTTACGCCTCAAGAATTGCGGAATTTTTTAAGTAAGGGAGCAGGGGAATAAGTAGGAATTAGGAGTTAGGAAGTAGATTGAGCGTTCCTACTTCCTCATTCCTCCTTCCTATTTACTACCTGGTCGCACCAAAGTCCCTGATATCCAGTCCCTGATCCTTCTTCGCCACCGTCACCGTGCGCGTCGTGCCGCCTGACACGTACATGCGCCCGCACTCCGGGCAGGTTGACATCTGGAGGGTCACGGTTTGGCTTACGACTTCGCGGCCCTCCTTCTCCGCCCTCGCCTGCTCGTTGACGACATGCTCACGTTCGTGGGACATAACGGCTGACGCCGATTGCCCCGGACTGATGTTCGTCGGCGCCTGGAAGCTGACCGAGGGGTCATCGGACTGGTCCACGTATTTGCGGTTCTTGCAGGTCTGACATTCACGGGGAGCCAGGGCGTCTTTCACCCCGCCCTCCGCGGCGCGTGAATCCGTCTGCACCTTTTCCCGGTCACGGTACGCTTCCCACGCCTCCGGGGAAATGTCCACAGTCGCCGCGGGGCTGAGCCATCCGTCGGCGCGGTTCGGCTGCACGGGCACGTCCTGGCGCGGGGGCATCGCGGTTTGCGGTGAGAAGTAATAAATTGGCAGAGTCCCGTCAATCCGCATACTCACAATCGTTATTCCTCATATGTATTGCTTCGCTTTCTCCGTCCCGCGCAATACGCGAAGGACGCCGCCGGCCAGCGCCCATATCTCGTCCTCGCCGGGGTACACGTGAACAGGCGCGAAACAATCCACGCGCTGCTTTATCGCCCCGGTAAAGCGCACGGAGTAGGCGAGCCCGCCGGTGAGGATGATCGCGTCCACGCGCCCCTCAAGCACGGCGACCATCGAGCCGATTTCCTTGGCGGTCTGATANGCCATCGAATCTATCACGAGNGCGGCGTATTCGTCCCCCTCGTTGATCATGCGCAACACCTCCTCGATGTCGCTGGTTCCGAGGTANGCCCTGACGCCGCCCTTCCCGGCAATCTTCTGNCGCATCTCCTCCCTCGTGTACTCGCCGGAANAGCACATGTCGATGATTGGCATAACGGGAATCGCGCCGGCGCGTTCCGGNGTGAACGGCCCCTCGCCCGNGATGCCGTCGCTCACGTCGATGACCCGCCCGTAGCGGTGNGCNCCCACGCTGAAGCCGCCCCCCATGTGCGCCACGATGAGGCGGGTGTTTTCGTAGGGCTTGCCCAGGTCGGCGGCGATATGGCGCGCGACGGCCTTTTGGTTCAGCGCGTGGAAGATGCTGAAACGCTCGATTCCCGGCAGGCCGCTCAGCCGGGTGATCGGCTCCATCTCGTAGACCACCACCGGGTCAACGATGAACGCGGGGATGCCGAGCGGCACGGCGATTTCCGACGCGATAATCGCGCCCAGGCACGACGCGTGCATCGCNGCGCTTTCGGTGCGGCAATCCTCAAGCAGCTCCTCGTTCACGATGTAAACGCCGCTTTCAATCGGCTTCACAATCCCCCCGCGCCCGGCGATGGCGTCTAACGACGCAAGCGGAATCCCCATCGCCTCAAGGTTTTCTTTTATGCCCGCCACGCGCAACTCTTTCTGGTCGAATATCTTTTCGCAGCCCGCCAAAAGTTCTTCGTCGTGCCGCACGGTCTTGGTGAGAATGCACGTATCGTTATCGTAGATTCCAAACTTGGTGGAAGTCGAGCCGGGATTAATCGCCATAATTCTATACACATCGGCTTTCTTCAGCGGCGCTTTGGTTTTATTTTCCCTGGCAATCGCGGCGTCATGCGGCATCTCGGGCCGCCGCAGCACCACCTTCTCGCCGTTTTGCATAATGGTGATGTTGACCACGCAGGGCAGGTTGGTCATGTTCTTCATCACCCGCATAAAATTCTCATGCGCGACATCAATTTCCAGTTCCATCACATTGGTCCCGCCCTCATACGCGTGAGTCGTAATGGACTTGATGTTCCACCCCACCTGCCGTATGCGGCTCGCAACCTGATCAAGCACCCCGTGCTTGTCAATCACCAGAAACTCAACCTTCTCAGTCTTTCCAGCCCCCATGATCATCCTTCCTTGTCAAGAGTATAGCACATAGAGGGTTTTTTGGGGAGATGGGGAAAGCTTGTACAGGGGAATTCTACCACGAACCAGCACGAACCAGCACGAACAGAAGAACCAAGAGTTTCACACGGAGGGCACGGAGGAAGATCACGGAGGACACGGAGAGAAAACGATTGTAAATCATCCAAAATACTGATACTATGTCGCATATTACTTTTTTAAGGAGATTTAAGATGAAAAAACAAAGTATTATCTTGGCAATGATAATTGTAGCGATATTTGCTGGTTGCAAGAACGACGTTGACGACCAGCTAAATGGCACATGGCGGTTAAATAATGGCTATTACGAATACATCTTTCACAATGGTGATTTCAATATCAAGAATAACGACATTGACAATGGGAGAGGGAAGTATACGACCAATGGAGACAAGCTCACACTGACTCCAACCCATATATATATTGATGAAATTGACGCGGAACTTTACAACACCACTGTGGGATGGAAAACAAGAAGCCAGTTGTTTACCATTTTTAGGGGAGATAAATTTCTTGCAGGTTATACCGATGAGGAACTTAATGCAATGATTGATGAATCATTAGCGCCCATTACCTTCACTTATACTCTTAATGATAACACTCTGATACTAACTTATGAGGACGGTTTTGTGGACACCCTCACCCGCCAGTAGGAACGCAACGGAATCAGCCAAAAACCCATTACAAACGTAATAAAAAGCCAAGCAAACCCCATCCCCGCGCCGTGTATCTGTGATACAATGAGACCATAGGAGGTTAATATGGTAGTAGACACGGATCTAACCCTTAAAAACGGGGCGGATGTAGATGATGCTATACTGGGGCGCATCAAAGCAGACGAAGTCAGGCAGATGACGGTCAAGGCGATTGTCGATACTGGCGCGTGGACTATCGTTATCAACGAGGAAACCCGCAACAAGCTTGGACTCCTGGACAAGGGCTACGGGGAGGCGACGCTCGCCGACGGCAAAGAAGGGGAGTACCCGATGGCGGGGCCGCTGGAAATCTGGTGGGAAACCCGCCGCTTTACCTGCGACGCCCTCGTACTGCCCGACGCTCAGGACATACTGCTCGGTGCGATCCCCCTCGAAGGGATGGACTTGACGATCAACCCCAAAAGGGGGCTCGTCGGCGTCCACGGCGACATCGTGATGCACAGGGTGTAGGCGCTCGGCAACAAGGCACGAAAAAGCTTGCCAAACCCCGCGCAAGGGCGTACAATTCCAGTCCAGAGGCTTAAGCCAACAGTCCAGCGTCTTAAGACAACGGCGCAGAAGGCCAAGACAACAGCCCAGCGTCTTAAGACAATGACCTAGCGTCTTAAGACAATCACCCAATGTNTTAAGACAACCATCCAGCGTCTTAAGACAACAGCCCACTGTCTTAAGACAATGACCCAGCGTCTTAAGACAACGACGCAGAAGGCTAAGACAACGGGGCGGATTGAACGAAAAAGGAGCAAAATGATGTCAAATAGAACGGATTGGCTGCCCACGCGGCGCGAGGAACAACTGTCGATGGCGCGGAAGTGGTTCGAGTTCTTTACCAACGGCAACTTCCCCAAGTGGG
>JGI24698J34947_10000917_pt1 | contig 14958 bp, 10 predicted proteins | sample TergutMp193P3_FD_34947 | JGI IMG/M metagenome (IMG submission 34947) | reverse complement strand
GTATATGGAACGGCAGGTTCAATCTTATAAAGGTCCCCGCCCGCTGCGGAAGCAAGCGTTTTGGCTAATTGCTCCGTCACGCCGCTGCATGAAAAATAGGCTACCAATGTTTTTCTCATAATTTACCTCCATGATCCAGAGCATATACTATTATTCAATAACATTCAATTATTCATATTTTTCCAATTCATTGCACAATGATACAAAATCTTCATATACGGTAATGGTTTGAAGGAAATTAAAATCAAGGATAAAACCGGAAGCCTTATGACGCAAGAAATCCGCATCCCATAACGGAACAACGATAAATCCTTCTTTATAATGGTATTTGCATGGTTCGTATTTTTCCATATTCTTGCGAAAATATTTTTCCTTTCCCGCGCATAATTTATTGAACCTGAAAAGCAGCGCGATTATGTCCGATTTTTCATAAAACGAATCCTTGAATATGAGGTGCTTATGAGAATTCTCTCCACGGGAATACCATGCGTTATTTTCATGTATCAAACCGTGTTTTTTGATAAAATTATCCTTATCCATTTCCATTAATTATCATATATCAATATTAAAATATTATCTATATTTTTGATACATTTTGCTTGACCTTTTGTCCCGGCATTAATATATTTTATTATGATGAAAAACACTGTGCTGATATGCGCTGCCTGTCTGCCGGGTATTCTGATGACCATTGGTTCCTGCGCGGGTACCGCTCCCGCTTCGATAGAAACTGAGTACCGTCGTGTGGATCGATATACGCTTGTCAGGCTGGATAACTACGAATACAAGGGCGGCGCGCACGGTTTGGAAACTACATTATATTATGTATTTGACTTGACGGACAAAAGAGTATTAAATATACGCGATTTTTTCCGTGAAGGTACGGAAGAGCGACTGTACGAAATAATTAAAACTGATGAGCTGGGCGTTCCCGATAATCTTTTCATTAGCCAGGAGGGCATATATTTGAACTGGGCCCCTGATGAAACAGCCCCGTATGCGGCAGGCAGTATTGAGATACTGCTTCCCTGGAAAACGATCCGGCCTCTGTTAAAACACGACGCGATGGAAATGCTGGAGAGATTCGGGATTTATATGTTTATGTGAATAGTTATAGATGGAAGTTTGATAGCTATATTTTATTGACCTTTCCTCAAAAACCCGCCATAATATATGTATGAACAAAAGAGAAACAACTGTATTTTTAAGGTGCGATTGCGGCTGTTCCATGCTCGTAGTCGATAAAACTGAATTGGATAATATTGAGACATATTATAATATTTCTGTTCAGGACTCCCGTTACGATCATAACTATACTACAATATGGGGCAGGATAAAGAGCGCAATGAAACTCCTTTTTGGAAAGCCTGTTTATTATAGCGATATTTTAATTGATGAGCCGGAAAAATTTAAGAAATTTGTTGAAGACCTGAATAAACTCTGTATTGAAACAAAAGGCGAGTGATGTTTTAATTCCATTGTCTATTCCAGCCTTCTGATATAAAATAATCCTTAATGAAAACAACAAAAATAAAAGCGAAATTCGTAATAGGACATGACGGAAAAAGTCATGCGGTCTATCGCGGCGGAGAAGTAGTTTACAGGGACGATGCAATTATCTTCGTCGGCAGGGATTATGACAGTCATGTAGACGAAACCATCGACACGGGCGCGTCTATTATCGGGCCTGGTTTTATCGATCTTGAAGCCGACATCGACACCGACCACGCTTTGCAGGATGTTGTTTTATCAGCCGGCGGGACAGGGCAGCGGTGCGACTTGGGCGATAAATACTGCACAACAGATTTCTACACGGAGGACGATTTCAGAGACAGGCAGACCTATTCCATCGCCCAGTTGATACGCAACGGCATCACGACTGCCATGCCGATCATGGGCGAGATGTTCCACGGCTGGGGGCAGAGTTACCGCGAACATGAAATTATGACCGAAGTTGCGCTGGCTATGGGTATGCGGCTTTACGCGGGCCCTTCATTCCGCTCGTTTACCCATGTCGGCTCCGGTTACGACGAAAAGCGAAGCGAAAAGAGTTTCGCCGACGCCATGCGCTTTTTTGACGACTTTGACGGTAAGGGCGGCGGGATGATCCGCGCCTTTATCAACCCCTGCCAGATACGCTGGACGAGCGAAGACATACTGTTACGCGCAATACGTTTCGCTGAAAGAAAGAACGCGCCCATGCGCCTTCATGCCTGCGAGGGTGTTTACGAATGGGACTATATAAGGACTCTCGGCGGCAATACGACGATTGAGTATTTTGACAAAATCGGGTTGTTATCTGAAAATTTGCTGATCCCCCATCTCAGCGTAGCGAGGAACAGTGAGCTGGAATTGACTGCGCGTCATGGAGTAAGCGTGATTTCCACGCCTGCCGCCGAGGCGAATTGGGGCGGGGCTCTTTTTTCATTCGCGAAACTGCGGCACTACGGAATAAACGTAACAATCGGCACTGACTGCCAGCCGCTTGATATGATACGCAATATGCGCCTTGCCCGCGATATGGACGCGATCTGCCGTAACCGCGTTATCTTTAACCGTTATAATGAGGACGGCAGCGTAACAAATACCTTTGCCGGCGAGCCTGATTACAAGCCGATGAGCGCGGGTGATTTTTACGACGCGGCTACCATAAATGGCGCGAAAGCTCTGAAGCGCGGCGATATCGGCAAACTCGCGCCCGGCGCAAAGGCCGATATTATTGCCGTCGATTTGAACGATATAACAGTCGGGCCGCACGAAGACCCGATACGCACAATGGTTATTAGCTGCACAGGCAATAATGTGTCGCACACAATCATCAACGGAAAAATGCTGATGAGGGACAAAAAGCTGCTCGGCATAGATGAGCGGGCGTTAATGCAAAAAGCGCAGGCGGTTTACGAGCGGTGTTTGAATTTTTATCACGAACACGACCGTTATAAAAGGCCGCTGGAGGCGTTCTTTCCGCCGACGTACAGGTATGTGTGAAAGCCGCCGGATAGCGGTTTTTTTCTTTTCTTTAAAGGGACAGATTATTTAATTTTCGCAAGCGACCTTTTATTTATTTTTTTTCTTAACTTGGATTTTATTTTAATGCAGCTGTGCGCGGAATATTTTCTTTTCAATGTTTTGTCGGATGTAATCATATCAATTACCAATTTTTTTGGGTTGGCTGTATCCCAATGAAAGCCTACGTCTTTTGGATTAATCAGCGGATGATTGGTATTTTTATTGGTATTAGGCGGAAATTCACGGCCATAAGTCTGTAATTCATCAATTATCATCAGGTATACAGTATAAAAATCATTTGATATATCCAACAATACAGGGAGAGAATCGCAATCATGATAAAAAACCGCCTTTATAATTTTCTTAAACCACTCTGATTTTTTTTTATTAACACCAATTTTTAACGTTTTCGCGCAATCATCATTTATTATATTTTTTGTATAAAGCGTTTTATAAAGTATGAGCGCACTGAAATATCCGTGACTGTTTTTATATTCTAAAGAATGCGGCAACCCGGTATCATTTTCCAATAAATAAAGATTGCTTGACGACCAAATATCGCTGATTGTTTTACTGTTTTTAATTGATAAAATAATTTTATCAATCAAATCACTGGAATTATACAGTTCGTTTCTAAGGCAAAGAGTTTCGACCATATCGCTTTCATGGAAATGATCCTTACACGTGAAAAAGTTCGCAAAGCTTTCATTTATTTGATCTTCATGAGGTTTTTTTGTTTTGTACAAATAACCGATATCATGATACATTGTCAGCGAAAATAAAATCGCAGTTATATCATCCGGTATCTGTTGATTTGGGTAAAATCTTTTAAAAAATACGATTGCCAGTAAGAAACATTGAATGCTGTGATAGTAATGGTCGCGTTCCACGAATTGATCATCCCGTTGAAAATCATGTAAAAGGGAAACTATTTTTGATAGATCGACAAACAATACCTCATTCATCGAAATATTTACCCTTTCAATTTCCTTGTGTATCTCTCTTTCGTTTCTCTTAATATGCGCGTTATAATCCTGATCTGTTACCTTGTTTAACAATTCATTCAGTTTTATACAGTGTTCTCGTAATTCTTTATCATAAATACCGTTGTCTGAAAATTCCAGCAGCCCGCTGTTTATGAACGTATATACATCAGGCATTTTAGTCCTCCAAAAGACTCTCGGCCTGATATGGCGGAAATTTTCCCTTCATTGAATCGAGAAATGTACTTTTATCATTTTCAGATAATGTTTTTGCATAATTTATTCCATGCTCAAGAATGAGCTTTGCAGTATCGGTAATTAACGGTTTTATTTTTATATTTATTTGTTCAATACAGTCAAGAATGCCGTTCTTAATTTCTTTGTTACATTCTTCTGTACACCTTATGCAAAGAGAGATGCCTATATTTAAAAAATTTTCCGCCGGGATCGATTTATTGTGACCGTCAATATCGTATTGCCGGATGTATTTTTTGTAAATTTCAATTGTATCGGCGGATTGCTTTTTAATTGTTGATTTAACCAGGGCAAGCGCCGGAAGATATGTCAATTTTTTTGCTAATACATCCTTCTCCTCTTCAGAAATTAATATTGAAAAAAGACCGGTAGCTTTTAATCCCAATCCATAAAAATCATTTGGGAGGATGTCGATACATACCGGTAAAAACCAATCTGCGAATTTAAGAATTTCCAAACTCCCTTTATTTCTTTTTTTTAGGTAAAAAACCGTATTTAATAAAAAGAAAAGATCGTAATAAAAGAAGGTCATCTTGTCCGGAAATTTTGTATTAAAAATTAATGTCTTGTCCGTTGGGAGCGAAAAAATTATCTTGTCGAATAATGAAGGCTCCGGCAAGTTTTCAATAAAACCGGCAAATATTTTTCCCAAATACCGGAGTGACGGAATAAATTTTTGTACGTCTATGTCTGACGGTTTTTTATCTAATAGTTCATTTTCCTCAAGTAATAAAGATATTGTATTTTTCTCTATATCAAGCAGGGAGCAGACTTTATTATAGAGTTTTGAATTTGTCTGCAACGCGTAGATTAAAAATATTTTTTCAATTGTTTCAGCTTCATGATTCTTTTCTGATTTTTTTAGAGATTGTACGAAATATTTAAAATCATTATTTTCATTATTTTCATTATTTTTAATTTCATACGGCTCTAAAAATGAAATAAATGCAAAATTAATGATCTCCCGCACGCCTGATTTCTCCAAAATATAGTTAAGTATCTGCTCCTGAAAGTCAGAATTAATATTCTGAAAATCAGGATTAAGAATATTGGGGACCTGTTTTCGTGAATTGATGTTACTGTAGGTTTTTCCAAGCACCACAGCTATTTCGTCCTGACGCAGGCTTAAATCAGAAAATATTTTAATGATACTGTTAATATTTGTTGTTTCTCCCTTCGTATGATCCAATGCCTGTTCCATAATTGACACCGCGAAGAACATGCGTATGTACATATTGGAAAAAGTTTTATTGATAAAAACCCATGCCTGTTCGGATATTTTCCCGTCAAGAGGGTAATAATCTATTAAAAAAGACTGGATAATATACTCTGATACGCAGTAATTCAAATTATTATCCGTCGGTGGAATTTTTTTAACGCATATTTCTCTTTCGCATTTTAAAAGAATTTCTATAACCTTTAACGGATATAGTTCAAAAAGAACGCTGAGTAATTCCAATAATCCATAATTTAAGTTTAAATTATATGAACGCGATCCGCCCCATATGCTTAAATCAGAGAGTCTTTTATAGCATTTTCGCGGAGTATCATACCAGGAAAATGGCTTACCATCCATATATTCATTATCATCGTCAAACGATTTCTTTTGTTCTATTAGAAGTTTTTCGGTTATGTTATTAATAATACTGATGTTTTTTTCTTCAGGTAATTTTTTTAAACATTCGCGTACTTTCAGGAGAACAAAATCTTTTTTACTCCTGCCGCAATAAAAGGTAAAAAAAAGTCCAGATGTCAAATCAATAATTTCTTGAATATCACTATCGGGTGTAATGAGGTCTATGTTATTAGATAATTTTTCAAGGTATTTTTTTGAGTATTTTCTTCTAAGGTTATTGCTTTGTTTTTTCGGTCTGGCTGTATACGGTTTCTGCAGACATTTATAATTAATATAGGAATTAATTTCATCAAATATTTTTAATGCGTTTATAAACGGTATTTCCTGCACGTACATACTGTAATGATTTACAGTACCGTTCCATGAGTTGGAAAACAAATAGAGCTTTTGTTTTTCACCATTATCAATAAAAAGATAACGATCATGAAACTTTGGCGCAAAATATATTTTACATTCGGGAAAAACGCTGTAGATATTCTCAATTAATTTATTTATACTTTTTTTATAAAGAGGCTCATTTGAAATATTTCTTTTTTTAGGATCCGTAGTAATTATAGTTAATATGAAATTGGTATTATAACAGCTTATAAAATCGTCTAATCCAAAATTATCAAAAAAAGGGTCTATTATTTTTACGGCTTTTGCGCCGTGTAAAATATTTCTTATCCATTCAAGAAACGCGCTTCTTCCATAATTTGTGTTATTAAAAAATTTCGACTCAAGGGCTTTTCTTTTTTTTCCTGTAATCATTGATTTGTATTTTTGTTCAATGTCAAAAAAATCCTTCGAATTATTGGAGATATTTTCTATATAATCATAAATGTTTATTTTTTCTGTAGGATTTGTTAAATAACGGTTATTGACTATTTTCGAATGACTGCCGGTTACTGATAATTTGATTCTAAATGAGCGGAAAAGGTTAAACCTTTCTTCGTATATTTTTTCTGTATTATTTTCCTTCTTATTCTCCTGAAATACGGAAATATGTATCTGGGAAAAATCTTCTAATTCTTTAGGCAGCGGGTATCTGAAATTATTTTGCATTTTTTGCAAGGTATTAAATAAAATTTTATTATTATCAGTTATTTCTATCTGAACAAAATGATCATTATTATCCGGTAAATCGCCAATAGGAGAAATAGTTATAAAGCGCTCTCCGTTTTTTGAATTAAAATTTCCGGCAACATGAAAAGACGGGAGTTTTTTGTAAATAGACAACGCGCCGGCGGTAGATCCGTTTTTAATAATATTAAGGCCGATCAGTTTTTTAATTAATTTGATTGTATTGCGCTGAAGCAGGTTAAACTTATAATCAGAATCAAGACGGCTAAATAAACTCAACTGTTGAATAAAGTAAAAAGTATCCTGATAATAAGTTTCTACTTTTGATGATGAATTGCTGTACGGAGAACCGGTTGAATGTATTCTATCCAACGCTAAAAAAAACTCAGGACGTTTTTGATGGTTTTTAACTATATCTATAATTTTATCCGCGGAATATTCATCATAAACTATTTTTAAATAAAAAGGGTCACAATCTTTAATTTTATATTTATTATTCTTGTTGAGATATGCGTAATCGACGCTTTCTTTATCAATTGATGTTTCAAGAACGCACGACCAAAAAATAAATTCATCGTCAGGCCTTTCTTTTTTAAACAAGATGAATTTTATCAAAATTTCCATAAATAAGCGCCTCTATTATCTATAAAAAAGCAAAATATTACTACAAGGTATATTTTTAAGCCTTGGTTAAGCTATTTCGCTTCCTTTAAGAAAAGTATATAAACTGTAATAAAAATTGTCAAGCCTTCTGTAAAAAATACTATTCCGGTAAACCATTTTACCGGAATTAAAAAAGTAACTAATATATTTTTTCATATTATTATGATATAATATGGAAGTTGTTCATAAGTTTCCGAACAACTCTATCTTGCGATGCAGGATTTGGAAAACGCCGTGCTTGGCCCGCACGTTCACGTTCAGCACTGTTCGCGCCTTTCCGACGACGAGGTGAAACTGTTAGCTGACACCGGCACTCACGCTTCTGCCGCCCCCGGTTCAGGAGCGCCTGTCCACCGTATGCTGGACATGGGCGTAAACCTCGCCGCTTCTTCCGACGGCTCCCACCCCGGGCGCGGAATGGATATGTTTGGCTGTATGCGCGAGTTTCAGCAGTTTTACCGCGAGCTTTCGGGCGACTGCAGACTGCTGCCCTACGAAAAAATGCTGGAACTCACAACGATTGACGCGGCGAAAGAGGAAATTTTTGATCTGGAATGGCAGAGGAGGGACGGCGGGCATTATTGATCTTGTGTGAAAAATCATGCTGTTGGGTACTTCCATTTGTGTAAGCCGCCGGAATATAATTAAAATCTGAGGGAGATACAGTGCAAACAAAAACTATCCGCATAGGCGGTATGACATGCGTAAACTGCCGGGACCGGATTGAAAAAAAATTGAAAAGCCTTGAGGGTATTAAAGAGGCTGAAGTTGATTACTCAGCCGGAACCGCAAAAATAACATACGATGAGACGGAAATTTCTCCTGTCTCAATAAAAAACGCGATAGAAAGCCTTGGCTACACAACGCAGAATGAGGGCAAGGCCGAAAGAACCGCGTTAAAAATAATAGGGGTATTGGTAATTATCCTTGCCCTTGCGTCTCTTTTGAGAATGTTCAGCACTTCAAGCATAGCCGCCTCATTCCCCCTTGCCGAAGAAGGCATGGGTTACGGAATGTTACTCGTCATCGGACTGTTGACATCGGTTCACTGTATCGCCATGTGCGGGGGAATAAATTTGTCGCAGAGTTTGGCAAGGACAGGGGATAGTTATTCGCCATCTGCTCATGATGGAAATCCTGTTTCTCAAACCAATCTCCCCATTCCTAATTCATCATTCCCCATTCCTAATTCATCATTCCCCATTCCTAATTCATCATTCCCCATTCCTCATTCTTCATTCATCATTCCCCATTCCCTCCTCCTTCCCGGCCTTCTCTACAACGTTGGCCGCCTTATCTCATACACAGCAGTCGGCTTCGCTGTAGGCGCGCTTGGCTCTGTGATTACCGTCTCCGATTTGTTCCGTAACATTGTGCTTTTGCTTGCGGGCCTTTTCATGGTAATCATGGGGTTCAATATGCTGGGGCTGTTTCCTTTTCTCAGGCGTCTAACTCCAAAGTTGCCGCAAATTTTCACAAAAAAAATTGACGCGCAAAAAACCGGACGCGGGCCGCTTGTTATCGGCATACTGAACGGCTTTATGCCATGCGGCCCCTTGCAGGCGATGCAACTCTACGCTCTCTCCACCGGCAGCCCGATAAAAGGCGGTCTTTCCATGTTTCTTTTCTGTATCGGAACAATTCCCCTGATGTTCGCGCTTGGAGCGGCGGGCGGAATATTAAGTGGCGCAAAGGGAAGTGCGTTTTCACGAAGGGCGATACAGGTTGGAGCGATTCTTGTCGCGGCGATGGGCGTGGTCATGTTCTCCAACGGTTTAAGCGGAGCGGGATTAAATCCAACGAGTCCGCTTAGCCGCATTTCAGCGCGGGGAAGCGGACTTGATCCTGTTATTCAAAACGGCGTGCAGATAATCAACTCGACCTTACTCCCCAATCGTTATCCGGCGATTACGGTACAGCAGGGGATTCCTGTGCGCTGGATCATCAACGCGCCGCAGGGCAGTATCAACGGCTGCAACAACCGCATTTTTATCCGCGAATACGGAATACAGCACACCTTCAAATACGGCGATAATGTGATTGAGTTCATGCCGGAAAAAGCGGGAAGGTTCGGCTATTCATGCTGGATGTCCATGATACGCAGTTCCATTACCGTGCTTGCGCCCGGGGAGAGCATCGCCGATGTAAAGGTTACTGACCTTACGCCGAAACCTGCTGGAGTTGCAATTCCCACTGACAGCGTTGCTGCCGCGCGGATAGAAGAAGGCGGAAGATACCAGAGCGTGGAAATAAATTTAGGCGACGACGGTTTTGAGCCAGCGGTTATAGCGGTGCAGTATGGCCTTCCTGTTTTATGGACTATCAATATAAATTCTTTTGATCCCGGCAACAGCGTTATCAATTTTCCTGCTTATTATTTTCAGTTGGAAACGGATCAGGGTCCTAACACGGTGCAGTTTCTTCCTGAAATGGATTTTGATTTTTCCACCGGAGATAGCGTGTTCTACGGTTATGTGAAAGTAACAGGCGATATTACGAAGATCGATATGGAAGCGGTAAAGGCCGATGTTGAAAACCATGAAACCCTTATTTATCCGCAGGCATATTTTGAAACAGAGCCGTGGTAGCTGACAAAAAAGTACGTACTTGTAAATAAAATATTTATTGATATAATGATGTAATGCAGACTGAAACACTGCGCATAGGCGGTATGACCTGCGCCGCCTGTTCGGCAAGAGTAGAAAGAGCGCTCCGCAAACTTGACGGCATTGAAAGCGCCGTGGTAAATCTTGCTACGGAAAAAGCGACGGTTGTTTTCGATCCGCGCTCCTTGCGGCTTTCTTCCATAAAAGAAGCGGTTGAAAGGGCAGGGTATACGGCGCTTGAGCCGCCCCAAAAAGGCGCGGTTGACGAGGACAAACTTCGCAAAGAAAAAGAGATAAAAACGCTTTGGATAAAGTTCATTGTCGCCGCTTCCCTTGGGCTTCCCCTTCTGTATATCGCGATGGCCCCGATGATTCCGTGGGTTAACCTGCCGTTCCCAAAAGCCTTAACCCCGATGCGTTTTCCAAAAGCTTACTCGTTTACGCAGCTTGCCCTTTTGATCCCGATAATAATTGCGGGTAACAAATTTTACACCGTGGGTTTCAAAAACCTCTTCCACGGCAGCCCCAATATGGATTCTCTTATCGCGGTCGGAACAACGGCGGCTGTCGCGTACAGCATTTACAATATGTTTCTGATTGTTTCAGGCGATCACATGGCGGTCGATTCCCTTTACTTTGAAACCGCCGCGGTGATTATCGCGCTCATCCTTCTTGGCAAAACGCTTGAGGCGGTGTCCAAGGGCCGCACGGGCGAGGCGATAAAAAAATTGATGGGCCTTGCTCCAAAGACGGCGCTCGTTATTATTAACGGAGAAGAGAAGGAGCTCCCTATTGAAGAAGTCCGGGTCGGCGACATCATCGTTGTAAAGCCGGGAGGAAAAATCCCCGTAGACGGAAAAGTTACAGAAGGACACAGCGCTATTGACGAGTCCATGCTCACCGGCGAAAGTATGCCTGTTGAAAAAAAACCCGGCGATCCTGTATACGGCGCGACCATTAACGCGAACGGCGTTATTCGCTTTATGGCGGAAAAAGTCGGAGACGAAACCGCGCTTGCGCAGATCATCAAATTGGTTGAAGACGCGCAAAGTTCAAAAGCGCCGATTGCGAAAATTGCCGACCTTGTGTGCGGCTATTTTGTTCCCATCGTCTGCCTCATTGCCCTTGCCGCCGCTATCGCGTGGTTTACCGCCGCTTCCGCGGGACTTGCGCAATTGCCCGCCGGAAAAACGCCGCTGGAATTCGCTCTCACGATTTTTATTTCCGTGCTGGTCATCGCCTGTCCCTGCGCGCTGGGCCTCGCTACGCCTACGGCGATCATGGTGGGAACAGGCAAGGGCGCGGAGAACGGCATTTTGATCAAGGGCGGTGAGGCTCTGGAGACGGCTCACAAGATTCAAACGATAGTCTTTGACAAGACAGGAACAATTACAGAAGGCAGGCCGAAAGTTACTGATGTGATTGTGGGGAATGGGGAATGGGGAGCGGGGAGCGGAGGAGATTTTTTTCTTCAACTTGCCGCAGCCGCAGAGAAAAATTCTGAACATCCACTGGCCGCCGCCATTGTCCATGAGGCGGAAACACGCGGCCTTACTCTGCCCGCCGTAACGGATTTTACCGCCATACCCGGACGCGGCATTGAGGCTGTCATTAACAACGTTTCGGTTTTAACGGGTAACAAAAAACTCATGGACGAGAGAAACATCTCCTTCGCGGAACTGGAAACAGAATCCGACAGATTGGCGGCGGAAGGAAAAACGCCGATGTATGTTGCCTTCGGCGGCTCAGCCGGTCTGCAGCCGGCGGGAATTATAGCCGTAGCGGATGTGGTAAAGGAAAGCAGCTCAAGGGCTATCGAGAGTCTTCGCAAAATGGGGATTGAAGCCGCCATGATTACAGGCGACAATAAAAAGACAGCCGCGGCTATCGCGAGGCAGGTTGGGATTGATCGGGTACTCTCCGAAGTTCTGCCTCAGGATAAATCCGCCGAGGTGAAGAAGCTGCAGGATGAGTTTGAGGATATGGCTGCAAATCGCCGCAGGCGATTTGTAGCCATGGTGGGAGACGGTATTAACGACGCGCCGGCTCTTGCGCAGGCGGACATCGGCATCGCCATCGGCAGCGGAACGGATGTCGCTATGGAGAGCGCGGATATTGTTTTAATGAGAAGCGATCTTATGGACGTGCCTACGGCGATCAATTTAAGCAAGCGGACTATCCGCACCATCAAGCAGAATCTTTTTTGGGCATTCGGTTACAATGTGCTTGGCATTCCAATCGCCGCCGGTCTTCTTTACATCTTTGGCGGGCCGCTTCTCAACCCCATGTTCGCCGCCGCCGCCATGAGTCTGAGTTCTGTGTCGGTTCTATCCAATGCTCTGCGTCTCAAGCGGTTTAAGGCCGCTCATTAATTTTTAGGAGTGTAAAAATGAAAATCGCAAGTTTAGCGGCGGCTTTTCTGTTTGCGGCCGGCGCAATTCTCTCCGCTCAAAATGCGGAGCTTAATCAGAGGAGGCCTGTAACCGCCGACAGGGATTTGGTGATACAGATCTCGGATATAACTGAGAACGCACTTTTTTTTCCTGTTGATATTGACGGCGTAAGGATGGAAGTATTGGCGGTGAAAGCCCCCGACGGCAGTATCCGCACGGCTTTTAACACCTGTCAGGTCTGTTACGCCTCAGGCAGGGGTTATTTTGTGCAGACAGGCACGCTTTTGGTCTGCCAGAACTGCGGCAACCGCTACCGCATGAGTCAGGTTGAACGGCAGGCCGGCGGCTGCAACCCCGTGCCTATTTTTCCCGTGAATAAAACGGTCACTGCCGATACCATTACCATTTCAAGGGAATACCTAGGGCAGGCCAGGGCAATCTTTGAAAGGTGGAGGCGGAGATAAATACAAAAAAATTAAATGATAATGTTAAATTTTCATGAATTATTATAGTTAAATTTGACAATAACGGAGTTCTATGTCATAATTATCCAATTCTCAATGATTTTTCGATTTATAAAAAAACATCAGAAAAATTTTCGCATAATGGTTTTATACCGGGGAGAGTAATATGAAGAAGCTCAAAATTTCAATGATGGCAATTTTTGCCGTTTTGTTTTCATGTTTATTTGTAATGGGATGCGATGATCCTAAGCCTAATGCTGGTACTGAAGACGAGGTCTATGCTCAGGGAAAAATAATAATTCTGCAGGCTTACGGCAACGCGGGCGATGGTTCTCCCGAAGGCGTATCACATTCTTTTGTAGAACTGTACAACATCACCGATGAGGATATAAGCCTGGACGGAATTGGTTTGTACTATGCCAATGGAACTTCAGTTGCCAGCGGGCAGACCAATACCGCAACCAAAGACGGCGAGTGGAAAAGAATTTCTTTGGATGGGAAAACAATACCTGCCAAAGGTTCATTTCTTATATTGGGAGCCAAACACAGCAATTTGAACAGCACCCGTTATAAGATAGATGACAATTACGGAGATATTAATGATAACAATCTATCTCTGAGCAGAAGAGGTTTTAAAGCCGCTCTTTTAGAGAGCACCGCGGATTTAACGGTACAGAATCCTTTTACTTCTAATAACGGAAACCAAATCGATGGATATATTGATATGGTCGGCGCAGCAAATAATTATCAGGGCAGGGATTTGATTTTCGGTTTCGAGACAGCGCCCGCGCGGAATTCCGCGTCCGAAGCTGTCCGCCGTACAGACCTTATAGATTATGATGACAATTCGACAGATTTTATCGCTGCGCGGTACGCTTTAAGTGACGGCGGAATGTCCAATGAGGAACTCGAAGTAAGCAGGCCGCGAAATTCTAGCGCGGGTGATTGGGATCCCTTCGAGGAACCGGGAGAGCCGCTTCCGCCGGAAAACCCGACAGTTGCGGGAACTCCGAGTCCGCTTGCTGGTCAACTGCTTATCCTGCAGGTTTACGGTACAGGCACAGATACCGACGGCGCTGTATCGCACAGTTTTATCGAGTTGTACAACAATACCGATAGCCCGATCAACCTAAGCACTTACTCTCTGCAATACGCCAATACAACCGGCACAAACTGGACAGTGATCAATCTGACAGGAACAATCCCCGCCAAAGGTTCGTACCTTGTCCGCGGCAATAACAATAACAAAAGCGGACGTCTGCAGCTTGACGCTGCCGATCAAAATGCCGAGTTCTATTTAGATAACAGAAACTTCAAGGCAGCGCTTATGGCTAACCAAAACAAGCTGACTGTTGAAAATCCCTTTGCCATGACCGGCGGAAAAGCGAAAGATTATGTTGACATGGTCGGTGTGAAAAATGGAAATAATGACAACATTGACGGTTTTGAAGCCGCTCTCGCGCAGGTAATCTCCAAACAAGCCGCCGCCCGTCGCGGATCGCTTACAGACAGCGACAACAACAGCACTGACTTTGTAAGGCTCGATTACCGTATTCTATCAGGTAATAACGGTATCAGTGATGAAGAACTCGAAGTGCGCAAACCAAGAACGTCAAGCGCGGGCAATTGGAATCCCTTTGAGGAACCTGAATATCCGATTGTAATTCCCACCGACAATACGCTGTTGATCCTGCAGATCGGCGCCGCTACTGACGGTAACATTTCCCGCAGTTTCGTGGAGTTGTACAATAACGGAGATGCAGCGGTAAACTTAAGCGGCTATTCTCTGCAATACGCCGAAGGAACCAGAGAAACGGAAGTCGCCAACCGGCCCAATACCAATACCGAAGACGGTCCCTGGGCAAAAATCGATCTGTCGGGAACAAT
>JGI24698J34947_10000916_pt1 | contig 14958 bp, 12 predicted proteins | sample TergutMp193P3_FD_34947 | JGI IMG/M metagenome (IMG submission 34947) | reverse complement strand
ACCGAAACGATCCTCAACATTGTATGGGCCGCCTGTACAGCCAAGATCGGGATAGGAAGCGAGTATCGCGCTCGCGTGTCCGGGAAGGTCAACTTCGGGGACAATTTCGATGTGGCGTGAAGCGGCATAATTTACCACATCGCGAATTTCATTTTTTCTGTAAAAGCCGCCCTCAGGAGGAAGCCAGCGTTTTCTGTGATCTTTTCGCAGGGAGCCCGTTTCCGTTAGCAGCGGGTATTTTTCAACCGGAAGCCGCCAGCCCTGATCGTCCGTTAAGTGCCAGTGAAAACGGTTTATGTGGTGAAGGGAAATTGCGTCGATGATTTTTTTGATAAAGGGAACCGAGTAAAAATAACGGGAACAATCCAGCATGAAGCCGCGCCATGAAAAACGCGGGTAGTCGGCGATTTCCGCGCAGGGCAGGACGAGTTCTCCGTCCTTAAATTCAGAAAGNGCAAGCTGGCGGAATGTTTGAAGTCCGTTGTACATTCCCTGCGGCGCAGAAGCNTCAACCGTTATCCGCTCTTTTTCAATTTTAAGACAGTACGCCTCNCCTTCCAAATCGCCTCTCTTTTCGCAGGTTAAATGAACAGCCGCCCCGTTTGTATTGACACGTAACTGTTCTTTAACAGTTTCAATTTCATTTTTAAAGTAGCCGTCTCCNTTTATTTCAGGCAGTCCTGCNCNGCGGTAAGTTCCTTCCCCATATCTGATCGATACGGGTTTTGGGATAATCGATAATTGTCCTTCCATNANAAATATTCCGTTACGTGCTGAGGCCTTTGCGTGAACACTTGTTTTAAAGTTTCAATATTGCCGTGAACTTCAAGACCTTCCTGCCGTGAATAGAGGGCGTTTTCAAGGGTTCTGTAACCTGTAACAAGCTGGCTCAAAGCCAGAATGTTGCAGCTAATATCAGCGTCTTTTGTTGTAGGCGAAACTTTGGAACCCTGCGGCCCGAACTCTACAAGGTACTTTCCGTTGTTGGCCGGAATGTGTTCATCGTCTTCCACTTCGATTACATATTCGCCCTCTGCGCAGGGGCGGCGCATTAGCTCGAGCGCGGTTTTTACATTGACAACCCTTGTCATTTCCCTGGGTTTGATTTCGCTTTCCACAGACCACGCGTCGCCGATAAAATCAAACGCGTCGATATGCGCGGGCATCTGCCACTTGAAATTTTCAAACTGTGCGGAAAGGCCGCCGGCTGCGCCAAGCGCGCCGTAAAGACCTTTCTTGTCGATGAAGGCAAGCTCCGTTACCGACATACTGTGCTCGTCATCTTCCGTCACATCATGATACTTGATATAACTGCGCGCTTTTCCGTCTTCGTCCTTCCACAGGTAAAGATAGGTTCCTGTCGCGCAGGGGTCTTCCCTTGTAAAACGCTTCCACGCGCGGTTGTCCGGCCAGTAATCCCTGCAGATCCCGTGGTTGATATTTTCGATATACGCCGAGTGTACTTCAGCTAACAGGGAAGTGTCGTCTCCGGGAAGTATATGGACGAATTCACCCTTGGGTCTTATTTCCGATAAATCTCCCGTTGAAATCGAAATGTTGTTTCGCGTACAGGCGGTTTCATAGCCGAACTTCCTGTAGAAGTCGTGGGAAAACGGGGCGAGATTTGAAAAGACAACTCCCTTTTCGTACGCCTCGGGCAGAATTTTTTCAAAAATGCGCCTGATACAGCCGCCCTTGCGCGCTTCGAGAAGAGTTCCGACTCCGCCGATGCCTGTCATTTTTACGCTGTGTCCGTCAAAGCGCATAAGGAAGTCAATTTCGTGCATTCCCGCGAGGAGTTTTTTCCCTTCAAAAACTCCGCACGCCCAATTGGCGGGATGATCAAGCGGATCGATTTTTTGATTTTCTTCTTTGGAAAAATCCCTGCGCTGATTATAAACAATCGTGTGGATTCTGTATAACTGAATCAGATCTTCCTGTTCCAGTCTGCGAATTTCTTTCATTTTTTTCTCCTTAAAAACAGAGTTGTTCAGAAACCGGAGTTTCTGAACGACTGAGTATGATTGTTCGAAAATTTTGGTTCTTGATCAGCCCTTGACCGCTCCGGCTGATACGCCCTTGGTTATCTGCTTTCTGAAAATAACATAAAAGATAATCATCGGAGTCATTCCGATAACAAGAGCCGCGAATTGCTTTCCGTAATCCGTGGCAAGAGAACCGGAAAACATATTGATTCCGACAGGCAGTGATTTATATCTGTCCGAAGAAACAAGAATATTGATAAACATGAACTCGTTCCATGTTCCGGTGCTGGTCAGAATAGCCACCGTCGTGGCTACGGGAGCCGCCATCGGCAGGATAATGCTGCCGAAAATACGCAGATATACCGCGCCGTCAATGCGGGCGGACTCAATCACTTCGTCAGGGATGCCCTTGATGTATTCGGTGGCGAGATAGACGGCCATTGGAAGCCCGATTCCGATGTAGCAGACAAGAACTCCAAGCCTGGTGTTGTATAAGCCTACCGCCCTCATCATTATAAAAAGGGGAACCATGATGCAGTTAAGGGTTATCAGAATGCCAACGATGAAGGTGCTGTGCAGAACAGGCGTTATTTTGGACGGAAGTTTGGCAAAAGCAAAGCCCGCCATAAAGCTCAATACAATAATCGCGATAACCGAAACGCCTGTATAAATGATGCTGTTTGTGGTCAGGAGAGTGAAATTGGCGTCACGCCACGCTATTGTATAATTTTGATAAAACCATCTTGTCGGAAAGGCCAGCTTGCTTATGCGCATATATTCCTGAGTGGTTTTAAATGAATTTACCACAAGCCAGAAAATAGGGTACACCGCGAGAATTGTAAAGATAATTACAATAAAATACATTATAATAAGAGACCAAACGTTTGTTTTTCTTATGTCCGCCATATTATTCCCCTGAAAAACGTTTTTCCGCAAACCTTGTTAATCCGATTAATAAAAAGCAGATAACAACCATAATTGTCGAAATGGCGTTGGCGATAGGATAATTCGGCGCGCCCCGGAAGGCTCTCATATACATATATATAGAAAGAACGCTGGTAGTGTATGCCGGCCCTCCCTCTGTCATTACAAAGATAAGATCGAAAGATTTAAGCGAACCTGAAATCGCCAGGATCGCGGTTGTTACAATTACGCCGGACAGCGCCGGTAAAATAATATAGCGAAGCGTCTGCATTTCGCTTGCGCCGTCAATTTTGGAAGCCTCAATTATTGAGACGTCTATTTTTTGCAAATTTGCAAGGAAAATCAAAACGTATATCCCTGTATACATCCAGAGTATTACGATAAGAATTGGAAACATCGCGTTCCTGCCCGGAATGTATTCGGCGGCGGGATTGAAGTACCGCTGAATTTCCAGCCAGACGCTGTTTGAACTTAGAAAGAATCTTTTAAACAGAATACCGATGATAACGGCGGCGATTACATTTGGAAGGTATATCATTGATTGAAAAAAATCAACCGCCTTGATGAGTCCCCGCGAGAGTATATAGGCAAGAAAAAAGCCCAGGGGTATCTGGCCGAATACTGAAATAAGAACAATATAAATATTATTTCTAAGCGCCATGAAGAAATAATGGTCTTTTAAAATTTCCGTATAAGCTTTAAAACCGGTAATCCTTATGCTGCCGCTCTGAAAAATATTGCCCCCGTTGTAACTGGACAAGCTTACTACTACGGAAAAAATCGTAGGAAAGGCCATGACAAAAAGATAGACAAGCAGGGCGGGCGCGACAAGCAGAATATAAGAAGCCCTTTCTTCCTTTTTAGCTAAACTGTCTTTCATAAATTCCGCCCTGCTTTTTGCCAGGCCGCAAACTTGCCCGGGGCGGGCTAAAGCCCGCTTTTTGGTTCCCGAACAAGCCTGTTACGGCCGGATATTTATTGTGTGCGTTTCCATGCGTCAAACGCGGCTTGAACATCCGCAGCTACCTGCTGGGGAGTTCTGCTTCCCATCGCGATTTCGATAAGGCCGGTGTTAATCGGGAGATATACCTCGGACGCGAATACGCCGTCAATTACGACTGTGGGAGTGGAAAATTCATTACCCAAATTTCCTACCGCTTTTTGCATGGGTTCAAGGTCCATCGCCGCGAAATTCAAGTCCGTTCTGGACGGGGTCGGGGTTCCGCCGTGTTCTGTTCTTAATTCGGACACTTCCTTTCCTACCATCCATTTAACAAGTTCCCACGCCGCTTGTTCCTTGTCGGAACCGGAGGGAATTGCCGCGCTCATGCCGTAGCCAACGCCGAGAATAACGGAGCTTGAAGAATTGATCTTCGCGCCCGGAATATCGGGGAATACGGAGATTCTGATGTCGTTCTGCCTTGCGGGGCTGATAAGGGCCTGTCCGGTGCTGGAGTCTGTAATGAACGCTCCCACGCGCCAGTCGCCGTCGATATAGTACGCGCCCTTGTTTGTGGCAAACATTCCGGGGCCGTCGCCGTATTCAACGCCTACAGCCGCTCTGGAAATTACGCCGTCGTTATATAACTGCCTGACAAAATCAAGCGCGTTCACAAAGTCGGGATCGGTGAATTTAGCCGATCCGTTAAGAATCTTCTCGTGCCAGTCGGCTCCGCCGAAACGTCCGGCGATCATTGAGAAGAGACAGCTCTGCATTACCCAGTCGCTTTCGGCGGGTATCATAACCGTTTCATAGCCTCTCGCCCTTAATACAGGGATCTGGGCTCTAAGCTCGGCGTAGGTTTTGGCGGGCTGGAGACCGCAGTCGTTCAATACTTCCATGTTGATGAAGAACGCGTGGGTGGTGGTAATACCCTGCGGAATCATGGCCATATAACCGGCCTGCTGCTGTGCGGGATCCATTGTCAGGGGTATAAATAAGCCTCTGATACCGTCCCTGCTGATAAAGGGTCCCAGATCTTTTAAGAGATGCTGCTCGTGCAGGTAATCCGAGCGTCCGGACGGCCATACGTACATTACATCGGGAAGTTCGCCCGCCGCGGCATAGGCCCTTGTTTTGTCATGGAAGGGCTCGTCAAAGAGATTTTCCCTCTCAATTCTTACGTTCGGGTGGTTCTTTTCAAATGTGCTGAACCACAGGTTTGCGTCGGTAACGGCGTTGGGCGCGGTCGCCTCAAGATAGTACAGGACTTTCAATGTGATCCTATCATCCTTCTTTGCGCAGGCCGAAAATACGGTAAGTATAATCAGCGCGATGAGAAAAATTCCCACAATTCTTGACTTCTGTGTCATTTACTTCCTCCTGAAAATAAAATGAATTTTAACTATAATATAATGTTTTTTCCAGCTTGTCAAGAGCGGGAAAGGGTTAAATTCATGGTTTTTAAGCTTATCTTATAGATTGTTTTTTGTTTATATTGTAATATTCCGGATAATGAGCAAGTCAAAAACATTCCAGGTTGACCAAAAAGTGGTATATCCGAGCCAGGGCGTGGGAGTAATCAAGTCAATTATTCAAAAAAAGTTCAAAGATTCCAAGATTCCCTATTATATCATTTATCTTGAAGTAACGGATATGACGATTATGGTTCCGGTTGACAAGGCCGTGGAACTTGGCATCAGGCCCACGGTATCCAGGGACGAGGCTATGAAGGCGCTTGAACTGATAAGCGAGGATTATGAACCGATTCCTTCGGACTGGAAGATGCGGTATCAGATGAATTTGGATCTCCTTAAAAAGGGAAGCATAAGGGATATAGCGAGCATTGTCCGTTCCCTGTACCACAGAAGCAAGGTAAAGGAACTGCCTATTCTGGAGCGCAAACTCTACGATTCGGCACTGAAACTTCTTGAAGATGAAGTTTCCATTTCACTGCGCAAATCAAAGGACGAAGTTGAGAACATGATCTTTTCGCGGCTGGAACTTGAATAGCTATGGACGAAAGCCCGGCAGCGGCGGTAATATGCGCCGCAGGATCGTCATATCGCATGGGCGGAATTAAAAAAGAGTTTCAGCGCCTCGATCCGTCCCATCCCCTTACCGTGCTGGGTTCGGCCGTTTCCGCCTTTGCGGCGGTTCCGTCCGTCCAAACCATTGTGATCGCCGTCAATGAAAACTGCGAGGCCGACGCCCGCCTGGCTCTCGCGCCCGAGCGTCTTTCGGCGCAAAGACCGGAAGTGCTGTTTGTTACCGGAGGAAAAAGCCGCCGCGCTTCCGTATTCAGCGCCCTTCGCGCCCTTTCGCCCCGCAACCCGTGTTATGTGCTAATCCACGACGGGGCGCGTCCGTGGGTAAGCCCGTCCCTTATCGAAAATTTAATCGAAGAAGTGAAAAAATACCAGGCTGTTATTCCCCTTCTCCCGGTTACTGAAACTCCCAAAGAATGCGGCTCTTCTTTGGAAGGGCGCGTAACGCGGGAAGAAGCTGTTTTTATCAAGACCCACCTGAAACGCGCCAACACAGGCGTCGCGCAGACCCCCCAGGCTTTCAGATTTCAGGAAATTCTCCGCGCCCATGAGAAAGCCGCCGAAGCCGGTGACGAGGAATTTACCGACGACGCCGAAATCTGGGGCAGATTCTGCGGCCCAGTAGCGGTTATTCCCGGCTCCCCCGAAAACAGAAAAATCACCTTCCCTCAGGATTTTGGAAATGAATGTTAAAATTTCTCACGCAGAGGCACAAAGCACGCGGAGGAATAAAAAAAGTAAAATAAGGACCCCTTTCATTTCTCCTTCCTTCCCTCCGTGCCTCCGCGCCTCCGTGAGATATATTTGTAAATTTCTTATAACGGTATTATTTCTTTGTTTTGCTTTATCCTGCAAGCGCGTTTTGGAAGAAATACCCGCGCCCGCTCCGGCTCCGCCAGCCGCCGCGCGGCTTGGGGCTATGCCGCTTGCGATACTGCAGACCGGAGAGTACCCGCTTTGGTTTCAGCTAACGGAGGACGGGCCTGTTTACATTGAATCTATCGAAGACGCTGCGAATACGGCCGCTTTTATTCCCTGGCCGCTGGCTCTTCATGTGCGTTTTTTCCTTGAAAGGGAAGACGAACTTTTTTTGGCGGTAAACCGCGACGGGTTTTTAAAATTCGCTCCGTACAGCGAAAATGTAACAGGCATAGCAATGTACCGTTTTTCGGAAGGGGAATTTTGGCGGCAATACACGATAGGCGGCTTTGTTTTTTTTGATGACAAACCCGTTGTTCTCCTTTACCTTGACGACCGTTTTCTGGATACGTCCGCCCCTCTTCCCCAAAGCGGAACATGGAGTTTCAACATGGAATCAAACCGCCCCTTTCCGCTTGACATTCCCGCTTTACAGCCCTTTCCCCCTGAGGAAGGCTGGTCTGTGGATACCCTGCGTTCCGCCGGCGGTTTTGCATATTACAGGGCGGTAAGAAAAAGAGGCTCGCCGCAGGCAATCCGTATGTTTCGTACGGCAAATCTCAATCAGGCCGGAGAAGAAATTCCCCTCGATGTTTTCTACAGTTCCGCTCCCCGCGCGGAGGAAATTTCCCATCCCCTGCTGCCGCCTCTGCCGGAAGGTTATGTCTACACGGGAATTGGTCAGGCATGGGACAGCCTGTTCGCCTCCTGGGAAGAGCAGAATAATTTTTACATCGGGGCCGCCGGATTTATGCTGATTAAACGCTGACTTGTCCGTTAAAAGCGGTTTAATTGTGATTTTAATCCGAAATGTTGATTCGTGTTGAGGGGTTTAATATCCCGCCATTTATGGCGGTTAATAAAGGTATTAAACCCCGAATACAAATACCTTATAAGAACAACAACCTCGTCCCTTTAGGGCGGGGTTGTTGATTTATTTTTTAAACAGTGATATATTCGATTTATATAATTATTATGAAGAAAATATATTATTTTGGACTTTTTTCTCTTTTATTGACAATCGCGCTTTTTACGGCAGGATGCCTGTCATTTTTTGGACTGGCTTCCGGTATAAGCATAAGAGCCGAGAATAATTCATCGTCGGTATTGGCCGGAGGAACTCTCCGGTTCAGCGCGTCCGGCAGAGGGATAACATGGGAAGTCAGCTCCACAAACGACGGCTCCGGGCCTGTCGCGGGGGGAACCAGAATCTCCCCTGAAGGAGTTCTTACAGTAGCGCCTGATGAAGCATCGGCCTATTTATATATTATTGCGACATCTTCCGAACAAGGCGATTCCAGTTATGTACGAATAAGAGTCGTTACCGTAACCGGAGTAGTTGTCAGTTCCGCAAGCCAATCGGTAACAAGGGGCAGAACTCTGCAATTCAGAGCCTCGGTTACAGGTAATAATAATCCGGATAACACCGTAACATGGAAAGTCAGCTCGAACGCCGCCGGTTCAGGCACTGTTACCCAGGGAACGAGCATAAACGCCAACGGCTTGCTTACGGTGGCGGTCAATGAAACTTTGACGACCCTGTATGTTTTCGCGACTTCTGTCCTTGATCCGTCAAAATCAGGAAGCGCAGCCGTTTCTGTGCTTGTTCCCGTTGTGACAAGCGTAACCGTCAATCCTTCAAACCAGCCTGTAACGAGGGGCAGAACTCTCCAATTCAGAGCGGCGGTTACGGGAATTAACGACCCTGTTGAAACAGTAACATGGAGAGTCAGTTCAAACGCCGACGGAACAGGGGGCGTTACGCCTGGAACGAGTATAAACGCCGGCGGCCTGCTTACGGTGTCGGCCAATGAAACTTTGTCAATTGTTTACGTTATCGCGACTTCCGCCGCGGATCCGTCAAAATCCGGCGTCGCTTATGTTAATATACTGATTCCTGTTGTAACGGGCGTAACCGTCAACCCTTCAAACCAGCAGGTAACAAGGGGCAGAACTTTCCAATTCAGCGCGCAGGTTACGGGAATCAACGATCCTGTTAATACGGTGACATGGAGAGTCAGTTCAAACGCCACGGGTACGGGAGGCGTTACGCAGGGAACGAGCATAAACGCCAACGGCCTGCTTACAATATCAGCTAACGAAACTCTGACAATTCTGTACGTCATAGCGGCTTCCGCCGCGGATCCGTCAAAAACAGGCGTCGCTTATGTTACCGTGCTTATTCCCACGGTAACAGGAGTAACTGTCAGCTCCTCAAACCAGTCTGTGGCAAGGGGCGGAACTCTCCAATTCAGCGCTTCGGTTACGGGCACTAATAATCCTGACAGTACCGTAACGTGGAGAGTCAATTCAAACGCCGCCGGTACTGGAGGCGTTACGTCCGGGACAAGCATAAACGCGAACGGACTGCTTACAGTGTCAGCTAACGAAACATCTCAGATTCTCTATATTTTCGCCGTTTCTGTGACGGACCCGTCAAAATTCGGCAGTACTGCCGTTACTGTAATTATTCCGGCGGTAACAGGCGTAACCGTCAGCCCTGTAAACCAGACTGTAACAAGGGGTTATACCATACAGTTCGGCGCGTCGGTCAGCGGTTCCAACATCACTAACAATTCCGTAACGTGGAGGGTCAGCTCAAACGCCGCCGGTACGGGAGGCGTTACGTCCGGAACAAGCATAAACTCAAACGGCCTGCTTACAGTGTCAGCTAACGAAACTTCGGCAACTCTCTATGTTATAGCGACATCTGTCGCGGACCCGTCAAAATCCGGCAGCGCTGTTCTAAACGTGCTTATACCGACTGTAACAGGCGTAACCGTCAGCCCCGCAAACCAGACGGTAACAAGGGGTTATACCGTACAGTTCGGCGCGTCGGTCAGCGGTTCCAACAACCCCAATAGTTCCGTAACATGGAGGGTCAGCTCAAACGCCGCCGGTACGGGCGCTGTTACGCCCGGAACAAGCATAAGCGCGAACGGTCTGCTCACAGTGTCAGCTAACGAAACCGCGGCAACTCTCTATGTTATAGCGACATCTGTCGCGGACACGTCAAAATTCGGCAGTGTTGCTGTTAATATAAATATCCCGACACCGCCGCCTACTCCAACTCCAACTCCGACACCGACACCGACACCGACACCTACTCCAACTCCGACGCCAACGCCAACTCCAAGGCCAACACCGACGCCTACTCCGACACCAAGGCCGACACCGACGCCAACTCCAACTCCGACGCCAACTCCAACTCCAACACCTACACCCCCTACGCCTACTCCGACGCCTACACCCGCGCCAACTCCGGCGGCGATCAGCGTAACAGTCGGTCCCTCAGGCCAGACGGTACAAAGGGGCAGTCCGCTTCAACTTAGCGCCACGGTTGCGGGAACTACCAATCAAAGAGTAACATGGAGAGTAAGCACGACCCCTGACGGGATCGGCGGCGTCGCTAACGGAACCTCTATAAACAACAACGGACGGCTCACGGTGTCGGCCAATGAAACCGCGGAGTACCTCTATGTTATAGCGACCTCTGCCGCGGATCCGACAAAATTTGGTTCAGTAGCGGTAAGGGTTATTCAGGGTAACAGCGGAAACCAGAACAACCAGGGTCAGAATCAAAATAATCAGGGCCAAAACCAAAACAACCAGGGGCAAAATCAAAATAGCCAGGGGCAAAATCAGCAGTAACGGAGAACGAAAAGCTGCTTTTTTATACCCGTTTTGACTGGCCCTTGACTTTTTTTCATATTTGTTCTAAACTTGTCTTATGAACCGGGAACACCGCCGTCATCATTTTTCTCTTTTTTTTCAATCCGGAGTCTGAAAAGAGCGAGGCGGTATTCTGCCGTGAACTTTTCGGTTTTCCGGAAGGTTCACGGCTTTTTTTATATGTTAAACTTAAAATGACATAATTTAAATTGAGGTTGGTTATGGATAAATTGAGGATACTTATTCCGAAGGGCAGAATTTTCGATAATGTCGCGCGTCTTTTCACGGAGGCGGGTTTTCCTATTTCTCTTTCGGACAGGACATACCGGCCCGAGATGGGAGCGGACTGGCTTGACGCCAAGATCATGAAGCCTCAAAATGTCGGGGAACTTCTGGAACTTGGAAGCCATGACGCGGGTTTTACCGGCATTGACTGGATACAGGAAAGCGGAGCCGATGTAGAAGAGATAGTCGATCTAGACTTTGACAAGGTTCGTATTGTAGCGGCGGTTCCCCAGGATTTTAACGAGGCTCATCTGCGTTCAAAAAAACTTGTGGTCGCCACGGAATATGTCAATCTTGCCGAAACATGGCTGAAAACCGAAGGTTTCCAATACCGTATCCTGCGCACCTACGGCGCAACGGAAGTTTTTCCGCCGGATGACGCGGACATGATCATTGACAATACTTCTACGGGCCAGACATTGAAGGACAACGGCCTTAATATAGTCGGCACTTTGCTTGAATCGTCCACGCGTTTTGTAGCGTCGCGCTTTGCGCTTGCGAATCCGGAAAAACGCAGGCGCATTGAAGAGCTTGCCATGCTGTTCCGCGCCGTTCTTGACGGACGTGAGCGCGTAATGCTGGAGATGAACATACCGAAGGAGAACTTTGAATCCCTTTCCAGCCTCCCCGCTATGCGCAGTCCCACTGTAGCTCCTCTGTTTGCCGACGCGGGTTATGCCGTAAAGATCGCCGTTAATAAAAATGAAGTTCCCGATATTATTCCAAAGCTGAAAAAACTCGGCGCTCTTGACATCGTGGAATACGATCTGCGGAAAGTGGTTCCGTAAAAAGGGAGGGCAGTATGGCCAGTATGGCGCGGATTGCGGAAATTGAAAGAAAAACACAGGAAACTGAAATTTATATAAAACTGAACCTTGACGGAAAGGGCGCGGCGAAACTTGATTATCCCGTCGGGTTCATGTCCCATATGCTGAACACGTTTGCGCGTCACGGATTGTTTGACATCGAAATTCGCGCCAAAGGAGACCTTGAAGTCGATCAGCACCACCTTGTGGAAGATACGGGGATAGTTCTCGGCCAGTGTTTCGCCAAAGCGTTAGGTGACAAGCGAGGCATTTGGCGGAACGGGAGCTGTCTGTTTCCGATGGACGAGTGTCTGGCAAGAGCCGCAGTTGATATTTCGGGCAGGCCGTTTCTGTACTTTGACGGACAGCTTTCAGGTACTCCGTTAATATCGACGCCTAACGCGCCTGCGGCGACTCCGTGTGATTTTCAAACTGACGTAATCGAGGATTTCTGGCAGGCTTTTGTATCCGCCTGCGGCTGTAATCTTCATCTTGAAATTCTACGCGGCAGAAGCGACCATCACAAGATCGAGGCGCTTTTCAAAGCGGCGGCGAAGGCGTTACGCGCCGCCTGCGAAATAGACGACCGTGCGCGAGATTCAATTCCTTCGACTAAGGGGTCTCTTTCGGGATTTCTTGATACGCCGGGGGTGCTGGTTTGAATTTATATTGAAAGAATTTCACACGGAGGCGCGGAGGGAAGAAGAAGATAAACCACGGAGGACACGGAGTTTCACGGAGGGGAGGCGATGATTAAGATAGATACGCTAAGGTACGGAGATTAGAGAAGATTTCACGCGGAGGCGCAAAGACGCGGAGGACGCAGAGTGAATAATAATTTTTTTATTACAAGTTTTTCTTATGTAGAAAATCATGATGTAATACGAAAATATTTGAAATTACAGCTCCGCGTCTTTGCGCCTTTGCGCGGGGTCTTCTCAAGTAAATTAAGGCAGGTGGAATATGGTTGGCGTGATTGATTATGGCGCGGGGAATTTGGGTTCTGTTATGAACGCGCTGGCGCGGCTTTCTGTTCCGGCGCGGTTTGTCGCGGGGCCGGATGAGTTATTACCCGCGTCTTCGCCTTTTGAAAAAATTATTTTTCCCGGAGACGGACATTTCGCTACGGCAATGGCTTCCCTTACGCAATCGGGTTACGCGCAGGCGATCAAGGAGTGGATAGGCGCGGACAGGCCCTTTTTGGGAATCTGCATCGGTTTGCAGTTGTTATTCGAAACATCAGAGGAAGCGCCGCCTGTAAACGGGAAGGAAGTGCGCGGGCTTTCCGTGATACAGGGAACTGTGCGGAAATTTCCGGGGCGAAAGGTTCCGCAGATTGGCTGGAATCAGACAGTTGCGCGTCCCGGTTCGAAACTTTTCAGGGGCCTGGGCGATAACAGTTTTTTCTATTATATACATTCATACTACGCCGATCCTGTTGACAGTTCAGTTTCCGCCGCCGAGACGGAGTATTATGTCCGTTACTGCTGCGCGGTGGAGCGCGGCGCGTTAGCCGCATTGCAGTTCCACCCGGAAAAATCCGGCGCGGCAGGAATCATGCTTTTGAAAAACTGGACTGAGGCAGGGGTTTAATTTATCATTATGAACGCAAAAAAAATATTAATGATAATACTATGCTTATATGTATTTATTGGCTGTGAAACCAAAGAAGCAAAGGCCCAAAGTGTTTTTGATGAGGAAGCTCAATCCGGCGCTCAAACAGAAAAACAATTAGTTGTTCCGCCGATACCGCAAACGATATTGGATATACTCGAAGCTGAACCTGATAATTATAATTATCAGCTTGTAAAAAATCAGCTTGGAACATTCATGAATGGTATATATTCTGTTGACGTTGCCATGCAGGAAGCGATTTGGTCAGGCAATGAGGAGTTAATTGCTGAAATAATTAAACATTATAAAGATGTATTCCAACTATGGAATGGAACATCAAAAGAATATAATTATTTTACGGAGTTTGAGTGGGAGTATATTGATATTTGTTATGCGGCAAGTTCGAATATCAACATAGTCAGAATGCTTCTGGACAGCGGTTTGAATATTACGCATAACCACGGCGTGAATGCATTTGACAATGCGTCTGATACTGTCCTTGCGCGATTTGCGTCTCAAAATGACGATCCTGCCGTATTACAGCTTCTTATTGATCGCGGAGCAAAAGTAAATGTCGCAATTCCTATCATAAACGGTTGGCCTGAAAAGCATTATGAGTTCAGTAGTGTTTATAATGCGGCAGAGGCAGGAAGGGCGGGGAATTTGCAGTTGTTGATAGACAACGGCGGAAATATTCATCTTCGCGGTTTGTCCGGTAAAACACCTCTTATAGCCGCCGCCGAAAGCGGCAGCAGCGAATGTGTTGAAATTCTGTTAAAAGCCGGAGCCGATGTAACGGCGTTAGTTGAAAAATACAACAGAACAGCGTTGATGGAAGCCGCGGCGAGCGGAAACGAACGTTCCGTAGAATTATTGCTGGAATACGGAGCGGTAAAAACGATCAATTCTCAGGATAGCAGAGGATGTACCGCGCTTATGGAGGCCGCAATCAGCGGTAATCCGCGCAGTCTTAAAATGTTAATTGACAATGGCGCGAATGTGAACGTGGCTCTTACAGGAAGTTATATGTATGCAAACACTGTTTGGTATATGTTTGGAGCGCCAGGCGAAGCAACCGAAGGCGGGCAGACCGCGCTGATGATGGCGTCAACTTATGAATGTGTAAAAATGCTTTTAGAATCCGGCGCTGATGTAAACGCCGTGGACAAGGCCGGAAGAAACGCCCTTCTTTTTCATTGTTTTTTTTGCCGCGACAGCAAAATAATAAAACTTTTAATTGACGGCGGATCGTATCTTTACCTTGATAAAGACAATGGAAAAAATCTTTTATACCTTGCCCGCGCGTGGTCTGATTATGAGTATAACCGCGAAATTACCGATATGCTGATTAAAGCAGGATGTATTGATAATAATCCCAACAATACGTATGATGATCGTGAAAACTACGATTATTATTTTCTTCCTGACAGGCATTAGTAGAGGAGGCGTAATATGCAGGCGAAAAGAATTATTCCATGCCTTGACGTTGACGACGGCAGAGTAGTGAAGGGGATCAAGTTCAAGGGGATTCAGGATGCCGGGGACCCGGTGGAACTTGCTCGCCGTTACAATGCCGACGGAGCGGACGAACTCACTTTCCTTGACATCGGCGCTTCCTACAAAAGCCGCGCCACTTTGCTTGACGTTGTGCGCAAAGTAGCCGCGGAAGTGTTTATCCCCCTGTGCGTAGGCGGCGGCATCCGCGCCGTTGACGATATGCGCGACGCGATGAACTCAGGCGCGGATAAAGTTTCAGTCTGCACTTC
>JGI24698J34947_10000915_pt1 | contig 14962 bp, 7 predicted proteins | sample TergutMp193P3_FD_34947 | JGI IMG/M metagenome (IMG submission 34947) | reverse complement strand
GCGGGGTGGAGCAGCCAGGTAGCTCGTCGGGCTCATAACCCGAAGGTCTCCAGTTCGAATCTGGACCCCGCTACCAATTAAATCAAGGGGTTGGATGACATCATCCAACCCCTTGAAACGTCTTCCCCGCACCATTCCCCGCACGGGTTGTTTTTTCTGCCGGGACGGACGATGGAAATCGCCTCGAAATCGGCTGTGGCTGAAGCCAGCGCCGGCTTCGTCCTTTGGATTTTCTGAACATCCTTGATCTGGAACGATACACGGAACGGTCGGCCCACCGGGCCACGGCCGCTCTCCTCTTGGATATGACCCTCTGGACCTGGCCCGGGGAAAGCCAGGGCCAATATGTCGTGTCTTTGGAGGTCAGTCGTTCCGGTTCCGCGGCGGCCATTTGCGGCCGCCAAATTTTTCGAAAAATTCGGTGACACATATCACAATCTGAAACGATCGCCGGTTATACTCAGGCCAGAATATCAGCCAGGCCCCGGCCTGGTTCGGATTGTCACTGAACCAGGCCCCGGAATGGCGCGGCCAAAGCGCGGAAGAGGAACCCACCACGCTGGCCGCTGCCGGCGTCCGCGCCTCTGGCGGACGCTTTTGGCGGAGCCTGGTTCTTGAAACAAAAAGAAGGAAAAACGATCATGCCTGGAAAAATTACCACCGTGGACGAAGCCTTGAACGTGGTACGAATGGACCCTCGGGCGCTTGAACGCCTTCCGGAAGAACTCAAAACGCCGGAAGTCTGCCTCGCCGCCGTTCAAGATGACATTAAAGGCGATTTGGCATGTGCCGGAAATACGCAAAACGCCGGAATTCTATCGTGCCGTCGTTCAAAAGCACCCCTTCGTATTCTGGTGTGTGCCCGAGGAACTCAGAACGTCGGAACTCTGCCTGGCCTCCGTCCAGGCGGACGATTACGCAATTTGCTTTGTGCCGGAAGAATTGAAGACGCCTGAACTTTGCCGTGCCGCCGTTCACAACAACCTAGATTTCCGGTCACACATTACGAGATATTAAAAAAACTAATCATATCAAGGTAATCTCAATATTCCTCGTTACGCTAACATACATGACGAGAAATATCTTAACATATTGATATTACTTCCATTAGTTATGAATTCCCGGGAATCCAGGCAACAACTGCTTTGCGCTCCGGCAGGTGCCGGAGGAACTCTGAACGCCGGAACTCTGCCTCATAGCCGTTCAAAATTGCAATTTATTCGTTTAACTTGCTCACAATTTCCGCAATGTTACGGGTGTCGATTGCTCTATTCGGCTTATCTTCCGTAACGATAAGATTTCCCGTTTCTACCGATATGCCGCCTTTTTCATATTCAGACTTTTTGCGTTCCCAATCTTTGGCGTATTTAGCGTTTGACAGCATACCGAGATGCTCCCAATAAATTACCTTGTCGTTTGACAGATAAACAGTGAAATCCGGGCTGAAAGGCTTACCGTTTACGGTGATACTTTCTTCGTACCTAAACTTAACATTTTTTGCACCGAGAAGTTCATTATAAATGATTGCTTCCGATTTTGAACGTACAAGCTTGCCGTCTTTCGTTATGTGTATGAGGTTATCAACGTAAAAACGGTTTTTATGCCTTGATACAACGGCGACATCGAATAAATCGGTAAGCCTTTGCGCTAAATCCGAACAATGAGCGTAAGAGTATTTTTTTAACTCTGACGGCTCTTTGTTGTAAAGAATATAAATTTTTTCGCTTTGTCGTGTCAAAGCGGTATAAATCAACTCGCGTGTAATGAAATAATTCGCTCCGTTCGACGGTTCGTTTATAACCAATACGGTGATATCGAACCCCGAACCCTGCGATTTATGAACGGTTAGCGCATACGCCAATTCAAGGCTGTCGGAATCGTTATCGGTTATTTTAGAGCGGTAGCTGTATGCAGTTTCCGGCTGTGATGTGAAACGGATGCGGTGATAATATCCGTCATTGTAAAACCCTTCCACTATGCCGATTTCACCGTTAGCGACATCATTTTTTGTTTTCAACGCCGGAACATAAACCCTTTGATTTTCAAGATTTATCACCTTTTCACCGTAAAGGATACCGTCACTGCCGAGTGGGTATTCTGTTTTTCGTTTTTGTACTGCACCCTTATAGGCTTTTATCCGATATTTCTCCTGTATCAGACGGTTCAATACGCGACTGCCGGAAATCGGGTCGTTGCGGTACGGCGATATTATCTGCCATTTGTCTATATACGAAATTCTATCGCCGCCGAAGTTCATGTAACCGTTGTTTACAGTACCGCCCAAAGACACGTCGAAACCTTTAATATCGTCCGCGTTATCCATATCTACGGCTTTTGCGATAACATCAAGCAGTTTGCCGTGCAAATCGTCGTCGCCGTCAAATTTTATAAACTCGATATTTGAATTGGAAACAGCAACTTGACTGAAAATATCGTCTGGCACTTCTTTCGATTGGTCGAAGGTGAATAGTTTTGCCAACTGTGAATCAAGCCGCGTATCGCCGCGCTGCCTGTTTGAAATTGTCAGCTTCGCATACCTCAACGGGTAGTTTTGCGCGATATATTCCGCAATCTCAAAAAAAGGCTCGCCCGCGCCAATCGGAGGAAGCTGATTCGGGTCGCCTACCAAGATTACGCGCTTTGCGTGTTTGGCGGCTTCCAAAATCGCGCCCATCATTTCCTCGGTCAGCATGGAACATTCATCAATAATTATCGTCGCCCCCCCTACTTCGGGGTTCTGTTCACCGGAAAGGTAATATCGCTTTGTATTCCAGTCGCAATGATAGGTTTTTCTTAGGAACTGATAAACGGTGTAGGGCGTATGCTTCACATCTCTTTTTCTAAGTTTTGCGGAAAGTACGACACGCGCTTTTCCTGTGGGTGCGAGAATTACAATTCCGTTCTTCTGTATTTCCGGCGACATACACAATGCGGCGAGAGCGGTTGTTTTTCCTGTTCCCGCGCCGCCCGTCAATACGCTAATTTTGGAAGTCGCCATTGTTTTTATCGAGTTAATTTGTTGGTCTTGCGCTTCTTGCGGAAGCTCGTTGTTTTCCGTGATATCAATAACCGATTTCAAATGCGCCGCCCAATCATCTTTAAGAGCGATTTCAGCGTCAAGACGCTCGGTGATAGTATTCTTTATGACATCATCAGTATTTATAAGTCTGTTTAACTTATATGCGGTAAGCGCCTCACCGTCAGCGTTTCTTGCCTCGGTTTTTTTGAACTCATCGGAAAAAATATCCTCAAAAGCGGAGATCAATTCCTCGTCAACCTCTAACTGCGTTTCGTCGGAATCGCTTGTGCAAAAGCTATTTGCGCGTACTGCCATATCGGATGCGGTCATAAGCGTACTACCGCGTTCAGCGGCATTTTCAAGGAACGATACGAATATCGCCCGAAGCCTACGCTCGTCGCCGTAAGCGCCGACAATCGAATCTGCATTTAAGCAGGGGTGAGGAAACATAGCCAGGTCGATTTGCTCGATGCTAAAACGGTATCTATCCTCAAAAAGCCGCGTTTGCTCATAGAGCAGATAGGGATTGTTGGTTATATCGTCCTTTTTCTGCTTCTTGAAATCAGACAGAAAATCCGCGTAATGGGGCTTGCCGTTATTATTCGTTAGAGTAGTCAACGGGTCAAGGGCGACGACGGCTTGCGGCAGGGTAAGATTTATCGTTGCAAGCAGTTTCAATCTTTGCGAGTTTGTTTTGAATTTAGCAAGCAGTTTTGCTTTGTTTATACTACGTTTATCTGCAGCGTTCATAAAATCCGGCAAATAATCGCTTATTTTATTGATAATATCATCCACTTTATTCAAAAGCTCCGCGTCGCTTACGGTTTCCCTTATCTTGTCGGCAATATCTTTTCCGTATTTCAAACCCGCCGCTTGAATTGTGTTCCCCAAGCCGGGATATAATCCGCGTTCGCGCCAGACGGCTTCCAGACGGTTTTTACACCATGTAATGCAATCCGACCAATCGCCACCGTCTGACGCGGTAATTTTCAACTCACGGTATTTCCTCAAAACCGCAATCGTTTTATTCAGCGTGAGGATAAGCGCGTCATGGGATAAATGTTCGCAGGCATAGGAAAATTCCTCGAAGTACCCATCTGGAGCGATAACCACAAGTTCCTCCGGCGATTGTTCGGGATTGTTACGCAGATATTTTTGTATTTCATTAAAAGGAAACAAGAAGCCGTTTTCGTGGTTTTTCCGAATACTGTGACCGATTTGGCGTTCCCATAAATAAGAGCGTATATCATTATCGTTCAGTTTGCGGTTATAATTATATTCCTGCAGACCGCCGATTGACGTAATCATGCCAATGCCGATAATTATTCTGCCGGGTGTTTCAATAAACGGCACGGCTTTTGCGTAAGCGACTGCCATTGATACATCGGGGCATATATCCTTATAAAAATAATTAAAAATCTTTTCTTGGTTTTTCCCGTTCGATACCCAGTTATTTGAGCCGACAACGGGTTCAATATCTTTATCGTATTGCGTATAGTTAAGCATTGAAGTTACTCGTTCTTCTGCCTTTTCGCGCAAAGTCCATGAATAAGGCGTAGCCACAAAAGAGTAAGGTTCGATAGATAGCGGCGTGGGTTCTATGTGTTTGAATCGTTCGTCATAGGTATACGGGTGATTTCTGCTTGAACCGCCAATCGGTTCATCGCACATAAACGCACCGCTGCTATAAAGGCACGGTGGCATATCTTCATCGAGAGCACAGAATGATTGTCCGGCACAATTAAATTCTTGTTCGTCGTTTTTCTTTTCCGCAATAATTTTAAGAACCCGGCAGGCTTGATTGTACTGCGGATGGCGACATACTGTTCCGTTCCAACCACTATCATGCCAGGGCACACGGATTGAAAGATGTTGAATCATTTTATTTTTCCTCCTCGCTCTGCAATCTTAATAATTCCTGTATTTCCGCTAAATGAGCTTTAGTAAAGCGGATTTCGTAGTCGTCGAGCGGTATTCTCAAGCTGCCGTTTAAATCGGCTTCAATCAGGTTATCGGCGAATATGTCCATTATATCGGTTTTATGACGCAGTTTTACATACTTTGCCGCGCAATTTGGGCAAAAAGATAAATTAAATTGTTTCAGTTCTTTTTTGGGTTCAAGGAATATAGCACACATTCGCCCATATCCGATATGCTGTTCACACATCTGGCAGTACCCGCCATAAATGTTGGAAATATAGTCTTTGTCCGCTTTTATGTCTTGACTAACCCGAACGTGCCTTTGTACATAGTCATATTTCACGGCGGGCGCTTTTTCATAATCATCATTCACTTTTTGCTTCAGCCGCGTTAAATCTATCCGCGTATCGCTTTCGGGGAAGGCTTGTATATAATCGACATCATTAAAATCAAAGTCCTCGTTTTCTTGGCTGACCGCCAATTTACTCAACAACGCTTCTTTTTGAGCCTGTGTCAGATTATCAATTTTCAGCGAAATATCCTCAAAATCATCGGCTTCTGTTTTGGTAAATCCAAGTATATCGTATATTTCGGAGGTTTCGTCCACAGCACCGTAAAGCTCCGTATCAAGGCCGTAACGGGATATTTCGCTCGGCATATGTAAAGACTCATCGTTGGAAAACAACCATTTTCTTTCGCGGAGTATTTTCACGACTTCCGCAACATCATCTTCGGGAATACGCTTTTCGCTTTGCTTCCATCTGCCTTTCAAATAGTTTTGAACATTGAGCAGCAGCTTAAATATTATCTCTGATTTAACTTTTGCCGAACCTCCGGTATCTTTGTAAATAAAGTCAAGGACTTCCCTGATTTTTGTTATTGTCAGCCTACGCTTGAAATCGCCTACGTTTGAGCATTTTGCGTTACCCTCATACCAATAAATTTCATCATCATTGGAATAAATGCTGTCGTGAATACCGATTGCGGTTAGTTTTTTTAATTCGCTTTCATCGACACCCTTATCTTTGTAATAATCTACATCAAGGAAATATATATCTGAATCCACTCCGTCAAAATAATCACGGAGCGGTATGCCATTCCTATCTTCGTTGAAATATATAGTAAAATTTGGTGTAACCCAAGAATCATCGCCGTCCGGGTCGGTGCATTTAAGCCACAATTTGTTTTTGAAAAAGGAAGCCGCACCGTCCTTGCTTAAAAAGCGCAGCGTTGCCTTCAAATGACGGAGGCTTTTGTCGTGGTCGATTTCTTTTTCATCGATATATTCGTTCATTTCCTTTTCGAGTAAATCATATTCATCAGGCGGCATGATTCCGAAAAAATCCAACAGAGAAGCGCATTTTTCAGCTATAAACCCGGCGGCAAACACAAAATCGTTTGAATAATCAATGTCATTTTTCAGTCGGGTAAATAATTTAGCGCTATCCGGCTCAACGAAACTGCCGCTCTCCGTCTTAATGAACCTAATGTACTTGAATCCTTTTTTGACACGTTCTTCCCTCCCAGCGATGTAGTTGTAAAAAACAATAAGCCATTCATCGGTTAACGATTCATCAAAAAAATCAGGCTTGCGTAGCAAATCAGAAATTCTATCAGGACGGCGGACGGGTATATTTATACTACTGTTAGGGCCTACTGCGAGGAAGTCCCATAAATCTGTTAGTGCACCAGACCTTGTAAGTGTCGTCGGAAGCCATACGGCGGCGCTGTTATCCAAGAGTTTTCCCAATGTACTCCCGCTAAAAATCTCCGCCAGTTCGCTCGAAGAGGCGATATTCGCGTTTTTTGCCGTAGTGAACCCGCCGTTAATGGTTGGCAGGATTTCCAAGGTCATGAACATTTCATTGGTTTTTTCCTGCAAGGGTCTGAAAAGCCAATCGGACGGATAGGCTTCCCCAACTTTCCCAATCGGCATAAGACTTAGAAAATCCAGCGTCAGCCACCCGCGCGCTTTAATGTCAAGCACGGCTTTTTCAAGCAAATCCGCGGCAATTACCGCAAGGCTGACGTTATCTTCTTCGGTCGGCGGCACGCTTTCGCGGTTTGGAGTTGTCTTAAACGGAGCCTGCACTATAAAATTTAATTTACTTTCGGTTTCGGTCGGAAAGTATACAGAGATATGGTGGTGCTTTTCGTTCGGTTTGATAAATTCAACAGTTTCATCGTTCGACTTTACCGCGAATACCAAGTCAACCGTTTTTCCGTTCGTTTCCGGAGCGACGGCGGAATATTTAATATACGCCGCATCCTCGGCTTTGCCGTCGATTCCTCCGAGCGTGGAAATTTTCGAAACGCCGTTGCCTATATCTTCTTTATCAAGCAAGTATGTTCCCTGCTTGTGTTTTTCGCCGGTATCAACAATCTCATAACTGATTTCCGCAATATTTTTCAGAAAAAGCATCGCGTCCGCGCCGAAGGTACGCAGTTTCGATGAGAGGGCGCGGCGCAGGCTATCCATGTCGGAATAGCCCAGAAATTCCTTGCCCTCCCTTGCGACCGCAAACGGAAAGACAAAGCAAGTCGAAAACGAATCATCGAATTGCCTGTTAAATTCAATTTCCTTTTTTTCCCTGAAATCGTCAATGCGAAACGCACCGCGTTGTATATAGCCGGCTTTGTCGCCTTTCGTATAATTCTTCGGTTCATTGTATATTTCCACGGTTTCACAAATGCAAAACACGGATTTGAAACCAACCCCGAATTTACCGATGGGATTTAACTTGTCGGATTTCGTACTTTGATTTATGCTTCTGATGCTTCGAACATTTTCGGCGGTAAACGGTTCGCCGTCGTGCCACATTTCGAGCCTGTCGGGGTGCATGACAAATTTTACGCATTCGGCGCGGCAGTCCTCGGCGTTCTGTAAAAGCTCATAAATAAGGTGCGTCTTATCGGTATACAGTTTCGTCAAAGTCGCAATCGCGTTATACAAGTCCCTTTCATCGTCGAGGTCGCTGTTATCGTTAAAATCATATTCCTTATTCATTTATCAGTACTCCTTTCGCGATTGAAACGGCGTGAATATCCGCTTTCCCCGCGCTTTGCTCAATGCGGTTTTTCTTTGATTCAAAATCACGTTCAAGGCGTTCTATTTGAGAACGGTACATGGTTTCGATTCGCTGCTCCGGGTTTTGTTCAAGCTGCTTACGGGGGTTTGCCGTCTGCGCGGCGAGGCTTCTTTTCAGGCTCTCCACCCTGAACAGGCAATCGGCTGATGATTGTTCAAGAAACAGGTTACGGGCTTTCCGCCATAAATCGGCGTGTTTTTCTTCGAGCGTCTTCCATTCCGGCGGCATATCGGCGAAGTCGGCTTCGCCTGAAGCCGCATACTGTAAAATAATTTTTAATTCCGGCTCTATGCCGTCGTCCTCGCATACGATAATAAACTCGGTACGCGGGGTTGAACCTGTATACTGCCATGAATAAAGCAGAAACGGATAAGAACCCTTCGGGATTTCGTTCCCGCATATTTTGAGCGTAACCGTCGCCGTATCGCCCGTAACGCCCGCGGCGGCTTGACGGGCAAGCGGGTGGGTCGGGGTGATAAACAGGCAATTCCGCGTATCTTTCGCTTCTTCCTGGCTAAAGACAATCGGTATCCTGTTTGCGGCGTCTTTGAGATACGTTTCAAAAACCTTATCGGTGTCGTCAATTTCCTGATAATCGTCAAGTAAACGCTGTTTTTCGTCAGCAGAAAGGGTCAGCTTTCCGGCAGATATATAGGTTTTTCCATCGCCCAAACGGTTTTCAAGGTAACGGACAATGAGATTTCTCATGTTTTCGGCGCAAACCCAGGGATTGTCCGCTTTGGCGATTTCGGAAGTATAGTCGGTCATGTTTATCCCAAAAATATCCTTGCTTCCGTCTTCAAGCCTGCGGCTCTCCTTTATTAGGCTTATCTCGTTATCCGCCATTTTATCAAACTTCTGACCGCGTTCTTCGTCTGTCAGTTCAGAATCGAAAACGATGTCCTTGATGGATTTTTCCATGCCACCTAAAATTTCGGAACACTCGCCCAGACTTTTCTCAAAAATGCCGATACGCTCGAAACAACGGTGATAAATATCCGCGTCAATCGTACCGTTCACAACGCAGTTATAAATATGCACGACTTCGCTTTGCTGGCCGCGCCTGTCAATACGCCCTATGCGCTGTTCGATTCGCATGGGATTCCACGGCAGGTCGTAATTTATCATTGTGTCGCAGAATTGGTAATCCAAGCCCTCGGAGCCGACTTCGGTAAACAGCAAAACATCAATCGCGTTCGGGTCGCCTGTCGGAAGACTGAAACGGTTGCGGAGGCTATATCTGTCTTCGTCGCCTACACTCCCGTTCACTTGCTCCGTCCTCAATTCCAATTCCTTTTTTATTCGCTTGTGCAGGTAATTCAGCGTATGACGAAAGGAACTGAATATAATCGTCTTTACCCCTTGCCGCGCGGCAAGAATGTCGCGCACGGAAAGAAATTTTGGGTCGTCGTCGGAAAGGTTTTCGGCAAGTTTTATGATCCGCTCCATATCGGCTGCGAGCTCATCTATATCAATGCTCATTTCTTCTGAGTCCTCGTCAAACTCCTCAATCAGCTGTCCAAAGCGTCTTTCCAGCATCGAGCCGATAAAAGGCGCGATTCCGAACAGGCTACTTGACGCCTGCCGGCAAATCGTACTCATCATAAACTTGGCCGCGGGCGCGCCGCGCAGACGGCTCAAAATATCCCGCTCAAAGTTCAGAAGTTCATCGTGCAGTTCCCGTTGCTGCTCCGTGAAGTCGATGTCGAGCGTATGGACGCGGCGCATGCAAAAATCGCCTATATCTTGGCGGCGGGTGCGGTTTATCATGCGCGAAAAGCTGTGAAGCGATTCTATTTCGTCAATCAGAGCAAGCCGTTGTTCGCGACCTGACACGCCTTTTTCAAGTAACGCAACGGCGTTCGAGTATGCAGGATTAGGCGCGATTACGTTACGCCCCCAATTCGTACCCGCCGCCTCCCGTAACTCATCAAGCGTTTCCGATTCGGGGCGGCCTCCCCGCAAAAGCGAGACGGCCCTGTTTATATGCGCGTTCGGTTCAGCCATCGCGTCGAACGACGCCTTGTCTATGACCACATCGGGGAAAAGCAGATTCAACAGCGTGAACAAATTTTCATCGCCAAGCTGAATAGGCGTTGCGGTTAAGAACGTTATCGCCGTTGTGTGTTCGCAGAAAAACTTGACGGCTTCATGCTGTTGCGTATCGGGATTGCGGATATTGTGCGCTTCATCGACAATAAGCAAATCAAAACAAGGCGGCGGGTCAAGATTCGCAAACCCGGAATGGCGCTTGCCGTCGCCGTTAAGGAGTTTATCCGTTAATATGGAATACGGGATAATAAGGCGGTTATACCGCCTGTCCCAAAAGCCGTCACGCTCGTAGTCGCGGATTATATTACGCATAACGGAACTGTCGGCGTGAAGGAAGTCCTCGCCGAATTTTTCTTTCATTTCACGCCGCCATTTGTGTTCCGACACAAGCGGTTTGGGGCAGATAATGATAATCGTTTCAAGCGGTTGACGCGCCTGTAATTCTTTGAGAATCAGTCCCGCCTCGATTGTTTTTCCAACGCCAACGCCGTCCGCCACAAGCAAACGGGGCGTTCCGGATTTAATCAGCTTCAGCACGGGGCGGAACTGATACGGAACAAAGTCGATTTTTGCCGCGTTCAGCGAGTATAGGCTTTGGTTCGAAGGGCTTAAAATCTGACGCGCGGTCAATCTCCGCCGTAAATCGCCGGCCGTTATATTTTTCTTGGATACGTTAGAAGAATACAACTCGATTTGATCGCCAAAAAACTCCTTCATGGAGTTTTCGGCGAAAACCGTATATTTCGTTTCGCGGCCTACTTTGTTTACAGCCACGACATAGCCGTTTATTTTCAAGTCGCTTTTCAGGCGAACGGCGTCGCCTTGCTTAATCTCAATCGCTGTCCGTATACCGCTATTGCTTTCCTTCGCGGCGGCTTTCTTTGGAACATCGGCAACTCCGTCGGCTTTTATACCGCCGATAACCGAATTTATTTCCTTTAATAATGTTTTGTCGACGTTGATAGCCGCTCCGAAATCCTTTAACAGTTTCAAGTCCATTTCGGGGCTTACGCTTGCGCCGGAGCATAGCCTATGATAAAGCGACATTATGCCGCCGGTTAAATCACGAACGGTTTGCGAAATCGGGTGCTTGTGCGTTATGGTATACCAATTTTTATCCGCAATCCGTAAGAGTTCGGGCAGAGAAAAATCAGACAGTTCATTCTTTCCTTCCGCCTGCGCCGCGATTCGTTGATTCTTGCTTAACGCTGAAAGAACAAGCGATTCCCGCCAACCTTCGCCCTTGATTAAATGAATATCAAGCCATTCAGCCATACAGGGCTTGATACGGTGCAAGTATTCGCCCATTAAGTCTATTATAGTTTGATACGTCATAATAACCCTCAACGATTACTCCTTGGAATTGGATGTTCTCTTCTTTCCATTTTTGATTCTACCGTCTATTGGTTTGGCTGCATCTTTGTGAATCAGCCATGAACGCCCCCACCTAATAATCTCTTTTATTTTACCTTGCTTACATAACGACTGTACTTGACGTTCGGTTACTCCCCATTTTTCAGATGCCTGCATGGGTGAAATATAATCCAAATCCATATCGAACCTACAAACACTTAATGATAGTTACAACAGTAACATCATATTATATCACGTTCGAGCGAAAAATTTAAACAATAATTTTGTTTGAATTACCCTTGACAAAACAGAACTAGTGTATGCACAGCCTTACGCCGTTCTTCGCTACTTCCCCTTTTTGGTTTTTCATGTCGCCTCCATTTTTCTTTCATCGGCGGCGATGGCTCGCTGGCCGCCGCCATATCAAGTTGCCTTCAAAAAGGCATTTTGAAGGCAACTTGATATAAGCTGGATAATAGCAGACCATCGTTTCAGATTACGATAGTTATGGAATTTTTTTGCCGCCGCCTAAGAGATAATGAAGGCCAGGCTGATGTGCCCCCGACGGGATGGGCCATATTCAGCTTCAATTGGTTTCAAATTTACCAGAAAATCAGCCGAATACAACAAATTTGCCGGCCGGCGCCGATTACCGCCCGCCGGCCGCCCCTTTTAAAAATATTTTTGATCCCTGCCAGAATCTGAAACGATAAAGTGATAGATTGGTTTCAGATTAAAACTGGGCCAGGCGGGCTTTGGCCGAGGCAAAGCCCTCAGAGGAACAAACATGGGCGAGAAATGGTCTGACGCGAGACCGGCGGAAAAAATTTTGACCATCTATTCCGTCTTGCTGTTCAGCAAAAAAAATTGGTTGCTCAAGCAGGCGGCTTTATGCCTATTATGAATCAAACAGGTTAAGCGGATGGATTGACGATGAAAAAAACAAGGTCCAACATGAACGGCCCACCTACCTGTCTCTCCAGCGGTTCAAGAATTTAAAGATAACCGACCTTTGAAGATAACCGATCGCGGCGCAAAACACTTCCCCGAGCCCCGGCTTTGCAATGAAGGGGCCTTCGGCCTGATGGAGGAGGAGCCTTTCCAGGCCGTGCGGGAGTTTTCTGGCATACTCAAGGCAGCGGGAAATCATTGTCAATGGTTTTTTATGCCCGTCTTCTTCAGGAACGCTTGGAATCGCCAATCATAGTGATTTTGACCGACCGCAACGATTTAGACGATCAGCTTTTCAGCCAATTCGCCAGATGCGCCGATTTTCTGAGACAGCCTCCAGTTCAGACCACCAGCCGCCGCGATTTGAAAAAGCTGTTGGCCGGCCGCCAAGCTAACGGCATTATTTTCACTACCATGCAAAAATTCGAAGAATCAAATGAACCTCTTTCCGAACGCCGCAACATCGTGGTCATGGCCGATGAAGCTCACCGAGGACAATATGGCCTAGAAGAAAAAGTGGTGGCAGAAACCGGTAGGATCATCTTGGGGACAGCCAGAATCATCCGCGACAGTCTGCCCAACGCCTCATACATAGGTTTCACTGGTACCCCCATTGCAGCCAAAGACCGCAATACCATTGAAGTCTTCGGCGATTACATAGACATTTACGACATGACTCAAGCGGTGGAAGATGGAGCCACTCGCCCGGTCTATTATGAAAGCCGGGTCATCCGCCTTAAGCTGGATGAAAAGATTCTCAAACTGCTTGACGATGAATATGATCGCTTGACCCAGAATGCCGAACCTTATGCCATAGAAAAAAGCAAAAAGGAACTCGGCCGGATTGAAAGCATTCTCGGCGCGCCTCAAACCATTGATGCGCTCTGTGCGGACATCGTCAAGCATTATGAAGACGCCCGACAGTTCGAACTGACCGGGAAAGCCTTGATCGTAGCTTATTCCCGGGTTATAGCCGTAAAAATTTATCAAAAACTTTTGGCCCTTCGCCCGGAGTGGCCGGAAAAAGTCGGCCTGGTAATGACAGCCGGCAATAAAGACCCCGAAGAATGGCATGAATTAATCGGTAACAAGCGCCACCGCGACGAAATGGCCAAAAAATTCAAGAATGACCAAAATCCATTTAAAATTGCCATAGTCGTAGATATGTGGTGACCGGCTTCGACGTTCCCTCCCTAGCCACTATGTACGTCTATAAGCCTATGTCCGGCCATAATTTGATGCAGGCCATCGCCCGGGTGAACCGCGTCTATAAAGACAAAGAAGGCGGTTTGGTTGTCGATTACGTGGGTATCGCCGGGGCGCTCAGGCAGGCGATGAACGACTACACCAAACGCGACCGAAAAAATTACGGCGATCCGGATATCGGCAAAACAGCCTTGCCGAAGTTCCAAGAAAAGCTTGAAGTCTGCCGCAATCTCTTTCATGGATTTGATTATTCAACCTTTTTGGATGGAACCGACCTCCAGAGAGCCAAAGCCATCAGCGGCGGCGTGAATTTTCTGGCCGCCCCGGAGAAGGACGCGAAAAAACAAGGCTTCCTTAAAGATGCCTTACTGTTGAAGCAAGCCTTGTCTCTTTGCCGTAGTCTGGCCATCCAGGAGCATCGCTTGGAAGCCGCATTTTTTGAGGCAGTAAGAACCATATTGACCCGGTTCACCGACGGAGGGAAGAAATTTTCCATAAAAGAAATTAATACTGCAATTAATGAACTTTTGAAACAGAGCATTCAAAGCGATGGCGTCATAAATTTGTTTTCCGGCTTTGAACAAGGCTTTTCTCTTTTCGACCCGCAGTTTTTAGAAGAAATTTCCAAAATGAAAGAGAAAAACCTAGCTGTGGAACTGTTGAAGAAGCTCATTGCGGAACAAGTTTCGGTTTATAAGCGGTCAAATCTGGTGAAATCAGAAAAATTCTCCGAAATTTTGTCTCGGGCCATGAACAGCTATCTTAAAGGGATGCTGACTAATGAGGAAGTTATCGCTGAACTTATGAAGATGGCCAAGGAAATGGCCGCTTCAATGGCCGAAGGCGAGTCTTTGGGGTTGTCCGCTGAAGAAATGGCCTTTTACGATGCCTTGACCAAACCTCAAGCCATTAAAGATTTTTATCAGAATGAACAACTGGTGGCCATGACCAAAGAATTGACCGAGATGCTCAAAAAAAACAGGACCATCGACTGGCAGAAGCGGGACAAGGCCCGTGCCGGCATGAGAAGTTTGGTGAAGCGGCTGCTGAACAGATACAAATATCCACCTGAAGGTCTGGAAGACGCGGTGAACACAGTTATCAGTCAATGCGAGATGTGGGCGGATAACATGTAGTCGATCTTTGCTGTAATTCTTTACTTCTAGGCATTATTGTTTATACTATTAAGAATACGAGTTAAAAGCAGAATGTTTAGAGCTTAAAAATTGTAAACGATGATCCGCATATCAATTTACTGGATATCTAGTCATGATTTCCATAGCTTCTCGCATTTCTTCAGGCGAAAGGTCAATAAGGCCGGCCTTCCATTCATAACAATCGAACAGGTCTTCAGCCATTCTGGTGATGACTT
>JGI24698J34947_10000914_pt1 | contig 14965 bp, 17 predicted proteins | sample TergutMp193P3_FD_34947 | JGI IMG/M metagenome (IMG submission 34947) | reverse complement strand
GACTTGCCTCCTCAAAGAAAAGATTTTAGGCGCCGATCAGAATCGAACTGATGCATAATGGTTTTGCAGACCACTCCCTTACCGCTTGGGTACGGCGCCAAGTAGGGTGATGATATAGTAATGAAAAGAAGAGGGTTTGTCTAGGGACTTGATATTGTACAAAGGCATGTGTAAGTTAACCTCAATAGGAGGCATGTATGTATCCAAACGGAAAAATGAAAGCCTTGACCCTGAGTTATGACGACGGGGTGGAGCAGGACACGCGCCTTGTAGAGATCCTCAACCGCTATAGGATGAAGTGCACCTTTAANCTCAACAGCGGGCTCCAGAGCGGGGCAAGCCAATGGGCCAGGGGCGATGNTGTCATCCGGCGCATGAACATCGCCGGCCTCCCGGAATTGTATTCAGGCCATGAGATAGCCGTCCATTCCCTCACCCATCCACGCCTCGAAAACCTTGACAGGGAAACCGTTATCAATGAACTTGAGCAGGACAGGATTAACCTTGAAAGGATCTTCGGCGCAGAGATTTACGGGATGGCCTATCCCTTCGGAACATTTAATGACACCGTTATCGAAGTTGTCAGAAATTGCAATCTGCGCTACGCCAGGGGCGTAAAGAGCACCTATTCCTTTGACATACCGCAAGACCTTCTCACGTACCAGCCGACAATGCACCACAGCGATAAAGCGTTAATGGAGTTAGCCGAAACTTTTATCGCCTTAAAACCGGCCAAACCATCTGTCTTCTATCTATGGGGCCACAGCTATGAATTTGAAGTTGACAACAACTGGCAGGTAATGGAAGATTTTTGCCGCCTCATTTCCAACAAGGATGATATTTACTACGCTACGAACAGCCAGGCGCTTTTTGGTTTGACTTGATACAATAACTGCATTACAGAACCATTAAGGAGAACCGAATTGCAACCTATCATACATACACAAAACCTGACAAAGGCCTTCAGGCGTTTTGTCAAGGAACCCGGCCTTGCCGCCAGTGTAAGATCCCTGTTTAACCGCAAATATGAAACCAAAACAGCCGTAGATAATTTTAACCTTTCGATAGAGAGCGGCGAATTCGTGGGCCTCATAGGGCCCAATGGCGCGGGCAAGACGACGCTGATAAAGATGCTCACCGGGATCATTGCCCCAACGTCAGGCGAAATTTCCGTTATGGGCTTTTATCCCAATAAGCTCGAAAACGCTTTCAAGAAACAGTACGCCGTCGTAATGGGTCAGAAAAGCCAACTCATCTATGACCTTACCGCATCCGATACATTTCTTCTGTTCAAGGAAATGTACGAGATTCCGGATAGTGTCTACAAACGTAACCTCAAGATGTTCGCCGACCTGTTTGACTCCCGTGATTACATGAACGTGCAGGTACGCACCCTCTCTCTTGGCGAGCGCATGAAGATGGAACTCGTGACCGCGCTGCTCCACGACCCGAAGATACTCTTCCTTGACGAGCCTACCATCGGGCTTGACGCCCCGGCGCAGAGGAGCATACGCGCTTTCCTGAAAGAGGTTAACCGCAAAAACGGCACTACGATACTCTTGACATCGCATTATATGGAGGATGTCAGGAGCCTTTGCCCGCGAAGCGTTGTCGTGGGGAACGGGCGGAAAGTCTACGACGGCGACACAGAAAAATTATTCGCCTCTTATCAGATACGAAAAAAAGTCACGCTTCAGTTTGAAAGCGAAACCGCTTTCACGCTTCCCGATGACTGCGCTGTTCTTGAGCAAAGCTCGCTCAAAACGGTGATGACGATCCCGAAAGAAAGAAGCGGCGCCGTTCTTGAAGATGTTATGCGTAATTACCGGCTAAGCGACATTTCGATTGAGGAAGAAGACATAGGCGTTGTTGTGGAGAGAATCTACGGGAATATCGGCGCTGCAGAGTCGGAGGCGCAAGGCTGGGAGGGAGGTAATATAGATGAAAAAGTATCTTGAAGCCTTCCGCTTGAGCTATAAAATGCAGATAGTATGGCGCTTCGATGTAGCGATGACAATGCTCTCAACAGCGGGGCAGATCATCGCGGCATGGATTATATGGCAGGTGATCTTCTCGCAGAACACGACGGTAAAGGGATTCGGCCTGGGTAGTATGCTCTCTTATTACCTAATCAGCTCCATACTGACTTCCATTGATTTCACGAATCAGATTTCAGGCGAGGTTTCAGACTTGATCAGAAGCGGCAGGTTCTCAGGCCACATGGTTATTCCCATGAACCCCATCCTATATTTCGGTTCAAAGACAGCAGGCGAATCAGCGTTCCATCTCGGTTTCTGCGTGCTCACGGCCCTTGTTTGCGCGGTATTGTTTCAAATGAACATAGTGATAACGCTTGACCCAGCACGGGTAATTCTAGCCATGGCGCTTATTGTTATCGGGCTTTTCTTCATGGCCTCTTACCATTACACGATTGGAATACTGGCTTTCAAGTTCCTTGAAATCGGGTTTTTCCTGCACGTACAGGCAGCCATAATCGCGTTCGCGACAGGCTCCCTTGTCCCGCTTTCATTACTGCCGGAAAACGTGTTGTTCGTTTTGCGTTTCCTTCCGTTCACCCATGTGGTGTTTACGCCGGCCATGATGCTTTGCGGGCTCGCGGACGCGGGTGAAGGGTTTTTCAGCCTCGCGGTTATCGCGGCATGGGCACTCGTCATGTTCGCGATTTCGCAATACACGTACAGGCATTTAAGGGTCAAGTACGACGGGGTGGGGATATGAGGCGAAACTTAAGATTTATTTTGCTATTAATCAAGCTGAAAATCTCCCGCATGATGATGTGGAGGCTGAGTTTCTTCGGCGCGTCTTTCGCGGACGGCGTGTTGTTCCTGGTGCAGCTTTTGACTTTTCAGGTTATTTACTCGCAGGTGGACGCAATCGGGGACTGGAACCGGGGGCAGATGATCATTTTCGTCGGCACCTTTTCAATGGTAAACGCCCTGAACATGCTGATATACTTTTTCGGCGTCGTGGACATACCCGGTAAAATCAAAAACGGTGATCTCGATCAGTATTTGACAAAACCGGTTAACCCGCTCCTTCGCCTGACGTTTGAAAACGTTAACCCCGGCTCATTCCCGCTTGTGGTCATGAGTGTGCTGATCATCGTCTACGGTGTTCAAACTACCGGAATGGATGTCTCGTTTCAACTCGGCCTGGCCTATTCGGTCTTTGTGCTTTTAATGACGCTGCTCTGGTACGACATGGAGATCATTTTGCGCACGATTCCGTTTCTGGTCATTTCCGCTAACGGCATAGTGCATTTGGAAAGTAATTTAATTGAATTGAATTTCAGGGTTCCCGGCATACTGTTCAAGGGCGTGTTCAAGGTTATATTCTATTTCCTTCTGCCCTACGGAATCATGTCCACCGTGCCGACGCAGTTACTTTCAGGGAGCCTCTCCGTGCCGGGGCTTGTTCAGGCGCTTTGTGTGGTTGTGTTCTTCACGTTCTTTGCCCTGTGGTTCTGGAAGTTCGCTCTGCGGCACTACAAAAGCGCGAGCAGCTAGGTGATTCGATATATGGCCGGGGATATGACAAGCGATGATTAACATGCTTATGGTGCAGCCGGAAAACGGAGAAATAAAACGCTTTCGCCGTTTTCAGTTTAACAACTTCTCCCAGTTGACTATCCCGTATCTCGCGGCCTATGTTGATGAACGCTATTACAAAATTACGCTCATTGACGAATACTTTCAAAAGCTGCCGTACACGAAGCGCTTTGACCTCGTCGCGATAACGGTAAATACGCCTAACGCGCCCCATTGCTACGACATCGGCGCGAAGTTCCGTGCGGCGGGCGCGAAGATCGTCATGGGCGGCCCCCACGCGACGTTGCTGCCGGACGAGGTCAAGGAGCACTGCGATTATCTGCTTGCCGGGGAGAGCGAAACGACATGGCCGCAATTCCTGGAGGACTTCCGACACGGTACGGCGCGTGAGAGATACTCCACCGCGGCGCCGCCCAGCCTCGAGAACCTGCCCCTGCCGCGCTGGGACCTATTGAAGCGCCGCCGCCTGATGAAAGGCGCTGTCATCGCCACCCGCGGCTGTCCCTATGATTGCGGCTACTGCAATCTCAAGCAGATATACTCTGGCGGCTTTCGGACGCGCCCTGTAAAAGACGTAGCCGCGGAGATACAGGCGCTGCCGACAAAGTTCTTCGTGTTCTGGGACGATAATTTATTCGCAGATAGAGAATACGCGAAGTATCTATTGCGCGCGATTACCCCGCTGAAACGCCGCTGGGCGGCGCAGGCAGCGCTTCGCGATTGCGCCGACGATGAACTCTTGTCACTCGCGAAATCCTCAGGCTGCCTGTATCTGTTTATCGGGCTAGAGTCGTTCTCCGAAGAATCCCTTTGCGACGCGGGGAAAGTCATCAATCGTATTTCCGATTACGAACCAATTATAAGCGCCATTCACCGCCACGGGATCATGGTACAGGCGGGCATTGTTTTCGGTTTTGACAACGACACGCCCGGGGTCTTCGACGCCGCGTTAGACGCTTGCGAAAAACTGGGCATAGACGGCACGACCGTCAGCATACTCACGCCGTTCCCGAAGACTCCCGTTTATGAAAAACTGAAAACAGAGGGGCGTCTTTTACCGGTTGACTGGAGCAAATACGACAGCAAAACCGCCGTGGCGTTCACGCCGCAAAACATGAGCGCGGAAGAACTCCTGTCCGGTTATAACCGCTTTCGTAAGCGTTTTTATTCTCTCGGCTCATTCGTTAGGCGCATGTGTATTTCAAGGACAAACGTGGCGATCAATTTTATTGTTAACCTCGGGTACAGGCTGGGGGTTTAGAGCTGCGGAATTAATTAAGCGTTTTTAACCGCATATTTCTTTCGTTTGCCGCGCTTAACAATGAGTTCGCCAGGGATTTTATATTCTCATTTTTCCCGGATGAAACAGCATCCTCAAGCTCATTGATGGATTGAATAATGTCATTTTCCATTTGAGCCAAATTGGGGTGCGATTTTACGGGGCTTGAATAAACCGCGTCATACACTCTCTCGACCTTCTTTTTCGCTTCTTTATCGCCGATACTTTCCATCAGTTTTTTCAATTTCGCGGAAGCATCCTTAACATACGCTATTTGATACTGACGTTTTTCTTCGGCGTCGGCGGTATGCTCGTTGGCAATCATGTGCGAAATCAACATAACCACATACAGACCTGCCATACAAAGCTGAACCAGCAGTGCGGCTTTATAATTATCATTTAAGGCCAATATAAATATCAGCCCTGTAACAAATTCCACAAGAAAATAAACCGCCGATATTGAATAAATAGAAAAGCCAAATACCGCTGCGCTTTTCCCTTTACGAATCAGGAACGGCGTGAGTAATAACATTAAATACGCGAAATGAATAAACCCATAGGATATCCATACAGACGCATTATGCTCAACGCCGCCCAATATAAAGAAAAATATATTGAAAATCAGCAGGAAGACAAGGTCCAAAATAATCCATAAAATATTAGTCTTTTTCATACCGCGGCTCCTCACATTCGGCTCATGATTTCGGCTTTTTTGGCATTGAATTCCGCCTGTTCAATCAATCCAAGGTCAAGCATATCTTTCAATTTTTTCAGGAGAGCGACAGGATCATCGGCGGCCGGAGCCGGAGGAGTTTCCGGGGGTTTTTGGGTGAACCTGCCTGATGGCTGCTGAGCGGCGGGATTCGGAGCCTGCTGCTGCATTGGAGTAAACATTTGCTGTGCCATATTCCCAAAAACACCGCCCGCGGCTACACCCATGCCAATCCCCGCGCCTGCGGCGGCTACTCCGCCGGAGCCCGGATTGGCGGCAAGTGTGCCGAGAATATTCGCCGCTTGCTGCCTGCCCCAATCATTGCCAAGAACGTCCATGACGCCTCTGTCGGCCTGTGCGTTGCGCATCTTTGCGATGGCATCTATCCCGATTTCGTCATAACGGCGGCGCAGTTCGTCGTCGTCAACGTCAATCGCAGCAATGGAAAATTTAACCATCTTCAGGCCATAATCTTCGAATACCTCGCCAAAGAACGGCTCTACATATTCCGTGAATTCTTCAAGACGCGCCTCAATTCCGAGAAGTTCGGTTTGTGTTTCATTAAGGGCGCGCGTAATGCTTGACTTTATTTTGCTTTGAAATTCGTTTGCGAAAAAGTCATTCAAAAGTTCCTGCTGCGCCATTATGTTGACGTTGTTTCCAATCAGCTTTGTCAGGAACTTTTCCGCATTATCAACCTGAATCTTGTAAGCGCCCCGCGCGCGGAGTTTTGTCGCAATACCGAGCAGCTTGTCACGCACTTGAATTGGCGAAGAAGTTCCCCACAGTATTTCCATGCTGTGGGCTTTACGGACAAAGTATACTACGCAGTTGAATGTGCTGATTCCGCCGGTAAAGACGTTGCGTAAGCGGCTGATAAACGGATAATTTTCTGTCGAAAGTTTATATGTCCCATTATCAAAAGTCTGCTCAATAACGCCGCCCTTGATAAAAATCGCTTCTTCACCGGGCATGACAATGAGCGTTGAGTTGGTGTTAAAATCCTCTTCCGGCTGCCGCCAGATGAGAAAGTCACCGGAACCTGAGTTTTTGATTACATCCGCCCAATGTTTTTTACCGCCGATATAGGCGGATTCATTAGGGTTTTTTCCAAATAACGCCATACATTTTTCTCCTTCTTGTGTTTTTNTCAGTATCAGAGTTATTCAATTCAAAATCCTCAGCCATATACCCTACTTTCTCGGAAAGCCTTGCGCGATTATACTTTTGGCGTTATCAGGACGCTCCCTGAGTGTCACCAAAAAATTATAAACCCCCACGCCATCCATGAACGGAGCGAGTTTGGATATTTTTTCTGCCGTATAACCCTCAATTACAAGGGGATTATCCTGAGTGTACTCCTGCCGCTCGATCCATTTCTCAAGCTCAGCGCGTATATCATCATGCTTTTCAAGCGGCAACGCTATTCTGGCGGCCGTTTCCGGTTTTTGATTACGCGTATTAACCAGATAATCAACAATCTTTTTAGTCATTAACCCGCTCCTTTTTTTCCGGCAAGTCTGTCTTTATAGCCCTGGGCAAATTCTCTCGCCTCAGCTTCGACCATTTGATTCTGATAGCCTTCAAAATCATATTCCGGGCTTATGTAATTGTCAAAACCTTCCTGATATTCGCGCCCCCTTTCACTTGTGGGATCCATGGCGCATTGCTGCTGGTAGGCGTGCCACATTTCATGAGCTACAGTATCGGCGGCTTCTTTGGAATCGTCAAGCATGTTCTCATTAATTTCCAGAGTGTTTGAATCAGGATTATACCCGCCGTATTCACCGTCTTTCATGTCACCGCGGAAAACGATTTCAGGCGGGTTCTTGTTTCCCGTTTCATTGGCAACATAACCAGCAAGGTCCGTCATGGATTGCTTTTGTTCTTCCAGCGATAAATCGCTCCATTTATCGTCACGGAAATTTTCAAGCACAGAATCCGCCTGTTCGGTACCGGCATCGTTTAAATCTTCGCCAATATTATCTACCGGTTCTCTCCCGATAACATCGGCAACATCGCCGCTTCCGGCGTTCAGATCAAGTCCTGCTGCGTCCGCAGGATCTCCGCCATGATCTGCTCCGGCCTCACTGCCGGTGCCGCTTCTGACATCCTGTCTGTCATCATTTCCAATATCAAAACCTTCACCCATTATATATCACCTCAAACCTTCGATAAAGTTATTTGAACGGTTTCGTCCGAAATCCTGATTCTAGTTCCATACCTGATCCGCCGCATCAAGTGAAGTTCAACGCAGGCAAGCAAATGCTGGTCAAACGGCTCATCATTCAACTCTTCTTTTATCAATACTGTCATTTTCTGGAATACGTCTTTGACAATTTTTAGATCATCACTTTCCGGTTTGAAGTTTAAATTAAATATTCGCCGTGCGATTTCGCGCCCCAAAATCCGCTTGTCGTAGTCACATTCGCCGGTACAATACCGGCAATATCCACATTCGGGATATGGACGCAGTTTATCTTTACGATTACTCCAGTATGTGGATAGCGATTTTATTTCATTATCGGGAAGTGTAATGCCAATATTGTTGATCAGCCGGTAGTCCTCTGTCCTTATTTCCTCCGGCTCATCAAGTTTTCCAAAGAACAGAAACGCCTCACCGGGTCTTAGCTTCGAAAGCCTCTGCTCCTGAATTTCGTTCATATTGGAACTGTCGGCGAGTATCTGTTTATCGTTCGCCTCCACAATACGAAACGCAAGCTTAATATCGGTCAATGCCACAACATCCGTAGTGACCTTGCGCGGCGACTGGTCGGCAATGACAATACCAACGCCATAGGAGCGGATTTCCGCAAGCATACGCTTAACTAGACCCTGCGCAATGGCGCTGGGATTCGCCTCTCCATCCCCCGCGTTTGTGTCCGCGTCGAGCAGGACGTGAGCTTCTTCAAGGAGAATTACATTCCGCAGGCCGCCTTCACCGATATAGTTGCTGTTCACGTATGACAAAACGGACAGCAGCAGCAAAGATATAATCAAAGCTTTTTGATCGCTGTTTTCTATCGCCGCCAGCTCTATGACAGTAGGCCTGGTCAGTAGATCTTCTAACGGTATGGAGAAATAATTATCAAACAGATTGACAAGGCTCTGCAAACGAACCAATCCGGCACGGCCGATGTTTCTGGCGTCGCCGGTATATCCTATTGCCTCAAAGGTTTCCTCAAAGCACTTGATAAAATCGCTGATATTGAATATGCGCCCTTTATCCCTGCTGGTATATGAATCAAGCCAACGGAAATCCGAATAACAATTGTTTATCGCTTCTTCAAAAATCTTGTCCAGAGGCGTGGACATTGACACCGCCGCCGCGAACGCGGTTTTTAATGTCGACTTGTAGGTTTCCAGTTTTACGTTTTTAGGCGGCACAAACGGATTGAACACAAATGGCGAGATAAAGTTCTTGCCCGGCGTAAACACTTGCAAATCGGGAATACTCCGCACCAAAGCGCGGTATTCATTCTTTGCCGGTTCTATAACCAAAAACGGAATCCGATGGTCTTTCCAGAGGCGATCAAGCAGGCCGACAGAAAATGTCGTTTTGCCGTATCCCGGCGTTCCGACGATCAACATATGCTTTGTCAGGTCTTTCAGCGAAATACCGATGGTGTCGCCGCGGGATGATGATTTCAATGTCCCGACTGTAATATCGCCGCCGCCGACAATATTATCCGCGTACGTACGGTTTGCCTTGCCCGATTCATTCACGACAAGTCCCGCGAAAACAGTGTCACTCCCTACAGGAAGCCGAAAAAACTCAGACGCTTCTTCCGCCGTGATGATATAGGGCAGGTTATAAAAAGTATTCGGATTCTGCCACGGATTCCAGACTGACGGATCCCTGTCGGTACCCAGGATCACCTCACGCGCCGCCCACGGAAGCGGATAGAAATTATCATCTTTCCGCACATTGTCGGAAGAAAGGGAAATAATACGAAGCTCACTGTTGTTGTTCAGCTGCGCAAGTATCCTTGTCGCGACAGAATTTGCCGCGTCCGGCGTCCCATAGACAAGTATGTTAAAGCTGAACAGCGCCGTATTTTTGCCGCGGGAGTAATATTTATAAGTTTCAGCGTGCTTCTCCGCCAACGCAAAACTGATATTACCGATCCCATGATCCATAACGCCTTTCGAGAGCGTATCAAGCGTTTGCGCGTTCCAGTCAATAGCTGTCATTTCCTCGCCGGAGTATGTAACAGGCATCAACTGAAAAGACACAGCGCAGTTGGGATAATCAATGAGCGAACCCACAATACGGCTGAGGTCGTTATCCGTGACGGGTATCCGGTCGAATGCAAAACAACAGGGCAGCAGATTGCTCTGTAATATTTCCACCCGCTCGCTCTTGACTACAGCATTGATTGATTGACCATTTATGTCACGGATAAGTGAAGCCAGCTCATTGAATTCGGTATCCTGGTAATTATATTTTCCGAAGTCAAGCGTCGCTTTGCAAATCCGTTTCAGTGTCGCGATGGTATTTTTAATCTCCGCGTCGTTGTTACCGATGGCGCGTATAATTATATGCAGTCTTATGGAAGCCCTGTAAGGTTGATTTTTAACTTCCTGTGTTGACCATAAAAGTTCCAGAGAAATATCACGGCAGAAACCGGAAGCGTTCCTGTAGGTTTGAGAAATNTCCGAAAGCAGGCGCGCCATGTCCTGCTTGTATTCGGTGTCGATATTGACGGCCGCGGAAAAGCGTTTCTGAAGGATAGATAGGTGGGGAACGGACGTAATTTCAATCGCGCATAAACCTATGCGTTCGCCGCTGGCGAGATCAGTTACAGAAATTGGCATTAAACTAAAGCCCCTCCATGTATTTTATCCCTTTCTTTAGCTGTTGTGGAATTCCCGCCCGCAGGATCTGCATATATAATAGTGATACGATGTGTCCTTGTCTTTTACACTACCTTTAAACAGTATGATAAGACCCAGCACTATTGATGTAAGAAATAATAATGAACCAATACCGGCAATCCCGCTGTCTGTAAACGATCCTATCCCCGCAAAAATCACCGTTCCAACAAGCCCAATTAACAAAACAATAAAAAAACCCTTCCAATTTTTATTACTGGTTGTCATTTTTTGTGGTATAACCTTTTCCTGTATATCCTGGGAATTACAATCAGGACAGGATACGCCATTATTCATGTTGACAGTTCCTCCTCTGTATCAACATCTATTAACTTTTATCCCACGGATAATGAATCTTATAGATATTGCCCCTGCAAAGATATACAAGGCGATAATAACTTTTTAGCAATCCAACAATGCCTCCGTATTTTTGCACCGCCATAATCGCGTATTCAGAGCAGGTTGGCATAAACAGGCATCGCCGCCGGATTTCTTCAGGCGCATAATGCTGGTAAAGTTTTATTATGCCGATGACCGCATACTTAAAGCCAAAAAACGATTCGAAAATCAGGACAAACGTACAGACAATAACGATTGACAAAAAATGGTGTGCGTTGTAAAAATCCCGCACACTGAAAGGCAAATACGCAACGATACCGACAGTAACAAAAACATAATGTATCAGCCATACAAATATGCCTGTCGCTGACATGAAAAACGAGACCGAAATAAGCGCCGTTCTTATGTTTGTGCTTGGCCGGACAAGCCGGCGCTCATTCACATAAATTTCAGCAACATCCTGTTCCCATTCTGTCGGCATCCGCTGCATAATCTCTCAACGGGTTTACCCTTTTTTCTCCCTTAGCTTTGCTTTCATGCCTTGAATTGCCTTCTCGGCATAATCACTCTGATGCATTGAACAATAAAACTTGTCGCCGGGCACAATAAGCGCAAACCTGTTCGTTTCGACATTAGTACGTATATAAGTAGCCTTGCCGGAGCAATTTACTTTATCGACGACTTCTTTTTCGACTGTATCGGTAGCCGTCGAGAAGTTGGTAATGTCTTTATAGAAATATTCCTCGGTCGATTCTTTCTTTCCGTCTTCATCAAGGTTAAACGTATATTGATAAACATAGACTTGAGTAGAACTGAAAAAAAGCCACGAAATCTGGTACGCGGAACTGCGCCAAATGTTGTCTTTTCCGCGGCGGGCATAGGCATTTTTATCATCAAACAAATAATCCTCAAAGTGAACGGGGGGTACCTCATTTACCTGAGACTCATCAAGTCCGATTTTATCCAGTGCTTTTTGTTTGAAGTCTATGCTCTTTGCTCTTTCCATGACCATACTTTCGTATTCCTGATCACTCAAGCCTTTACTCAAGCATCCACCTGCACCGAAAAAGTATTTGATTACCTTTTGCTGTTCGGGTGTTCTGCCCTTTAGCGCCCTATTCATTTCAGCTTGTTTAGAGGCGGCATCAAGAGCCGCTCCGGTTACTAATGAACCCAATCCCATTGTATTCCTCCTAAAAATTAGTTTTGGTTGTTGAAAACTTTACGGCGATAATCAGGTTTTATCCGCTTCCAAGCCAAATTCGTCTGAGCATATCGACATTCCTCCTTCTTTTGCAGTCTATGCTATAGGGTTTCTGGGCACGCAACACCCAAAATACCATATAATTGTTCTATATCATGCGGCGAAACTCCGGCGCCGTTCGCTAATCCCAACGCCTCCTGATATGTCGGGGACGTATTAAAAAACTTCCTGCTGTAATAATCGTATTTTATATACGCCAAAAAGTAATAATAGATGCCCCTCGGTTCTATCATCAACGCGGCGTTTATATATTCCTCAATTTTATCAATTACAGGCCGCATCGCAAGGAAAGCTTTTTTTCCGCCAAGTAAACAAATGGCGGCATAAAAGAAAGTTTCGGAATTATCAAAATTATCTTCCATCGCCTTTTCGAATGAGGCAAGAGCTTTATCGTACAACTTTAGTTTGAGATAGCACATTGCAATCGAATTGTTGATATCCTTGTCATCAGGCGACTGTGCCAGCGCTTGCCGATACGCATTGGCGTATTGGTTTATCATAGGCATGGGCATGTCATAAACGCTGGTGAATGACGATATGATAACGGACTGCTTGCAAAATTTACATGTTTTTTGGGCTGTATCAACCGCGGCGCCGCAGTTAGGACATTTTATATCAACGACTTTAGTAGCCATACTGTAGACCCTGCCTTTCCCATCTACCGCTCTGTTTATTCCAATGGATTAATTATGTCCATTTGCTTATATTATACCATAATTAAGCATTAATCAAGCTTTTTATTGTATATTTATGTTATTTATGGGTGGGCATGAAGAAGTTGAGCAGGGGGACCAAGGAGCCGTAGATGGCGGCAAGGAGGGCCTGCTCTTCCAAGCCCTCAAGGCGGTCATAGCCGACATACTCACGGACCACGGCGCCGTTCTTCTGCTCGACGAAGCAGTTGTCGTTTTTGCGGTGGTCGCGACTTCTGGTAAAGGGGATGGCGTTGTTCTTGCACCAGAGTTCGGTGGCGTTGTTGATGAATTCCGAGCCGTTGTCGCTGTGAAACTCCAAAACCGGGAGGGAGACGGCCATTTTTATATCCGCCAAGGCCTGGAAAGTCCACTTATGGGCGTTATTGAGGAGCGAGCGCAGCTCGATCCAGCCGGAAGCGACATCCGTGGCGGTCAGGGTATGCAGATATTAGCCAGAAGTGGCCTGTCCGCAATGGCGCACGGTGTCGATCTACCAGAAACCGGGCTTTTTTCGTTCTTCGGGGGTATAGAAGGTGCGGATGGGGATGCGGCTTTTCAGGGAATCGAGGGGTTTGGTGAGGCTTTTCCCCTTTCGGTTGGACGGCCGTTTTTTCTGCGGCTTGAGTTTTACCGGTTTGCCGTCGATATAGAGCATGGCCTGTTTTACCGGCCTGGCGTTCAACAGCCTGACGGCCGATTTGCGGCATCCTCAGTTTAATTTGGGTAACATTTTCTATTTGAGGCATGGCCCCTTTTCGGTAACATTTTCGATGAGGCAACGCGCACCCTTGCCGCTTCACCGTACTTTTGCTGTATAATACCCCAATGAAGCAAACAAAAACCCTTGTTTTCTGCGCCCTCATCCTGGTTGCCCTTTTCGCGGCCGCCTGTGAATGGGAGCCCTTGCCGGTCGACACCGATGTTTTCTACAACAAACTTCGCGGCACATGGGGATCAAATGACCCAAGCGTTTACTCCGGCATATTGACAATTGAATATAAAACTTTAACCATATCCGACTACTACGAAAGCCAGACGCCATTCCCCAGGGGGATGATGATAAGCGCCTTTTCAAAGGTTTTATGAGGGGAGTACCGCTTAAAGGATATTCGGAAGAAGAGATTAACACTCAAGAGAACATTCAGGGGTTTATCTATATACAAGACGGTGGGGTATTAAAGGATCCTATACCCTACACCTTTTGGGAAGACCCATACCAATACGGTTACACGCAGAATCAATTCCTGCGCTTCACCTTTGGCGACAGGCAGGAAACTTTGGTACTTTTCTTTAAAAACGATGACATAATTATATCTATAATTAGGCGATAAATTACGATTGCTTGATTTTTTAACGAATTGAAATGAACGAAGTTCCTGATTAAGCTCTCTTTCTCCGCGCCCGCGAACCCGCGCCGAAGGTTCCCCTCCGCATTAACAAAACAAGGGAAACCGCGAAGGCGGCGGGAAAGACAATGCAAACCAGTATCCCTGCCTTGAGCGAAGCATCCCCGTTTGGCAGGAAAAGGTTCAGGTTCCTGAATATACCCGCGCTACCGACGGCGTCGCTGACAAGGCCGGCTATCCAGGGGCCTGAGCCGCAGCCCAGGTCTCCCATAAGGGCCAGAAGCGCGAAGAGCGCGGGCCCGCCCAGGGGAAAGCCGGCGCTGGAAAGGGAGAAAACCGCGGGCCACATAATGCTTACAGAAAAACCCGTTAAAGCGCAGGCGGCAACCTGTACTATGGGGTGGGGCACGAGAGTCATTCCAAGGTAACATAATATACAAAGCCCGGTCGAAAAAAGCATATACGGGTAAAGCTTAATCCTGGCGCCCCAAATGCCGTGTATTACCCTGCCGGTACCCATGAAAATGGCGAACATGGCAGGCCCAAAAATATCTCCCATTACTTTGGGCAGCTTAAGGGCTTTCTCCGCGAAAAGCGAAGCCCATTGAGCAACAGATTGTTCGCTGGCCCCGGCGCAAACCATCAATACAAGGCAAAGGAAAAAAACAGGCTGCCTGACCAGGCGTCCAAGGCCCATAGATTCCTTTTCCGGCAGGGCTTTAACAATAGGAACCTTTATAAAAAGAAACATATTTGCCAGCGGGAGTATGGCCCATAGCAAAGGGAGGATAAACCAGTTCTCCCTGCCAAAACGGGAAAGCAGGAATGTGGTCAGCAGAATAACCGCCATCTGGCCCCAACAGTAAAATGAATGAAGCAGACTCAT
>JGI24698J34947_10000913_pt1 | contig 14966 bp, 11 predicted proteins | sample TergutMp193P3_FD_34947 | JGI IMG/M metagenome (IMG submission 34947) | reverse complement strand
ATATCAGTTTTATGCCAATAGAAAAGCTGCCTGACAGTATGGGAAATCTGAAGAATCTGCAAACACTTTCTATCGAAAGAACGGATATAGAAGAATTGCCTGACTGGCTTGGCAACATGCACTTCCTCACTGAGCTTTCACTGGACCACAACGGAAAACTAAGAACACTGCCCGACAGTATAGGTAATCTGACTAATCTGACTACACTTGATCTTGGTTATTCACCAATAGAAAAACTTCCCGATACAATTGCGAACTGTACCGCCCTGGTATCCGTGGATATTTTCGGGACAAAAATAAGCACGGTTCCTGATTTCATTAAGTCTGTCAATAACTTCAACGACAATACGTTAATTGAAATAATCCCGCCGCCAACCGGACTGCAGGGACAATCCATTTCTTATTGTAGTTTCTGCAATAGCTATTATAAACTGGCCGCCACCATACTCGCCTTTAGCGATAAGTCAAGGCGTGAAGGACTTTTGGCGCTGGAAGAAGAATTGGAGCATTTTGCAGAAGGGTTTTTTACACTGGGGATAAGGCTGGTTGTTGACGGGACGGACGCCAAATATATCCGGGATATTTTACAAACCAAACTGGAACGGGAAAACGATTATTACCGAAAAAAACTTATGGAAACGGCAATGAGGGGTATTTTAAGTATACAGGCCGGGGACTCGAGAATGGTTATTGCCTTCCTGCTTGCCTCCCTCGTGAATATAGAAAACAACCAACTTGCCGCCGCCTGCGCGAAATACCTTTCAGGCGACATCGACGCGATTGACAGTGTTAATTTAAATGCGGCAATACAGCCTGAGGAGGAACGTGAAGAAATAAGGTTTATTAAACGCGCGGTTGAATTAAGCGAAATAGCGCGCAGGGAAGGGTTTTTGGCCCTTGAAGATAGCATTGACCATGAAGGGATTACCGCCCGTGACGTGTTTGAATACGGCATCGTGCTTGTGATTGACGGCTGGGACGCCGGTTTTATCGCAAAGATACTCGACAATTTGATTGAGCATGAGACAGACCCTGTACGGAAAAACATCGCCATGGCAAAAAAGAAAGCTGTTCTATCGATTAATGACGGGGATAATCCACGGTTACTTATCGGAATGTTATGCGCTTTTTTTGATGAGGGTATTGAAGCGGAAATAAGGGGGCTTTTTGATGAATGAAAGAGACAACATAAAAGTATACTTTGAATACGAAGACAGTACCTTCTGGGCGATCCGCGTCGAAGGCTCAAACTGCTTCACCGCCCAGGGCAGCAAGTACGACGATTTCTGGCCTGAATATATGCTGAAAGCCGGAACCGAAGAGGAAAAACACCTTGTTATGCCGCCTAACGCAAAGCGCTTGTCCTTTGGCAGTCCCGCCGGGGCTGAAGAACAGGCAGCAAAAATGATCGATGCGAAAAGCAAGAAAAACGAGAATGGCTCGCCAGCCCTCAAACAGGACGCCGAATTCTGGGAAATTGCCATCCAGATAGACGCCCGCCGTTTGTTTTTCGTCCCGGACGATTACAAGACCCCTGAGGCTCCGGAGCTCTGCGCCCTTGCTGCGGGCCGCAACGGATCGGCACTTCAATATGTCCCGCCTGAAATGCGCGACACCGCGCTCTGCCTCCGGGCGCTGAACAATACGCCCTGGGCGCTTCAGTATGTCGGCGAAAGCTTAATTACGGAAGAAATGTGCCTCCTTGCGGTGGAAACAAGGGGCGAAGTCCTTGAATATGTGCCTAAAAAATTCAAGACCCCAAAGCTCTGCCTTTTGGCTGTAAAAAAAGACGGATACGCCCTTGAATTTGTACCGGAAGAATTAAGGACAGCAAAACTGTGTACCGAGGCGGTGAAAAAGGAACCAAGGGCGCTGAAATATGTGCCGGAAGCTCTTAAGACACGGAAACTCTGTCTTTACGCGGTCACGCCGCCTGACCCCTGTCTCCTTGTTTCCTATAAGACCGGGACAAACTGCGCCCTTGCCTATATCCCGGAAAAATATATCACCGCCAAAATCTGCCTTGAAGCGGTCAACGGCGAATCTGAATCGCTTAAATTCGTGCCGGACAAATTCAAAACACCTGAAATTTGCCTTGCGACAGTAAGAAAATACGGATGGACGTTGGAGCATGTACCGGAGAAACTGAGAACCTATGACCTCTGCCTTGCCGCAGTAAAAAAACACGGTCCCGCTTTGGAGTATGTTCCCGAAGCCTTGAAGACAGTCGATATGATAAACGCGGCAATTGCCCAGGACGGAAGGGCCCTCGAATTTGTCCCCGATGAGCACAAGAGCCGAAAACTTTGCCTTGACGCGATAAAGAACAACTGGCAGGGAAACGCCGTTACGTTTATCCCCGATGAATTGAAGACCGAAAGCTTTTACAGAGAAGCTTTTGCGCTTAACGCCAATACCTTTGAATTTATCCCCGTGGAGTATATCGACGCGGAAATGTGTGAAAGGGCCGTTAAAAAAAACCAATACGCCTTTAAACACGTCCCCGTTGAATACCGCACGGAAAAGCTTTTTAAGACGGCAATAAAAAAATTGGGCCTTGCCCTTGACGATCTGGAGGACAATCAAAAAACCGAAGAACTCTGCCTGCTGGCGGTAAAAAGCCACGGCGCCGCGCTTCAGTCTGTGCCCTGGCATTTACGCACCCCAAAAATCTGCCTCGCGGCGGTTTCGCATTACGGCTCCGCCCTTGAGTATGTGCCGGAAGCGCTTAAAACGCCCGGACTCTGCCTTGCCGCGCTTAAGCATGACATAGGCGGATGGGTAATGAGCCATGTTCCCCTTTGCGTCAAAACCGATGATTTCTTTGTAAAATATATAAACGCCAAAAAAACTTATTCTACATTTGATCGCACGGAGTTGTCTGATTCGGTAGACTTTGGAACCTGCCTTAGGGCCGTGCGGGAAAACCCCAAAGTTTTTAAGACCGTAAGCGAAAAAAACAAAACCTGGGAATTATGTGTTGAGGCGATACTGGCCGGTAAATATGAAAAAATGCTTGAGTATGTTCCCGACGAATTCCGGACAGGGGAATTCTGCCTCAACTGCGTCAAAATTGGCGGCACCAATCTTGAAAGCGTGCCCGAACACCTTAAGTCTTATGAACTCTGCCTTGAAGCGGTTCGCAGCAATTCTTACGCCCTGAAATATGTCCCGCCTCATTTGTTGAACAGGGAAATTGTCCTTGAGGCGATCAGGCATAATACGGATGTTATTGAATTTGTGCCGGTTGCCTTTCGTACCGGCGAGGTTTACACGGAAGCGATCAGGAACAGTGATTCCGGTTTTGTTTTGCATTTTCTTCCAAAAGAATACCATACAAGGGAAAACATCCTCGCCGCCTTAAGCAATCCCGGCGCTTATTGCGGTATGTTCCTGAAATACGTGGTTAATTCCATCAAAACACCTGACTTCTTTGTCGAAGCTGCCAGGCTGAACGGGGCAATGCTGGAATTCGTACCTGAAGAATTAAAAACCCCGGAACTGTGTCTTGAGGCGATAAAAAACAGCGGTGAGGCCCTTGAATTCACACCTCGGCAATTCAAGACGGAGGCCCTCTGCGACGCGGCTGTTGAAACCGATCCCTCTGCGCTGGAATTCATTCCTACAGAACTAAAAACACCGGAACTCTGTAAGACGGCAATAGAAAAAAATGGATGGGCCATTAAATACGTGCCGGAGGAGTTCTTGACACAGGATTTATGCGAGAAAGCGGCAAAGAGCAACGGCCGCGCCATTGAGCATATACCTGAAAAATTCCGAACACCCGAGCTTTGGCGCGCTGCCGTCGGCGAATCAGGCTCTTTGCTCAAGGAACTGCCTGCGCCGATTGTTACGGAAGAAACCTGCCTCCTCGCGGTTTCAAGTTACGGAAAAGCCCTTGAGTTTGTCCCGAACAAATTCAAGACAAAGGAACTGTTTTTCGCCGCAGTAAAACAGGACGGCGAGGCCCTCAGGTTTGTTGACGTGAATATGCTCAGCCCTGAGGAGCATACGGAGATCTGTAAAATCGCGTTTTACAGGTAAGATGACCGACACTGATAAAACAGCAATATTTTTCCCACCATATCACTCTATGACATTGTAAGGGAGGTATAATTCAATCATGAATATAATTGAACATTTTGAAAAAATCATTGCCCTTGCCGGGGAAAACGGACTTTGCGATGCGTTCTTTGAGAATGCCCGCGAACATCTTGACGCCGCCGCCGCCGCCCTGCATACAAGCCCCACCCAGACGGCCCTTTTCGCCCTGATGCTTGAGCATTTTGGTGAAAACCATGTTTCACTTGAGAAAATCTCGGAAAACCTCAAATGCGGGAAGATGCGGCTCCTCGGGTACATGGACGACATTGATGTCCTGAAACAGAAAAAATTGATCAGGGCGGCAAGGACCCCCCGGTTCATGCCAAGCAACGAGGGTTTCCCCGAATATGTCATCCCGGTGGATGTCATAGAAGCCGTTCGCAAGGGCCTTGAATACCAATACACGAAATATGACAATCTCAGCCCGGAAGAGTTTTTTGACTGCGCCGAAGACCTGCTCAGGGCCACGATGGATAACGATTTGCGTATCAACGTCCTGGTAGATGAAATCAGCTATCTGCTTGAACGCAACAAAGGCATTTGTTTCTCAAAGAAAAAGGACGAGTATGATCTGGGAGAAGGCTCTGTTTTGGTCATGTTTATCTTCTGTTGCGCCTTACTGCATAAAGACGAAGAAGCGCTGGAATCACGCGATTTAATGAATCAGTTGAATGAAATTATCGGGACAAGCGAAACAAGAAGTATATTAAGCCGTTTCAAATCACAGGAACACAAACTCTTTATTAAAGGGCTTCTTGAGTTTGAATGCCAAAACGGCATGGCTGACACGGGCCATTATTGTCTCTCCCAGAAGGCCAGGGACGAGTTTCTCGCCGATATTGACCTTAAAACCAAGACAAAACACAAAGGCAATGACATTATCCTCGCGGAAAATATTGCGGGCAAAAAGCTCTTTTACGGCCAAAAAATCAGGAATCGCATTGCCGAACTCACGACACTGCTTCGGGAGGAGAACTTTAATAACATAAAAAAACGCCTGAATGACAGCGGCATGAGGACCGGCTTTGCCTGCATCTTCTCAGGCCCCCCGGGAACCGGAAAGACCGAAACCGCCTATCAGATAGCCCGTGAAACAGGCCGGGACATCATGCTGGTGGACATTTCCGAGACGAAGAGCATGTGGTTCGGCGGAAGCGAAAAACGCATCAAGGCCGTTTTTAACCGCTACCGCGGCGTTGTAAAACACGGCGGCCTCGCGCCGATACTGCTCTTTAACGAGGCGGATGCCGTCCTGGGAAAACGCCGCGAACTCTCCGAGTCCCGCAGCGGCCCGGATCAAACCGAAAACGCGATACAGAACATCATCTTGCAGGAAATGGAAAACCTCAACGGAATCCTCATCGCGACCACCAACATGACGGCTAACCTCGACAAGGCCTTTGAACGCCGTTTCCTCTACAAAATTGAGTTTGAAAAACCTGACGCAGAATCGAAAAAACTGTTGTGGCAAAGCCATATCCCGGCGTTGTCCGGAGAAGACGCCCATCGACTTGCAACGAAATTCGATTTTTCAGGCGGCCAGATAGAAAACATTGCGCGCAAAAACGCCGTTTCTTTTATCCTGAACGGCGTTGACCCCGACCCTTCCGTGCTGGAAACTTTTTGCGAGGAAGAGCTACTGGAAAAGAATACGCCCAGGATAGGCTTTTGCGCGTGACAGGAGAGAGTATAAAAGTCGGTGACTGTCACCGTTTAATTTATTTTCAGGAGGAGTGAAGATGGAAAAGAAAACGCTTGTGCTTACGATGTACGGCAGAAACGATGAAGTCGAGGAAGTCTCGGTTAACCAGTTTGATACCGTAGGCGAGTATTACAGAAGTGATTCGGACGATCCAGCGAGGCTTTATTGCGCTACCATCAACAGTTTTTCACTTTCAGATGGCGCGTGGGTTTACGCCCAGATAGTCAACTTGAACCAAAAAGTGAAATTAAGGAAACCGCTTCAGTTTGACATCATCAACAAATTGGGCAATCAGGATCTTCAGCTCGTAATAAAGGAAACCTCAAACAGGGACCTTTTAAGGGTCTTGATTGCGGCTGACGATGAAACCAGGGAAAAAATCTTTGGAAACATGTCAAAGCAAAACGTGAAAATGTTTGAAGAGGACATGGCGTCTTTGCACGGCATAGGCGATGATGAAAAAAAGGTTTCCAAAGACAAGATCATTGAAACAATTCAAAGATTGGGCACTAACGGCAATATTTCTATTCCATGGGGGAAAAAATGAACCAGAAAGAATTTGCCCAAAAGTACAATGCGATAGTCGAAAGGGCGCTTTTCATGAGTAATAAAGCCCGCCGTGAAGGTTTATTGTCATTGGAGGAAGAAATTGACGGGGAAAAATATTTGCAAAGGGAACTGTTTGAATATGGAATCAGGCTGGTTGTTGACGGGACAGATGCTTCCTTCATTGACAGGATACTGTCGAATATCATTGACCTTGAGCACGATGATGAGACAAAAACTTTAAAAACCATTCAAAAGGAGGCGGTGCTTTCAATACAGGCCGGCGATAACCCCAGAATACTGACCTTGCTGCTCAATTCGCATGTAAACGTCGATATTGAAGAGGCAATGAAGCAGTATATGGAATGGTAATGCAGGAAGTGACCGGAACCGATTTATTGATAAAAAACCGTAACAATCAAGGAGTGAAAAATGAACAAGGAATGTTTTATCGTCGAAAATGGCGTGGAGCGCAAGGCGGGTCTGGAAGATTTAATCCCAATAATTGTAACACACAGATGGACATTACAGCATATTATAAGGGAAGCCGTTAGCTCCAGGATCGGCCTTTCGACTGCTCTTGCGTTTCTGCCCGATGAAATAAAGGAAACAGTATACCGCAATGTGTCACCCAGGACCGGCTATTTGCTGAAAAAAGAGGTAAGCTATGCGGAAACCGGATATATCGACTACTTTGTGGCAAAGGCAAAGGCAAAATTGATTGGCCTTATTGGAGAACAACGGAACTTTTCATTTCCGGAAAACATCATCTGGAGGGAAGCCGTATTAAAAGAAGCGAATGTAATAGAAACTCCTCCTCTTGAATTTTTTACTAAGCGTATTGAGGAATCATTTGATTCCGGTGATCTCAGAATGGGCTATTGCACGGACAAAATAAACCAGGAAGAAATACAGAATGTATTTCAAAACCATCTGGACGATTTACATAAAATACGCTATCTTGAAATTAGCGGGAAAGACCTGCCTGCCGCCGCCCTGCTGTTTGAAAAGGCTAAAATTGAAAAGCTCACGATTTCGGGCGCATTTGATTGCGTATGGCCCCCGTTTCTGGAAAATTGCCCTAACCTGACGGTATTGACACTTGCAGAATTTAGCAAACATGAACTAACCGAATTGCCGTCATGGATACATAATGCATCTTCCCTGCGCGATTTTTCCGTTAAATTTATGAAAATCGCGTCGCTCCCGGACTGGATTGGTGACTTGCAATCCCTGATCACGCTCTCACTATACAACAGCCAGAACCTTGAAACGTTGCCCGACAGCATAGGCAATCTGAAGAACCTCGATAAACTTGACCTTAGTTATTCAGGCATTAAAAAACTACTGGACGGGATTGGCAACCTACAGTCCCTAACCGAGCTTAGGCTTGATGGCAACAGGAACCTGGAAACATTGCCCGACAGCATAGGCAATCTGAAAAACCTGGCTATTCTCAGCCTTGATGGTACAGCCGTAAAAACACTTCCCGACAGCATGGGAAATCTGAAGACCCTACAGAGATTTTCCCTCGACGGATCGCCTATAGGGAAAATCCCCGATTGGATTGGCGATCTGCAATCACTGACCATGCTTTCGCTATGCAGTAACAAGAACCTAAAAGCATTGCCCGACAGCATAGGCCTCCTGAAAAACCTGACCGCGCTATATCTAAGCGATTCACCCATAGACAAAATCTCTGATACCATCGTGAACTGTACCGCCCTGGAAACCGTGGATATATTCGGGACAAAAATAAACTCTGTCCCTGATTTCCTTGGATCAATCAAAAGCTTCAACGACAATACGGTGATTGATGTAATTCCGCAAGGTAAATCCATTTCTTATAAATGCTTTTGTAACAGCTATTATATGCTGGCCAAAACCATACTGCGGTTCCACGATAAGGCAAGGCGTGAAGGGCTTCTGGCAATGGAAGAGGACCTGTACCAGATTGCCGAAGGGTTTTTTAAGGAGGGAATAAGACTGGTTGTTGACGGTACCGACGGTGAAATTATCCGAGATATTATGCGTATTAAATCGGATCGTGAACATGATTTTTACCGCAAGAAGCTTATGGAAGCGGCTACCGAAAGCATTTTATGCATTTATAACGGCGATACGGTTATTACCATTGTTGGCCTGCTCGCTTCCCTTGTGGATATAAAAAACAATCCCCTTGACACCGCTTGCGTAAAATATGTTGCCTGTGACTTTGACGCGATGTACAAAATTAATTTTGACGCGGCCATTGAGCCGGAGGAGGAACGCGAGGAGATCCGCTTTATTAAGCGCGCACTTAAATTAAGCGAACTATCACGGCGGGAAGGGCTTTTGGCCCTTGAGGAACACATTGATCCTAAAGGGATTGCCAGCCGTGACGTGTTTGAATACGGCCTTCCCCTTGCGATTGACGGCTGGGATCCTGTCGTAATCAGGAAGATCCTTGATAATTTGATTGCGCATGAAACAGACCCCGTAAGAAAAAATATCGCCCAGGCAAAGGAGGAAGCTGTGTTGTCAATATATGGCGGCGACAATCCACGGGTTCTTGTTTTAAAGCTGTACGCTTTTTTTGACGAGGACATTGCAGGGGAAATAAGGGATTATTATGAAAGCAGGGAACAGTGAACTTTTCTCACCATATCACTATTTGACATGGTGAAGGAGATATATTTTACACATTACTATATGGAGGTATATTATGGCCAATGAACTGAAAACTACAAGGGGACTGTCTGATTTTGATTTAAGGTTAGGGGCACGGTCCGAGGTATTTTCTGATTTTCCCGAGACGATTGATCTTTCATCGGAAGACGCCATCGATTCTTTTGATTTAATGCCGCTTGACGAAATGCTTGTAAGCGAGGGCACAGCGACGCGGCAAAAAACCGCCGCCGACTTTGAGGCCCTTCTCCTGACTCGCCAGACGCCCGAAGAACCCTACGGCATTTTCGACAAGGACGTCACGGTGTGCAGGTTCTCAGGCTCAAGAAACAACGAGAACATCCTTGCGGACATTGAGCGAAAGAACGCCGAACAGGGCATGGGCAACGTTGCCATCCCCAACACCAACATCCGCCTCATCAACTATTCCGTGTGCCCCAAATGCGGCAAGGTCTTCAGCTTCAAGGATCTTTCTACATACTACGGCGCTCCCAAAAGCGACGGCAGATTTAAAAGCCGGGGCGAACAGGCCAGGGGCGATGCGAGGGTTTTCTGTTCCGACTGCGAAACATGGTTCCTCCCCGCCCTTGTAATCGCCGACAAGACGCCACAAAACGAAGTTCAGTTCCTCTGCCGCAACCAGACGATGAGCGCCGTTGAAAAATTCTTTCTGGAGGCAGGAAAACAGGTGCTTACCAGAAAAAAAGCAAACATCCTCGTAGAACTCGCAACTAATAACAAGGCGGTAAAAACCGACTTCACGTTAGGTGAACTGGAAAAGAAGCCTACGCTCATCGCCAACATACTCCAGTACACGCCTGCAAACCTTGCCCTGAATATATTGGACGGAACCAACGTTGAAAAAGGCGATGTCCTTTACGGATGGTGGGGAAAAGGTTTGGCATAACAAAGACGGTGGCTGTCACCATTTCGGAGGAAAAAGATGGATTTTAATGGCAAACTGCCGGATATATTGCCTGATGATTTGGTACTGGAACTAGGTTACGATCTTATCCCCCTTGTTGACAAGGATCGGGGCGCAGAACTCCTGGAGCGGATCCAGGGCGTTAGACGCCAGATTGCGTATGATCTTGGCCTTGCGATTTCAAAAGTGCGAATACTCGACAATTTGCTTCTCGATCCTTGCGAATACTGCATTAGAATAAGAGGGGTCGAGATGGGCCGGGGAAAAATACGCATGGGGCATTTGCTCTGTATGAATCCCGGCACGGTGGCCGTCGAAATCGAAGGCGAAAAGACCAAGGATCCTGCCTTTGGGCTACTGGCGCTTTGGGTCAGCGCGGATCGGCGGGACGAGGCGAAACAGGCGGGCTATACGGTAGCCGATCCTCAGGGTATCATCGCTACTCATTTAACGGAAATCATCAAGCATAATACCGGCGGCATCCTTGGCCTGCAGAACACACAGGATATCCTCGATTCCCTGCGTAAAGAATATCCCGCTGTTGTTGATGCGGTTAAAAGCACTGATATACGGGTTTTGGAGATACAAAAAGTCCTCCACGGCTTGCTCAAAGAACAGGTATCCATCCGCAACATAGTCACGATTCTGGAAGCCATCGCCTATTTCGCGCGAGATTCCAGGGATATCCAGGTTCTTGTCGAAAGGGCGCGTCAGGCCCTGGCAAGCCAAATCTGTCGCCAGCATGCCGGCAAAGACAACTGCCTTCGGGTGCTTACTATCAATATTGAATTTGAGCAAAAAATCATCGAGAGCAAGGCCGCGACACCGTCGGGGAGGATTGCATGTGTTCTGGATCCGCCCACCCAAAAGATGTGGATCAAGGCGTTAGGCAAGGCGATAGCAGAGGTCAGGAAAAATGTGGAGGGCTGGATGCCTGTCATTCTTTGTTCCGAACAGGCCCGCTTCCTGGTGAAAGATTCCACATACCGGGAATTCCCTGAACTCGCGGTCCTTTCTGTGCCGGAAATTACCGATGGGTTTACCGTAGAATCTGTGGGGGAGATCAGGATAGATGAGGCTGAAAAATAAAGCGCATGAACTGTGATTTCCATGAATTGCTGTACAGGGATCTTAAGCAGTACAAAAGAATTATCGACATAGATCCCCCGGAAGAAACGATTGATCATGTGAAAAATATCGCAAACGAATTAGCATCCGTTGAACCTAAAGCATGTGAGGCGATTAAATTCTCTGATTTAATTTACGGTATGATGCCGGTAATAAACAAGTTTAACAGCATAGAATACGAATATGTCCCGGTGCTGAAAAATGAAAATAAAACGACGGATGCAAATGAATATATAAACCGATTCAATAATTTTGATATAAATAACCTGCCTTTGCTTGAAGTCGCAATTTACCTGGAAAAAAAGTAGAAAAATCAAATACCCTTGAAGCATGGGGGCAATATTTTTCCTACGAAGGGAAAATTATTCTGGGGACTGATTATGAGCCGGTCTTTATACATGAATTGGCCCACGCGATTGATATTTTTTCTTCTGATTGTATACTGGAATCGTCTTTTCTGGAGTTGGTGGCGGAATTATCTACGGTTGTATTATGCAGGGAATATAACATTAATAATGACGCTTCAGCATCTTTATATTATTTAGATAGTTGGACTATATCTTTTTTGGATCAGTATTCTGATTCTGGAACTAAACTGAACAAAGTATTGAAGCGTGTCGCATATATTTACGAGGTTGTTAAATTTATCAAGCAGGACATCAAAAACGGCATATACGACCTCCGGCAAAGGAGAAGGTTATATTGTTAGCAATCCGCGCTATCCTATATTAATCCATTCCGCGCACGCCTCCGGGCATATAACCGGAATGCCGGGATATTTCCGCCGCATAAGTGATATGAAAGGGCTCGTTTTCACATTGGAAGAAATAGGCGGGAAGGTGTCGTCAAAATGATCGAGCAATACCTTTTTCGGCTCGAGGCGGTCCATAAACGGCATAGCGTATTTGCCGATTCCGGAACGTCCCTGGAAAGGCAGTATGAGAAGGTCTGCTCCTTCCGGGTATTCCGTATTGTCATCCAGGTTTAGACTTCCCAGCAAAAGTATGCGTTTATTCGCTGTGCAAATTTCATAAGCTACCGTTTCACCGGCCTCAACGCAAATTCTGTTTTCTTTAAGAATGTATCGTAAATTGTTCCTGTTGGTTATTATTAGCGCCCTGAAAATTGTCTTCAAAACAAGGCCCATGTTAAATACGATATGCTTCCCTTTAAGCACGTGGACTTCAAACGGCCCGAAGCCAAGACGATCGCCGGGCTTTATTTGCCGTATACGTGCTTCGTCAACGCCCTTTGAGACAAGCACCTCGCGCGGCTTTGCCGTGCAGTAGACCGTTGCCGTCCCGTCACCTTGTTTCAAGATAGCGGGTATGCTGGCGATGTGGTCAAGGTGGCCATGCGTGACAAGTATGGTATCTGCAGAGGCTAGCTCTTCCACGGCGGAAAACTCGTCCTCTGGCGGTATAAAGCATTTTTCGTTTAAGGAAAGGAACGGGTCAAAGAGCAGCTTCGTCCCGTCCTGTTCGAGCAGAATCGCGGCGGTTCCGTACCATTTCAATCTCATTTAATCTATACCACACTTGTATTATATATGGAATATTTTATAGATCAAGAGTAGTATTATATTCTGTAATAATGTTATAATATATCATATATGTTAATATATGATATAACTTTGGGAGGTGTACCATGCAGGCCGCTGAAGCAATCGTAAGGATCCTCGAAAAGGAGGGCATCACAAGCGCCTTCGGCATTCCGGGCGCGGGGATAAACGGCCTTTACAAGCACCTTGAAAAGGCATCGTCAACGAAGTTGACGCAGATCACGCATTACCTCATGCGCCATGAGGAAGCGGCGGTTCACGCGGCGGATGGCTACTACCGCGCCTCGGGCAAGATGGCGGTGGCGATCTGCACATCAGGACCAGGCGCGACCAATTTCGTGACCGGCATGTACACGGCGTGGCAGGACTCGATACCACTGGTTGCCATTACGGGCCAGGCGGTTACCGCCCAGCTCGGCAAGGGGGCCTTTCAGTGCGTGGACATCGCGGAGATTGTCAGGACCGTGTGCAAGAGATCCTGGTGCGTTACCAACGCCGCCGCCGTCCCGTCGATTTTCCGCGAGGCGTTTGAGACCGCCCGGTCAGGCAGGCCGGGGCCGGTGCTCATCGACCTTCCCCTGGACGTGCAGCTCGCCGACATCGAGTTCGACATCGCCCTCTACAAGCCCTCGACGCTTAAAACCCCCAAGCCGCCCAAAGCCTCTATTGAAAAGGCGATCAAGCTCCTGGACGATGCGAAGAACCCCGTGATCGTTATGGGCGGCGGGGTGATCCTCTCAAGAGCCGAAAAGGCCCTTCTGGAATTCGCCGAATACATGAGCCTTCCGGTGATCACGACCTACATGGCGAAGGGAGGAATCCCCGTCGATCATCTCCTCAACGCCGGGCAGGCGGGCATTCAGGTGGGTGCGGTGTCCAGCGGGAACGAGGCGCTTCTTGCCGCGGACATGGTTCTGGGAATCGGCTGCCGTTTCACCGACCGGCATACGGGAAACGCCGCGGTCTACCAGGGCGAGCGGAAGTTCATCCATATTGATATTGACCCCAAGGAAATCGGGAAGATCATGAAGACGGAACTCGGGATTGTTGCTGACGCCGGGGATGCCCTTAAAATGCTGCTTGCCGCGGCGAAGGCGTCGGGGAAAGGGCGAAAGAGGAACCATCCGTCCTTCGCGGACATACGGAAAAAGTATATCCGCTTCCCGGATCCGAAGAAAAAGGTGATGGATCCACGGGAAGTCTTTGAGGCGATTAATCAGGCTTTCGGGGAGGACACGCAGTACACAACCGGCTGCGGCATAACGCAGATATGGAGCGGCCAGTACCAGAGGATCAACAGGCCACGCAAGTACCTGCCCTCAGGAGGGGCGGGAACCCTGGGCTTTGACATTCCCGCTGCCATCGGCGCGTCAGCCGCAACAGGAAAACAGACCGTGTGCCTCATGGGGGATTTCGGTTTTACCTTCCTCGTGGAGGAGCTGGGGGTGGCGGCGGCCTACAAGCTGCCTGTGGTGGTGCTTATCATCAACAACGCCTACCTGGGGCTTATCAGGCAGAACCAGAAGTACACCTATCAGTACGAGTATCAGGTGCAAATCAGGGAAAACAAAACCCTCGTTGATTACGTGAAAGTGGCTGAAGGGTTCGCGTGCAAGGCCGAGCGGGTTTTCACATACGCGGAGCTGGAGGCGGCTTTGAAAAACGCCGTCGCATCCAGGCTTCCCTACGTGATCGATATTATCTGCGACGATAACACGGACTGCGATATGGGCAACGATATTGCCCATATTCGCCATTTTGATTAGTATGGTTTTAATTTAACTTAGAAATCCACGGCCTTTGGCCGTGGTCATGTGCTGACGGCTATGCCATAATACTCGAAGGAGAGAAAAAATGGCAAAGTGGAAAAAAGCCTCACACGTGGTATATCAATGCAGTTATCACTTGGTATGGACACCAAAGTACAGGTATCGGATATTACAGGGAGAAATAAAGGATTATGTGGAAAAGAAAATCAGAGCTATCTGTGAGTGGAAGCATGTAGAAATAGTGGAAATGACGATAATGGCCGACCACGTCCACATGGTGGCGATAATCCCACCAAAGCTGTCGGTATCTGAAATAATGGGCATACTAAAGGGTAAAACGGCGATAGCCGTTTTACAACAACAAAAAAGCCTGCGGAAAAAGCCGTACTGGGGAAACCACTTCTGGAGCCGCGGCTACTGTGTCACGACGGTCGGGATGGATGAGGAAAAGATACGTCGATACGTAAAGTATCAGGAAGACGCCGAGCGGCTCAACGAGGATCACGAACTACAAGAAGGCCTCTTTTAGAGGCCCACATTCAAGCCACCACCTTTGGTGGTGGT
>JGI24698J34947_10000912_pt1 | contig 14966 bp, 31 predicted proteins | sample TergutMp193P3_FD_34947 | JGI IMG/M metagenome (IMG submission 34947) | reverse complement strand
GGATCCACCGTCGATACTTCCCCTTCCGCCTCCGTCCGCGTCTTAAGCCCCTCAAACTTCTCCTTCCTCTGTTCGAGCCTTTCCAGCGCGGCCTTGATCTCTGTGGGGTAGTACCGAAAATAGGAATTGCACGGAGCCCTCGTGCATCCACATAAAGCTTTATAATATAAGGAATTAGCACCCAAAAAGGCTGGGAAAATTCCTATTTTCAAAATGCGAAAAATCGAGAAAAATGCATAAAAACTGCCATATTATCGCGAATTCCACCTAACAGCCAAAAATTCTTTAAATTGCTTCAAATCACGGTATTATAAGGAATTAGCTCTTTGTACATGATAAAAACTCGGGTCGAAGACCTCAAAAACACCTCCGAAAGCGATGCGTAAAAGCATGTTAGGCGAAAGAAGCGATGCGTGGGGGTTTAATTCGTTATACCATAAAGAATTAGATGAAACANTTTTGCGAAAGCGATGCAAGAAAGTGATGCACACGAAAAGTCGGAAAGCGATGCAAATCCAGTTACTCATACCTGTCGCGTGACGGCGACTCTGCTTCAGCGGATAGGGAATCCGCTTGGTCTTCTGTGGGCTCCGGCCGTTCAGGAAAATGTATTGATCTCCCTGCAAAGTGCTGCACAACCTTTTCATAATCACTCTGTCCGATCAATTCCTTCAGTTCCATAAGACGCCTCTTCATCTCACGGGTGTGCTTTTTCATTTGTTCGCTCCTTTGTGATATTTCGTATTTGCTGTTCTGAAAGCCCATACCTTGCGGTCAATTCCAGATAACTTGCCCCATCCTTAAACTCCTTCCTGATTTGTTGATTTCTCAATTTTTTGACAATCCTTTTTGGGTAATAAATATTTGTGCCTGCATAATATTCGACCAGGCGCTTCGCCGCCTCCGGCCCGATAATGTCTTTAAGTTCCTCGTAAACATCGTCCTTTTCCAAACCTTTCCCCTCCCAGAGATTGTTCTCATTCCTCAAACAGTTCTTTCTGCTTCAGCTCCGCAATCATCCCCTCGAGCTGGATCAGTTTCTTCTCGCATTTCGCGAGCGCGGATTGTTTTTCTTTCAGGTCGCGGCGCAGGTCGCCGATCTCAATCCGCAGCCAGGAAGCCAGTTCCAGGGCCTTCTCGGCGGTCTTTCTTCTGAAGAGGCTTAATTGGAACATTTTCCTTTCTCCTTCTTGACAGCCTTCCGCGCCATCGTTTCCAGGGCGAGGATCACCTTCTGGGCCAGTTCCACGTTGAGCCAGCGCGGGTGATCCACTCCGGCGATCCGTTTGATGAAAGCGCGGAGGGCCTTTTCGTTTGGGTACCTGGCATAGGTCTTCCACATGACCTCAATCTTGGCCCGCTGGTCTTCGGTACCGCCCCATGTGTCTGTCCATTGAGGCCGGGGCTTCCTCCCTTCGCCGCGGCGGACGCTCTTGAAGCCGAGCCTTTCAAAGGCTTTCATAATGGCGTTAAACTGGTATTCATATTCCAGATCAGCCGCGCTGTTAATTTTCGCGCAGCCGTACAGCAGGGCGCGGTAAGCCTCGTCCGTTATGCCAACGCTGTCCTTGGCGATGTGGATCAGGGACAGCTTGGCTTTTTTGTTGGTGATGGGATGCAGGGTTTTAGCGGCGGTCATATTCTCGCTCCTTTGGCTTGCTCATCAGGTCCGGGTCGCCGATCCCGGACGACAGCCGGCCGTCTATGCGGTCGGCTGTTTCGCTTACGCATAACTTCTACTTACCCCGCAAGCCCCTTCTCTTCCTTGATTCGAGGTATTGGTCCAATTCTTCGGTCAAAAACCAACGATTCCCTATTTTGCCACCGTGGGCAGGTATCCGGCCGCTCTTTATGCGATCGTAGACCCCAGCTATGCTCATCCCTAGATAAGCTGCAGCATCGGTTAAACATAATGCGGTCACAGGTCGTATTCCTTCTGCCGCTTGTTTCGGCCTGTGCTTTGATGTTTGAGTTGCCTCCTGGGGCTGCGCAGTGGACGGTTTACTTTCCGATATTGTTTCCTGAACTTGCTCTGGTTTCAAAACCGGCTGCCCATCGTCTTCTTCCGGGGTGTCTTCTATCCCCCTCAAAAATCCCGTGCTCGACTCCACCGTGATTTTCCACCGGAGAATATACCCCTGCGACGCCAGTACCTTTTCCGCGGCCTTCATTGAGTTAAGTGCAATTCTTAGCGCTTCCATCTTTTCGCTCCTTATAAACCCCACCAAAGGGCCTACCCACGGATCGTAGTTGCGCCCAACATCCTTTCCGTTCTCGCTCCCGCCGGGCCGTAACACCGTTCGGGCATGATTGCATTGATAGCCACGGGCGCTCGGCAAAAATTTACGCCACCTGCTCCTTGAGGAGTTCCTTGTTGACCTCCTCCTTGTCGGCCTCGCAGAAGAAGTCGTCCTTGACCTTCCGCACCGCGTCGACCTGGGCGAGGGTTTCGTCATCGAGGGCTGCCATCGCGTCCTTGTCCGCCTCTTCCTTGATCCGGATGTATTTGGTCAGGTTCAGCTTTTTCAGCAGTTCCAGCGTGGTTTTCTTGACGCTGATGGACGTGCTCTTCCGGTACCCGAAGGAACCGAAGGAAAGCTGGACGCTCTTTTTGTCCTTGAAAAGGTCTGCCCGGTTGTATTCGGCATACGCACCGAGCAGCGCGGAGTCGTCGGCGATCCTCCTGCGTATAACTTGCCCTGCCTTCGCCGCCGCCTCCTTGATTTCCGCGATCTGCTTGTGGGCGTCGCCGTCGATGCTCTCAAGCTCCTTCTCCAACAGGCCGATCTCCTTCAGTACCAGATTGGCCTGATCCAATGTTTCTATTTTCCCCACCTGGGGTTTAAGCCGCGCCATAGTTACCTCCCTGCGCTTAAAAAATTGCTAAAAGGACACATCCCAAAACAAGACCGAAGACTACTGAAATGACACCAGCCAAAAACGGCTTGGGGTCCCGTCCAATGTCGCATAACATTTCCCTGAACCAATTCATTCTATCCTCCCTGATGAATAGGGTATTTCCCTACCCAATTACTTAACGACAAACCCCACCTAATCAGAAAGTCAATGCGGTGGCGTTCCCCAAACTCCTTAATGGCTATTGCCCGCCGGTAAATAAACCCAACCATGGTTCACCTCATCAGCAGCTCGCCGGCACTGGCGAGGATTTCCGGGGTGGGAACCTCGGCGTTGTTAATTGCCATGGTCTGATGCACACGGCCCATCAGCTTTACCAGCGTGCGGGTTGATCCGTTGGCCATTTGGATAAATGTGCCCATGGTGTCTTTGTCGAGGTTCTCCCAAACGCCAGCGATGATTTTTTCCGCGTCCGGTTTTTTTAGCTTGTCGAGTTTCACCATAATGCCGATACGGCTTTGCAGTTGCTGGTGGTCGTTTTTCAGGTTGCGGATTTTGAATTCGAGGCGAGGAAGCCCAACCAATACCACCCCGGTGCGTGATTTGTCGTTAATGACCCGCCGGAGCAGTTCAAGGGCGCTGTCCGAGAGATAGTCGGCCTCGTCAATGATCAGGACGGCATCCCGGCCAGTCATGGCCGCGATTACCCTTTCAACAACGACATTCTGTAGACCTTTGGGCTCGACGCCCAAGGTGCGGGCGATTTCGTTCATCAGGGTCACTTTTGAAAAACTCGGGTCAACCTCAATCAGCAGGGCGGAATAGTTTTCCCTCGCGTATTGCCGGAGGGCCGTCGTTTTCCCGGTACCGGACTCGCCGATAATGACCGCGATATCCCCCTCGTCCTGCGCCATGGTGACAGCTTTCCGAATTTTCTCCAGCGTACTGGTTTCCACGACAGGCACGTCCAGCCGCTCAAGCCTCCTGGTCTCGCGCTTGAGCCATGCATCGATCTTCTTTTCGAGGGTTTTCACGTCGCCGTTATACGTCTGGTTTTTGTAGGCGGAGATCACACCGGTCGAATACCCCAAAGCCTGCGCCGCCTTGGTCTGGCTGATTCGCTTGCCCTCTTCGGGGCTTCCCACGAAATCGATGAACCTTTTATAAAGTTCCATGTCAAATACTTCACTCATACAATCCCGCTCCTTGTTGTATGTATTTTTTCCGCCCCTCTACGGGGGCGGTAATTACCGTTAGGGGACATCCAAGATTCCCACGATTTTTTTCTTCACAGGTTCCACCAGCTTTAGCGGCGGGTTTTTCTTTGATACCAATAGCTTGTTGGCAATAGGGTTGCCGCCCACCACCATGAGAACCGTCTCGGCCATTTCCGCTGCTTCCTCTTCACGTAATTCCTCAAGCTGGGTTTTTTTGTCCTTTCTGATTTCGTTGATGGCGTTCTCGTACTTTTCAAGGTGCTGCCGCGCCTGCTTGCGAAGCCTTTTGACTTTCCGCACGTTCTCTTCGGTAACGCCCGTGTCCTGAAGGTCGCAAACAGTATCGTAGAGATATTCACCAGCCAAGGTGAAAATGTACCCAGTGCCGATATCGTCTATGCTGACGCGCAGTTCCACTTGATGGCCGATAATGGCCCTCATGGCCCCGTTGAAGTACCACAACCCTTCGGATTTTACGCCGTTCTCCCGCACCGTCTTTATTTCCCGCCGCGTCCAAACGTACTTTTGGTATTCGGCGGGGATGTCGCGCCTCCCGCGGAGGTTTTCGGCAAACACCGTGTCCGGAGTCTTGTTGCCCATTCCCTGGCCGGAATGGTTCCATTTCGTGTTGTACCATTCCGCGAACCTCGCGAAGAGTTCCCGTGTCTCATCAAGGGTGGGAAGCTCCTCGATGAGCCGCGCCGGAGCGCCCTCAAAATTGCCGAGGTAAACCCGCGATTGATCGTTCCGGTCGCAGGTGTTGCTCCCTAAATAGCTTTCAAAGGATTTGTCAAACTCCTTCGCCATGAAGCCGAAAAGACGCTCAATATTTTTTGACTGGCCGTGGTATGGGGTCGTGTACTGTACCGCCATACCCAGGTCCTCAAGCACACTGGACACGGCCTTGTTTTCATTGGTGCCGAACTTGAGGTGCTTCTCGTTCCATGCGTTGCCGGCAAACCAATAGCCCGCGAAATCCCTGCCGTTGTCCGTCTGCGCCCCGTTAGGGCAGCCGTACCGCTCCACCATCATCTGGGTGGCGCGGATGACCGTGAGCGTGGAAGGTATCTCGTCAATATGCCAGCCGAGGATCTTTCGGCTCCGCTTGTCTATGATGCAGGTCAAAAACAGCCTGACCCGGTGCCATCCGTCGGCCTTCTTTACCCGTGAGGCGAAATCGAATGTCTTGTGGTCATAGACCACCCATTGCATTGAGTGAAGCCGGGTGTAATCGATGTCCACATAGCATTCGCATTTGTCGTGATACGCTTTCCTCCCTTCCCGGAAATAGATTTTCGTCGCCGGGTCGATCTCCGTGTTGATATACCGATAAACCATTGCCTCGCTTACGGTGCAGCCTTCCTTTTCTTCAAGTTTACGTATAACAGACGCGACGCTGGGCTTGTTTTTATGCAGGTAGTAAAACCAGATGAGTTCCTTCACGCGCTTGTCCATACTTGCACCGTTCCCGCCTCTTCTCGTGATGTATTGCGGTACCAGGGCGTCTTCGTTCCCTGTGGAGTAACGCTGTAACCATGCGTAAAGGGATGATTTTGAGAGGGTGTTGTTGTTCAGAGCTTTGCGGACATCCGGGAGGACTTGATCGGTGTTATATAAAGCAGCGAAGCTTTCCGGATCGAGCCCGGATGCGGAATATGCCTGAATGACCTTGGCCCGCAGGTGCGCCTTCTCGCGGCCTTCTTTGCTTGCCAGGGCGAACGGCTTAGTTTCCTTGCGCGTGCTGCTCCTCCCGTTATAACCGGGGATAATCACCTTTTTATCCGGGAATAAATCGGGTTTTAACTGCCTTTGCAGATCTGTTAAAGAGACTTTTATACTTGCGGCATAGGCTGCCTGCACGTCTTCGGGAAGGTTCAACAGGTGATAGCGCCGTTCCTTCCCGCCACGAACCGCGTAGGTTCGATAAGGCCAGCTCTCTTTTTGTGCTTTTCTGATTACCGTGCTTTTATCAAGTGATATTAATTCGGCGATATCATTTAGCGTCAGCCATTTGTTTGTCAAGCCGCGCCTCTTAATACTTTGCTGGATGAGAGTTCCCGAATCTCGCCGTCCTCGTCTTCTTGGGTGAAGTAGGGATACCACTCGGCGTCATCATCGTTATTAGCGCCATGTTCTCTTAAAAAATCGCGGACATCGTTTCTCCATTGGGAACGGAGGTGATGCAAGTTTTCGTAAGAATAAATGAGGCTGTCATCGCCCTCAAAAACAATGTTTAGGTGGTAGGCTTTCATAATGCTCCTCCCGTTCTGGTGGAAAAGAGCTTTTTATAAAGTTCGCCATATATGACTTTACCGGTGGGGTCTCCCAATTCAGCGTAGCGTTTGAGGAAAGGGCTAGGATCTGCATTGATTTCTTTGCAGAGACCCTTGATTCTTTCTGCTTGCTCCAAGATGATCCTTTTGCGATACCTACGGTACAGCTTCGGGAAAAGGCCGGGGTAATTACTGGCGAGCCAATAGTCGCGAGATTGGGTATCGGGATCAAGCCTATCCTTAAGAAAAATTGCGGCAAACATGATAATTGGAGACCCAAAAACCATTGCCATTGCAATAACGATTGCGGTTTCAATTGACATCTCATTCCTCCCTATATGCTCACCGCCGCCGCGGCCTCCCGTTGGTCCCTGATCCACTCATTGGCCGCGCTTAGGTACGGAAAATCACGGACGTGGTTTCCGTTCAAAAAAACGCGGTAGAGCTTCGCCCTGTAGGCCGGGACTTCGCTGCCGTCAATGTCGCAATACCGTATCCTGTAATGGATCATTTCGCGCCTCCTTCTCTTTCTGCGCTTTGGGGTGGTAGTATCAATGCAAGGAGCAAAATTATGACTAAAGAACAGGAAGTCAGGGCTAAGCCAATGGAGTTGGCAATCCAACTGATCGGGTTGGCGGTTGATAAAAATGCCGCCACTATTGTTAAAGACCGTAAAATAGGCATGGAACCGGTTTTTATTAAGGATGCCGCCCTGGGGCTTTTTGACGACGTTAAAGAGCTGGGCGAGAAATTTGGGGCTTTCATTCTGGCTGCCCCCTGATGCCACTGGAAGGATTTCATTTTGAAAGTTTCTCCCTAATGAAATTGCTGTCTGGGCCAAACGATTCGTGCCAGCCTATCCTGTAAATGGAATCCAGTAAAAAGTGCCTTAGCTCAAAAAGCGTTTCGTACAGCAACGCAAAAGCATTTTTCCCTTCTGCGCTGATGCAGATCGAACAGCCTTTATCGTGCTGGATGCGGACCATTTCCAGCCCGTCATAATAGCGGAGGCTGGTTATGGCTCCACCCTCAAGGCAAACCGCTCTTTCAAGATTTTCAATCATGGCCATCTTTGCCGCTTTTGCCTTTTGCTCCGGCGTTAGTTCTTTTTCCATCTTTGTTTCTCCTTTGACTGCATGGGTTATCATTTGGACAAAATCAAAAAGCGACCCGGCATCATCCGTGCTTGCCTCAAGGTATAGGCCGTGTATGTTAATCACTGTCGGCCCGGATAACTTCTTGAAACGCCTGCCAAGGCACTTTTTCGCATAACGCTTCATCCCGCCCTCGCCTCCTCGTCGCGCACACCGCCTTGCGTGTCTTCCCGCCAGGACGCCAGCAATTCGTCTCTTGTGTCGCTCTCTTTATAAAAAGGGTTAAAGGGATCAACCTGACCCCTGCCGCACCTACAGACGAACTCGCCGCTCATCCTGTCGCGGTATTCGTCGTACACATAGCCGTTTTCCAGGATGGTATGCTTTATGACATCGCCACACACGGTGACAGTCCCGACTTCTTTCAGTTTTTTTTTGTTCACACCGCGCCTCCTTCTCTTTTTGCGCTTTGAGGTGATATGATTAATGCAAGGAGCAAAAACATGACGGATAGACAGGAGATAAGGGTCAAAGCCCTTGAATGTACAGTTCGTTTTTTACAGTATCTCGGAGGGCGTTCTAAAATTGATCTGGAATCCGTCCCCGACGAGACCCGTGGCAAGGCCATGGACGCTGTTGAATATGTTGCGACAAGGTTCGAGGAGTTCATTTTGAAGGCGCCTCCCGACCCACGGAGTGATTGACCATCCGGACGAAGTCTAAAAGCGAACAGCTATCATCGGATTTAATATAGAGGTCTCCTAAACGAATAACCTGTTTGGAAGGTTCATTATCGTCTTGTACCGCCGAGCTTTTTTCGCTTTTTTCATAGAGGGCAATAAGCTTCTCAAGATTACTGTTTAGCTTTTTGAATTCCGTGTAAGCCCCTATGATTAAATCTCCTATGTTCATCCCGCCCTCGCTCCCTCGCCGCGCCCGGCGGCTTTGTTTTGTGCCTTTGCTGGTTTTTGTATAACCTGCGCCGAAAAACGCGCCCATCCTTCACAGAGCCCTGTTTTGCTCATCTTTGTTATGCAGATTTTAACTTTGCCTTCAGGCCCATATTTAAGAACGTAATCTTCGCCATTTATCTTCCGGTGGGTTTCTCCCTTGTTGATCAGGTCTATAACGATCATCCCTCTTTTTCCGGCTACAATAGAATGGCTTGCAAACTTTACTTTCATCCCGCGTTCCCTCCCTCGCCGCGCCCGGCGTCCTGCGGGTACTTCGCCTCATGGAGGTCGGCATCAACATTTATAGTCCCTATATACTGAACTGGTACTTTTTCATTACCACCTTTCTCTTTCCGGTAAACAGCCAATAATTCATTGAATGTCTTGTAGCCTAGCGCTTTGCTTATCAGCTCTCGCACCTCTTTTGTTGATCTGTTGTACCGACCAAAAATAAATCTTTCTGCGGATGTTGTATGATATGAATGCCCTCCCAGGGACACTTTTTTTTCTTCCAGAAGATTTTTTAACCAATCTTTAAAATCACTGATTTCAAGGTCTGTCATAGCTTTCAGGGGATTGTTTTTCCTGCGTACCACCTCTGTTTCGAGCAAGGAAAAATACTCCACGTTTTGATTGAATGTCTTAAGCTCCTTGCAAAGCTCCTCTAATAGGCGGAATATTTTCATGCAGCACCCCCGTTTGACCGGTGGCTCGCGGCGATCATGGCTTCAAAGGAAGAGAAGCCGAGGGTCTTATAAAGAGCTTCTTCTATCCGGGTGGAATGCCGGATACCCCGGAGGATCTTGGTTACCGTGTCCCGCCTAATCCCCAGTTGATCCGCCAGATTCTGATGGGTAATCCCTCGCAACTTAAGCTGGTAGCTCACCCAAAGCCCGTCTTCGGGCTTTATGCGAATTCCCATAACTTTTCGCTTGCTTTTTGTTCGTTTTTGTGCCATACTATATACGTCCTTTGCCCCTTAACAGGGCTTGTTATTGCCGGCTGGTCAGAGCCGGCTTTTTTTTACCGGGGAAAATCCCCTTTTGTGCCGATAGTTATATTATTATCGGATTTTTTCTAAGTTGTCAAGGAGAAAATAAGAAAATTCCTATGATTTATGCAAAAAATATTGGAATGCTTAGGAATTATTTTAATGTATCAAATGCCGGATTAGAAAAAATCCTTGACCTTTCAAATGGTTATATTGCTGGTATAGAAAAAAATGAAACAGATAACCCCGGGAAACTTTTATTAGCTTTAAAAGCGAAGGGAATAAGTACAGACTGGTTTCTATCCGGTGAAGGGGAGATGTTTTTCACTAACCGAGAAAATGCCATAGAAAAACCCTCTAAAACTGGCTTTAAACAAGTTCCGGTATACAGCGAAAAAGATCTTCCAGAGGGGTCATTTGTTGCCCGCCTGTTGGAGCAGAAGCTTTCCGCCGGCGAGGGCTCATACATTCCTGATGAAGACGATGTCAAAGCCCTCATTCGCGTCCCTGCCTACCTTTCCCAATATGGCGAAAACATTGCCGCCCTTACAGTGGATGGAGACAGTATGGTTCCGACTCTAAAAAGAGGTGACTTGGTTGTCTGTGACTCATGCGGCTGGTCTGGGGAGGGGATTTACGCGTTAAAGAGGGACGGGTCTGCTTTTGTGAAGAGGGTTGCCAAACAGCCTGGTAAATTTATCATCATTTCGGACAATAAAATTTACGACCGTTACGAGATCCCGGAAGGTAGCCTGGATATAGAATTAATCGGGCGTGTTCATTGTGTTATAACGACGGTGTAATTTGGAGGCTTAATTATGGGTAGAGAAGAAGCGAGAGAGAAAGGCTGGAACACCTGGAGAAAAAACCTGATGCAGTATGCCGAAGAGCATCCGGAATATTCTCTTGAAGAATATGTACTTAAAAGGGCGGATACGGCACAGGCCTGTTGGCGTCAAGCACGGCTGGCGGAGAGAAGCCGTGAATACAAAAAAGCGCGGGGCTTATACCTCAAGGCCACCGAAAGCCTTGAGCAGGTTGAAAAATTGATGGAACATCCCCTGCTTCCCGGCCTGTTGGAAAAACTCAAATCTGAATACTACGATTTCGTAGTACACCGGGACCCAATTTATCGTTCATTGATAAAACAGCCTCTTTTATGGATTAAAGACAATCCAGGGATAATTCAAACCGAATTGTATAAGCTGTTTCCGGACCATAGCCGGGAAGACATGACTTTCGCCCTGTATTTTGCCGCGAAGGAAGGGCTTATCCGCCGAGAGGAGAAAGGCCGATCATACCAGTTGTTTTTTGAACGGGAAAAAGCCGATGACGAACCTCTTTTGAAAATTCAGGATGACGAGATTGACCTTCAGGAAAAGGCCGAGCAAGAGGCAGCGATGAAAAGTGGCTGCATTATATTCGTCGTCATTATTATTTGGCTTCTTGCTTTCGGGGCTGCTTATGCTTTCGCCGGCCTAGTCGGAGTAGCCGTGGTTGCAGCCGCTTTTATCGTATGGCTGGTCATCAGGAAAATCCGCCGGAAAAAGCAGGAACCACCAAAGGAGGCGCCATCTGCCGAAGCAGCGCCACCTCCGGAACTGCCGGACAATTCTGAAAAAAACGATGAGGTTAAGCCCGTATAAAAAGGAGTGTTTTATGAAAAAGATTGGAAGGTTTTTTGCGGTGGTCGTGCTTGTGCTCACGGTTGCGGCGCTTGGCTTTGCGGCCACGGCGGAGACGGTAGTCTACGTTACGAAGACGGGTACAAAGTACCACAAAGATGGCTGTTCCAGCCTGAGAAGCTCGAAGATAGAGATCACGCTGGGGGAGGCGGTGAAGAAAGGGTACGAGCCGTGTAAGGTGTGCAATCCGCCGGTGCTGGACAAGGCGGAGGAGTGAGGGGAAGAAGCCATGATAAATTTTCTTGTTAATTCTATGAAGATTATCTCTTTTTCTTTTTTTGTAGTGGGTAATCTTCTTCTTCCGTTCATGGGGTATATTATTCTGGAAGTTGAAAAGAACGCTTTGAGAATCACAAGAGCAGATCATAAATTCCTATTTGCACACACGGTAGCCTTTATTTTACTAGGCGGCCTTGGCATGAAGATATTTGGCTATATTTTTTTCTGAAGTATAGGAGGTTGAAAAAGTATGATGGTCTTTACAGAAGACGAGCAAAAGAAAGTCAATGTACAAGAGGGTATCAGTTTTATTAAGAGCCACATGGGAAATAACCCGGTATATAAAGACTGGTATGTTGGAATAACAAAAGACATAAAGGGAAGGCTTTTTGCTTATCATAGAGTTGATAAAGACAAGTCCGGCTGGGTCTTTGTTACCGCCGAATCGGAGACTACGGCAAGAAAAATAGAAAGGTATTTTGTTGACACTTGCAATACTGACGGCGGCACAGGCGGCGGCAATGACGACTCTGATATCGTTTATGCCTATAAGATTACGAATTACACAAAAGAGAGGGATGATGACTAATATAGCTAGCCTTCCCAATTTTTCCTTGCAAAAAGAGTGAAAATCATTTATGATTGAGCACAGGGGGAAAACAATGAGCGATCTTGTCCAGGAAGACCCAGGCTTTGAGGAAAAACGCGCCCAGTATGATTACGAGATGGAAGTCTACAAGAGGAATTTCACCATCTATGAGGAAGGCCGCAAGAACTGGGAAATAATTGAAAACATCAAGACCGACCAGGAAAAGCATTTTGATAAAACAGCAATGACCATTGCGGCAGGTTCCTTCGGGGTTTCTTTCGCGTTTATTGACACAATCGTTCCCTTGGAAAAGGCGATCTACAAACCCGTTTTATTAGCCGCATGGGTATTATTTGGAATTTGTATGTGCGTGATACTTCTAGGGTATCGAATCAGTTCAGTAGTTTACCGTTCTTTGAGTGAAGAAGAAAAGCAGAATGTAAAAAAATCATACGAGAACAAGCCTATTGAATATAAAAGGCGCCGCGTTTATTTTAATGGCAGTGAGATATGCAACTATCTCGCCTTAATCATGAATTGGGGAGGGATTATATGCCTTATTCTGTTCGTCTTCCTCAATTTCTAGCCAGCGACAGCGACGGAAATTATGAAAATTTCAGCAACAATCCTGACCGTCCGCCGCAACCACCCCGCCCGCCATCCCCACCGCCACTGCCGCCACAACAACCGCAGAAGAATCCTCCGACGCCTCCGCCAACACCGACCAAGAAGTAATTTCACCTAACGCCATCGCCCTCCCATCCGCGGGGGGCTTTTTAATTTTCTAAAATATTTTATTTGAATATTTTAACCCCCTGCACCTATATTACTCCAGTAAGAGCTTAGGGGAACCGAATAAGCCGGTTCTCAAAAAGAATCCGCGGGGGGAGGGCCTCGCTCCTTTTCCCTTCCCCCGTTTTTAAAGGGGTGCGTAAATGAACATCAAGACAAGACAGATCCTCTGGCTCGCCCTCGCGACGCTGTTCGTAGCGCTGCTCATCTGGTTCGTGCGCGACACCACGACGGTCACCGCCATAGCCGGCACGTTTACCAGCGTGCTGTCAATTTTCCTCGGGCTGGACATCGCGACGATGCTCCACAAGACCCGAGAGCTGCTCGCCGGCGACTACAAGGAAATAAACACCTCCCGTTATGTGCTCTCCCTTTTCATTTTCGGCGCACTGCTTGCGGAGGCGTTTGTCATTGCCGCCAAACAGCAGCGCGACGTGAACTCGCTCTATTTATGTTTTGGGGTCGGCTTCCTTGTTGTCATCGGCGGCCTTGTAGGTGGCGTCGAGTGCAACAAAATCGCCACGGATGAAGGGCCGAACAAAAAATGAAATTGTTTTCAAAAATAGCCATGGCCGTCCTGGGCATCCTCGCCGCCGCGGCCGCCATCTTGGCCAGGATGCAGAAGGGGCAGCGGGAGCGGGCCGAGAAGGCCGAGGCAATAGCCAAAGAAAACCAGGAAGCCCTCGGCTATGTGAAAGAAAAAGCCGAGCAGCTCCAGAAGGCCGCGGGGGAAACCGTCAAGGCGGAGGAGAAAGCAAACGATGAGAGGAAAGAACTTGCGAAGACTGATAATGCTGACCTCGTTAACCGTGCTAATAATCTTTTCAACCTGTAAGTCAGTACCCGAACCCACCCCCGCCTCCGAGGCGCAGGCGATTGTCGCGGCCATTGCCCCATCCCTGCCGCTGTCGCCGGTGATGGAGCCGGTCCGCTTCGAGGACAGGGGGGACGGCGGCCTCTGGCTTTCGTATGAAAGCTACCGCGCCCTCGAAAGAAACGTCATAGCCCTCCGGGAATACACGGCCCGGCTGGAGATAATCATCAGTTTTTACCGGGAGGAATATCGGTGAGCCCAACAATTATTTTTTCGATAATCGCCGCCTGCATATCCGTCGGCGGCGTACTCATTACCGTCGGGGTGATCAAGGGAAAGATCAACCAAAACAGCGAGGTCAACAAAGTCCAGGACGGGCAAATTGAAAAATGCGCCACAAAAGACGAGCTGGCGGCGGCGATAAAACGGTCGGACGAGATGCTGGCAATAATTACCAAGCGTGCGGAAGAGGACCGCGCAAAGGGGCAAGGGCAGTGGCGCGAGTTCCACGAAATCCTCGCGAAGCACGCGGAGCGGCTCGGCACGCTTGAGACCCGGCAGACGGTTTTCCAGAAGTCCATTGACGAGCTGAAAAATGACATCAAGAGCGGCTTCAAGGAAACGCACGACGAACTAAAGGAACTGCAAAAAGAAATCCAGGGGCTGGGGAAACACGGCTGATGGCAATGAACGACAAGCGCGAAGAAGCGGAACGCCTCTATGTGAGGCAGGCCATGTCCTGCCCCGCAATTGCCTCGGAGCTGGGGGTAGACACGGGGACGGTCTACCGCTGGAAGGCGGAAGCGGCGTTACTAAGGGATGAAGCCCTTGACTGGGATGTCCAGCGCCGAATTTTCAACATGAGCCCGAAGGAACTCTTCGCGATGTATGCAGAAAGCGTGAAGGCCTGGATAATCGAGATCAAGAAAAACCCCAAGCTGCTTTCTGACCCAAAAATTGCCGACGCGATAGCGAAGCACATCAGCGTAATGCAAAAGATAGACCCGAGAAGCCAATACCTGGGGGTCGCCATCGACCTCATAAAAATTATCAACATCTGGCTCTCCGAACACGAGCCGGAACTGAAAACAAAAATGGAACCGCATTGGGACCAAATATACGAGGCCCTGAATAACGACCTGACCAAGAAGGGGATATTCAGGTGAGGGAAATACGGACGGTAAAACAGCTTGAATCCGCGTGGAACGAACTGCGCGAGGAAATCCTCGCCCGCCCCCTTTTCACGGACAACTCCCCAAAGGCGAAAGCCGAACGGAAGAAGCGCTGCGAGGACAGCATAGAAGAATTCGCCCGTCTATATTTCCCCGACTACGTACCAAAAGCATCGGCGCCGTTCCACCGTGACTGGGAGAAAATACGGCACATAACGAACGAGCCGGTACTGCTCCAGGCGTTCCGCGGGAGCGGCAAGTCCACGTTCTTCACGCTGCTTGACCCCATCCACGAGATCGCCTACGGCAGG
>JGI24698J34947_10000911_pt1 | contig 14976 bp, 16 predicted proteins | sample TergutMp193P3_FD_34947 | JGI IMG/M metagenome (IMG submission 34947) | reverse complement strand
ACGAGCGTCGCTGCTAGCATGCGGCTGGGAAAGCTGTGCAACATCCTTTACATTTTCTCCAAATAATATACGTCTATTCCGGATTCAGGAAACTTGTCAAACGGCGTTATTACCGCTATATATCCATTCTTCCCTTTTCGGAGCGCAGGTGCGCTGTCATCACGGAAACGCTCTATTTCGTATCCGTTAATTGTTAAACAATACTCACCGTTTTCTTTTTCATAACTCATCGTCAACTCATTTGTCGCGCCCGTACCTCTATGCAAATATGGCGTGGATTTCCACCACCCAATATCATTAAATATACCGCCAATTGCTTTACCAATTATATACTGTCCCTCATTATTTACCATCACTACAAGCATTGCAAGCGTTAGCTTCTCTTCCACTTCATATTCACCATGGCAAAATACTATCCCATATCCACCGCCTGAATATCCGGTTGATTTTCCCATTGTTACAGTACGGCTGTCGAAAATGTCTTCGCCGTCACCCCATACTGTCCACATAGTCATTCCTTCATACGTCCAATATTGTTTGTCATTTGTTCTGAATACTGTACGTGTCAGTCCTCCGCCGACATCCTCAGACACAAATAGTTCGTCTCCCCATAAAAACGGAGGCATATCTTCAGCAGGTGGTTTCCTTTCCGGTGTATACGAATCTGGGCATCCTATCAATAACAGGGACACTATCATTACCATCCATCCGATTGCGTAGCGCACTATTAATCACCTCCCCCTATTTTCATTGGAACTATACTTCCAATGCTAATCCGATACTGTACTATTTTTCCACCTGCAGGTATCCCTGCTCCTACAAACTGTAACTTCGCAGGGTACAGCTTGAAATAATGACGTTTTGTTTCTAGTTCGTTGTTCCTTATCCAGAAATCTTTCAATTGTATCACCGTATTGGAAATACGTCCGTACTCATAATACTCAAAATGCGTCGGACGATCTGCCTCTGCTATTTGTGAATCGTTTACCACAACCGATGCTTGTCTTAACGCCGGAATTTCTATATAATACCAGTCTTCATCTATTAGTTCCAGCCCTCCGTATGTTCTATAGTAATAAATAGTAGCTATGTAATCTATAGATTCCAGCCGCATTGCTTGTTCCATCGTATCGTTTCTGTAAACATCGCGAGAAACAAGTGAACTGACTCCCATAGCCTCCTCCGAAGGACCGAATGTCTCCGTTCCGCGCCGTTTCGACAGCCGATAGATATACAGTTTGTCGTTTCCCAGTCCCCTATCATCATAACTCGTACCAGTTCCACTGTACACTGTTTTATATATAAGCGGCGGCTGGCTGTCCTCCGCTCGTTCCAGTATATACTCATCAGCTCCTTCATCCTCATCCCAGTTAACAAGTATTGCATTAGACTCCACAAACGATTCTACGTTAGGCTTAACTATTACAGGATCATCCATAGTCCGATGCAGCATCTCGTACATTCCAGGACTACAGCCAGTTAGTGTAATTAATAATAGACACCTACTAATTATCTTTACCATTCTTGCTTTGCCCTTTTCTCGTATATGCATATGTTCATTCCTATCATAGGCGCGTATGTTATCAACGATCGTTCATTGAAAAGAAAATCAAAATCATTCCGGAAAAATATCGATATAGTACGATTAAAAGCAAACCTATACCCAAAACTTATATTTAACCCCATATTATTGAATATATAATTCACGCTTTTCTCGTACTTGTCCGCCATTGAAAACAGCTCTAAAAAATATACAAAACCCAGCCCTAAAAACATCTCATGTTGTCTTGTAAGTGATACATGAAGCCGAACCGGCATCGTAAAATACAATGTATTGTTATACGCTTCATACCTCATTGGATTACCTATTCCAAGTCTGTATTTAATGTCAATACCTGTTGAAATGTAATATAATTTCCCCCGAGACACAAACAGATTGTCTTTCGGAATAAATTCCAGCCCGGTCCCAGCCGCCACCGTTCCCAGCATCACATCAACCCAATCCTTTTCCATAGATGTCCAATATCCAACTGACACAGGTATCGTCAGTCGCGTCATCCCTGAATATTCACGAATAATATCCAGATTAAATGTTTCCTGTATAAAGACAATAATTTTAAACGCTATGTCATTTATCAGCCTATCGTAATGCGTGTTGTCATCCATCCCAAAAAAAGATTGTTTTATTTGGCGATTCGCGTAATCAAACAGCCGTATTTCTGCCTGTACGTTGTGTTCACGCCGCGTTATATACCCATACAACAAATATTCAATTCGTTCGTTTCGGCAAACTGTTACCGCGTCGGTAAGCGATTGAGGCGGATTTATACGATTATCGTTCAAACTGTCAAATTGCAATACCACTCCTGTTTCTACTGCCCATAGGGCAGTCAACAAATCAGATTGGACCATCTCCGTATTGCGGCTAAATTCCGCCGTTTCGTCTATATACAATAGCGGTGCTACATATATCTCCAATCCAAACGCCGCCATAGGCAGTAACATGGTTGATAACAATACAACCTCTCTCACTCTGCGACTCCCGTTGCCAATCCTCTTTCCTCCATCTCAATAAATCTCAAAGTTTCTCTTATCTCCGCACGAAGGTACCCGTTACGTTCCAGTGCTTGCAATCCTTCTTTTATCCGCCGATAGTTACTCCGATTCAGCTTATTGTTCAGAAATAAGCTGTATAAATAAAAAAAACGCGCTTCAACATTTTCCGGTTGCGCTTCTGCCACCAACTCATACTTGACGCTTGCCTGTAGGTATTTCCCTTCCAGAAACAATGTGCGTGCTTCTTGTTCCGTTTCCATAAGTATATTCTCTGAATATAAGCTATCCAGCGTACGCTTTTCCAGCTCTGCCAATATCCCAGCATACACTGCATTCATCTGTCGTATACGTTCATTTGTAATGGTTATCCGGCTGTCGGTTGCCGCCGTACTGTCCGCTATATCCTTCTCAAGCGCTTCCTCCGTCGCCAGTCCGGCTTCGAGTAACAACTCCGTTTGCCGGGTTATTTGTTCCTGTACTACAGCTTCCAATACGGTAATCCGTTCATGCTGAACCATATGGTTTCGTACTACTATAATAATTATTGCTAAAATACCTGCAAATATAATAAAAAAGCCGTACCGCTCTACCCAAAACAAGAACCTTTTCCACTTAACCAAAATCCTTAACTCCTGCTTCATAAAAGTATAAAACAAAATAAAAAAATTGCCAGTATTTTTTCAATTTTCTTATTTTTGTATTATACTTTTAGTATGCATTATATTATAGTTATGACCTGTTTTTGCATTGGAATAGCAATTATTGACTTGAAAACATATCGAATTCCAGATATATTGCTGGGGTTTTTTGCGCTGGTTATGCTAATTTATGAAGGAAGGCAGCCGTCTTCTATTATAATAGCGAAACTTGCTGCGGCTATGCTCTCTTTTCTTCTTTTTGCCGCCGTTTGGCGCTATTCGCAAGGCATCGGATTCGGCGATGTGAAATATGCCGCATTGCTGGGTTACCTATTGGGTCCTGACAAGCTGCCTTTCGCTTTTCTTGTTACCGCTTTTTTGGGTATTCTTATCTATTTTTGTGGGATAATACTGCTTCATTGGCCCAAAACAACCAAAATTCCATATGCCCCTTTTCTAAGCGCAGGCGCAATCATGGCCGTTTCAATCAATCAAAATCTTACAGTAGGTATACAATGAAGCTGCCGGTTGTATTATGTGCAATATATATTTTTCTTACAGTGCATGCCTTCTCTCAAGAACAGGCCATACGGGCTATGGATTTCCGCAACCAGAACATATCAGATATTCTCATGGTTTTGGCCGAAACAGGCAGACAGTCGATTATCATTGACGAAACAGTTTCAGGTACGGCAACTTTCCATTTCAGCGATTCCTCCTTCGAAGACGCTCTGTTCCGCTTTACTGACGCGTGTAACCTTTTTGTTGAAAAACGGAATAACGCATACTATGTGTCCCGGATACGTATCACACGCGAGGACGAGCTTGTCAATCTGAATGCTGAAAACGTTGACATAGAAATGCTTGTCAGAGCCTTGTCCAGAAATATAGGCATAACAATTTTGTATGATCAGATGCCGCGCGCAACCATCAGCATTAACAGCGAAAAAGCGCGAATTGTTGATTTGCTCGAAATCATTATCAAAAGATATCCTGAATATTCTGTCGTGTTTGAAAACCGCGCTTATTACATAAAACGTGCGGCAGATAACACTCAAAATACCGCCGGACGGCTGGGCAGCAACTCAATTACGGCAAGAGGTAATTTATACAACATGAATATCCAGCGGGCGTCTCTTTCATCTATTTTGTCCCTGTTGTTCAGAACCGGCAATAAAGAATATTCTATGCTCCAGCGAAGCGACACATCGATCGACAATCTCTATTTTCAGGACAAGGAATTTGATCAACTTCTGCGCTTGGTTTTAGAACAGGCGAACTGCGATTATGTCGAAAGCGATTCAATATATTATATTTTCGAAGTTCAGCGCAGGGACATCCTGAAAAAACTGAGAGATATAATGGTTATCCAGCTGCAGCACATTTCTGTTGATAATGCGCTTGCGCTTATTCCAAACGAATATTCAGCTTCGTCTTTCATAAAAACCGATAAAAATTCCAATTCCGTTTACCTTACAGGCAGCACGGAAGAAATAACGCCGATAGCTAATTTTCTGACTATGCTGGATGTACCGGCGGAAGGCAAATCTTTTATCCGCTATGAGATTCAGTTTTTAAAAGTCGCTGAATTTATTACATTGCTGCCTAATGAATTATCAAGAACGTCGCCTCAGGTAATACCGGGCGCTAACGCTTTTATCGTATATATAAATGAGGAACAGGAATATCTATTCAGGCGGTATATTAATCTGGTTGACAGGCGCAATGCAGGATCTCCTGTACATTTGCGGTATATAAAAAGCGATGAATTAGTACAATTCCTGCCTCCTTCTGTTGTAAGGGAAGAATTGGTTTTATCCGCTGATCCGACGCTGGTTTTTCATACGGGAACAAATGATAAATACGCACAATTTTTGGAACATTTAAAGTTAATCGATCAGCCGAAGCCGCAAATCCGTTATCAGTTACTTGTCATACAATACCAGCGCAGCGATAATGTTACATGGTCAAAGAGCCTTCAAGCATCCTCAACAAATGATATTGATATGTCCGCCGATAATTTTGCGGTTCCAAAAATGATCACCGGCATTTTTTCAAATCTGGTAAACATTAATTTTGACATAATTACCGAATTTGGGTATCAATTCGCGCTTAATCTTAATTTGCAGATTGGCGAAGACAAAGCAAAAGTTCTAGCCGACACAACCCTTAACGGCATTTCCGGACAAGACATTAAATTTGAGAATACTACCACGTTCCGTTACCGCGACACCACCATTGATCCTGAGACCGGCAGGCCGTTTTACACCGGCGTAACCCGTGAAATAACTTCCGGTATGGTGTTAAATATAAACGGATGGGTCTCCGGCGACGGGATGATAACCATGAACGTCAACGCCAATGTCTCAAAGCAGGATGAAAGCGGAGTTAATACCAGCGCGACCACCAACCCGCCTCCGACTTCTGAACGGGTGGTCAACACACAGGTAAGAACAATATCCGGAACCCCTATTGTTATTGGCGGATTATTGCAGGTTGAGAGAGTAGAAAACATAAAAAAACTGCCTGTACTGGGAAGCATTCCGCTTATCGGAAAACTTTTTCAGGATATTGTTATCCAAGAAAACATAACAGAGATGGTCATATATATTATTCCTCATGTGCATAACGGCCCGGTGCAGGCATCGGATTATTCAAGAAGGATTGAAGATTACTTCAATAAATATGTTTATGAAACGGATTAGCCTTAAAAATTTACAATTCAATTCCTCTTTTGGAGAACAGTACAGCAAAGAATTTATCAGCCACCGAGGCGCGGTAAAGATTCAGGAGACGGCTGATGAAGTGCATATTGCCATTGCAGACGGAAGCGATATGCATCTGCGCCATGATCTTGAAAATTTTCATATTCCAAAGAAAGTGGTTTTCTTTAGTATCAGCAAAGCGGAATTGGCGACTTTTGTCGGCGAAACTACAACTATAGACATAGACAATGTAAAAACTGATACGAAACATAAAGAAGAAAGTTCCATTGCGTTAGATGCCATTACGCAAGGCGCTCCTGTGGTGAATATTATCAATGCTATCTGCATCGAAGCAATACGGCTGGAATCGTCAGATATACACATCGAAGCCCATGCAGATTCGGTGCATATACGTTACCGTATAGACGGGGTACTGCGGACTGTAAAAAAAATCGACAAGTCGGTCTTTCTTACAATTTCTAACCGTGTAAAAATTATGGCAAACCTGAACCCTCTGGAACAGCGGCTGCCTCAGGACGGCAGAATGTCCGTAACAATTGAAAACAGTACCATTGATTTAAGAGTTTCTATTATTCCGGTTGCCAACGGGGAATCAATTGTAATGCGGATATTTAATACATCTGCAAAACTGTTGTCGCTGGATGAATTGGGTTTTTACTCGAAAGACCTCGAAGCAATTAAAACTGCCGTACAGCAGCCGTTCGGGCTTATCCTGATAACCGGTCCGACAGGAAGCGGCAAAACTACAACCTTGCACGCGCTTATTGCCGGCCTGCCTGTACCGGAACTGAAAATCATTACCATTGAAGATCCGGTGGAACAACTTATTCCGGGCGTAAATCAGGTACAAGTAAATGATGAAATAAACCTTTCCTTTGACGGTATGCTGCGCCGCGTGCTGCGGCAGGATCCCAATGTTATAATGGTTGGAGAAATCCGCGACAGCGCCACAGCGGAACTTGCTTTGCGCTCCGCCCTGACAGGTCATTTAATTTTATCAACATTACATACCAACGACAGTGTTTCGGTTGTAACACGCCTTGAAAATATGGGACTGGAACCGTTTCTTATTGCGGCAGTTCTTCGCTGTTCTGTAGCTCAGCGGCTGGTACGGAAAGTATGTCCGTCGTGCAGGAAAAAAGTTTCCATAAACAAGAAGACACAGTTATTGCTGTCAAAATATAAGGTAACGGGGGACTCCATGTATGAAAGTACAGGCTGTCCTGCCTGCGAGGATACAGGCTATAAAGGACGTACTATTGTTAGCGAAGTGTTTACGGTAGATAAAACTATTGAAGAAATGATTGCAGACCGCCGTCCGGCTGCGGATATTGCAAAATATGCGGCAATACACGCAGGCATGGGGAGTATGGCGAAGAACGCTTTGCAAAAAACAGTTGACGGTATTACCACACTGCATGAAGTAGAAAAGGAGGTGTTGTTTTAATGCCATATTTCCGTTGTACTATCGTTACCGCTGCCGGAAAGAAAACCACCTTTATTAAAGAAGCGACAGATGAACATGAGTTGGCCGCGTCGTTTAATAATACTGATCAAATTTTGGTAAAATTTACGCCGGTTACAGACTCCGCGATAGTGCGGGCAAAAAAGAACTATAACCGTAACATTATTCTGGAATTTACAGAAATCATGACGTCTCTGCTCAAATCCGGCCTGACCGTACAGGACGCAATAGCTCTATGCGCCTCTATTGCGGCTGATCACAAAACAGTTTGGCTGAGCAAGAGTCTTCTTCACGCGGTGCAAAGCGGCTTGCCCCTGCATGAAGCGCTCAAGATGCATGCCCCTTCTTTTTCTTCTCTGTACCAGTCTTTGGTCAGGCTTGGCGAACAGACAGGGTCTGTAGCGGCGGTTTTTCAGCGGATGAGCGTATACCTGCGAAATGAAAAAAAAGTCCGCGGGAAAATAGGGAATGTGATCTGGTATCCGCTCTTGGTATTATGCGCCGCCCTTGCCGGAAGCGCCGCTATCATCGCGTTCATCCTGCCGCGCATGGGGGAAATTTTCGCCGCTTTCAATGCCGGAGCGGATCAGGAAGCCGTCATGGAAATGGCCCGTATTTACCGCTCTGTATGGGTATCGGTGATAATTTTTATTTTAATCGCCGCCTCAGTAATTGGTTCCATACTACTGCGCAGGTACTCATCACGGTTTGCGTATCTGTTGGATTATATGTTTCTTAGAATGCCTTTGTTCGGCGGATTTATCAAAGCTATTCAAACGATGGATTTTTCATTCGCGATGGAAATGCTCACAGGGGCCGGAATAAATATTCATACCGCGTTACGCGAAACTGCTACCGTAGTACGAAACCGAGCCTATGGAAAAGCGATTGGCGAAGTTCATTCAATGCTGCTGAAAGGGGAACAGCTTTCCAGTGCGTTTGCCCTTTTTAAAGAATTTCCTTCTTACATTTCGACATGGGTAGCTGTAGGAGAAAGGACAGGCGCGGTCGGGCCTGTATTTACGCAAGTTCGCGAGTATTTTCAGGAAGACGTGGAGCGAATGTCCGAAAGAATGATGAACCTGTTGGAACCGTGTTTAATTTTAGTTGTAGGTATAATAGTATTAGTTATGGTACTGCAATTTATATTGCCGTTATTTTCTTTATACGGAAGGTTACTCTGATGAAAAAACAAAGCGTCATATTCGAACGTAAACTCGGGGATGAAGGATGGACATTCATGGAAACCCTGATAGTTATCGCGATTGTCCTGATTCTCACATCCATAGTAGGCTTTACGGGAATCCAGTATCTTGACCGGGCGCGGACAGCGGCGGCCCGCAGCCAGATCGATTCTTTTTCACTTGCTCTGGAATCTTATTATATCGACTGCGGCCGTTACCCGACAGAGGAACAAGGACTGGAGGCTCTTTGGAAAACTCCTTCAATAGAGCCGACCAGCCCAAATTGGATGGGCCCGTACATATACAAGAAAACCCCCAATGACCCTTGGGGCAACCCTTACGAATACAAAATTCCGGGACCTGAAGGGCTGCCCTTTAGTATCAGGTCTTTAGGCTCGGACGGCAGGGAGGGAGGAGAAGGGAAAAATGCGGATATTAATTCCTGGGGAAATTAAAACTTCAGGCGGTACGGACGGATTTATTCTGCTGCGGGACTTACTGGTGATGTTCGTCGTAATAATCTGTTTTGCCGCGGTCCTTACGGCAATGGCGGTATTGTCACGGCAGGGTTCCCGTCAGATTGAGAACGTGGAAAAAGAAATCAACAGGCGGAACTCAATAATGTTAAATAAGGTGAATCTATGAATCGAAACGATGCCGGATTCACCTTAATGGAAATATTGCTGTCTGTTGCAGTTATCCTTATTCTTGGAAGCCTTCTGGTTGTTTCAACTAACGCCGCGTTTCACGGCGCATCGCAATCAAGCAAAGCGGCTAATACGGCGGTAACGCTTGCCCGCATAGATCGGCATATCCGCTTAAGAACAGGCGCCGTTCACATTCCCTATTGGGCCGATTCAACGCTCTATATTGATGCCCTTAGCGCCGAATTATACCGATCAAATATTGGGCATTATATAAAATCTGTTGAGACAATTTTTGATCGCCGCAGGGCTCCGCGCGGCATTCAAGTATTTTATACCGTAAACAACCATGAGATGCGAACTCTTGCGTTGTTTCCATCTGTTGTAATAGTGGATTTAACACAATGAAAAAAGATTCCGGATTTATAGAATTCAATGCGGTGCTGGCGCTCTTTTTCATCGCCGCAATCATTTCCGGCGGCGTATTGTATGCAACATCCGCAATGATATATTCACAGACCGATATTCACGACTTCAATGACAAACAAGCCGCCGATACGCTGCTTAATGAAATAATCAATAAATTACAGCCGCTGCGCCTGTATCCTTACGATGATGAAAATAATGATATAATAACATCCCTGTGCCGGGAATACGATAACTACAGGCTGGAAATTACAGATGCATCCTCAGGCTATCACCTTGATTTTTTATCCGATACTGATATGGCCGACGGCAATATTACCAAGTATTTATTTACAGATAACAGCGGCGCAGCCTTTAGCGCATGGCGGAACGCAAATGGCCTTTCTGTAACAAAAAACGCATGGAGGGAATTTGTTAAAGAAGAAGCATGGGATACTTGCGTCTCTTACGGCTGGGTACATAAAACAGATATAGAATCATTTGCTTTTAGAAGCATAAGCCGATCGTTTGCCGTTACCGCGCCGGATAAATTATTTCCGTTAGTAAATGAGTTCCCGCGCATGAACGTCAATATGGTAAACCCCGATATATTGCGACCGCTCATTATGCGAAGTTCATTTAGAATTGAAAAACCAAATGAAAAAGCGGACGCTTTAATAAACAGATTAAAAGGCGGGCCTGTATTACACGCAGACATTTCCTCTATCTTAAGAATCCCCATAAACCACCCAATAATGGGCTATTTCGGAACCAAAACGGCTTTTTGGAAATTAAATTTTACCATGCCGTCCGCCATAGAAGTAGAAGCCATCGTCGCGGCAATCCCTAAAAAAAACGGCGCAGTACAGGAAATTGAAGAATACCGGCTTATTGACAGGAGCTTTATTGATGATTGAATTCTACAACCGCACTTCATATTGGTTATTTATCCTTGAAATTCCCCATATACGGGGAAAAGAACTTCTTTCTGCTGTCAATATCAAACTAAACAGTTTATATCCGGGAAATATATCCGAACGCAACATTCAGATTCGTAAAAACGGCGCAAAGAAAGGGAGCTATCTGGTCTTTGTATTGGATAAAAACACAGGAAACGAAATGCTTCCGCTCTCGCCGCTTTTTGCCGGGTATTTATATGCGCAGAAAACGGCGAATGTTTTGTATGTTGGCAAGAATTGGCTTGATTATGTACGCATTGAAAACGGCGTTATCCTTTCATCGACTGTTAAAATTAGAAATGAAGATATGTTGCTTGACGATGTAAAAGTTCTGTGCGGCGAAAACACAGACATGATTGTTTATTGTGATAAAAACGACAGTGAGTTATTAACTCCGCTTCAGGAAAACAGCAATATACAGTTTATTGATAGTAAAGCTGAACTAAAAAAAATTGATCCGCATAAAATATCATTGTTCATAGAAAAAAGCCCTGTGATAAAAAGACGCCGTATTATTACCGCCTCAGCCGTATTGTTTTTACTGCTCTTAGGTTCATGGATGCTGTACCTGCATAGAAAAAATGAAAACGAACTCAACGCCAGACTGCGGCTTGAGCAGGAACTAACGCAAAAAGATGCTATTCAGAAACAGCGCGAAAACCAGTGGCTCTCAGAACTCAAAATACAGTATCAGGAAATTATCTCTTCAAAAACCGCAACTCCCTTTGATATAGCCGCAGTCATTGCCGAATGCGCCGACCAGCAGACAAGAATTCAATCGGCGACATTTAACGCCAACTTTTTTCAAATTGAAGGTTTAACCGGAGATTCATTGGGCTTACTGAGCAGATTTGAAAACCACAGACTGATAAGCAATGTCAGACTGCATCAAGTCCACCCTGCTGGCAACAGAGATACTTTTACGTTAAGCGGCACTGTTCAAATAGAAACAGAATCCGTTGATGAAACTTTACCGGTAAGCGAGCAAATTACCATATTGGAAAACTTGATCGCGGCGGAGAATTACGCTTCGATGGAAACTAATTTAAGCCCTTCCGCATTCGGCGAATCTGTAAACGCTCTATTCTCAAAATGGGGCTGTACCGTCAACAGTTATCAATTTATGAATGAGCCTCAGAATACGGAAGTAGAGTACTCGCTCAGGGGAACGGGAAACGGCTTTTTTAACGCGCTTTATGAAATAAAAAACGCGCACCGCTTATGGAATGTGCGCCTAACGCAAATAAGAAATTTATATCCTCGCAATTTATTGGATATTGTAGTCCGTATCAGCACAGAATACCACCCTCCAAAAACGAATAATGCCGATGCCGCGCCAGCCATAGCAGTAAATCCCTATCCTGTTGCCAATATCAGCCGGAATTATTTTGCACCTGCTCCGGTATCCCGTACACCGGCAGAAACCGCAACAGTAGTACTACCGCCGATTGTAGCGCCGGATATAAGAACAGAAAGAGTTTCATGGCTTGAATATATAGGCAGCATCTATGAAAATAACGAAAGAAGATTTGTTTATGTAAAGGATACCAGAAGCGGAGAAATATTTAAACTCGGTCAGAATAATGAAGGTGATATGCGGTATGCCGCCAGTACGTCGGGAGGCATAATTGCTTATATTAACGGGCGTACATACGAAATAAACAGGAGATAAAAATGAAAAGTAAAGTATTAGCCTGCTTTTTATTGGGTTTAACTGTGTTTGTTTCCTGCAAGACAGGCAGACAGGTAAAACTAACCAACGAAGGTTTGATGTACGCTATGATCTATGATTTTGACAATACTCCGGTAAGCGGCGTGGCGGTTTACATAAACGGCAGAAAACACGTTGATTCTGATATACAGGGGCGATTCATTCTGGACATGGTGAAAACGGGTGAATATAAAATCAGGTTAACAAAAAAAGGCTATGAAACATTGGAAGAACCTTTTTATTTTGATCCGTTTCAGGTGTTGTATTTTAAAATGATAAATACTTCTCAGTTGGTTGCCCTCGCAGAAACCGCGCTTGACAGCGCCGAATTTACCATTGCGGAAAATTATATTAACAGGGCATTGCTTCTTGAACCAAACAGGCCGGATGTATTATTCCTGAAAAGCGTTGCTTTTTATTTACAAGCCAAAAACAAGGAAGCAGAAGAAATTCTGGAAAATTTATTGAAATCCGGCAATAACGAACCTTCAATATCCAGACTGCTGGAAATAATACGGCAAAAACAACAAGTGACGGAGGAATAAATCGTGACAGCGGCTATGTGTTCTGAAAATGCATCCCTGTATAATGAATTTATTGATTATTATAAATCTAGGGTGAGTTTACAGGGTTATCAAACAATAAAAAATTTAAGCCGCTTGGTAATAGCGTGGTTTGAGAAAAGAAGTATTTCATTAGTAGATGTTACAATTCAAGATGTTATGGAGTTTAGAAAAAGCCTGAATGAATGTACGGAAGGCAAAAAATTAAGTGTAGGAAGTATTTACAATTATCTAAAAATGGGTCGTAAAATATTCAGGTTTATGGTGAAATTTGAAAAAAGAGAAACAAATCCTTTTTCTGAGGTGAAGTATCCAAGATTACCCGACAGTATCAGCAATAACATACTGAACGAAGCGCAAATGAACCATTTACTGGAAAAGCTTTCCATGTTTCACAACGCGCAAAGCGCAGGCGAGAGGTTGGAAAAATACCGCCTGCATGTAGTTTCGGTACTTTTATATGCGACAGGAATGCGCATCTCGGAAGCGGCAGCGCTACTTCCCGAAGAGGTAGATGTAAAAAGACGTGAAATCGTTATACGCAACGGAAAGGGAGGGAAAAGCAGAATTGCCTTCTTAACCGGATATGCCGCCGATGTACTAGATTATTATATGAGATATGGCAGGACTGCAATAATATCCAGAGGATGGAGCAAACACAAAGAACGACTATTTGGGGTAGATGTTGCGACATTGATGTCCGCAGTAAACAGGAAACTGTCAGAAGTTTGCAATAAGCTGAGAATGCCCGTCATTACCTGCCATGGATTCAGGCATAGCCTTGGCACTCACCTACTGCGAGCAGGATGTGACTTACGGCATATTCAGATGATTCTTGGGCATGAAAAACTCAATTCTACTCAGCGTTACACGAGAGTAGACCGCAAAGACTTGAGAAATATTATTGACAAATATCACCCACGGCAGCCTGTGAAACGGAGAATTCCTGTATGAATACAAATGCCGTCACACATGATATCACAAAAAAAATAATGTACACCGAACTTAAGGGAAACGGATATTGTACAAAATACAACCGTTCAATTTATAAAACACAAAAACACTTTCTTTGTTGGGCAGCCGGACAGGGTATAACCGATCTGAGCGTTGTTACCAAGCAGAATATATACGATTACCAAAAAGAACTGCTGGCAATTGTTTCAGAGCAAACCGGAAAACAGCTTGCCAGAGGCACACTTTCTGACAAATATAATGCCGTGAAGATACTATTTTCGACACTTTGCCGTTCAGGATTGTTACGCGAAAACATCACTAGCGGCATACGTTTTGAATTACCGAAAACAGACGGTCTAAAACGGCAGGCGTTTAGCGACGAAGAGATGTCGGAAATTCTTGAAAAAATGGACATAAACACTGTGGCAGGTCTGCGCGATCGCGCACTATTTGAGTTAATATATTCATCCGGTCTGCGCGTATCAGAGGCGTCTAAATTGATGATAAAAGATATATGTCTTCAGAGACGGGAAATGGTTGTCAGGGGAAAATTCGCACGGGACCGGGTAGTGCCGATTTCTAAAATAGCCCATAATTATCTTGCGCTATATCTGGGAAATAGAGTATATAATAAGGATGAACCTGTATTCTGCGGACTATATGGAGCGGCGGCACATCGGGCGTTACAGCCGGGAAGCATAGGAAGAAGGTTCACCGATTTGCTGAAAAAATATGATATGAAAAAGAAAGAGTTTTCGGCACATTCGATACGCCACGCCAGCGCGAGCCAGTTATTGGATCATGGTGCAGGAATCCGTTATGTACAGGAACTGCTTGGCCACCGGAACCCCGAAACTACTGCGCAATATACGCATATACAGGGCGAAAAGCTGGCAAAGATATACCGGAAATACCATCCGCAGGAACACGATCTGTTTGATGCGGTAGACAATGTATACAAAAAAAGACTGGAACTGGCACTTGGGGTAGAAGGCATACAATGACACAAACGAAGAAAACTTTATATAAAAATACCCTTTATCCTATTTTTTCACTAAGAATGAAGCATTTTGGTTATAAATCGACAAGAAACAGGATAAAAACTTCACCCACAGTAACAATTCATAGGGGAGATTTTTGCAAAAAAAAGTTTACCGGAAAAGAGCCCGAC
>JGI24698J34947_10000910_pt1 | contig 14983 bp, 18 predicted proteins | sample TergutMp193P3_FD_34947 | JGI IMG/M metagenome (IMG submission 34947) | reverse complement strand
CCCCCCCCCCGATTTCCGCTTCCCAAGCGGATTTGAGGCGTTTTTGAGAGTTTTTAGAAGGGGCGTTTTTTGTCGTTTTTATTCCCATTTTTAGCAACCTTTTTTTGTTAGTTTTTTCTACAACCTTTATACTAACGCCGCAAAAATAATATTTCGCTTTTGCAAAAAGCAAGGGGGGAATATTATTTTTCCCATTTTACCCCTGCGTCCCCGCTTCAATCCCGCGAATTTCCATTTGCAATTCCGATTTGCCCATATATGTGTTTTCTCCCAAAACAAAGCAAAGCGTAAAATTTTGCGCGTTTTTAATCTCGTCAAATCGACTGCCAAAGCCATAGCCAATAGCGTCTATGCAATATCCGTCGCCGCTTACGTAAAGTTTAAGATGTTCGCCGTTTTTGCCTATCGCTTTCGGCGAAAATTTATGATTGAGATTTCTCGCGACAAACACGGGACGCATATTCGACGGTCCAAACGGCTCTATTCTTTTGAGATTTGCGAAAAATTTCGGCGTAAGTTGCGCGACGTTTATTTCTGCGTCGGCATAAACAATCGGCACAAGAGAATCGACGGTTACAAACTGCTTTTTTATCGCGTCGCTAAATCTTTTGCGAAAAGCGTCTAAATTTTTCGCGTTTATAGACGCGCCTGCCGCCGCTTTATGTCCGCCAAAAGTGAGTAAAATATCCGAACATTCCGTCAGCGCCGCCAAAACGTCGCATTTTCCAAAGGTGCGCGCAGAACCGTGCGCAATGCCTTCGTCGTCGATAGAAAAAAGTATCGCGGGTCTGCAAAACCGCTCCACAAGCCGCGCCGCGACAATTCCGAGTATTCCCGAATGCCAGCCCTTTTTTGCCACGACGACCGCAAATTCGTTTTCAAAATCAATATTTTCTTCGCATACTAAAAATGCGTCTTTGCTAACGCCGTCTTCTATTTCGCGACGTTGAGTATTTGTCGCCACAAGCGTTTTAACATAATTTTCGCACTCGTTTTGATTTTTCGATAACAATAATTTTACGCCGATTTTCGGGTCGCCCATTCTGCCCGCGGCGTTTACCGACGGCGACAATTTAAACACGACATCGCTTGTCGTTAGCGTTTTTTTGCTCATACCTTGCGCAAAAATAAGCGCTCCCAAGCCGAGATTTGGATTTTCCTGCATTTTTTTGTAGCCAAAAGTCGTAATTATTCTGTTTTCGCCGATAAGCGGCACAATGTCGGCAGCAGTTCCGAAAGCCGCCAAGTCCAATTCGTCTTTCCAAAAGTCGTCGGTTTTTAATGTAATGCAAATCGCCTGCGCAAGTTTCAACGCGACTCCCACGCCCGCAAGTTCTTTGTCGGGATATTTTTCCGCGTCGACTTTCGGGTCTATTATCGCGACCGCGTCGGGAACCTCGTCTTTCGCTTCGTGATGGTCGGTAATTATCATATCGATTCCGTGCCGTTTCGCGTATTCGCATTCGTCGACGGCGGTTATGCCGCAATCCACAGTAATAATTAGATTTGCGCCGCTTCGCACTATCGCTTCTATGCCGTTTTTGGACACTCCGTAACCTTCGGTAAGTCGGTCGGGCAAATAATAATCGGCGGTAATTCCTATTTTTTTAAGAACGCGCAAAATAAGCGAAGTCGCCGTAATTCCGTCGACGTCGTAATCGCCGTAAATTACAATTTTTTCGCTCGTTTCTTTTGCCATAATTATGCGCTGAATTGCCGCGTTCATCTGATTAAACAAAAACGGGTCGCGCAAATTTTCAAGCGACGGATTAAAAAATTCCTTGCTTTTTTCAAAATCCGCAAGTCCGCGCGAGGCAAGTATTTTAGCGAACATTTTGGATATGTTTAATTCTTTTTCAATTTTTGCGACAATATTATCGTCGTATTCGCGGACGATTATTTTTTCTCGCGGACGAGCGTATTTATTCATTGTTTTGCGTTCCGCTCAAAGTTAATATATTGGATATTTCCTGCAAAGTCGCAAGCCATTTTTTCGGATTTTCTTTATATCGATTTATTATTTGTTTCGCTTCGTCGGGCGAAAATCCCGTAATTTTCAAAAGTTCTCTTAAATAATAAGCGCGTCCGTCGTCGCCGAAAATATTTTGTCTGCGATTTAGCGTTATAAGTCCAAAAACAAGTTGTTGTTCCCGCGAAAGCAAGTCGTTTGCAATTTGAGGCAAAACATTCGATTCTACGTTTGGGTTTGGCGGCGCGACGTTTGGCGGCACAATGTTGCCGCGACGATTTCTTACTGGCTCAATTTTTGCTACGGTATCCGCGTTTTGTTTTTTTGCACGTTCGTTAGATTCGGCAAAAACGTCGCGGTTAATAATCGTACAAAAAAGTAAAATTATACAAAAGCGGATCAACGTTTACCCCGTCTTTAATCAATTCATAATGCAGATGCGGATGCGTAGTCCAACCGCTTTCGCCAATGGTTCCTATTTGCGTTCCGCGCGATAATTTTTGTCCGACTCTTACCGAAACCGAACCCAAATGCGCGTAAAACGTTTCGTATTTGCAGCAATGTTTTACGCGAACCGTTTTGCCCCAATAAACATCGTCTCTTACCGCGGTTACTTCGCCGTCGGCGGGAGCAAGAATTTGCGTTTCCTGTTCGGCGGCAAGGTCAACGCCGTTGTGATTTTTTTCCGTTCCCGTAAAAGGGTCAAACAAATCGCCTTTGTCCGAAAACGGTCTTGTGATAATAACTCCCGCCGATTGCGGAAACGGAAAAACAATAGGATAATTTTTGAAAATACTGTTTGGAACCGAAACGGTTTTCGCCATACTTTCAATTTGTTTTAGAGTAGAAGAAGAATAATCCAAAAGTTGCGCCATCGAAAACGTGTCGATAAACGAGCGTTCTCCGTCTTTTGAACCGCGATACGCCGAATAAAGCGTTTCGGAATAATCTTTTTTTACGCCGTCGGAGAAAATTTTACCGACGTTTGGCGCAATTCTTTCTATCGATTCGACAAGAAATTTGTTTTTTTCTCTTAAAATTTCGGTTCTGACCGCGATAAAATGCGGCAAATCTCTGTGTCCTTTAAGAAAATATATTCCCACGATAATAAAAAATACGATTCCAAGCGCAAAAAGCGTTAGAAATACCCGAAGTATAACTCCGAGTATTCCCGCTTTATTGCCGATAAAAATAATTTGCGTGTCTTTGCTGCTCAAATCAGATTCCCGCTACTTTTTTAGTCGTCCGAGCCGTCTTTGCTCTTTGCGGTTTTGCCTTCCGCTCTGATTTTTTCAATTTCGACGTCCAAATTGTCGATTTCCGTTTGCGCGCCGTCAATTTCCTGAATAAATTCGTCAATAAGCGAAGACGGAATAGAATCGCCTTTGTTGTCTTTTGCGTATTCGTAAACACGCAATCCTGCGGACGTGTAATTTTTCTCGATTCTTCTTTTAAGAACGAGTTGGTCCATTTTGCGTTTTCCGATACGCGAATATTGCGAAATTTTTTCCGCCGCTATTTCCGCGCCTTTTTGCACATTTTTTTTAACGTCTTCCAAATCCATAAAAACCTCCGAAATTTAATTGTTTTTCCTTAATTCAATAATATTTGCACACTAAAATAATATTTCGCTCACTTAAAAATATCTTTTAATGACGATAAAAATGAATTTACTCCTCTTTTCATAATTTCGTCGTCGAAAGAAATTGTAAAATTGCCGCCTTCTCCATAAACTTTTGCGCCGATAAAACGTCCTTGATTCTTCGGAACGTCGGGAGTCATTACGTCCCAAATGTTCTTTTGAATGCTGTTTTTCATATCGGGATTAAAATGAATCCCGACGGAAAAATCATAATTTTGACTTTGCGGAACATAAAATCCGTCCGCCGATACCGAATACTTAAAATTGTCCGCAAGAAAATTCGTCGTCGATATTTTTGTCGGCGAATAAAAAACGTCCGCGCTAATTTCGGCAAAATCTATACTTTTTATTCCCGCAAACGCGACGTTTGATAAAATTTGCTTTGAATATTTGCTACCCAAATCCTTAAAATTGTTTATTTTTATTGAAAAATCCGCGTTTGTTTCTTTTATTTTTTCAAAAAAATCGGCGTTAAAAACAATATTTTCTGTTTGCGGATTTATTTTTGCGCTCAATTTTCCCGAAAAATTAAAATTTGGCAATAATTTTTCAAGTTCGATCCCGTTCAATTCGATTTCGGGATTTTTTAGCGAAATATTTTGAAAATCCAATTCGCCTTTTACGTTCGCTTCGCCGCCGAAAATATTAAATTTTGAATCTACGCGGCAAAATCCGCCTTCTATAATTCCAAAAGACGAAAAATCTTCAACTTCAAAAATAGAATTTTCAGATATTTTTCCCGAAATAACGTATCGCAAATTTCCGTTTTCAAAAAAAAGTTCAGCCGTCGCGTCCGTAAATATTTCGTTTTCGGCAATTTTAACGACTATATTTTCCAAACTCGTTTTTTTGGAAAATTTTTTCAGAAAAACCTTTTCCTTTTTCGTTATTTGTCCGAAAATCGCCTTTATATAATCCGAAAGAGAAATTTCAAATTTGCAAACTTTCGCGTATGCGCGGACGTTTTTTGAAAAATCGACGACGCTTATATCTTCAAATTCTACGACGCTCGCGGAATTTATTTTCGCGTCGCGGATTTCAACGTCGAAACCGTTTTTTTGACCGACTTCGACAAACTCCGCCTTCATTATTTCCAAAGATTTTGGAATATTGTAGTAAAAAACGAGCGCAAAAACGGCAATTATTACAAAAAAAACAGCAATTATACCGATAACCTTTGACATTTGCCCTTCCTTAAACATAATTTTACGTTAAAATTTCACGCTAAAATACGATTTGGAGATATATCGGTGTTGCATTTTGATGAAAAAATTCGAGAAAAAGAGTATAAATCGCTTTTGGAGATGACGGGAAACTGCCCGGCGATGGAAAAAGTTATACTTCATTGCGTTAAAATAGCGCCGACGTCAGCCAATATTGTGATGCTCGGCGAAAACGGCACGGGAAAAGAATATTTTTCGGAAATAATACATAAATTGTCGAAAGTTGAAGGAAAATTCGTCGCGGTAAATTGCGGGGCAATTCCCGAAAACTTGTTTGAAAGCGAATTATTCGGACATAAAAAAGGTTCTTTTACCGGCGCGGTATCCGACAAATCGGGAGTCGTGGAAGAAGCGGACAACGGCACGCTTTTTTTAGACGAAATCGCCGATTTGCCGCCGAATTGTCAGGTAAAACTTTTGCGTTTTACCCAAGAAAGAACGTTTAGAAGAGTCGGCGAAATTTTTGACAGAAAATCGAATTGCAGAATTATCGCCGCGACAAATAAAAATTTGGAAAATCTTATAAAAGAAGAAAAATTTCGCGAAGATTTGTATTATCGGCTAAACGTTTGTTCTATAACTTTGCCGCCTTTGCGAGAAAGAAAAGAGAGCATTCCGTATTTAATTACGCTTTTTATTCAGCAGCAAGCCGAAAAATTGAAGAAAAATTTCATAGAATTTTCAACCGACGCGACTTTCGCGCTGATGTCTTACGATTATCCGGGAAACATCCGCGAACTGCGAAATATTATAGAACACGCCGCGGTTATGAACGAAAAAGGCGTAATTCTTTTTGAAGATTTGCCCGAATATTTGCAAAAAGACATTAAAAAGAAATTTCATCAAAAGGGCTTAATCGAATATATGGACGAGCCGCACGTTATTGCGCAAAAAGCCGAAACGACAAAAATAGAAATCGTCGAAAGCGACAAAAACGACGAAAATATTAACGACGAAAACGACGAAATATTTTCCATAAACGCGACGGCAACCTTAAACGATTTGGAAACGGCGTATATTAAATTCGTATTGAAAAAATGTAAAAATAATTATTCAAAAGCGGTGAAAATTTTGGGAATAAGCCGCTCGACAATTTGGAGGAAACTTAACGATGAGCACAATTAACGTTAGAATTTATTACGAAGACACGGATTTAAGCGGCGTGGTTTATCATTCCAACTACCTGAAATATATGGAACGCGGGCGCACGGAATATCTTCGCGACCACAAAATCGACTTGGACGATTACCACAAAGAAGGCGTAATTTTTGCGGTTACGGAAATAAAAATTCAGTACCGATATCCCGCAAGATATAACGACCTTTTGCGCGTCGAAACCGAATTGGAAAGCGTTTCGTCGTATCAGGTCGCGTTTAGAGCCGAAATTTTTAATCAGGACGGAAAATGTTTGAGCAAAGGCGTGGCAAAAGTCGTCGCGGTTGACGAAAACACGGGAAACGCAATTCGTTTGCCCGAAAAATTTACGAAAATCGCAGATAAAATATTGGGAAAAACCGAAAATAATGCGTAGTTATTTTTTGAAGTCGTTCGGCTGTCAAATGAACGGCGCGGATTCGGAATTTATTGTCGGATTGCTTGTCGCAAGAGGATTTTTACAGGCGAAAAACGCGCAAAACGCCGACGTCGTTATCGTAAATACGTGTTCGGTTCGCGAAAAAGCGGAAAATCGCGCGGTCGCTCAAATTCAGGAATACGCGGCGATAAAAAAAAAGGACGCGCTTCTTTGGGTTATCGGATGTATGGCGCAGCGAGTCGGCGAAGAATTACGGCAAAAAATTCCGAAAATAAATAGAATTATCGGCGCGACGGAAATTGAATTTATTGAAGAAAAAATAGACGAATATCTTTTGCCGCTCGGAAATTTCGATATTTTAACGCATAATATTCAAAGTCAATGGAGCGCGCTTTTGCCGATTATGCGCGGCTGCGATAATTTTTGTACTTATTGCATTGTGCCGTTTGTGCGCGGTCGCGAACATTCGATAAGTTTAACGGTTCTTTGCGAACAGGCGCAAAAAATCGTCGATAACGGCGCAAGCGAAATTGTTCTTTTGGGGCAAAACGTAAATTCTTACAGAGATAAAAGTATGGATTTTGCGGATTTATTGGCAAAAATTGCGCAAACTCGCGGACTTAAACGACTTCGATTTATGACTTCGCATCCAAAAGATATATGTGAAAAAATGGTTAAAATAATATCCGAAACGTCAAATATTTGCAGGCATATTCATCTTCCGATTCAATCGGGAAGTTCCGAAATTCTTGAAAAAATGAACAGAAAATATACTCGCGAACAATATCTCGAAAAAATTGCGATGATTCGCGAAATTATTCCCGACTGCGACATTACGACGGACGCGATGGTCGGTTTTCCCGATGAAACGCAAAAACAATTTGAAGAAACGCTTTCGCTTTTTGAACAGGTTAGATTTTCTTACGCTTTTATGTTTGCGTATTCGCAAAGAACAGGCACCGCCGCGGCAAAAGAGCAAAATCAAGTGCCGCAAAAAGAGCGAATGAGTCGGCTTGCAAAACTTGTAGAACTTCAAAATAATATAGTAAAAGAAATTTATTCGACAATAGTAGGTCGCGAACTCGAAGCGTTTTTTACGTTGGAGCAAAACAAAAAAAACGCGCATTCGTGGGCTGGGCAGGATTTTGGCGCAAAGCGTATTTTGGTCGATACCGATGAAAATTTAGGCGGCAAAATCGCGAAAGTTAAAATTATAAAAAGCAGCGGAATGACGCTCGTCGGGGAGTTGATATAAAATTTCACAATAAAAAATCTTCGACGTTATTCGGCGAAATCGTTTTTTGCAAAACGTCGGGGTAGGCGTCGCGAAATTGCTTGGGAATTTTGTATTTCGCGTTTTCGTTCCACTTAAATTCAAACGCGCTTATTTTGCCGTCCGCTTCTTCCAAGTAGTCAATTTCTTTCTGTTCGACCGTTCGCCAAAACCACGAATTACACCATTTTTCATCGTAATCGTTTTTCTTTTTTCTTTCCGAAACTAAAAAATTCTCCCACAATCCGCCAATATCCCGACGAGTTCGCGCCAAAGAAAAATCCGCAATCAATGAATTTCTTATTCCGTTGTCGTAAAAATAAATTTTTTTGCTAAATTTTAATTCGTTTCTCAAATTTCTGCTGAAACTTGATAGCCGAAAAATTACAAAACACTGTTCCAAAAGCAAAATATATCTTTCAACCGTTTTTATGTCAAGTCCGCACAGACGACTTAATTCCGTATATGATACCTGCGAACCTATTTGATACGCTAACGCTTGCAGAAGTTTTACCAATTTTTCAGGTTTTTTTACCTGTTCCCACATAAAAATATCTTTATACAAATAACTGTCGGAAAGTTGCTTTAATATTTCTTTCTCGCTTCCCGCGTTTGTAACGATTTCGGGATAATAACCGAAAACTAATCGATGTTCAATAAGCCGTTTTTCGTCCAAAAGTCCGTGATGTTCAACCATTTCGCCAAACGAAAGCGGATGCATCATATATTCCCATTTGCGTCCCGTAAGCGGCTCGTTTATTTTATTAGATAAATCAAGCGACGAACTCCCGCTGACGAATAATTTTACATCCGGAATTGAATCCGTGATAAGTTTTAATTTTAGTCCTATATTTTTTATTCTCTGCGCTTCGTCTATTATAATATTTTTTTTGTTTCCTAAAATTTGTTTTAGTAATGTGGACGTCGCGTTTTCAAAAATATTTTGCACGTCGGGTTCGTCGCCGTTAAGAAACAATGCCGAATCGTCGCTTTCAAACATCGTTTTAAGCAAAGTTGTTTTTCCAACTTGCCTTGCGCCTTTAATTACTATCGCTTTTTTATCGCCGAATTTCTTCATTATTGCGTTTATCGCTTTTCTTTTTATCATATTGTCGTCTCCTTTTTTCAATTTTTGTGGATTTAATTCCATAAAAATGGCAATTTTCGTGGATTTAATTCCATAAAAATGGCAATTTTCGTGGATTTAATTCCATAAAAATAGTATTTTGTTAAAAAAATATGCAAGATAATTTTGAAAATTATTTATTTACATTACTAAAAAATACGTTTTTTTATTCTTTTTCAAAAAAGTTCCCATTTTTCATAAACATAATATTATTTTCCTGATACCAAGAATGTCGAAACGCGGATATTTTATCCCCGCTTTTCGTTTTGATTTAATTATTAAAGAACAGGCAGACCGCCTCTTTGGGTTGTTCTGCCGTGCCTGTTCTTTAAATAATTTTATAGGCGTATTCGACATTCTTGGTAAAATGTATGATTATGGGCGGGGCAGCCTTTTTAGGTTAATTCTCCTCATAATTTTAATATTTACCAATTAAAGAGGAGGATTTTCTTATGAAAAATCTATTTTTTGCCGCAATTTTGGCGAGTTTTGTATTGTTCGTTACGGGATGTAGCGATAAAGATGACGACAAACCCACAACAGGAACAATAACGGTTTCCAACACTTCTTCAGAATATCACATAATTGCCGTTGCGATTATCAATTCGGAAAAACCTATTCCAAGCGGTACGGCAGGTTGGGACGTATTTGATTAAGACCCAAATTCTTTGATTGCTCCCGGCAAATCTAAATCTTATCAATTATCGCCTGCAACTTATGCCGTTGCGATAATTGACGATTACGGCGATGATTTTGCGACCTTGGTTAGTTTGTCGGCAGGACAAACAAGAACCGTTTTATACGACGGTGAAGACGACCTTGTGTTAAGGGGCGAAAAAGCAAAACAAAATAAGCAGTCGTTAGAATTAAGCGACATTTTGCAAATAATTAAAAACAGGATTGAGTAACGGAGAAACAAAATTGTTGAAAGTAAAATAAAAGTCAAGGCAGAATTTTATTAGGGGAAACCGAAAAATACGGTTCCCCTTTTTTTGTTTTCAGAAAATTTGAAATAAGTTAAATTTTTTAATTATTTCGCCCATTTTTGCTTTCCGTTTTCCCAAAAGGGACTCCACTGAATTTCCGTGCAAATATCGGATTCAAACCAAACGTTTAGACATTTTGATTCCGAAAAAAGCAGGCGACTTTCGTATCCGTCCGTTTCGTCGGCGTCAAATTTTTCTTCCGCGATTTCTCCGATTCCCATATTTTGCAAAACCCTTTTTACGTCTATAAACGAACGTCCTATAAGTTTTTCGCCTTTCAGAGAAAATTCTTTATCGTCGATTTCTATTGTGCCGAGCCGCCATTCGTCTTCTTCGTCGAAATAAAGCGTTATTCCCAATTTGTCGTAAATCCACGCGACCGTATCGCCTTCGTCTTCGCCGTCGGAACTGGGAACTTGCGAATTGTCTATTTCGTTCGGTTCTCCGAGCACGATTTTTACGTCGTTAAATCTTGAACCGAAAAGCAATTCGTTTCCGATTCCTCGTCCTAATTCAATAATTTTTTTCATTTTTTCTCCTTTTTTCATCAATTAGAACTCCAAAATTATTAAATTCCCAAAGTGAAAATCTGAATTATCCCGCATTATTGAAGATAAAATTATAGAAAAATGATAAAAAACGTTTTGCAGGAGTTGGCAAAATTTCAGTCGCTTAAAAAAGAAAGCGCTGGAAAAAACGACAATTTGTCTGCGCAACAGAAACGTTTGATAAAAATCGTTAAGGAAGGCGATGAAAAGTTTATCAGGGCGTTAGCGAATGTGGTCAACGGCTTGATAATTATTAACGAGGCAAATAAAGAGTAAAATTAAAGAGGATAGGTTTTTTTGCCTATCCTCTTCTGCGTTAATTATCCGTGTTTTGTTGCGAAATTTTTCGTTATGTTTGCGATTTCGTGGTTAAGTTTGTTTTCAATTTCTTTAAATTTTTTTGAATATTTATCATATTCTTCTTCCGCCGTTGGTTTTTCCCAATTTATATCATACTGTTTGTCTTTCATTTCTTCTTCTGCAATTTTTTTCTCGTATTCTAACTCGTCTATCTGTTCCCGCCATTTTAGTTCTTCTCCGTGATAATAATCAGAATAAGAATCACTCAATACCCAGTTTTGCGCACGAATTTCTTCTTTGTATTCGTAGTTAAATTTCCCTTCAATTAACGCATATTCTTCATCGGAAAGTTCAACATCAGTATATCCGTCTTTTTTTGCCATTTTAGTAATAGCATAATCAAATGTAAGGAAAGGATATTCTTTGTATTTATCGGCGATTTCGGGATTTTTCAACAATATTTTTAGATATTTCTGCCGAACATCTTCGTTTAAAGAATTGTATAATTTTTTTCGCCGATAATTATCCAACTCTTCTTCCAATTTTTCTTGCTTCCATCTTTCTTCTACCAACCGCGCCTGTTCCCAATCTACTTCATAATTGGAAACGCCATAATCATTTTGCAAAGTGTTCGTTTTTTCATTATAAGTCGTCATCATAAAAACCTCCTTTTTAATATTTTTCGATTTCAATTCTTTCAGGATTTTCTTCAATCGTTTTAAAAAAATACTTTGTCATCGCAATGTAAATGTCTTTTTTTCGATAAAGAACTCCATCTCTGTTTGATAATTTCAGCAAAGCCAAATCAAATTTTGGCAAATCTTCGACCATTACTTCTATTGGCATTCCTCTGATTTTGTTTTTAGTATTGCCGACAATTACATTTTCTGACAATCTTTTTTCTGTTTTTTCAGTGGAATCCGTAGATTTTTCAAGAATTATTTGCTCTCCTTTCTCTCGTTTTTTGAAAATATCAATGTTTTTTCCCATTATTTGCTCCTTTCGTTGAAACGTCTATTTTTCTTTCTAATTCATTTGCGACTTCCATATAATCTATTGCTCCATTGCTTTTGGGGTTATAAGCAAAAATATCGCTATGGGCAGACGGAGTTTCTTCAAGGTCTACGTTGTTGCGAATTTTGTAGTGAAACAACATATTAGGGTGTTTTCCGTTAACGTCGTTTAAATATTTATTGTGCAGTTTTAATCTTGCATCGAAATTTACCATTAAAATTCCCAAAGGAACGATTTTTGCTCCTTGTTCTTGAACAATTTGGCAAATATCAAGCATATCTTCTAGTGATACTGCGTGTAAATCATTTGGGCGCATTGGAATTAAACAATAATCGCTTGCCCAAAGAGCGTTATAAGTTACGCTGTTATAAGATGGGGGACAATCGATTATTATATAGTCATACATATCTTTTACGTCTTCAAGAGCGGTTTTTAATTTTTTGTTACGAATTGCAGGCGTTTTTATTGTGCTTAATGAATCCGCAGTTTGTCCTAATATCAAAGTAGATACGACTAAATCGTATTTATTATTTATTCGTATCATTTCAATTTTATCGCCGTTAAGCGCCGCGGACAATGCGCAATGTTCTTCATTGGGAGCGAGAATGTGGCTTGTACTCGCAGTTTGATGATCTGCGTCGATAATTAAAACTTTTTTCTTTTTTTCTGCAAGCGCCGCGGATAAATTTATCGCAGTAGTAGTTTTTCCCGCGCCGCCTTTTTGGTTTGCAATAGCAATAGTGTAAGCCATTATAGAATCCTTTCTAAAATATTTATATTTCTATATAATATAATAAATGGTAATAATGAAAGTCAATATATTTATTGTTTTTCAATGTAATTATTGTAAAATAATATATACATTTATATAAATTATATTCATTGTAATAAAACTAATAAATAAAATAGCATTGTATTAAATTAAAAGCAATATAGTTAATTTATTACAATTATATCTTTGTGAAAAATAATATAGTTGAATTAAAATATATTCATTGTATTACATTATAATTGTTGTAAAACAATATATCTATTGAAAAAATTACTATCTAAAATATAACAAACTATCATATTTAAATAGTAAAAAGCGAAAAAAGTAAAAAACAAGGAATAAAAACTTTCTCTACAAGCGGGTTTCAAAACAATACTATCTAAAATTATGGTTTTAGATAGTATTTTAATTTTCGCATATCTTTTTGATTTAGTATTCTCTAATAATGGCAAATAGTATATTTATGTTAAAAAAGGAGAAGAGATGGACAGAACAATAATATCGCTTGATTGGGCAATGAAGGAATTTTTACGCGACAAAGCAAATTTTGGCGTTTTGGAGGGTTTTTTAGGTGAATTGCTTAATAAAAAGATAGTTATAGAAAATATATTGGAAAGCGAAGGTAATATTAGCAATGCTTTTGAAAAAATAAACAGAGTAGATTTGAAAGCGAAAATTGATAACGGCGAAATTGCCGTGTTTGAGATACAATTTGGCGACAAAATAGATTTTTTAGGCAAGGCATTGTTTAACGCTTGCAAAGCGGTTGTGGAGCAAGTGTCGCGGGGGAATTTTTACGATATACAAAAAGTATATTCGATAAATATTGCTTATTTTGACTTGGGAGCGAAACAGGAATATATTTTTCACGCGAAATTGACGGAGTTTGCGGGAGTTCATTTTGACGAGAGTATTCCGTTTTCGCAGAATTTAAATCCGCCTTTGTCGCCGGACGTTAATATACATCCTGAATATTATCTTATACTTCCGAACAAGTTTGACGAGAAGATAAGAAGTAAATTTGACGAGTGGGTATACGTATTAAAAAATTCGTCGGTAAAGAGTGAATTCACAGCGAGCGGAATACAGGAAGCGGGCGAGAAGTTGGACGTATTAAAAATGACGCCTGAACAGAAAGCGGCTTATGAACGAGAAAAAGCAGATTTTATGAGTTATAAGAGCGAATTATATACAGCAAAATTAAAAGGCGAGTTAAAAGGTAAAGCCGAAATAGCCCGAAAAATGAAACAGCGAAAAATGTCTGCCAAAGAAATATCCGAATTAACGGGATTAACTTTGGAAGACATAGAGAATTTATAAATTTAATCAATTCGTAATTAAAAGGAGAAGTTTAATATGAACAAGAGTGAATTGATTTCTGCGGCGGCAGAAAAATCGGGATTAGCAAAAAGCGGCAAAAAAAGGATTTAATCCGAAAACGAAACAACCTATTGATATTGCGGCGTCAAAATCTGTATATTTCAAAGTCGGTAAAGCGTTCAAAGAAGCCGTCAATAAATAAAACTTTGTAAAAAAATGAGACGATGATTAGTTTATAGCCCTTTAAGTTATTTTTGTTGTTTTGTTATAATTAGAAATACTAAATATGTGAATCTTGAAAAATAAACAAAGAATATCTTGACTTTATTCATTAACCTTTAATATTTTTATTGAAGAATTTGTTAGGAGGTATTTGGTTTGTCAAAATATAACGAAGATTTGGATTATTTTATTACAGATGTAGATATACAAAAAGAAGAACTTCTTGAAATCATTAAAACTGCCGACGATATAATTGAAAGCAATTGAATTAAACAATAAAAGCAAGAAAAATCCCGATTTAAAGAAAATATTAGAGAGAAGTAAGAATCAAGCATCGCTTAAAAAGAAAAAAAAATAGAAAACTACTACTGAAAGATTTGTATTATACCTTGATATTATGGGATTTAAAGATTTTATGTTAAGAAAAACACACGAAGAAGCTTTTAATAAACTAAAATCACTAATGGAAAAAACAAAAAACCAAATGAATATATATAAAACATTAATTCATTGCGTAAATTTTTCTGATTCAATCGTTGTTTTTTCAAGGGATAATTCGTTAAATTCATTAAGGGCTATTATTGATTCTGCAAAAAATTTAATGGTTAAAGCAATGCAAAATGAAATACCTATTAAAGGCGCAGTTGCTTATGGAGAAATTAGTGTCGATGTTAATGACGGGAATCAAATTTTTTGTGGACAACCTATAATAGATGCTTTTTTGTTTCAAGATTTGCAACTTTATTATTATGGCGTTGTGTTTCTTCATTCATTTGAAGATTTTATAATTAAAGGGAACAAAAATATGTATGATGATATTAATAATGAAAAAGATATACATAAAAAATCTATTATTGAAATTGAAACACCTATTAAAGTCGGAATCGTTAACCATCTTAACTTGAATTGGTTTAGTAATTTTAGTGATGATAATCATCAATTTAGTAAAATTATAGGTTCAATCCTAGTTAAGTAAAAAAACGAGTACTTAAATTTACTCATTTATTTACCCGTTTTCTCATAAAATACAATACGCCATTTATAAAATGTATAA
>JGI24698J34947_10000909_pt1 | contig 14985 bp, 13 predicted proteins | sample TergutMp193P3_FD_34947 | JGI IMG/M metagenome (IMG submission 34947) | reverse complement strand
CGGAACCCATGCCCGATTCGTTGGAGAAAAGGCCTCGGGCTATGCCGAAGCGGGCCGCCATTATTACGGCCGCCCCGACGAAGCCGCCGCCGGCGGCGCGGGGGGCGAAGGCGGAAGAGACGATTTCCTCAATCGCGGGAACGATGAAATCGTAATTTATCCCCAGGACTATGAGGCAGCCGAGAACGTAGACCACGGACATGAAGGGCACCAGGGCTATGCATACGTTGGCGATCCACTTGATGCCGCCCAAGATCACCAGGGCCACGAGAAAGGCCAATATGCCGCCGGTGACATACTTGGAAATGGCGAAGGTTTCCGACATCAGGCCGGCCACGGCGTTGGCCTGGACCCCGGTGCCGATGCCGAAGCCCGCTATGGCGCCGAAGAGGGCGAAGATAATGCCGAGCCACTTCATGTTCAGGCCGCGTTCCAGGGCGAACATGGCCCCGCCCAGCATGGTGCCGTTATCGGTCTTGACCCGGTATTTAACGGCGATGAGGGATTCGGCATACTTGGTGGCAATGCCGAAAATGCCGGTAAGCCACATCCACAGGACCGCGCCGGGGCCGCCCAGGGCCACGGCGGTGCCCACGCCGATTATGTTACCCGTGCCGATGGTGGCGGACAGGGCCGTGGTCAGGGCGCCGAACTGGGACACGTCGCCCTCGCCGTCCGGATCCTTGGTCACGGACAGCTTGATGCCCAGCCAGAGCTTCCTTTGAATGAAGCCGGTTCTGAAAGTGAGAAAAATATGGCTTCCGAAAAGCAGGACCAGAAGCCACGGCCCCCACACGAGGCTGTTTACAGTGCTGACAATGCTTTCAAACGTTTCCATCAATAACCTCCGCGGAATAAGGTTAGAAAATTGCAACTATCATTTCTGACGGGCTTTTGGAAATGTATCACATATCGCGGCCAGTGGCAACCCCGCCAGGGGCCGTTGGCCTGATTTTTTTTCGGTGCCCGGCGGCCGGCCCGCCCGGCCTGAAATTGCATTATCGGGCAAATATTGCTATGCTGAAAAACCTGGCAGACCCCCGGAGAGGGCTTCGGCCCGGCCGGTCCTTGGGTTGGTTCCGCATTTGCCAGGTTATTCCATAGAAATAAGGTGAGGTGGCTGTGAAACGAGTGATCATCCCCGGGCTGGCGCCGTTATGGCTGGTGTTGCTGGAGGCCGCCCCGGCCCTGGCCGGGACGGGCGAACATGCGGGCTATCACCTGGAAGGGGGCGGCCTGGCCGGCTGGTGGGCCCTGCCTTTCGCCGGGATGCTGTTGTCCATAGCCGTCGGGCCGCTGGTGGACCGTCATTTCTGGGATCGCCATTTCGGCAAGGTGGCCGCCTTCTGGGCCGTCCTGTTCCTGGTCCCCTGCTGGCTTGTCCACGGCGGCCGGGTGGCGGCCTATGTGCTTCTGGAGACCATGCTCCTGGAATACCTGCCCTTTGTCATCCTCCTCCTGGCCCTGTTCACCATCGCCGGCGGCATCCGCCTGACCGGGACCCTGGCCGGATCGCCCCGGGTCAACGCCCTGATGCTTCTCATCGGCACCTTCCTGGCCAGCCTGATGGGCACCACCGGGGCGGCCATGCTTCTCATCCGGCCCCTGCTCCGGGCCAACGCCCACCGGCGCTATCGCGTCCATACGGTCATTTTCTTCATCTTCCTGGTGGCCAATATCGGCGGCTCCCTGACCCCCCTGGGCGATCCGCCGCTCTTCCTGGGCTTCCTGAAGGGCGTGACCTTCTTCTGGCCCGCCGTCCATCTCTATGACAAGATGCTCTTCGTTTCAGCCGTCCTGCTCGGTCTCTACCTGGTCCTGGACAGCCTTTTATACCGAAGGGAAGGGCGCCCCCGGCCCGGCGGCGCGGAGCGCTTCGAGCCCCTCCGGCTGGAGGGGCTGGTCAACTTCCCCCTCCTGGCCGGGGTGCTGGGCCTGGTGCTCTTAAGCGGCCTGTGGACCGGCGGCCCGAGGTTCCATGTCTGGGCCGACATCGACGTGGCCCTGCCCAACCTCACGCGCGACCTGGCCCTCCTGGGGCTGACCGTTCTTTCCGTACTCCTGACCCGGGCCGAGATCCGGCGGGGCAACGGCTTCACCTGGGAGCCCATCCTGGAGGTGGCCAAGCTCTTCGCCGGCATCTTCGTCACCATGGTTCCGGCCATAGCCATTCTGCGGGCCGGGCCCGACGGCGCCCTGTCCGGCCTGGTGGCCCTGGCTTCCACGGCCGAGGGCCAGCCGGTGAACTATATGTATTTCTGGCTCACCGGCCTGCTTTCAAGTTTCCTGGACAACGCGCCCACCTACCTGGTCTTTTTCAACCTGGCCGGCGGGGACGCCCATCGACTGATGGATTTCATGCCCGAAACCCTGGCCGCCGTCAGCGCCGGGGCGGTTTTCATGGGCGCCAACACCTATATCGGCAATGCCCCCAACTTCATGGTGCGGGTCATCGCCGACGAGAATGGCGTAAAAATGCCCAGTTTTTTCGGTTATATGGCTTGGTCGGTGGGGATTTTGATACCCGTCTTCGCCCTGGTCACCCTTATCTTCTTCCTGTAGCCTTCAGGCATCCGTGGGCTGGCCGGGGACGGCATTGTTCCGGTTGCGGTAGTAGTGCTGGAAGCGTTTTATAAAGACCGGGCGGCCGTAGCGGAGGCTGAACCAGCCCTGCCAGGCCGGCGGGTCTTCTTCTTCCAGGTTCTTGACGGCCAGGGTGGTCCGGGCGGCCTCCACGGCCTCGTCGTCCTTCAATATCAGGGCGGCGGCGGCGGCCAGCTGGGCTTCCAGGTCCCGGCGGACTATGCGGGTGGAGAAATCGGCCAGGTTCAGCCCCAGCCAGCCCGCCAGCCAGACCAGGGTGATGAGGGCCGGGTTGTAGAGCATGGGATACAGCCACAGGTGGTAGCCCAGGGTTACGAGCAGCAGGGCGGCCAGGGGGCCGGCCACGGCCAGGGCGCAGCCGCGCAGGAGAAGAAATTTCAGGGGGGCCTTGACCAGGCCCTCCATCAGGGCCGAGACGATCAGGAGGTTCAGGGCCCGGGGGATGAAGGCCCCCAGGGCATTCTCGGGGATGACCAGGATCTGGGTGGGGCCCAGGCCGCTTAAGCGGGGAGGGGCCAGGTAGGGACCGTAAGTGGTGGCCACGCGGATAGTCCAGGGTTTGAGGCCCATCTGCCGGGCCCATTTTTCAAAGCGCTGGCCGAGGGCCGGGTCCACTTCCCCCTCCAGCGGGGGGCGCAGCCGCTCGGGCCTTAAAAGCCGGGGCTTGAAAGCGTCCAGGAGCAAGAGCCCGGCCCCCGAGGCCAGGAAGGCCAGGATCCAGCCCCAGAGTTCCACAGCGGTCAGGAGATGAAACCAGAAGACCGAGAGCAGCCAGGCCGCCGGCAGCCAGCGGATCTCCAGGGCGGCCAGGGCCGCCAGACGCCGGCCGGCCGGGCGGGGGTCCAGGCCGAAATCGGCGGCCAGGGTTGATTCGAGCGCCAGGAACAGCCAGCGGGGCAGGGCGGCGCAAATGAGGGCCAGGCCGATGAGCGGGGCGTAATGGAGCGGGGAAGGGGTGTGGTCGGCCGGTTGTCCGACAAACCAGCCGAAGGCGGCGGTGAGGGTGATCAAGGTCAGCAGTTCCGCAAAGCGCCGGCCCAGCGCCAGGTTGAATTTCAGCAGGTTGAAGACCTCCAGGCGTTCTTTGGGGTCGGGCAGGTTGGAGAATTTTTTGAACATGCGGTCCTCACTCGCGCGGGGAAAATTTTCACGAGCCAGCCAAATATAGCACGGCGGGGCGGGAATGACCAGCAAAACTCTCAAGCGCCAGGACAGCCTGGAGAAGATGTTGCGCTATGTTTTGGGCACGGCGCCGGATGAATTCGGCCTTCATCCCGATGCGGGGGGCTTTGTGCCTCTCAAGGCCCTCCTGGCCGCCCTGCACGAGGAGGAAGGCTGGCGGGGCCTCAGGGAGGGCCAGATCCTGATGCTGGTCAACCAGCCCGGGGATTCTTCGCCCCTGGAGACGGCGGCGGATTTGATTCGGCTCAAGCCGGCCCTGGCCGGCCTGCCGCCGGAAGCGCCGCATGAATCGGCCCTGCCCAAGATGCTCTACGGGGCCTTCAAGCCGGCGGCCTGGGCCGTCATCAGCCGGCGGGGTCTCCGGCCCAAGCCGGGGGAAGAGGTGGTCCGGCTGTGGTCGGAGGCGGAGTTGGCTTTGCGGGTCGGCCGCCGGGTTTCGGCGCCGGCGGTCCTGGTGACTGTGCGGGCGGTCCGGGCCCGCCAGGCCGGGGCGGTTTTCCGGCCCTATTCTGACCGTCTGTGGCTGACGGCCGAGGTCCCGGCCGAGTTCCTGAGCGGGCCGCCGGTGCCTGAGGAAGTTCCCCGGGCTCCGGAGCCGCCCGTCTTCCCCCAGGCGGGTGAGCCGGCCGCGCAACGGGGCCGGGCCAAGGGCAGGCGCGGCGACGCCCCGGAGTGGAAGAACCAGCTCCGCCGGGAGCGCCGTCGCGGCGGCCGGGAGGACTAGAGGCCGCGGGTTGTTGTGACCGGCGGTCCATATGTGCTAAACTCGCCTGGAAAAGCGCCCGTAGCCCAACCGGATAGAGCAACGGCCTTCTAAGCCGTGGGTTGCAGGTTCGAATCCTGCCGGGCGCACCATAGAAAATAAAGGGCTTCAGGAAATAAACCTGAAGCCCTTTTCGCTTGCCGACAAACCATTTTGACAAACCATGTGAAGGCGCATAATGTTTTAGACACCGGCATATCCCGGTGTCTAAAACATTATGCGCCTTCACAGTCATGGTTCTCAGCATAAGCGCTTTGCTTATATATTTTTATAAGCAAATAGCTTATAATTGCGGATATGAAAAACACGAAAAACATTGACGAAATATTCCGGTCCTGCCTGGAGCATTTCAAAGCCAAGTATAAGTCCACAAGGAACATGGCCTTGACTTTGGGCTTTGGGCCGGAATATTTCCATCAAGTCTATATATGGAATAAGAGCCGGTTCGGATGATTACCATCGTGAAATTGCCGCCGCCCTGGGCTTCCCCGGCCTGCGATATGAAGAATTTCTCCAAATTGGCCGGAATATTTTAGCTGGCCGGCCGCCCGATGGCTCCCGCCGGAGTTCCCCTCAGATGAGGATCTGGCCGCCCAGGGCTTCATGAAAGTTGGCTTTTCGGACAACATGAAGCTGGAGGCCGGAGGCGGTGGAACCATCCCGCTCACAGAGCCGGCGGAAAAAAGCAAGGTGGTCATCCACCGCGCCTCTTTGGGCCGAGGAACCTACCGCCCTCACCAACTCCAGGCGTTTCTGGTGGGCGGGCGTTCAATGGAGCCTGCTATCGCCGCGGGCGGTATTGTTCTGGCGGATTTGACCCAAAACGAACTAAACACCATCAAATAAGGAACCATTTACGTTTTGTGCTGGGATTTGCATGACGGGGAATGCGCCGTCAAATATCTAAGATGGGCCCCAAAGGGCCGGCTTTTAAGCATTGAATCAGAGAGCACCAGAAACAATCCGCCGGTTTTCAGGGAAGTTGAGGAAGTGAAGCTCATCGGCCGGGTCATCTGGGCCTGGAGGAAGTTTTGAGTGAAACATATTTGAGCCTGGCGGAAATGGACCGCCGTATGGACGCGCTGGTTGAGGCAAGTCTGAAAGAAGTTATGCCCGTCCTTGAAGACCTGGAAAACCAGGGATGCTTGTGTAGCCAGTGGAGGCTCAGAGCTACTGTTTTTTGCAGCCGGTGATTATCAAAAAATTCAAACCGACAAATGGGGGTATATTTACGGATGGGAAGGTAACGGAATGGTTTTAGCGCTTGTCCGCGGTAACAAAACTTATGGCTATGAGTATTTAAAATTTGAATATATCAACAGAAAATGGATGTTGGTCGGTGTAAGCGGACCTGATGATGAAGAACTTGCAGAGATAGATTTAGTCGATACGACTCAGACGGCGGAATCAGCAAAGTCTTTTTTTACGCTTGGAAATTATGCTTCTCTAAGCGAAGACTACCGAATGGGTATTGTTATCGGCTATGGGTGGGGATTGCTACTTGGCTGCACTATGGGCCGGATGAATACGAATCTAAAATTTGCGCGAATATGGATTCGATGCTCTGCAAATCTCAAGGGCCAAGAAAGGCAATGGATATTTTGCTTGAAATAGCCCAAAAAGAGAAATATAAGAATATAAATTTGAATATTGTATTATATACAGTCTTGCTCGGATGTCCAAACGGCGAGTTTGATTATGTCCGAATATATAAGAATTTAGATAACGATATAAGGCAAATGCCCAAATAACCCAAGGATACTCCCCGGGAAAGGAGCTTTAATAACTTATGGCCACCAGCCCATCTTCATATCGCCGTCGGTCTGCCGGAGTAAACATAAACATTACTCAAGTCGAGGCCGATGCATTGTTCGCCATGGAAAAATTCAAAATTAGTTCCAGGCAATATATTTGGGATAATATTCGCCTTGAAATACCTCTCGCCTCTCAGGATCGCGGGGAACAATTCCTTTTAGATCTCCGCAGCGCCAGAATTGATTTCCTTAAATTCAAATACCAAACCAGAGCCAGAACAGCGATAATTCTGGCCAGACTTGATTTTGGGCAGTCGGAGCGGCATATCAATCCCGATAAGGTGTTCATAGAAGGTCCGCATATCCATCTGTATCGGGAAAATTACGCTGATAAGTGGGCATACCTGCTTGATGACCTGCCGGGAGGAAATGTATTTTCCGACTTGGCTGATTACATAAAGACCTTGAACGAATTCATGGAATATTGTAATATTAAAGACGCGCCATCAATTACAACAGGATTGTTCTCATGATGCAAGAGTTTCAACGGCAAATTGAAAAGTATTACGAATGGTTAAAAGAAAAAACCATTTTGAAGCAAGTGAAGGAGTCGGCTTGGTTTGCTATTTCAACGCCTTTTATTGATCGCCACAACGACTGCATAGATATTTATATAAAACAAGAAAGCGGCCATTATATATTGACTGATGATGGCTATACGGTCGATGATCTTGAGCAAAGCGGTTTCGCTTTCGGTCCTTCCAATTCTAGGAAGCGACAAATCCTTGAAATGACGCTGAACGGATTCGGCGTCAGCCTTAACCGTGGCGCTCTGGTCATTAAAGCCCCAAAAGAAAAATTTCCCTCAGCCAAGCATAGTTTAATGCAGGCTATTTTGGCCGTTAATGACATGTTTTATATGTCGCAGCCTTTAGCGAAGAGTTTGTTTCAAGAAGACGTATCGCTTTGGTTGGACAGTCATGATGTGCGTTATTCAAAAAATATTACCTTTTTAGGTCGGTCAGCTTTTATTCATCATTTCCATTATTTAATCCCCAAGTCCCGCTCCAGGCCTGAAAGGATTGTTCGGGTGCTGAATCATCCGAATCGAGAGACGGCGGAGTCTTTCGCCTTTGCCTGGATAGACAGCAAGAAGTCAAGACCTGAAGAAACAGTGGCTTGCGCCGTCTTGAATGACATAAATCAGGCCATAGGCGAGGACGTAATTGGGGCGCTGAAAAGCTATGAGATAAAAGCCATGCCCTGGAGCCGCAACAAAGATTATATTGATGAATTAGCTGCGTGAACAAGGTGGCTGAATAATGCCCGCGCCCTTCGGCCTATCCGCCGCCTCCCGCGCCTGATGCCCGGGCCGCATCGCCGGCGATGGTGATGACCAGGAACCGGAGGAATGAGCGCATCATGACCAGTCCGGTTGACAATCCCTCTATTCTGGGCTATTCTGAAAATAGCTTGGGGGGCGCGGACAACGCCCCCCAGGTGGAACCGACCACACTTACGTGTTGAAACTTGGCCCCCACAGGACGCCACCTGTGGGGGCCGTGTTTTTGGGTTATCGAAAAGCGCCGCCCGTTTGAGATTGACGAGACTGAACAGTGATGCACCCGGAAAACATATTGATACTGGCCAAGACCTACCCGACGCCCAGCGCCAGATACGTTGAAACCGCCTGCGTGGCCGGCATAAATGAAAACGGCGAGATGCGGCGCCTTTTCCCGATTCAGTTTCGGTTTTTGGATGATGAACGGCAATTCAAAAAATGGCAATGGATCACGGTTAAAATAAAAAAGGCGCCGCGTGATCATCGGCCTGAAAGCCACAACATTGACCAGGATAGCATCAAGCGCAACCGTATCATTGCGGCCGGAGGCGGTTGGGAACACCGAAGGGTCTGGCTGGATAAGATTCCGACCTTTGAAAACGAGGAGCAGATGGAAGAGGCCAGGGCTTCAAGCCGGACCACCTTGGCCCTTTTATATCCATTGGCTAATGTCCGCCTGGAAATAACGCCGGCCAGGGACCCGGATTGGACCTCGGAAGAGAAAGAAAGGTTGTTGAGATATGAACAGGGGGATCTTTTCAGGCCGCCCTCAGCCAAGGTGCATATTTTGCGCAAGGTGCCTTTTGATTTCCACTATAGTTATACGGTCAAAGCGTCGGATGGTTGCGAGAGGGAACAAAAGCACAAGATCGTCGATTGGGAAGCCTACCGCTTATACTGGAGATGCCGGCAGAAGTATGGACAGCGCTGGGAGGAATATTTCAGGGAAAAGCTGGAATCGGATCTGGGCGGGAAAGATTTGATGTTTCTTATGGGAACAATGCACCGGTTCCCCGATCATTGGCTGATCATCAGCTTAATCTACCCGCCCCAACCGGAGCCTGGCTTTGAGGCGCAAGGGCGTCTTTTTGACTGATGTGTTCGACCGCCAAGCCGGTTTCTTGGCTCAAGGCCGCGGTGATCAGAGAGCGATGACAGGCCATGGGGTCGGCTTCCAGGCACATTAGAGCGCAGCGGAATTCATCGGCCAAGCGGCCCAATTCCTGGAGCGAGCCCTGCTGAGAGGATAGATGCAGGTTGTACAATCGGCAGTAATGCTTCCAGTCGCCGTTGGATCTATAAACGTCGCGGATTTGGCGGGGGCAGCCAAGAGATTGGAAATGGGAATAGCTTATGCCGCTTTCCCTTAAGAATTCATGGAGTCTCGCTTTAGAGAAGCCAGGTTTTCTGGAGACGGGCGTGGCCCGGACATCCACGACGGTCTGGATGCTGTATTCTTGAAGAGAAGCCAGGAATGAGGGCAGGGTGAGCCCTTCATAGCCTATGGTGTAGAGCCGCATTGTTTTGCGAACCTCTACCTTTAATTTTCGCTTTATGACAGGCGAAAGTCAAGAAAAAAGTCGCACATTCATTGCCCGGCAAGATAGGGAAAGAGGAATCAATGAGCGTCCACCAGAGAAAAGACGGCCGCTGGCTTGTGGCCTACCGTTTGCCGGGAAAACGGAAGGTCCAGCACAAATATTTCGGCCGGGGGGCTGAAGGCAAGGTGGCGGCCAAACGGTGGTAAGCGGAGTTCCTGGCTCAGGCCGGCCGATCCAGAACGCGCCCGAGCGGCCGGCTCTGACCTTCGCCGAGTTGGCCCAAAAATATCTTAATGCCCGGCCACTTACGGCCAGAACCAGAAATAGTCTGCGCCCTTAACCTCCACGTTATGCCCCGATGGGGCCGTAAAAATGTGTCCACCCTGACCAGGGCCCATCTGGCCGAGATGGCCTATGCCCTGGCCGCGGTTGAACCGGGCCGGGAGCATGTGATAGAATACCACCGGCGGCCGGTGGGCAGCTTAAAGGCGGCTTGGCTGGCGGCGCTGAGGCGGGCCGGCATAATCCGCCGGTTGCGGCGATCCTCCGGCACTGGTTCGCCTCATCGCTTCTGAGAGCGGGGGCCGACCTTAAGGCGGTCTTGGGACTCATGGGCCACAGCAGCCCTAATTTGACGCTTTCGACCTATTATCACCTAGTTGAAGGCCGGAAGCTGGCGGCCCCGGGGTATTTGCAGATTCCGTCACTTGACAAACCAATCGACAAACCAAAGGCCGATTCGCCTCTATAAAAACCTCCTAACGAAAAATTTTATGAAATAATTTCAATAAATATCCACCAGTGCTAGGCCCGAGAAGTCCCCTTCTAAGCCGTGGGTTGCAGGTTCGAGCCATGCCGGGCGCACCAATTGAATTATTCTCTATTTTAAGATATGCTCATGGGTGGCCTGTTTTTTTGCTCCAAAATTGCTCCGCCCGGTCTGAAAAAGTGAAATATTCTCATCCCGCCGCCAGGGGGAACTTGGCCGGAAGGGAAATGCAGCCTGCCCGTCCTGTCCGTTACGATTGCCGGCGCCCGCAACGCGGTCATACCAGACCGGCCTTATTCAAGGAAGCGCAACCATGTCGATAGTTCGTTCCTTTGCGCGGAAAATGCTGGGTTCGCGTTCATTGTATTTGCAGCTTCTGTTCGTGACGCTGGCCTTCGCCCTCCTGGTCGTCTCAAGCTGCATGTTTGTAAACAACATGCTGATGAACTACTTGAGCAGGGAGGCGGTGAACATACTGACGCAGGCTCAAATCAGGATAGTGGACGAACTCCGGGAGCCGGAAACNCTGATGATCTCCATCGTAAAGGATGTGCGCGACATTATTTTGAANGGCGGCAGCGCCGATGACGTGCTGGAGTATTATAACGGGGTTTCCGCCGAACTGTCGATAAAGGAACACGGGTTTGTATTTGACGGCCTTCACGGTTATTTCGAGGCCTTGGGGAATGTATACGTTCCCGCCCCCGGCTGGATCGTGCCGGGCGACTATAGCGCGACGGAGCGCCCTTGGTATAAAGCGGCCGTTGAAGCGGGCGGCAGGATAACCGCGACGCCGATATATTTGAGTTTGCGTTCAGGCGAATATCAAATCAACTTCGCCTGCCGCATTTTTGATGACCAGGACGAACCGCTGGGCGTGGTGACCATGAATGTGCGGCTTGACAACATCGCGCAGTTCGTTGCCGATATGCGCCTTGTGGAAGGAGGATACGGATTTTTAGCCAACGAGAATTTTGTGCTGGTCGCGCACCGGGATGCCGATTTGCTGAGAAGGCCCATGAGCGAAATAAGCCCCGGGTCCAGGCGAATCGTGGAAATGATGGAGCGGGGGGAGAGTTTCGTAAAGGTTGAATCAGACAATTACATGGGCCTGCGCTCAATAATCTATTGCCAGCGGATAGACAACGGCTGGCACTTGGGCCTCATTACGCCGAGAAGCGTATATTATAAAGATTTCACCACCCTCATGCTGTTCCTCGGCGTCTTGGGAGCCCTTCTGACGCTGGCGGTGAACATCATATTGATACGCCTCGACGCCGTGAGAAGCAAGTCGGACGAGGCTTTCAAGGCTTCGCTGGACAAGCGCCTTGAACAGCAAACGCTCATGACCTACATATCTCAAAGTTTCCTGTCCACCGAAGAGATGGACGTGTTGATAACGAAGGCTTTAAGCATGGTCGGCGGACTCATGGGCATCGACCAGATTCTTATGTTCGTGAATGAAGAAGACGGAACTTCCTTCAATTGCAGGAATGAATGGATAAACCCCAGCCTGGGATTGCCGACGCGCCTGGGCGGGACTTTTAAAATGAGCGAACCCGCCTTGGACATCATTATTAAAAGCGAAGGACGGAACTTGTTCCATGTAAGCTCCAACGATCCCGACGTGCGGAAGGCTTTCGCGCCTTACAGGGTGAATTTCCACAATTATATACTGGCCTTCGTCTTTCTTGGCGGCAAATTGTTCGCCATCCTTGATTTTTCGAGGGGGGGGCCCGAAAAGCTGTGGGATCAGGACGAAATCAACATGGCCTCCTATATGATGAATATCCTTGTCGGCGCTTTGAACAAGCGTTCGGCGGAACTCCAGTTGATTGCCGCGAAAGAATCGGCCGAGCAGAGCAACCGGGCGAAGGGGATTTTCCTCGCCAACATGAGCCACGAGATACGCACCCCCATGAGCGTGATTCTGGGCGTTTCGGAGATCCAGTTGCAGGATAAGACGATCCCCCCGGGCGTGGATGAAGCCTTCAGGCGGATATACGACTCGGGAAGCTTGCTGCTCAACATTATTAACGACATCCTTGATTTTTCCAAAATAGAGGCCGGGAAACTGGAAATCGTTCCCGTCAAATACGACATTCCGAGCCTTCTCAGTGACGCCGTGGAGCTGAACCGGCTGCGTTATGAAAGCAAGCCCATAAAATTCAAGCTTGATGTGGATGAGAACACGCCGCTCGAATTGCACGGCGATGAGCTTCGCATCAAGCAGATTCTGAATAACCTCCTTTCCAACGCTTTCAAATATACCGACAAGGGAGAGGTGGACCTGTCGGTTCGGGCCGAGCAGGGGCGGGACGAGGAAGCCGTGACGCTTGTCTTCCAGGTGAGCGACACCGGGCAAGGCATGAGAGAAGACCAGGTCAACAGGCTTTTTGACGAGTATGCCCGCTTCAACATGAACGCAAATCGCGGCGTCCCGGGCACAGGCCTGGGCATGAGCATCGTAAAGCGCTTAATCGACATGATGGACGGCGAGATATTTGTGGAGAGCAAAGTCGGGGAAGGCTCCACCTTCGCCGTGCGCCTGCCGCAGAAAAGAATCGGCCCGGCCGTATGCGGGGCCGAACTTGCGGACAGCTTGCGGAATTTCAGTTTCCGCAGCGCGCCGATTTCGGAAAAAGCCCAGATAGAGCGCGAGTATATGCCTTACGGCCGCGTCTTGGTCGTGGACGATGTCGCCTCGAATTTATATGTCGCCCGGGGGCTGTTGACGCCTTACGGATTGCGGATTGAAACGGCCGAAAGCGGGCTCGAAGCCATTGAAAAAATAGAGAACGGCGGCGTATATGACATTGTGTTCATGGACCACATGATGCCTGTGATGGACGGCATGCAGGCGACAAAAGTCATCCGCGGCCTGGGGTATGCGCGCCCCGTAGTCGCCCTGACGGCCAACGCCGTGGTCGGGCAGGCGGATATATTTCTGGCCAACGGATTCGACGGCTTCATATCCAAGCCGATTGATTCCCGCGAACTTGACGCGATGCTGAATCGCCTGATACGCGATAAACAGCCGCGGGAAGTCATAGAAGCGGCGTTGCGGGAACAGCGCCGAAGGGAAACCGGAAATCCGGCCGGCCCCGCCCCGCCCAGGGAGATGTCCGACCTCGAAAGATGTTTCGTCTCGGACGCTGAAAAAATCATAAAAGCGATAGAAGCGGTGTATGCGGAACTCCAGGCTTCCGATGCCGGGGCCATGGACGCTTACATTACCGCGGTGCACGGCATAAAAAGCGCCTTGGCCAACATCGGCGAAACGGAACTCTCCGGCGTCGCGCTCAGGTTGGAACGGGCGGGAAATGAGCGGAACCTCGCCGCAATAACTGAAGAAACCCCCGCGCTGATAGACGCGCTTCGGCTCCTGATCGCCAAATTCAAGCCGGCCGGCAACGACGAGGCCGCGCTTGCCGGGGGCCCGCGCCTCTGATATGATTAAAAGATTGCCGGTGGCGATTCCAGCCGAGCCCAGAGCAAAAGGCCGGGCACGGTCGCCTCTGATATGATTGAAAAATTGCCGGCGGCGATGGCCAGGGCTGGAATTGTTCCCCTTAAAGCGGCCGCCAAGGGCCGACTTCAGGAAAGGAAGGGCCGGATGAAAGAAGTATTGAAATTTTTGGAAGAGCACAGGCCTTTTTACCTCGCCACCATAGACGGCGCCCAGGCCCGGGTGCGGCCGATGGGCTTTGTCATGGAGTTTGAAGGCCGCCTTTATTTCGGGGCCGGCGACCAGAAGAACGTCTGCCGTCAGATGAAGGCCAACCCGCAGGTGGAAATAAGCGTCACCGACAGCGGCGCGCCTGATTCGCCCTGGCTGCGCCTGACCGGCCGGGTGGTTTTCGACGGCCGGCCGGAGTTATGGGCCGCCGCGCTGAAAGTCATGCCCCACCTGGCGAATATTTATCCCGAAACCGGCTCGGCCCGCATGGCCGCCTTTTATCTCCAGGAGGCCGAAGCCGTCTTTTATGACATGAAGGGCTCGGTTCGCCGGGTCAAAATTTAGCGATGCCGGAAACTTCCGCTTTCGGCCCGGATTTGTTACAATATGGACTGAAAAAGTATTCAGCGTAGCGAGGGCCGAAGGCAACTATGTTTGATCATTCCTTTTTCTGCCCGCATTGCTGTTACGACGCGGTTTTCCAGTTCCAGGCGGCCTATGAGCTTAATCCGAAAACGCCGCCGGAATCAAAAGAGGCTCTGTCCTTCGCCAGCTTCTGGAAATGCGGGCATTGTTTTGAGCCCATATCCGTCGTCTCCTTGCAGCCGTTCGACGAAGCGGCGATTATTGAGCTGGCCCGCGACGGAAAATATTCATTCAAGTTTTTACCGGAGAATGTGCTGCGCATTTACCCGGAGGCCAGGCGCGTCGATCCGCCGGAACACACCCCGGCCGCGGCGGCCAAATTTTATCGGCAGGGGCGGATAAATTTCAGTCAGGGGCATTTTGAGCCATGCGTCATGCTGATGAAGAAGAGCCTGGAGCTGGCCATCAAAGAGTTGCATTCCAAGGCGGAGGGCGTGCCGGCCAGGAAGCTGGAACAGGCCTTCAAGGCCGGGCTGATTACCGAGCCCATGTATAGGTGGGCGGAGACGATTAAACTTTTCGGCAATGAAGCCGACAACGACCCGATTGATATTCCGCGGGAGATGGCTGAGGATGTCATGGCCTTCACCGAGGTTTTCCTGCTCTATGCCTTTACCCTGCCGGCGATGGTCAAACCTCGGCCCAAAGCATGACCTGATCAGTCCCTCGATATTTCACCAAGCCCGGCTCAAGAATCGGCTGAAAACCGGCCTGAGGCGCGGTTGGGGCGGCAGGCAACCGTAAAATTAGATATTGACTTATACTATTTGAATTTAGTAAAATTTATGGAATCTAAAAAAGTTTTTGTGGGCAACCAAATGGAATCACAAGTATTTTTTCCGCCTTTACCCGCAAGTGATGCTTTTGGCATGATTCTTGCTCTCTCTCTCTCTCTCTCTCTCTCTCTCTCTCTCTCTCTCTCTCT
>JGI24698J34947_10000908_pt1 | contig 14991 bp, 12 predicted proteins | sample TergutMp193P3_FD_34947 | JGI IMG/M metagenome (IMG submission 34947) | reverse complement strand
TTCTTCAGATTGCCTATGCTGTCAGGCAAAGTTTTCAGGTTCTTGTTGCCATACAGTGAAAGATCAGTGAGGGATTGCAGATCGCCGAGCCAATCGGGTATTTTTTCCATAAGCAAACCGTTGAGACCCAATCTTCGCAGGTTTTTCAGATTAGTTATGCTGTCAGGAAGCCTGATTATAGGTGAGTATCTGATATAAAGCTCATCAAGGCTCTTCAGACTGCCTATGCTGTCGGGTAATGTTTCCAGGTTCTTGTTAACATATAGTGAAAGCATAGTGAGGGATTGCAGATCGCCTACCCAGTCCGGGAGTGACTTAATTTTTGTATTTTCAATGGCAAGAGCGCGCAGGGAAACAGCATTGCGTATCCATGACGGGAATTCAATTAATCCAAATTCGCCTGATCCGTAAATGCTTAATGAAGTCAGGGTATGGCATTTATCCAGAAACGACGGCCAAGCAAAATCGTTTTCGGCGCCATCGAATGCGCCCGATAAAAAAAGCCCCTCAATTTTTCCCGTTTCAAACAGCAAAGCGGCGGTGGGCAAATCTTTGTTTTGAATATCAATCCGCCGTATTTTATGCAGATCACTCAAGTGTTCCTGAAAGGCGTTTTCCATATCCTGCTGGGTTATCCCGTCAGTTTGATACGTTATGTCAAGCTCCCCGGAAAGCAAGGCCCTCTCAATTTGCTTTACAAAAGATTCAAGGGGAGATGGCTTTACCGTCCTCCCTTTTTTAGGTTCAGTTTCTTTCCAGATAATTTTTTCAGGTAATAATTTGGCCCAGGACCTTTCTTTTTCAAATTTTCCGATGAAGTCTATAAATTCCGCCTTTACCCGCGCCACAGATTCTTTTGGGTATTTGGCTTCCACATGGCTTGCCTGCTTTTTCAGGCCGCCGCCAATCCTGGGCGACACATTACTGTATACCATTTCCTTCATTTCAGCGGGCAGGAACGCAAGGGCAGCGGCAAGATCTACTGGCGAATGATTAGCTTCCCTTAAAAAATACTGGATTGCCGTCCTGTCTTTATCCGCAATTAAACGAAATAAATCTTCCATATCCGCTTTGCGCTCCGCACCGTTTTCAATGATATAACACTCCATAAGGTTCCTTCCTTCTTCATCTTCATCAGCTAAGGCAATAATGAGTTCGTCTTCGTTATTTGCCATTATCTTTCACCTCTTGTCTTGTCCCCCACAAGATGCTCATGCTTTGAGTATGCTTTATCCAAACTATCAGGAAACAACACATTTTTCCCGATAATTGAGTCATAGGCATATTTCATTTGTACTGCGCAATTTCGAGGTGAAATACCTCCTGTCAATGTTCCCAGGCCGGGACACAGAACGCTCAATATTTTCTTGTCATTGTTTTTGTTGAATTTATCAACTTCTATTAATGAGGCCCTGAAAGCCAAATACGCATTTACGGTGTTTGAAACACCTTCGGGAATCCTCATCGTCGGTGCCGATATTAAATACGTTATTTTTTCGTTGTCTGTTTTTATAATCACGGCGGAGCCAACCGGAATTTCCCCATAAAACATATCACGAATACACTCCTGTAATCGTTGCTGCAAGTCCCAGCCAAAATAATGAATATATGCCAAATCAATACCTCCATCCATAAAGCCGAATGAATTGGCCGGGCTTATAATCGCATCAGCGGTTAAGTCAAATATATTCCCGCAAGATACATCCACATTATCATAATAATAATCAAAATTATGGAAAACGGATTCCCATGAATTGACTATTTTCCGGTTTATGTCCCTTAAAAAAATCTTCATATATTGCACCTCCTTTTCATCGTATCATCTGCTTTACCATCTCCGTTAGCTTCATACCTTTTCGCCTCAATAATTTGAACCCATAAATTTATTTTCCATTTTTTTCCATGATAATTATTTCCAACTCTTCCGGCACATACTTAAAAGCATATCCGTTTTGTTTTACGGCCTCAAGGCATACGGCTTCTGTGTGCAATGCTTCAGGCGCGTATTTAAGTATCAGTCCGTTTTCCCTCACGGCGATAAGGCACATGGTTTCTGTCTTCATTGCTTCAGGGACATACAGAAACGCCCAGCCGTTCTGCTGTACTGCGGCAAGGTAAAATACTTCTGTACGAAATGTTTTAGGGATATATAAAAGTGCAATGGCGTTTCGTTTCACGGCGGCAAAGCATAAGGTCTCTGTCTTTAGTGCTTCAGGGACATATTTAAGCGCGAAACCGTTTTTTTGCACAGCCTCATAATAAAAGGATTCCGTCTTTACTGATTCAGGTATGTATTCAAGAGCAATACCGTCATTTTGAACGGCCTCCAGATAAAAGGCTTTTGTCTTTAATGCTTCAGGCACATATTCAAGCACGGCGCCATTTTCATGGACAGCCTCAAGATATAGGGCTTCGGTCTTTAGTACTTCAGGCACATAGTTAAGGGCAGTCCCTTTTTTTCGGACTGCGATACCACACAGGATTTCCGTCTTTAATGCTTCAGGCACATATTCAAGCGCCAAGCCATCTTCAAGCACGGCGGCAAGGCATATTCTCTCCGTCTTTAATGCTTCGGGGACATACTTAAGCGCAAGGCCATCCTGCTCCACCGCTTCAAGACACATCTCCGCCGTTCTGAGTTCATCAGGCACATCTTCGAAGTTCATGATCATTCATCTACCCCAAATATGTTTCGAGCCATTCTTTTGCCTGCTTCACCCACGTTTGATTTACAAATACAATGGGGCTATTCTCCGAATAACTTTCCCCTCCCAGCATATGGGTGTTCGCAAGGCCGCTAGTGGTAATCAATTTATGGGGTGTGGACGTATTGTCCAATATGGCTTTTAACCTGAGCGGGTTACTGTACGGAACCTGATCGTCACTCCGTGCGTGAACCATTAGTGTCGGGGGAACCCTTTCCATCCTGGACACATAGCTTACCGGGGAAATGCCCTCGATATGCTTCCTGTATGCCGAATAGTTTCTTTGTTTTGTCCAGTTGTATTGGGTAAGCTCCATAGAAGTGCCGGTCAATCTTTTATAGTCTGTCAGCCTCGTGCCCATCCATGAAAGGAATGTCAGCCTTTCGTTTAGGTCTTTGCCCCACATCCCCATTGACGACCACCCGGTATCATCGGTGAAGTCGGTCGGCCCCGCCAGGCTTACACAGGCCGCGATTTTGATATTTTCGTTTTGTTGGTAATTCCTGTAACCGTATAATAACGCAATATGCCCTCCGGCCGAGTGGCCCACCAGTATAAAATCTTTTATGGCAATGCCGTTTTCTTTTGAAAGCCCGGTTATTTTTACCAAAGCGGCATCAACATCGGAAAGAATGTCCCCCATATGGATATGGTTTTCGGCGTTTACCATATCCCCTGCCATCCAGGCAGGGGGACAACCTAAAACTCTGTAATCCATGGTAGCAAACAGGCTGCTTCCGATATAGTCCGCCAGAAACGAGGGGTATTGCGCACGATTGCCCGTAAAGTAAGCGCCGCCATGAATATAGACAATCGCGTGGACATCCTTCTTTTTGCACGCCATGTCAAACCTTTGGCTCATGTCGGGGCCATAGGGTATATTCTGAAAATCCCACTTTATTCTCTCTATTGGCACTTGCTTTTCCTCATGGATTTATGTAATTATCCCCCTCGTAAAATATCCCGGATTCCTCCTGCCAGGGCAAATTACCTTCCATTTTGTCGAACCATTTTGAGCTTTTCAAGCCGATAAAGAAAGTATAAACCGCCTCAGGGTGTTCAATATTTAGATACAGGCTTTTTCCTCCCCCGGTAAAACCCAATGATCTATATATATCCACCGCATAATCGGATGAGAGGACTGAGTATCCGCTAACCTCGAGACCATTCTTCCCAAAAAAATCCAGCGAGTAGTTCAACAGCATTTTGCCTATGCCTTTATTCTGGAATTCTTTTTTGACGAAAAATGATTGTATATGCTCTTTGTTTTCAACTTCCAATGCACCGACAATCTTCCCGTCATGTTTCGCAGAAAATTGAACCGTGTCCAGGCTCCCGTCGTCAAACCCATACTTCCTTCTATGGGTTATTCCTTCGACGCTCGCAAACCACACCTGAAACCCGTCAATTTCCCATTCATTGAATTCTCCCATGACTTCATTTATGAGCCCGGAATATTCCTTGATGTCATCTTCTTTTAAAACTTCGATGGTAATATCGTTCATGCCTAAAATATACCTTCATTACCATGTCATATAGTGATATACAGAAATTTTTTCACACTGGCATTATATGACACGGTGAAGGTGCTATATTTTGATAAAATCACATGGGAGAAATTTGAAAAAACCCGCCTCACCCCCACATTGAAGAGAATGGCAATATGCCAGGAAAGAAAAGGAGAAAAGATGGATACAAGTCAAAAGAACCTGCTGGAATGTATTGAGGAAATTGTCGCCCTTGCCAATAAGCACAAGCTGGGGGAAGCGTTTTTTGAAAACGCAAGACAAAGTCTCCAGGCGATCGTGCAAGTTTTGAAGATAACCGAAACCCAGGCCGCCTTTTTATCCCTTATCATTGAATATTCCGATGGCGACGCGGTCTCTATTGGCGAAATCGCCAAGGCCATGAAATGCGGCAAGACAAAGATACTCAAATACATGGACGATTTTGAAGCCCTGGAAAAGAAGCGCCTGATCAGGGCCGACAGGGATGTTTTTTCCTCCCCTTCCCGCAGCCTTCCCGGTTATTATGTCCCGATGGATGTAATCAAGGCCATACGCGAAGGCCGTCCCTATCGGAACAATACCTACCGCGGCCTTACCCAGGACGAGTTTTTCGACATAGCCAGGGATCTTTTTAAATCCTGCCAAAACGACAACATCAGCGAAGCCTGTCTTTCCGCTGAATTAGCCGCCATATTTAGCGCAAACGCAAAATCCCCTTTTGTACAGGGCCTTAAAACCTTCAGCCTTGGCAGGGAAACAGGGATACAATTGCTGGCCTTTTGCTGCGCCTGGCTGGAAGTGGATGATGAGAATATTCCCCTATCATGCCTGCGCCCGCTTTTAGGCTTCAACGAAATCCGAAAACTAAAACGAAACCTTAAAGACGGCCACCACCAATTCCTAAAGGAAGGCCTCCTTGCCAACGGTTTTGACTCAGGGCTTGCCGACTCCGAGACATGGACCCCCACTCAAAAAACCAGGGAAACTTTCCTTGCCGGCCTGGACCTCAAAGAGAAAAAACGGCAAAGCATAGAAAATATCATCCTGGCTTCAGACATACAGGAACGCCGCCTTTTTTACAGTACAGGATTGGACAGCCGCGTAACTGAGCTCACAAGCCTCCTTACGGAAGACAAATTCGCCCCCATAAAACAACGCCTCGCCAGTGAAAAAATGACCGCTGCCTTCACGATTCTTTTCCAGGGCCCTCCAGGGACTGGCAAAACCGAAACCGCCTACCAAATCGCCCGCCTCACGGGCCGGGACATCTGCCTCGTGGACATCAGCGAAACAAAGAGCTGCTGGTTTGGTGAAAGTGAAAAGCTCATCAAGGCGGTCTTTGGCCGCTACAAACACATGATCAAAGCCGGCGGCCTCGTGCCCATCCTTTTGTTTAACGAAGCCGACGCGGTGCTGGGCAAGCGTCAGGAGTTAGGCAGAAGCCGCCAGGGGCCGGCACAGACGGAGAACGCCATACAAAACATCATCTTGCAGGAGATGGAAGACCTCCATGGGGGTATTCTCATCGCAACCACCAACCTCGCGGCTAATCTTGACAGGGCGTTTGAGCGGAGGTTCCTGTATAAAATCAGGTTTGAGAAGCCGGACAAAAAAGCAAGGGCCGAAATCTGGAGGAGCCGTTTGAGCGCCTTAAGCGCTGAGGACGCGGTGGCTTTGGCTTTTCGTTACGATTTTTCAGGCGGCCAGATAGAAAACATTGCGCGAAAGCAGACTATCAAAACCATTCTTAACGGCAGTCCCCTCAACCTTGACGGCCTTTCGGCCATTTGTGAAGATGAGGTAATGGTCAAGGCCGCAAAGCGCATAGGGTTCTGTGTCGATTAGTTTTGTGTTGATTGGAAGGCGGGGTCCATACCCCGCTGCTTGCAGCGGTTAAGGTTATAGCACTTCGTAAGAGGATTGAGAAACTGTAACTGGGGTATGGCCTCGCCAGTATAATAAATTTCCTCTCCAACGAAGATACCCCGTGGCTTGCCGCGGGGTTCTTCATTAGTAGAATTTTACTTCACGATTTTTGCGGCTTCACGGATAGCTTTCGTCCAGCGATCGACAAGGGCTTTTGGCGCAAGAGGACGTGCATTAGGTGTCATGGAAAGTACCCAGTCAAGAATCCTGTCAAACTGATTGCTGGTAAAGGATATCTCTATGCCGTTTCGTGTTTCCTTGATCTTCTGATCATCGGCCCAAATACGCTCTTTAATCCACCTTGCGTCGCCGCTTATCGCTATTGTAAAACGATAAGTCTTTGAGCCGGAAAATATCGCGAAGTAACTAATACCTTCAAGACGGCGGTAATCAAATTTTACGGGTATGCTGAATTTTGTATTCGTAAGGGCAAGGGCGGTAATTCTTTGAAGGGCGAAAATCCGCATATCATTTCTGTCTTCGTCAAAAGCAAAGAGATACCAGTCGCTCCTGTCAAAAAGGAGCTGGTAGGGACGGACCCGGCGCATAAATATTCTTTTGTAGGGAGTCTTGGCGTGTTCGTCCGGGTTTTGATTGCCGCTGTACTGAAAAGTGATTACTCGATTTTTCCGTAAGGCTTCAACAATGCCTTTCCACGTCTCCTCGTCCATGGAGGCTGCGGCGAGCTTTGGGATTATAATACGATCCTTAAACCACTCGGTATCTTCCTCATCCTGCAATGGCGCGGATATGCTTTCAAGGAGATTAAGGGCCGCTTCGTAAACAGGGGTGTCCCTGTACAACTCCATGAGGTTTTTTACCATACCCAGAGCTAAAAGATCGTCGGCAGTGGCATAAACAGCGGTAAGTCGAAAAGTCTTTTCGGTATAGTAAAATCCCTTTTTGAAAAAATCATATGCAATGGGCGCGCCCAACATATCCCGCATATAGGCAATGTCGCGGTTAACGGTTGACAAACTTGTCTCATACTCTTTTGCCAGCTCAGGGGCATTGGGATAATGTCCCTCGGCAATTTTTCGGTCGATGAAATATATCCTGGGCAAAGAAGTCTTTGGAAGGCTTTTTCTTGGATTCATATAATAATATTATAGCATTATCTGGCCCCAGGGCAAGTAAAAAAGCACATATTGTTCATTTTATTTGACTGCTATGGCACTATATGACATAGTGAACTGGTTAAAGTAAAAACATGAATAAAAGACTGAAAACGAAAGGGGTTACTTTTCACTTTACAAGCCCGATTCAATGGGTTAAAATGTGACTGTGAAATGGAATAACCGATATGAACGAAGAGACAATCACAATTATTTGCGACAATGAAGACTGCCGCATGAAGTATATCCTTTCAATGGACACCTTGCGGGCGGTACACACAGTCAGTATTGCTTGCAAAAACTGTGGGGAAATCCAGCAGATAAGGTTAAATAAGGAAGGGGGCATTGAGATTTACCATGTCAGATAACAAGGAGATAAAAATGAAAAATTCAGGTGAAAGGATAATTACCGATAAAAAGGTTATCTACTTGGTACGTACGCTTTCAAGGACAAAGAGAAAAGACTATGAAAATTATGTCGTGAACGCGATTTGGAACAAATTGAATGATGATTCACTGGAAATTGTAACACAGCAGTATATTCATAATCCGAAAGATGAAAGAAAACATTATTTCATCGATCTTTACTTTCCCGCCCTTAAGATAGGCATTGAATGTGACGAAGCGCATCATTTTGAAGAAGTAAATATAGAATTGGACAAAGAGCGCGAAGCGTCCATATATGATGCATTACACGAAACTGACAATAAAGGATATATACCTATACACATTAATGCTGCCAAAACATATCAAGAAGTACAGGGGCAGATAGATGGGGCTGTCAAAACCATTGAACAGGAAAAAGCGAAAATTAACCCCCCTAAATGGGAAATTCAGGATGCCAGGGAATATTACGGCAAAAGGGGTGAAATAACGGTATCTGATAAAGTTGGCTTTACAACAATAAACCAAGTATGTAATATTTTGTTTTCTGCCGACTATGAAGAACAACCAGGTGGCGCGAGGAATTCTTTCTTTACTCCATGTACTTTTGTAAATACGGAATACGATGGTTATAAAGCCTGGTTCCCGCAACTGGCAGTAAGGGATGAAAATGGCGAACCGGTTGCCGCATCAACGGCAGGCTGGAAGAATCAGCTAATAAATAACGGAAAAGAACTAATCGAAGACAAGGACAATGGGAAGCTGCTGGGTTCAAAAAATGATTTCAAGAAAAGAATTGTTTTTGCCAAATATAAAGACCCATTGGGGGACAATGGGTATAAGTTCGTGGGTATATTTGAACTCGAAAAAGACTATAAAGGCGGAGAACGTCATTATCATAGAATAGAAGATAAATGCACAATACTAAGAAAATAACCCTTTCCAAGTCCCGCTACTGCAGGGGCCTTCAGTGCCCGAAAATTCTCTGGCTGGACGCAAACAAAAGCGAAGTCCGCGACGACTCGGTTATGAACCAGGCTATACTGGACACCGGCAATAAAGTGGGAGACCTCGCCATGGGTTACTACGGGGCGTACACGGAAGTTCCCTACAGCGAAAAAAAATCCGCCATGATTGCTGAAACACAGCGGCTTCTTCTCATGGGGACAGTCATCAAAGATGACTGTCCCCAGATTATCTGCGAAGCCTCTTTTAATTATGACGGGAACTTTTGCAGTGTTGACATACTGCGCGTTCTTAAACGCGGCGTAGAAATTATCGAGGTAAAAAGCTCTACAGGGATAAAGCCTGTTTATTATGACGATACGGCGTTTCAGTACTATGTACTTACTTCCAATGGCCTGAATGTCAAAAAAGTTTCAATTATGTGCATTAACAATGAATATGAAAGGAAGGGGGAGCTTGACCTTCACGGTCTTTTCACCGTTCATGACTGCACCAAAGAAATACGTTCAATGCAGGCTGATGTTGCGGCTAACATTGCCAGGCTCAAGGAGGGCATGGCAGCGGAAACCGAACCGGATACGGAAATCGGGGAGCAGTGTTTTGCGCCTTACGAATGCGTGTTCCGTACCTATTGTTGGCGGCACATTCCGCAAAACAGCGTTTTTGATATTTCAGGAAATGGCATACGTTTTGACAAAAAACTCGAGCTTTACAGGCGCGGCATTGTCAGCTTTGGGCAGCTTCTTGAAAGCGGGGAAAAACTCAACGAATTGGCGCGGCTTCAGGCGGAAACATATGTGTACAACCAACCGCCTCACATCGACAGGGCGGCAATCAGCTCCTTCATAAAAACCCTGTACTATCCCCTTTACTTTTTGGATTTTGAAACTTTCCAGGAAGCGATCCCGTCCTTTGACGGACAGCGTCCCTATATGCAAATTCCATTCCAGTATTCATTGCATATACAGGAAACTTTGGGCGGCCCCTTGCAGCACAGGGAATTTCTTGCCGAAGAAGGAACCGATCCACGCCGTGAACTGGCACAGCGGCTCTGCACGGACATACCCAAAGACGCCTGTGTCCTTGCTTACAACATGGGGTTTGAAAAGGGGCGCATCAAGGAACTCGCAAAACTTTTTGATGATTTGTCAGCCCATCTAATGAAGATACACAATAATATCAAGGACCTTATGAAGCCCTTTCAAAAACGCTCGTTCTACAGCCGCGAAATGGGCGGCTCATATTCCATCAAGCAGGTTCTGCCCGCCCTCTGCCCGGAGGATGCCGAACTTGACTATCACGCACTTGATCTTGTCCACGACGGCGGTGAAGCCATGACAGCTTACACTGAACTGCCGGGTAAAACCCCCGAGGAGCGCCAGCGCATCAAGGCGGCCCTGCTTGCGTACTGCCGCCTGGACACTCTCGCAATGGTCAGGATACTTGAGAAGCTTCAAAATTGGCTGGATCATGACAATTGAAAAACTGGGTAAACAGCATATCGAAGACGCTGCCAAAATAGTTACGCGAAATTACAGGCAGGAATTGGGATTCGTTCCATCTTTGCCAAACAGGGATTACTATGGCTATTTCTGCAACTCCATCAATATGATGACAGATCGTCAGTTTGGCGTTGCCGCAATCCAGGACAGGAAACTTGTTGGTTTCCTGTCAGGCGCACCCATCAACGCTTACAAAGGGCTTAACCGTGGGATATTATGCGATATTTACGCCCATGGCGCGACAGGCGATAAAAAAGACGTATACCAGAGCTTATATGAACATATTTCCGAAATATGGGTCCGCAACGGCTGCCTTACCCACGCGATATCGATATTCGCTCATGAAAAAGAAACGATGACCAACAATTGATGACGTGAGGGAAGGCCTGACTTCAAGGGATCAATTTACCTGGATTGCGCTTGACGACGAAAGGCCTGTCGCGAAAATGAACGTAAGAAAGGGAGGGGAATACCCCTTTATCGCTGATGATGAAAAAACGATCAACGTATGCGGGGCTTTTGCTCTTCCCGAAGCACGCGGGACAGGGGTTTCCGCGAATTTACTCAATGAGATTATTCAATGGGCAAAAGCCAAAGGGTACGAACGATTGGGCGTTGATTATGAATCATTCAATCGTTTGGGAAGCCGTTTCTGGGAAAAGCATTTTACCCCCTTCGCATATTGCATATTCAGGAAAATTGACGAGCAAATTTTATGGGCGAATGAGGGTAGAAATGAAGGTATTGTTATTTAATAAACCACGAACAACACAAACGACACGAACTCATACTTTGACATACTCCTATTGTTCGTGAAGGTTCGTGCCGTTCGTGGTAAAAATCTTCCCTTCCATCTTCCCCTACACCAGCGTCCGCGCGATCCTCACGATGTCCGCGAACACGCCGCCCGCCGTTACCTGCGCGCCCGCGCCGGGGCCCTTGATGACCATAGGCAGTGTCGAGTAACGATCGGTGGTGATCACGACGATGTTGTCGGAATCCACGAGGGAGAGGAAGGGGCTCCCCGCCTTTTCTTCCCTGAGCGAGAGCCGGGCGGCGCCTTCCTCGATGACCGCGACATAACGCAGGGCCCTGCCCTCCTTGGCGGCGCGGGAGCGGCGTTCCTCAAAAGCGCCGTCGGATTTTTCAAGCTCTTTGAAAAAGGCGTCCACATCCGCCGCTTTAATGCAGGCCTCGGGCAGAATCGGTTCAATTTCCACGGATGAAAACTCCAGCGCCATGCCGCATTCCCTGGCAAGGATGAGGGCCTTGCGGGCCGCGTCCATTGCTTTAAGGTCATCCCGTGGGTCAGGCTCTGTGTAGCCTTTAGCCTTGGCCTCACGGACCAGGGCTGAAAAGGTCTTGTTTCCATCATAATTATTAAAGATAAAACTTAGCGTCCCTGAAAGAACCGCCTCTATGCGCCGCACCCTGTCGCCTGAAAGGGTCAAATCCCTGAGCGTGGAAATGACCGGGAGGCCGGCGCAGACCGTGGTCTCGTAAAGATAGGGAGTACCGCGCTCACGCGAAATATCCCTCAAAGTCTTATAATACTCAAGAGGACTCGAGTTCGCTCGCTTGTTAGGTGTTATGACGGGAATAGCCGCCCTGAGTATTTCCGCGTAACTTTGCGCTATATCGTCGCTCGCGGTACAGTCGCAGAAGGCGGTATTGGGAAGGTTAAAAGCTTCCATCCTTTCAATAAACCCAGGCAAGCTGAGAGGCTCAATCCCTTCGGCCTTCTCCCCATGCAGTAGGGATCTTACCTTCCGTGGATCAAGTCCCTCAAGGTCAAAGATCATTCCCCTGAAATCGGCAGCGCCAATCAGGTTGATCCGTATCTTGTGGCTCTCCGCGAGGATTTCCCGCTGGGCGGCAATCTGTTCCAGGAGGGTTGTACCGATAAGACCGACCCCTATCATAAAAAGGTTTACCGATCTGACTGTCGCGAGGAAAAAAGCCTCATGAATCGCGTTAAGGGCCTTGGCCTCATCATGGCTGGAGATTACCACCGAGATGTTGATCTCCGAGGAGCCCTGGGCTATGGCGACCACGTTGACATCGTTCCTGCCCAAGGCGTAGAAGACCCTGCCAGAAATACCGGTCATGCGTTTCATCCCCAATCCTACCACCGCGATAATAGAGAAGTTCTCCTCGATCACAGGCGGATCGATTACCCCCCTGCCGATTTCCCTGTCGAACTCCTCCATTATGGCTTCTTTCGCGGAGGGGATGTCCGCCGGAAGCACCGCAAAACAAATGGAATACTCGCTGGAACTCTGGGAAATGAGCACCACGCTGATCTTCCGCCTCGCCAAAGAGCCGAAGAGGCGTGAAGAGAAACCCGCCACACCCACCATGGCAGGCCCCTGCACGCGGATAAGAGCCACGGGCCTCATGGAAGATATCCCGCGAATCGGGTAGGTACTGGGCTCCGCGTCCTTTACGATCAGGGTTCCATGGAAGCCGGGATTAAAGGTGTTTTTGATCCTTATTGGAATGCCCTTTTCCAGGGCGGGCTGAATGGTTGGGGGGTAGATCACCTTCGCGCCAAAATGGGACAGTTCCATCGCCTCTTCGTATGAAATGCTGTCTATGGGAAACGCGTTTTTGACCTGCCTGGGATCCGCGGTAAAGATACCGTCCACATCGGTCCATATCTCCACTTCCTCTGCGTCCAAAGCTGCGCCGAAAACAGCCGCAGTCAGATCGGAACCTCCCCTTCCAAGGGTTGTGGTTGACCCATCCGCGGCTGAAGCAATGAATCCCGTTACCACAGGCAGGACTTGACCGTTTTGCGAACCATACCAGGAACGGATAAGGGGAAAGGTCTCCTCCTCCTGCACGACCGCCTTGCCGAAATCCCCCCTGGTCTTTACTAGCCTCCTGCTGTCAACACATGTTGCCGGAAGCCCTTTGGCACAAAATATTGAAGCAATGAGGGAAGCGGAAAAACGCTCCCCGAAACTCATCATTAAATCCAGGCTCCGTGGGGAAAGTTCCCTTAACACTGAAATTCCGTCAAGGACGCCAAGAAGCCGTGAAAATTCCCCTTCAAGATTTTCCCGTGCGGCATCAAGTTCCTCCCCCGCAAGAAAATGTGAGGCGGTTTCCAGGTGGCCTTTTTTAATGGCCGCGACCGTTTCGGGATATGTCGTGTCCCCCGATACTGCCCGCCTGCTCAAATCTATGAGTCCGTCGGTCACCCCTGAAAAGGCGGACACAACCACCACCGCAACTTTCTCCCGCCGCACCGGGTCTTTGAGAATTTCAAGGACTTTTTCCAGGGCCGCTGGCGAGCCCACCGATGTACCGCCAAATTTTAAAACAAGCATAGTAACTCCGTCGTAAAAGTAAGACTAACATTTTTTGAACCCGTAAGGCAAGCAGACGGAAAATATATTACGTTTGTCATCGTTTTTAAAGCACCCCATGTTTCCATACGGTATATAGCCGTAAGCCAAACATATTAAAGGGCATCATTCCGGCTTGTGCCGGTATAATTTTTTTACAAGGAGAAGAGTATGGGAAGGTTTAAAGCATTTTTTGCGGTGGTTCTTTTAATCGCATTTACCCTTGCAAGCTGCAAGTCGCACGTGAGCGAAGGGCCGCCTGGGGAGCAAGGGGAACCGGGGATTGCTGAGCCGCAGGGCCAAAACAGCGCAGGTTCCTCCAGAATGACACTTGGGGAAGACGGGTACTGGTATATTGACGGTGTAAGTACCGGCATTAAGGCCATGTCTGAAGTTGTAATTGGCGATGACGGCTACTGGTATATCAATGGCGAAAAAACCGGTTTCAGGGCAACGCCTGAGATCCTCATTGGGACAGACGGTTACTGGTACATTAACGGCGAAAAAAGCAGTTTTAAAGCAACGCTTGAAAATTACAGTAAGCCGCCTGATATTGAAATTGGGGAGGACAATTACTGGTATATAAACGGCGAAAGAACCGCTGTCAAAGCTGCGCCAGAAGATATAGGCGAGCCGCCCGAGATTCACATTGGGCCGGACGGTTTCTGGTACATAAACGGGGATAATTCCGGCATTGGGGCAAAACCCGATATCTATATTGGGGAAGATGGCAATTGGTATATCAACGGCAAAAAAACCGGTGTCAAGGCATATCCTGAAATCTATATTGGGGAAGACGGCTATTGGTATATTAATGGCGAAAATACCGATGTTATAGCATCAACTGATGTTATAATAGGCGAAGGCGGTTTCCTGTATATCAATGGCGAAAATACCGGTATCATGACCTCTTCCCCTTTTATGGAATTTTTTGAAGACGGTGTTTTCACCGTGCCCACGAAAGTCACAAAGATCACTATTTCCGCTTGCGGCGGCGGCGGCGGCGGTGGCCGTCTTTGTGGCGGCGGCGGCGCCGCATTTGTTGCATACCAGGAAATTGCAGTCTTTCCCGGTCAGGTGTTTTCGTTAACAGTGGGTCGTGGCGGTAGAGGTTCCCCTCCTGATGGCAGCCAGGGAACTGACGGTGGCACAACCAAAATTACCTATCCTTCCAAGGATCAAGCCAACAATGACATAACCGTTCCCCTTTATACACTTCCTGGCGGCCAAGGCGCAGCTTACAGGGGCGGTTATTATGCTGCCGGTGGCATTGGCGTTGGCATTGGCGCCTGTAATGGCGGAGACAATGGCAAAGCAAGCTATTCCAAAGGAGTTTTGTTCAGTGAGTCAGGTGAAAATTGGAATTCCGATTACACTGGCGGAGGCGGAAGCCTGGGCGGCGGAGGCGGCGGAACCGGCGGCAATGGCAATAGACCTGGCGGTTATAGTCCTTTTGCATATGGCGGTCACGGAAGGGGGGAATATCCGCAAACAAACGGTCAAGGTAAAACAGGAGGTCTCGCGGGGACCGG
>JGI24698J34947_10000907_pt1 | contig 15003 bp, 12 predicted proteins | sample TergutMp193P3_FD_34947 | JGI IMG/M metagenome (IMG submission 34947) | reverse complement strand
CAGCCGTCGTCCGCCGCCTGTGGGATAACCGCAAAATACGCGTCAGGGATGTAGGCGAGCCTTATGGCCTGCGAATCAGCGCGGCGGCATATACTCAAGAATATGAAATTGACAAGCTGGTTATGGGGCTGCGCGAATTGTGCTCTGCCGCGCCGTGACGCGCCCCCCGGGACGCCCTGAAATACCTTGCCGTCAAGGTTGAACTGGCAGGGCGATGGTTTTATAATTTCAATGCAGGGGGAGCCGCATGTCAGGCCATAGCAAATGGTCAACAATCAAGCACAAAAAGGGCGCGCTGGACGCCAGGCGCGGAAAGCTCTGGACAAAGGTGCTAAAAGAAATCACCGTCGCCGCCAGGCTGGGAGGCGGCGATATTGAAGCCAATCCCCGCCTACGCCTGGCTGTAGATCAGGCCAAGGCCGCCAACATGCCCAAGGACAACTACGAAAGGGCAATCAAAAAGGGCGCGGGAGCGCTGGACGGCGTCAACTACGAAGAAGTCGCATACGAGGCCTACGGGCCTGGCGGAGTGGCCTTTTTGGTTGAGGCTTTAACCGACAATAAAAACCGCACCACGCCGGAGGTCAGGTCTTACTTTGCCAAGTTTGGCGGTGATTTAGGCGCCCTTGGCTCGGTTGCTTACCTTTTTTCCAAGCAGGGCCAGATAGTGGTAGAAGGCGGCGCGCCTGAAGAAAAAATAATGGAAATAGCCCTGGAAGCCGGGGCCGACGACGTGATTCGTGACGAGGACGTTTGGATAATCACCACCGCGCCCGAATCATACATAACCGTAAAAGAAGCCGTTGACGCCGCTAAATTGCCTTTGCTGGAGGCTAAACTCGTCATGGCCCCCAGCACGGAAACCCAGGTGCCGGATGACAAGCTGAAGAGCTTCCTCAAGCTGGTTGACTTGCTCGAAGACAACGACGACATTCAAAACGTATGGCACAACGGCCAGTACGAAGAACCGGAAGATTGAAATTACCATAGAGTTAAGTAGTGTCAGGCGCGTTATTTTTGCTGTATTCTTATTTACAGCAAGAAGGATTTGCCTATGTCAAAGATCAGCAGCGCAGCGCGTGGGATGTTCACTGTATTGTTTTTGCTGACGTTGGTTTCGGGCGCTGGACAATCCTCAGAGCGCCAACCGGATAATCCCGCCAAATACACTAATATCCGCGATATTCCCGGCGTAACCGAAGCTGAGATAAAGGCCGTAGAGGAGCTGAAAAAGAAGCGCGATCGCTTTGTGTACGCCGTAGCGCCTTCCTCTATGTACTTCATTAACGATAACGGCCAGGTCAGGGGATATTCCACTATGTTCTGCGAATGGCTGACAGAATTGTTTGGCATCCCCTTTAAGCCTGAACTTGTTGAGTGGAACGCCTTTTGGTCTAAGCTGGCCAGCCACGAGATTGATTTTACGGGCGCCCTCACCGCTACGGATGAGCGGCGAAAAACCTTCTTTATGACCACCGACATTGCCGTAAACACAGTCCACTGCTTTCGGCTCGCGGGCAGCGCGCCCCTTGAGCACATCGCGCTGTCGCGTCCGTTACGCTACGCCTTTATAGAAAATTCCGCGTCCCTTGAGCAGATTGCCCCCAAGCTTGAACCCGGCGCCTTTGAAATAGTATTGGCAAAAAACGCGGACGCCGTTTACAGAATGCTCCGCAGCGGCAGAGCCGACGCCTTTTTAAGCGAAAAGACGTTTGAGACGTCCTTTGACAAATATAGAGACGTGGTATCAATGGATTTTTATCCCATGGTCTACTGTCCCGTTTCATTGTCAACGCAAAATCCGGCGCTGAAACCTGTTATTTCTATAGTTCAAAAAGCGCTGGACGACGGGACGCTCAGTTATCTGGTCGGATTGTTCAACAGGGGCCACAGGGAATATATAAAGTATAAACTGTTCAGCCAGCTTAACGGGGAAGAGCGCCGTTTTATTCAGGAACACAACGCCATACCGTTCGTGGCTGAACCATACAATTACCCCATCAGCTTTTACAACGGGCGCGATGGGGAATGGCAGGGAATAGCCTTTGACGTAATGCGCGAGATTGAGGCGCTCACCGGGCTGCGCTTTGAGCGCGTCAACGATGAAAACGCCGATAGGCTGTCGTTGCTTAAAGGGCTGAAAGAAGGCAAGGCGTCTATGATCACGGAGTTAATAAACACAAAAGATCGGGCCAATAATTTTTTATTGCCGAAAACCGCGCTCCTGATAGACAATCCCGCGTTGATATCCAAGTCGGATAAGCGCAATATTGACCTGAACGAAATTCTGTATTTAAGGGTGGGCTTACTTAAGGATTACGCCCACACCGGTTTATTCAGGGAATGGTTTCCGGATCATGCAAACAACTATGAATATGAAAATGTTTTTAAGGGCTTCGAGGCTTTAGACAAAGGCGAATGTGACGTTGTGCTTGCCAGCAATCACCAGATTCTGGTTCTGACCCATTACCTGGAGCGCACGGACTACAAAATCAATTATTTATTCGACAGTCAGTTTGCCTCCAGTTTCGGGTTTAACAAGGGCGAAGTTGTCCTGTGTTCCATTGTTGACAAGGCCCTTCGCCTTATCAACACAGAGATAATTGCAAATCATTGGGTGCTGAAGACGTACGACTATCAAACAAAGCTCATAGAAGCGCAGCGCCCGTGGTGGATAGGCTCGTTCATCCTGTTCGCCGGATTAGTCGCCTTCTTTCTGGTTAGCGGCAAGCGCGCAAACAAGCGGCTGGAAAAGATTGTCGCAGAGCGCACTCACGAGCTTGCCGCGCAAACCACCCTGCTCGCCACGCTGTTTGACTCGGTCCCCGACTTTATTTTTGCTAAAGACATAAATCTGCACTATACCCATTGTAATAAGAGAATGCTGGATTTTTTAGGCATCGCCGAATCGGATATCATCGGCAAAAGCGTCATGGACGCATTTAGTTCTTCTTTAACGGAAGCCCATAGATATATTGATGAAGACCAAAAGGTAGTCAGGGACGTGAAAACCGTTATTATTGAGGAAGTTATGACGTCCCAGACTGGCGGCGGAAAAAACCTGGTTGTTGAAACCATCAAGGCGCCGCTCCTGTACAACGGCGAATTAATAGGAATTTTAGGCATATCCCGCGACATAACAAAGCGCAAAGAGTTTGAGCGCAAACAGGAGGAACAAAATGTCTTTTTTAGCGCGGTGCTCGCAAATTACAGGGGAGTTATCTGGAGCACCGACTTAAGCGGGGTCATTACGACCTTTAACGGGCAATACCTCAAGACCATTGGCGTCACGCCGTCATTCATAGAGGGCAAAAATATAGAACTGGCGCGGAAAAAGAACCGCCATCTGGATATCATCGAAAATATTGATAAAACTATCCGCGAAGGCCCGCAGGACTGGGTGGGCGAGATTGACGGCGGCGTGTTCCGCTCATATACCACGCCCCTCTACGATGGCAACGGCAAAATAACAGGCGTTGTGGGCAGCACAAGCGACGAAACAGCAATGTTTAAGCTCCAGTGGGAGCTTGAAGCCGCGCTTGAGACCGCGAAAGCCGCCAACCTGGCAAAATCGCGTTTCCTTGCCAATATGAGCCACGAAATCCGCACGCCCATGAACAGCATAGTGGGCTTCTCTGAATTGGCCCTTGATGGCAGCAGTCCTCGTAAAACAAAGGATTTTCTGAATAAAATTCTGGAGAATTCCAAGTGGCTGCTGCAAATAATCAACAACATTCTGGATATATCCAAGGTAGAGTCGGGCAAAATAACACTGGAGCGCATTCCCTTTGACCTGCACGAGATGTTCATCGCCTGCAGGGCTACCATTTTGCCCCTCGCGGCCCAAAAGGATATCAAGCTGCACTTTTACGCGGAGCCGTCAATCGGGAGGAAACTTCTGGGAGACCCAACGAGGCTGCGCCAGGTACTGCTGAACCTGCTGACAAATTCCATAAAGTTTACGCACCACGGCATCGTCAAGCTATCGGCGTCCGTTAAAGACATGCCTGACGAAAAAATTGCCGTGGAATTTGAAGTAAGGGACAGCGGCATAGGCATGACGCCCGAACAGATTAATAAGGTATTTGAGCCGTTTGTGCAGGCCGACTCAACCACGACGCGCAAATACGGCGGCACAGGGTTAGGGCTTCCCATCACTAAAAGTATAATAGAACTGATGGGCGGCGCCCTGAAGGTTGAAAGCACGCCCAGGGTTGGCAGCATATTTAGCTTTGAAATAACCTTTCCGACGATAGACGCTAAAGATGACGTTGCTATTAAGGAAATCGTATTTGATGAAACCGAAAGACCCATGTTTAAGGGCGAGGCGCTGCTCTGCGAGGACAACAAGATGAATCAGGAGGTTATCAGCGAACATCTCAAAAGGGTGGGCATCAAAACCGTGGTGGCTGGAAACGGCAAGGAAGGGGTGGATATAGTTAGAGATCGCGCGGAAAGGGGCGAAAAACCCTTTGACATCATTTTCATGGACATTCACATGCCCGTGATGGATGGGCTTGAAGCCTCTCCCCTGATTGCCGCCATGGGCACAGGAACGCCCATCGTAGCTATCACCGCAAATATCATGACCCATGACAAGCAGCTTTATACGCAAAACAGCATACTCGACTGCGTGGGCAAGCCATTCAGCTCCCATGAGCTTTGGCGCTGCCTTATGAGGTATCTCACGCCCATAAGCTATACGACGGTGACCAAAACGGAATCCGACAGCCATAACGAGGAACTGCATAAAAAACTGCTGATAGACTTTGTAAAAAGCCATCGGGATACTTATCAGGATATAAGAAGGGCCATGGACGAAGGCGACGCCAAACTCGCCCACAGGCTTGCCCATACGTTAAAAGGCGCGGCGAGAATGATAGGCAGGGTAGAGCTTGGGGATATAGCCGCCGATTTGGAACAGACTCTCGCCAATGGGAAGTTGGAAGAAGCCGAGCGCCGCATGGAAGACTTAAAGCGCGTGTGCGACAAGCTGATCAATGAACTCAACCCGCTGCTAAATGACCTCCAGACCATGGCTCAGCCTTCCCAAACGATAAACCCAACCCAGGCTCTCGCGCTGCTTGATAATCTGGAGCCGCTGCTCAAAACCAACAACTTGAATTGTCTGCAAATGCTGGACGATTTACGCGCTATAGAGGGAAGCGATTTGCTGGTTGAGCAGATGGATGATTTTGAATTTGCGCAGGCGCTAAAAACGCTTGCTGATATAAGAGAAGCCCTGGAGGCTAAATTATGAGCGCTGAGGACGAAAGACACTCCATACTCATTGTGGATGATTCAAACACCAACATCAGGGCGCTGAGTCACGCGCTGATGTCTGAGTACACCGTTTTTGTCGCAAAAGACGGGATAACGGCCCTTGAAATGGTTAAAAGCGTTGTGCCTGACCTCATCCTGCTTGATGTAATCATGCCGGATATGTCGGGCTATGAAGTCATCGCAAAGCTGAAAGACTCCGAACTGACCATGGAGATACCCGTAATATTCATCACGGGGCTTGGGGGTATTGAGGATGAGGAAAAGGGCTTCCTTTTGGGCGCCGTTGACTACATCATCAAGCCATTTAATAACACTATAGTGAGGGCGAGGGTGCGCCAGCATCTGCAAACGCTCAGGCAAATTCGCACGATTAAGCGCCTGGGCGTTATAGACCCCTTGACAGACATACCCAACAGGCGCGGTTTTAACGACAGGCTGGACATCGAGTGGAACCACGCGGTAAGGGAAAAAAAATCCATAGGCCTCCTGATGATTGATGTTGACCACTTTAAGCGCTATAACGATACATATGGGCATCCGCAGGGCGATGCGCTGCTGAGGGCTATCGCAAAGGTTTTTTGCCAAACGCTCCATAGATCAACGGATTACGCAGCCCGCATGGGCGGCGAAGAGTTTGCCGTGATACTACCCGGCACAGACATAGAAGGCGCCTTAAAAATAGCGGAGCAAATACGCGCTGCTATAGAGAACGCAACGGTTCCATGCGCCGATGGCTCTATAACGCGCGTCACGGTCAGCATTGGCGCGCAATCGCATACGCCCGTGCCGGGAGACTCCCCCGATGATATTGTTATCAGAGCCGACAAAGCGCTGTACGCGGCAAAAGAATCGGGAAGAAACAGAGTGGTTTCGTAGTTTCATAAATTACCGCATATATGTTTTTCTGGCGCGACGTCAGCTTTTTTGAGGATGAAAGCGCGCCTGCGCTCCCAGGATACCTTTCTGAACCCGCAATTTTGAGATGGAACAAAACGTGAAGCGGATGAAAACACAAAATACAGGACGCTTATTGGTTTTAGACGTTGACGGCGTGTTGATAGACCCATGCGGCAGTTTTGAAAAATGCGCGGCTATGGCGCTCAATGAAATAGCTCCCGGCCTTGCCTGGTCAGACGAACTGTACTGGCGCTTCAAGCGGATTTCCGGGTTTAACAACGACTTCAGGCTAACGGCGGCGGCTGTGGCCCTGTTTGAGTCTGGCGGGATTGACCATTTGGACGAGGCGCGCGATACGGGATTTCCTCATTTAGAAAAGCGTATCGAAGAATTGGAGCCGCGCTTCAAGGAGCGGGTTCAGTTTTACTACCAGAGCGTAAAACACCTGGAGCGCCCATTGATAACGCTTTCCGAGTTGGAGAGCCTGAAGGGCTGGGATGCGGCCATATTAACCGGCAGACCGCCTGAGGAGTTGACATTGGCCTTTGACGTGCTGGGTTTTGAAATGCCCGCCGTCGGCGATTCGCGCCCGGAATTTCGCAAGCCCGCGCCTGGCGGCTTAATACACCTTGCGGATACCTTTAAGGCAAAGCGGGTCTGTTTTGTCGGAGACACAATTGACGACGCAATGTGCCTGCGCCGCGCAAGGGAATACAGGCCAGACCTGGAACTCACCTTCGCGGCCGTAAATAAACTGCGGTATGAGATAACCCAGCCGGGGGATTTAACCTATCCAACGCTGAGGGACTTTGTATTGAGCGGAGTGTTGCGATAGAGCAATGTACTTGGCATGGCTGACGGGGAACGCAAAGAGCGCAGAATATTACATTGACAAGCTGTACGCCAGTCTGGACACAATAGCGAGGGACTATCCGCAATTTTTGGAGTCGGCGATACTGGACATCTCCTTAGACCATCGCATCCCGTTTTCCGCTTTAATTGAAGATTTTGGAAAGCTGCCGCCCATTCCGTACAGAACCCAAACGCCGCAGGGCGTGAGCCTGACCGCGCAAATGCCCTTCCTGCACCGCAGTAACCGTGACTATTGCGAATTGGCCGACATGAGCGCGCTGGAGAAGCTGCCCGGCGCCTTCGGCATGCTTTTGAAGAAGAATTACAACGTGGTGATCTCCTGCGTAATGTCCGGCCTGGCGCTGGAAAAGAACATGGTTGCAGAAGCGCTGGCTTTAGCGAAGGAAGCCCTGAAGGCATTGGAAGACGTTGACGCCCCCGAGTGTATTTTCAGCGCGCACATGCACATTGCCGCCGTATTGTTTGCTATGGGCGACGGCGTTGAGACGTTGAGAATCGTCAAAGAAACAAAAATACGGCTTGACGAAATCGGCGCAAGTTACCTTAACCAGAACCTGGCCGCTTATAACGCGCGGTTGCTGCTTTGGGACGGAGACAAGGACGCCGCGCTGGAGTGGCTGGAAAATTATTTTGTAACTGAATTTGACAGGCTCCCGCTGTTCAAGGTGTTTCAGCATTTCACCACGGCGCGGGCGCACATGGTTCTGAACCGGACTGCTGAAGCGATGGCTTGCGTTTTGGAATTGGAACGGTTGGGTCAAGATTTTCGCCGTCCGCTGGATATGGCGGAAGCCGGCGCGCTGCGGGCCGCTCTCGAATGGGCGACGGGCAGGCGCAAAGAAGCCGTGACGACGCTCGAAACCGTGTGCGCGGCCATGCAGCCCCACGGCTTTATCCGCGTAATCGCCAATGAAGGCGCGGCGATTATGCCCGTGCTGAAACGGATCGCTTTGAAAATTGACAGGGAAGGATACAACGGCGGCCTGAAAAGGGAGTTTGTCAACGAAACGCTTATGGCCGCTTACGGCGTATCGAAGGCTCACAAAGGCGTTACCGCGAATATTAAGAAAAGCGCGAAGCCGGTCAAGCTGTCGAAACAGCAAAAACTAATGATTGAAATGCTGTCTCAAGGTTACAAGAACCCGAAAATCGCGCAAATTACGGGATTGGCCCTCCCTACGGTAAAAGGGCATATCATGCTCGCCTATCAGAAACTGGGCGTGAACAACGCCATGGACGCTGTGCTGAAAGCCAGGGAGATTGGGCGATATAGCAGTTCAAAGAGATGCCTTGGGATAACCCAGGATGACAGGGACGCGGTGTATTTGAATGTGGTGGTGTGTTGATGTGGCCGTTTGACTTGTAGGGCAAAAAGCGCCCCACAAATCAAATGCGTGGGGGCGCAGGCATAAACACACATAGTTAGGGGGACGATAGACGCTGCTAGAATTGATGGGGAGCGCAGGAATGGAAACAGATAGACAACTTTGGATTTATCTGGATACAAGCATCCAAAGCCATTCCTCTAGCGAAAAACCAATGGAGGCGCAGTTATCAGCGAGCTGAAAGCAAGAGAATACAAACGGTTTGAGGACATCAAACACATCCGAGCCGATGGCAGTGAGTATTGGCTTGCCCGTGAGCTATCCATTGAGTTGGATTACGCTCAGTGGCGCAATTTCACGAAGGTTCTCGACAAGGCTAAACTTGCGTGTATGAACAGCGGCTTCAACATGGATGATCATTTTGCTGAGGTCAGCAAAACGATACAAATGCCTAAATCCGCAACCAAAAAAATCACTGATTATGAGCTTTCTCGCTACGCTTGTTATCTCATCGTCCAAAACGGCGACCCGCGCAAAGAAGTTATCGCGCTTGGTCAAACTTACTTTGCCATACAAACGCGCCGTCAGGAAGTCGCGGATTATTTCAATCAGCTCGACGAGGATAACAAGCGCCTTGTGGTGCGCGGAAATATTAAGCAGTGGAACCAGATGCTTGCCGAAGCAGCCAGAAACGCCGGATTGATTACAAACGAAGAGTACGCTGTTTTCCAAAACGCCGGCTATAAGGGCTTATACGGCGGCCTGGACGTTGAGGATATACACTCGCGGAAAGGATTAGGCGAAAACGACAAAATTCTTGATTTTATGGGCAGTGAAGAACTCGCGGCAAACCTTTTCCGCATTACGCAAACCGAGAGCAAACTCAAGCGTGAAAACGTACAGGGAGCTAAGCGGGCGACAGCTACGCACTTCACGGTTGGCAAAAAAGTCCGTCAGACAATCAAGGATTTAGGCGGCACGATGCCAGAGAATTTGCCCACGCCGGAAAAGAGCGTCACTCAAGTGGAACGCGAACAAATCGCGGCATTGAAGCGCAAGGCCAAAAAAAAGCCGCTGATGCTGGACGAATAATCGGGCTGCGAAGCGTTGACCACAGGCGCAAGCCCCAGACTATGACAACGTGCGGCCACTTTATTTAGGCTCCGTGTACCTGTGAGCGGAGAAACAATGGTAAAATATCTATCAGGCTAATGGATCAGGAGCAGAGTATGTCCAGAGAATTTAACGTGGTCATTGAACAGGATGAAGATGGATACTATGTTGCCTCGGTCCCGGTTCTGCGCGGTTGCCACACACAGGCAAAATCCCTTGATGATTTAATGGAGCGCGTCAGAGAGGTCATTGAACTATGTCTTGAGGTCGAAGATACTCCGACATACAACCGCTTCATCGGCGTTCAGCGCGTCACGGTGACGGTGTGAGCGCTTTTCCCGCACTCACGGGAACTCAACTTATCAATGCCCTTCAGCGTCATGGGTTTGAAACCATCCGAATCAAGGGCAGCCATCATTTTCTACGCCATCCAGATGGACGCGCCACAGTAGTTCCCGCGCATAGCGGTGAGACCATTGGACGGGGATTGTTGGCGCGTATTCTCAATGATTGCGAATTAACACGGAAGGATATTCAATCATAGCGAACTTACAGTGAACACTTCGTAATACTTGAAGGAAGAATATGATTCCTAACTAACCCGCATGAACACCATGTTTTGAGAATAATAGGCTGCTATTTACTGATAGATTCTAAGCATACTTGTGCTTGTTTTTCTTTTTCAGCCGATTTTGGTTCTTTATAAAATTTGCTATACGAATAACTCAATAAAAATGATCCAAACAGGACAGTTAAGCTCAGAATGGCAAACCCTGCCGCAGCGGGTCAAAACCCAGGATGCTTGACTTTGCTCAGTTAGGCATTGCTCTGGAGAAGGCGTGCAAGTGGAGTGAGGGGAGTTTCCTTGAGGCGTATGAGGAATCCAGGACTGAGACTGCTTATGGTGTGCTGGAGGGGAGTACTGTGGCTCAGGCGTTGATTAGCCTTGCGGAGAGGTCTGAAAATGGGGATGTCTTTAATACTACAAGACGCTTCTCAAGTTGAATTGCTATAAAACAACTTTTTACTTCAAAATTGCGGGACGCAATTTTGAAGTAAAAACGGAATACGCGCCCTGGCGCATTTCCCGCAGCCAGGCGTGTTATGCCGCAAGCCTTGTTTATAGCGCTTCCGCCAATACCCGTATCGCCTTTTCAAATGCGCCAGGCTCTGGCAACAGGCTGGCTATCAGGAATCCGTTTTTGGAGATGTCGAAGAAGTGTCCCGGATATATCAGCAGATGAAAGTCTGATAGCAGCCGCAGCGCGCAGGTTTCGTCGTCCTCAATGTCCGGGCGCTGAATCAGTACGCTCCAGCCCCCATAAACCGGACGGCGGCTCAGGTGAGGATATTTTTTAAGCGTATCGTCCAGAGCGCCCAGGTTTGCTTTAATGCGGCTGATTAGCTGGCTTTGCAGTTCGGGGGCCATGGCCAGCAGTTGGGGCGCCGCGTAAGCCGTTGTCGCGGATACGGACAAATACTGATCTGCGATGAAGGCCAATGGCTCGGCGGCTTCTCGCGCAGGCCCCAGCATGGCTATCCAGCCCAGCTTCAACTGGGGCAAAAGGGCCGCCTTGCTCAGGCCGGACAGTAAAAAGACAGGGCATTCAGACAGGGGGCCTTCTGCGGCCGTGCGCAGCGCCTCATCTTGACGCTCAATGGGGTAGGGCGCAAAAACCTCATCAATTATGAGGGGCAGTTTTTTTTCTGTCGCTAATTTCTGCAAGCTGAACCACTCGCTTTTGGTGAAAAACTGACCCGTTGGGTTATTTGGATTGACTGCAACGATGGCCTTTGTGTTTGGATTACAGGCGCTGCGTATTGCGTCAATATCCAATTGCCAGCCATCGTGCCAAAGGGCAGGGACGGTTACGCAGGCAAGCCCTTCTAAACGCGCAAGCCATTCAAATAAAGGATAGCTGGGGGATGGGATAATTATATTGTCGCCGGGATCAGCCAGCAGCTTGAACAACATGCTGTATGCCTCTGATGTTGACGCCGTTAGTTGTATGTCGCTTGGCGCCAGGCCATGTCCGTGCATTTCTGCCACGGCTGCTCTCGCGCTCTCTAAGCCTTTTGGGTCTGGCCTGTAACTGAAAATCTGGTTGTTGCCGAGAGCTTTAAGAATGGCGTCTCCCGGATAGACGATTTCGCAGTCGGCGGGGTTGGAAACCGTTAGGTCCAGTATGGGGACAGACGCGCCCTTTAGCTGGTTCAGGAGACTATTCAGCGGGTTTGGAAAAAAATTGTCGGGCAGACGGGTTGAAAGGCGCATGTTTTAAGGTAATAATGATTGTGACACGATTTGACAGGAGGGGGAGATATGTCTCGGACGCCTAGTGTTGCTGTTTTGCTTGCCGGTTGCGGACACCTGGACGGCGCCGAAATCAGGGAAGCGGTTTTAACGCTGCTTGCCTTAGACCAGCACGGCGCAGCTTTTCAGTGTATAGCCCCAAACGCCAATCAGCATCATGTAATAAATCACGTAACAGGAAATGTCGCTGAGGGGCAGAGCCGCAATATTTTAGAAGAATCCAGCAGGATAGCCCGGGTTGGGCAATGCCTGGATTTGGCTAAAGCCAAGGGCGATGATTTTGACGCGCTTTTGATACCGGGCGGTTTTGGAGTGGCTAAAAACCACTGCACCTTTGCTTTTGACGGGCCTGGCGCTACCGTCAGACAAGACGTAGCCGATTTTACGCAAGGCTTTTTCAGCGCTAAAAAGCCCGTTGGCGCTATCTGCATTAGTCCGGCTATGGTGGCGCTGATTCTGGCTAAGGCCGGGTTGCATGGAAAGCTCACCCTTGGCTCGGGAAAAGGGGTAAAACCGGCGATGGACGCCCTCAAGCAAGAGCACGTAGCCGTGCCTAGCGCCAGAGAAATAATCACGGACGAGGGCTTGAAGCTGGTGACAACCCCCGCATATATGTTTGACGACGCCCGTTTGGCGGATGTATTCATCGGCATTGAACGTTGCGTCGCCGAAGTGTTAAGGCTGATATAGCCGTTTTTGCCGTTACTGCGGGGGAGGCTCAAACATACATTTTTGTTATACTTTTCGCGTTGGTTATATGCTATCATGATAGTTGTTTAATGTAAAAAAGTCGCTTGGGATTAGAGAGGTTCGCAATGGAACAATCACAGGATCAAAGAAGGTTTTCCAGGGTTGATTTTCATATTGTGGCTACCGTGGCGGTAGGCGGTCAGCCCATAGAGGGTACGGTTGAAAACATGAGCCTGCGCGGGATGCTTTTTGCTACAGACCATAAGCTTAGCCCCGGCGACGAGGCCGAGATTACCATCGCGTTAAATGACCATTCCGAAAATGGGATGACTATCAGCGGAAAGGTGGCAAGGCTGACCAGCTACGGCATTGCCTTTGTCTTTAGCAAGGTTGACTTCGATTCCTACATGCACTTAAAAAATATTATAGCGCTGAATATCGGCGATGCTTCTAAGGTTGACGAGGAAATGGACGCCTTTTTAGACAGTCAGTCAGATTCGCTATAGCGATGATTCCAACAGCTCCACAAGCGCTTCGGCCATTCCCTGGCCTATCTTTGGCGGGTTTTCCACGATTTTGCCCGCTAGTTTCGTTTTGCCTCCCGGAGCTGGCTTAAATAGCCAGAATGTAGGCACTCTCCTGGTTTTTTTGGGGATGGACTGGGCTGGCCAGCAGCTTTTCTTTACGGACTTGTTTCGGGCTACGCCAATCCAGTGAAGTGAAATATACGGGTTTGGCGTTTCTGATAGCTTGATCAGGTCTGGAACCCAGTGATAGCTGTCGCTGCACCAACTGCCAAAGACTACTACAAGCGTACATGGGGTTTTGATAGCCTCCCAGCGTTTGAGCAGATCGTAAGAAATCTGCGCTTTTTCATAGCCTTCGGCAAACGCGGCGCGATGCGCCAAAATTGCTTCAGGCGTAGTAGAGCCTATCAATATGGGGAGCTTGTCAACCTTATCCAGGGGCGGTTCCTGAATCTCCGGGCGTGATAGTGATTCAACTTGAGAAGCGTCTTGCAGTATTAAAGTTACGTCTGCGCCTGGAACGCGCGCCGCGCGATTCAACACTTTCAAAATTGAATGGCTATAAGCGTTAAGTGCAGAGTGTGGCGTCTGGGGGGCGAGGCTTTCCAGGGGGGGCGCCGCGGTTACGGCTAACGAAAAAAGTAAAGGCAGCATTTGGTTTACCTCATCAACGGCAGTAATAAACCTGACAAAACACGTCCCGATTTCAGGCTTGTTGCCTATAATAACTCTGAATGCTATGGCTCATAGCAAAACTTTGGATTTTTAATGCCGGAAACCATGAAACCCCTGCGGCACAGTCGTCTTTCCCAGCGGAACAGTCGCCTTTCCCAGTTGCAAAAGCGTTTGCGAAGAAAGATGGGCGCGGCTATTGCTGATTACGGCCTTATAGAAGAAGGAGACGAAGTTCTGGTTGCCCTGTCCGGCGGCAAGGACAGTTGGGCAATGCTGGATTTGCTGCTCAACCTGAGCCTGTACGCCCCTGTGCGGTTTACCGTATGCGCCGCCACCGTTGACGGCGGGTTTCCATCATTTAATCCGGGGCCAATTCAGGAAAACTGCGCTTCATTAGGCGTTCACCACGTTTTGCTGCCTGCGCCGATCATGCCCGTGTTGGGGCAGTTCACTGTTGATAAAGTTGATCCCTCTGTGCCGGGCGCCCTAAGGCACAGGTTTACTTGCGAACCTTTGATGTTTGCGGAGCAGGGTTCGCCGCGGGCATCGGCGATAAAACCCAACCCGGGGGCCAAGCCCAAGTACACCCCGTGCGCTATGTGTTCCCGCCTGAGACGCGGCGTTCTTTATTCATACATGCGGGCTAACGGCTTTAGTAAATTAGCCCTTGGCCACCATCTGGACGATATTTTGGAAACGCTGCTGATGAACTTGTTTTTTGAGGGCAGGCTGAGTACCATGCCTCTGAAGTTGTTGAGCAATGACGGCGCGGTGACGGTCATAAGGCCTTTGGGGACGTGCGATGAATCAGACATGCGGGAATACGCCAAACTGCGCGGCTATCCATTGGTTCCGAGCGGCTGCCCATTAGGTTATTGTTCATCCCCTCTTTCTAAAAGGGTTCAGATGAAAGAGCTCATCAGCGAGCTGAACGACGACTCTCCGGATTTACGCAGATGTATGCTGCGGGCAATCACGAACGTAAAAACCACGCACCTGTTGGATAAAAAACTGCTTGAATTGCCGCCTGAGTGGGCGAAATAGGCATTGTTATTCCGTTTCTGCTTCAAAATTGCGTCCCGCAATTTTGAAGCAGAAAGTTGTTTTAAAAGCCAGGGCATCACTTTCTTCCCGAAATAGCTCAAGTTACACCGATAGGCTCAAACGCGGCGCAATTCTCATCTCCAAATAAAATGGCGCATTCTATGTATAGCGTTTCCGGTTCAAAACCGCGTTTCGCTCCAGGGATATCAGCAATGCCGTACTCGCGGTTTTGAACCGGAAAGTAGCGCTGCATGCTGACTTT
>JGI24698J34947_10000906_pt1 | contig 15010 bp, 15 predicted proteins | sample TergutMp193P3_FD_34947 | JGI IMG/M metagenome (IMG submission 34947) | reverse complement strand
GAAGCTAATGCCGGTTCTACTTTTACATTCACAATCCATGTAAAACGCGGTACACAGATAAATGAAGGTCTTTTAAGCCCGGATGTAAACTTTGGCAATCTCCGTATCATGGCGGTAGACGACGACAGGGACATTTTGGACTATTTTGTTGATATTGCCGGAAGGTTTGGAATAACCAATTGCGCTACCGCCACAAGCGGAGAAGAGGCGCTTGGGCTTGTTATTCGCAACGGGGACTATCATATTTACTTTATAGACTGGAGAATGCCTGTTATGGATGGCATTCAACTGGCGGCCGAGATAAAGAAACGGACGGCTGGAAAATCCGTGGTAATAATGATCTCCGCGGCTGAATGGTCTTCAATAGAAGCTGACGCGACAAAAGCCGGCGTTGACAAATTCCTCCCCAAACCCCTTTTCCCATCGGATATTTTTAACTTGATAACGGAGTGCATGAGTCTTGACCGTAAGCAGATTGAGGAATCCGAGTCTGATATTGACGGCATTTTCTCCGGACGGCATGTGCTTCTTGCCGAAGACGTGGACATTAATCGTGAGATTGTGCAGGCGCTTCTTGAATCAACTCAAATTGAAATTGACTGTGCCGTAAACGGCGCGGAAGCGGTGCGTATGTTTAAGGAAGCGCCCGGCAAATACGATGTGATCCTGATGGATTTGCAGATGCCGGAAATGGACGGCTATGAAGCGACAAGCCAGATAAGGGCCCTAAAAATTCCGGAGGCAAAAACGGTCAAGATTATCGCCATGACGGCCAATGTGTTCCGTGACGATGTTGAAAAGTGCCTTGAGGTGGGCATGAATGACCACATCGGGAAACCCGTAGATTTCGAGGAACTTATAGAAAAGCTGCAGGCTTCCATCCCGCTCCACGAAGAAGACGATAGTGCTTGCGTCACGGATGCTTTGGTGAAGTGTGTGGCTTGAGTGGAAGGTTGGGCGGGGGGACCGTACGAAATCAGTGTCAGTCCTCCCATTCCCCATTAATCTTGCTTGCTAAGGGTATAATGGGCTTGTATACTGTTACAATTAGACCTTAAAAAAGCATAATTCACAATACGAGCAAATTTATATCAAGACATCCGATGCTTTCCATGACTGGTTTTTGTTTATCGACAATATAGCTTTATTGGTGCCAGGCACCGTTCTTCTGAATTCTTCTTAGTCATTTTGTATGAGCTTGTCGCGCTTACTCATACTATATTGATAGCATATTTGCTATCATTCGTCAACCGGGATCATATGATACCGGGCAGCGCGATGGGGTGTGGAATTTATTGACCATCTATTTTGAGTTGATGGCTTTCATTGAACCTTGCTTTTTTTTTCGCATAATGGTAAAATATTATTCACATGAAAGAATTCCCTATTCAAAAAGCGTTTACTTTTCTGGAGCCGGGGCCGGTAGTTTTGGTTACCACTTTTGACGAAAACCGGTCAAACATTTTGACCCTGTCCTGGACTATGGTTCTTGATTTTACTCCGCGTTTTGCCTTTATGACCGGCCCCTGGAATTTTTCCTGTAGGGCCCTGCTAAAAAATCGTGAATGTGTAATTGCGATACCCACAGTCGAATTGGCGAAAAAGACCGTACAGATTGGCTCCTGTTCGGGCACCGAAGTTGACAAATTCAAAAAGTTCAAACTCACTGCGCTTGAAGCGTCGTCAGTCAAGGCCCCTCTTATTGAAGAATGTTACGCCAACATCGAGTGCCGCATAATCGACCACATAAAAAAACACAATATATTTATTCTGGATGGCGTTGAAGCGTGGGTTAACGACAAACAGAAAGCCCCCTGCTTCTTCCACGCGGTCGGCGACGGCAGGTTTATTGTTGACGGAGAGAAAATAAATCACCGCAAGATCATGGTTGAAAAGATTCCGGCGGGGGTTTAGAGGTCAAAGTGGTGTCAGGCGCAACATCATAAACTTAAGAATAAGAAACCACAGAGTTACACGGAGTACCACATGTCGAACCTTCGGTTCGCGGAACACGGAGAAAGACGCATAGTTACTTGATTACGCGCTCTCTTCATTTATTAAATTTAAACAAAGTAAAACAAGAAAGATGCGATAAGCTTTCTATTCTTGCCCTCCTCCGTGAAACTCCAAGCTGTCCGAAGGACAGCAGTTCTTCACTCCGTGATCTCCGTGTTTTACTCTTCTTCCTCCGTGGTAAAATTCCTTGAGTTGATGATGTTATGACAGGCGCCTTTTTACCTCACTGCTTAGTCCACGTGGTACTGCTTGTATTAGGACGGGTATACGTTCCCGCCGCCTTACCGCCGTTGTTGTAGACGGCAATAAAGTTACCGGGGAATGGCCCCCCCATATATTCATGACTGTCTAGCGTTACATTTGGCCCAATGGTAACACTGGTCAGTGGGTTGTCACCAAACGCACCACCTTCAATTTTTGTAACACTATTGGGGATGGTAACGCTGGCCAGTTTGTTGCTGGAAAATGCACCAGCCCCAATGGATGTAAAAGCGTTGTTGGTGGGGAATGTAACGCTGGTCAGTTGGTTCCCCCCAAACGCACCATCCCCAATAGTGGTAACGTTGTCGGGGATGGTAACGCTGGTCAGCTCGTTATTGTAAAACGCGCTATCCCCAATAGTGGTAACACTGTCGGGGATGGAAACGCTGGTCAGTTCGTTGTGGGAAAACGCATGCTCCCCAATAGTGGCAACGCTGTTACCAATGGTAATACTGGTCAGTAGGTTCTCGGTAAACGCACCTGCCCCAATGGATGTAACGCCGTTACCAATGATAACGCTGGTCAGTTGGTTTTCTTGAAACGCGCAATATCCAATAGTAGTAACGCTGTCGGGGATGGTAACGCTGGTCAGTTGGTTCTCGTAAAACGCAAAATCCCCAATGGTGGTGACATTGCTGCCAATGGTAACGCTGGTCAGCTCTTTACCGCCAAACGCGAAATCCCCGATTTTGGTAACCGGTATTCCCTCATAAGTTGCCGGTATGGTTACAGCACCTGCGCTTCCGGTATAGCCTGTAATGGTAATTTCCGATCCTGTATTAACAGCAGAAAGACCATCATTGGTTGGGATGATTGTGCTGCCTGGTGGATTTATGATAAGAAGAGCACCCAAGGTTATTCCATACCAGCCAGGCGCCTGCGCCACATTAAAGTTTACGATATAGGTTCCGGCTGTGGCCGGCACATTTTCACTTCCATCATCTCCATTCATTATATCCTCGGTACTACGGTACCTAATATTTGATATCTGGCCGGGTGATGATACTGTGTCGTCCATCGATATACGGGTAACGGTTACCGGTATGACGCTCCCTACCGTCTGGTTCAAATTGCTTATGGTGTAATGACTTACGTCCGGCCAATTGGGTTCAACTTGAATAATAAGGATTCCGGCGTATAACCCATTTGCGTCATTCCAGCCCGCAACCGCCGCCACGTCAAAGGTTACGGCATAAATCCCGGCTGCCTGCGGTGCGGTTGTACTCTTGGCATAAGTTGTACCATTGATCCCCTGGTAATAAATTGTTATCACGCCGGGCGATTTGCCGATTATCGGTTCTATGCTAACAGGTGCAAGAGGACCTCCCATCTCCTGGTTTAGATTTCCTATGACATAATCACCCGCAACCGGAGTCTGGTTCACCGCATTGATCGTCAGCGTTCCAGCCGACAGTCCGCTTGCCGCGTTCCAGCCCGGCGCTGCCGCAACGTCAAAGGTCACGGGATAGGTTCCGGTTGCAGAAGGCGCGGTAACGTTTCCGCTGTACTTGACGGTTACTGCTCCGGGGGTTTTTCCTGCTTTGGCGGTAACGGAAACGGTTTTAACATTGCCGTCAAAGGTAACTGTTCCTGTTCCGCTGATGGTAAAGTCGCCCGCAACAGGGGTTAAGTTCGCCCCAGTGACTGTGAGGTTCCCGGCGGATAACCCTGTAACGGCATACCAACCTGTGGCCGCCGCAACGTCGAAGGTTACGGCGTAGGTTCCGGCTGCCTGCGGTATTGTTGCGCTGTTGTTATATTTGATGCTTACCGCGCCGGGCGACTTGCCGCTATTCGCAGTTATCGTTACCGCCGTAACGCTTCCCGCTGTTTGGGTCAAATTGCTTATGGTATAATCACCGGCAACCGGGGTTTGCGTGGTGTCTCCCACGGTATTAACTGTTAGATTTCCAGCGGATAAGCCCGCCGCGGCGTTCCAACCTGTGGCCGCCGCAACATCGAAGGTTACGGGGTATGTTCCGGCTGCCTGTGGTATTGTTGTGTTGTTGCTATATTTGATGGTTACCGCGCCGGGCGATTTGCCGCTTTTCGCAGTTATCGTTACCGCCGTGACGCTTCCCGCCGTTTGACCCAGGTTTCCGAAATCATAATCACCGGAAACCGGGGTTTGATTTACGCCGCCTGGTGAGGTAACCGTAAGATTTCCGGCGGACAAACCCGTTACCGCGTACCAGCCGGATGCTTGCGCCACGTCAAAGGTTACGGCGTATGTTCCTGCTGCAGAAGGCGCGGTTGTACTCTTGGGATATGTTGTACTATCGATCCCCTGGTAATAAATTGTTCTCGCGCCTGACGATTTGCCGCTGTTTGGCGTTATGGTAACCGGCGTAACGCTTCCGGCTGTCTGGGTCAAATTGCCTATGGTATAATCACCGGCAATCGGGGTTTGCGTGGTGTCTCCCACGGCATTGACGGTAAGATTTCCGGCTGACAACCCTGTCGCTATGTTCCAGCCCGAAGCCGCGTCTACATCAAAAGTTACAGTATAAGTTCCGGCTGACTGTGGTATCGTGACATTGCCGGAATAACGAATGTTGCCCACCGCACCGGGCGATTTGCCGCTTTTCGCAATTATCGTTACCGCCGTCACGCTTCCCGCCGTTTGGCCCAGTTTTTCGATAGTGTAGTCGCTTGCTATCGGGGTTTGATTACTCGCGCTCGCTGGATAAATAGTAAGGTTTCCGGCGGACAAGCCTGTCGCCGCATTCCAGCCCGAAGCCGCCGCCACGTCAAAGGTTACGGCGTAGGTTCCGGCTGTCTGCGGTAGCGCAGAGCTACCAGCATAGCGAATATTGCTTATATCGCCGGACGATTTTTCGCTCTTGGGCGTTATTGTAACCGCCGTCACGCTTCCGGCCGTTTGTCCCAACTTGCCGAAAGTGTAATCACTTGCTACAGGGGTTTGATTGACGCTGTTCGCAGGATTAACAGTAAGATACCCGGCGTATAACCCTTCGGCGGCGTTCCAGCCCGAAGCCTCCGTCACGTCAAAAGTTACGGCATAAGTTCCGGCTACCTGCGGTATCGTTGCGCTGTTGTTATATTTAATGTTGCTTACCGTGCCGGGCGATTTGCCGCTTTTCGCAGTTATGGTAACCGCCGTGACGCTGCCCGCCGTCTGGTTCATATTGCCAATAGTATAATCACCGGGAACCGGCGTCTTGGCGGTTTCAGCGGGCTCTACCAGATCGCAGGTTGCAAAAAAAGTGAAAATCCCAAAAACCAGCAATATAGATAAAAAATCGTGTGTTTTTTTCTTCATGGTAGACTCCTTTCAAAAGGTGACAGTCACCTTTTTCGCATTTAATGACTGATTAGCAAAATATCTGCTATAGCTACTTAAAAGCATTATAAACAGTCTATGGCTTTTTGTCAAATTATTCAATAGCCTGTAGCTTATAAAGTATGGGAATATTTTCTTTATCAAAAGCTAAAGTCGGAAAAATGGTCTGGTGGGTACAATGAACCTACAGGAACTTTTTATCGCAAACCTAAAGGAATACCGAAAAATACGGAAAATTTCCCAACTGGAGCTTGCGGAGGAGTGTGAATCGGCGCAAACCTATATTTCTGAGCTGGAAATGGGGAAAAAAAGCCCTTCTCTGCTTATGGTGGAACGTATTGCCGCGGCATTAGGCATAGAGGCGATGTATTTATTCAAAAACGAGCCCCCTCTGGACAGCAAGAAAACCCTAAGCCATACACAGAAACAGGAAATAACGGAAAAGATGCACTCTGCCTTGGTTAAGATCATTGAAGATTACTGATAAGGGGAGAAAGGGGGATTTATCCCCGAAAAGAAGCGCAACGAAGAAAAATCTTTCATGGACTGACCTGTTGCTTGACAAGGGTGAGACGATATCCAAGAGCATTGGCTATTTTGGCAAGCGTACTGGCCCTGGGGTCGCTTTCGCCGGAAAGAATGCGGTACAAATTTGCGCGGTCAACATCGGCTTCTTTGGCGGTTGTAAGCATGCCTCTGGCACGGGCGGCAGTCTCAAGCGCGTGAATCAGGTACTTGGGGTCTGTATCGTTTTTTGCTTCTTCAATAGACGCTTCTATAAAACCTTCAATATCTTTCTCGGTTTTGAGTTCGGCGGCAATATCAACCGGATATGTTTTTACGGCCATTTTCTAAACCTGCTTTCTATAGTGTAGGGAATTGGCTATATAAAGTCAAGAAATCAACGAGATTTGTGAAGTCTGTCGCCTAAAACCTGAAAGTCAATCCAAATGCCGGGCTGGTAACAATTCCTGATAACTGGAATTGCTGCGCGGCGCAGGCGACATTGGTGTCTTTCAATGTCAACCAGTCATAGTAATAAGATAGTTCCGCGAATTGCCAGCTTAATTCGATATTATTGCTTATGATATAAGAAACGCTCGGCACCAAAGCGGCACGGATTCTGTTTGCGTCATTTTCCTGGAAGCTGCTGTTCCATGAATAAGAGCCATTGTATCTCGTATAATACAAACCGCCGATTAGTAAAAATTTTACCTTTTCATACTTGAGTAAATCATATTTGATTCTTGGCCCGCCTGTTATGCTATTACCGGTTTCCCCTTTTCCAAAGCCGCCTCTTAACCCGATATTTAACCTGTCAGTAAAATAATAACCGGCATTTATATAAAGGGAAAATGTTGTTGTGTCCTGTGATCCGGCGCTATTCTTCCATATATAGTTATACAGATAAATGTTTCCGTCTACTGTCCAGTTTTGGGCAAAAACTCCCATAGATAACAAGCTCATAATACCGGCAAAAATAATTCGTTTCATGTTTATTCACTTTATTGGAGTTTTGTAGGTATGTCAAGTTTCGGTCAAGCCGGGAATGGCGGTGCAGCGGCCAACCATATACAACGGAATTTCATAAATAACGCTGCCGGAATAACCGGTTTTGCCCAGATCAGCGAGAGACGAGCGGATTGCGGCTGGCGGGTTATAGGTATCAATGAATAATTTCAGGCTTTTTGCCTTTAAATTCCTTTCGGCTTTTACCTCAAGGGGGATCACCTTGTTCCCGGCCTGAATAACAAAATCCACCTCAGCCTTGGCCGAACCTTCCCGCGCCCAATAAAATACCGGGATGTCCCCAAGCGCCTTTAATTCCCCAAGCACGTATTGTTCCGCGAGGGCGCCGTGGAAATGATCGAAGACTGCGGGATCGCGGTCAAGAAAAGCGCCAATATCAAGGCCGGACATTGCGGAGAGAAGACCAATATCAAGCATGTACAGTTTGAAATGATCCGGCTCGGCGTAACTCGCCAGTGGATAATGGGGCAGGGCAACACGGTTCACTTCGTACACCAGTCCGCATTTGGAAAGCCAAAAAAGCGAAGAACGGTAATCCCGCGATTTAGCGCCGGGTTTTACTTCGTCGTAAACGAATTTTTTCGTCTCCCTGGCCAGTTGACGCGGAATTGAATTCCAAAGGTGTATTACCCTTTCGGCTGACCTCATGCCGATGTGCTTTGAAAAATCATCTTCGTAATCACTGAGGATTCTTTTTTGTATAGCCTGGATTGTCTTGAAATTTTTCTCTTTTGTGAAAGCGGATACAACTTCCGGCATACCGCCGACATAAAAATAGTATTTAAGGAACTTAATCAAATCGTTCTTGACCAGAGCCGCCAGACGGGAATCCGCTTTTTCAATCGCGGTAATAAGCTGCTGCTCGTCCAGGGCGCGGAGGAATTCCAGAAAGGTCATCGGGTATAGTGTCAGAGTGTCGGTTTTCCCGACCGGGAAAGATTCATCATTGTGCAGCGCGATGCCAAGAAAACTGCCGGCGGCAATTATATGGTATTCCGGGGCTTCTTCACAAAAATACTTAAGCGAATTGAGGGCCCTGTTGCACTCCTGAATTTCGTCGAAAATGACGAGGGTTTCGCCGGGGGTGATGGATTCGCCGGAAATGAATCCAATTTCTTCCATGATGCGGCGTGGTTTAAGGTCGCCATCGAAAATCCTCCGCGCCAACTGATTATTGAAAAAATCAATGTATACGGTATTCCGGTAGGCGGTTTTTCCAAATTCCTTCATCAGCCAGGTTTTGCCGACCTGCCGCGCTCCTTTTAGCAGCAAAGGTTTCCTGTACAGTGAGTTTTTCCAGTTGATTAAAGATTCCATTACCATCCGCTGCATATTTTGACTATACACTACAATTGCACCTTTTTCAAGGGAAAACCCATCTGTTATCGCACCTTTTTATAGGGAAAATTAATCTATTATCGCACCTTTTTACATGGAAAATAGATGTATTATTGCACCTTTTTACAGGGAAAAGGTGACTCTCACCACAGTCACCCCCTTGATTAAACCTGTAAAAAAGCGTAGGCTGTTATACTACCTCTTTGTCCACTCGGTGGACCATATTATGTCCGTAAGGAGGAACTATGCGACAATATGAGCTGATGGCAATCTTTCCACTGGAGGAAGACCATCACAAGGCTGGCCGGGAAAAACTGTTGACCGATCTTGGGAACAACGGAGTCGAAATCGAGAAAACCGACGAACTCGGGGATCGGGATCTGGCCTATGAAATCAAGAAAATTAAACGCGGAAAATACGTACTTTTCACGATCAAGGCGGATCCCGCGAAGATCACCAATCTGGACCGGATTTTCAAACTGAACGCCGACCTCGTCAAGTACATTTTCGTGAAAATTGAGGCCGTAGAAAAACATGGCTGATATTAACCGTGTTGTCCTGGTCGGACGTCTTACCCGTGACGCGGAACTGAAGTACACCGCCGCCGGCCAGGCTGTGTGCAAGTTCTCGGTGGCTGTGAACCGCCGCCGGAAAAACGGAGACCAGTGGGAAGATGAGGTCAATTACTTCGACGTGGTTCTCTGGGGCCGTCAGGGCGAATCGCTAAACCAGTATCTGGTAAAAGGAAAAGCCATTGGCATCGACGGCGAGCTTCGCCAAGACCGCTGGCAGCAGGACGGGCAAAACCGGTCCAAGATTGAGATCGTGGCGGGCAATATCCAGCTTCTTGGGGGAACCCAGGGGTCTGGCGGAGCGGGCAGCCAGGGCGGAAACCAGGGCTTCCCGCAGCCGAGAAACAGCTCTGCCAACTCCGTTGGCGACGGCGAGGGTTCAAACTCTTCTTCATCGGATGATGATTTCACCGATGACATTCCATTCTAGAGGGGATTATATGTCTGACGAAAAATATATCGAAAACAATGAGCGCCCGGTTCGTGACAGGGGGGGGCCGGACACGCAAATGGACGGCCGTGACGGCGACGGCAGCCGCGGCGGGAAGGGCAGGGTCTTTTTCAAGAAAAAGGTCTGCAAATTTTGCATGCAGAAACTGAAAATCGACTACAAGGACGCCGATACGTTGCGCCGCTTTATAACCGAGCGGGGAAAGATCCTCCCAAGGCGTATAACGGGCTCCTGTGCCAAACATCAAAGGGCGCTTGCCCTCGCGATAAAGAGGGCGAGGACCATAGCCCTTCTGCCCTTTGTGACGGACTAACGGGCAAATCGCGAAACACAATTTCGCGATTCGCCCCGATGAGCGGCTATGCAACAGGCGAACGTTGATCGAAAGTTTCTTCTCCCGGCGATAATAGGGGCGGCCCTGTCTCTTTTTTTGCTGAGAACCGGCATTCTCGCTTTTTTCTTTCTCGTGCCTCTGGGCTTTGTTTCCTACAGGTATGACTACAAGAGCGCGTGGACGGCGTTTTTTTTTGCGGCTTTGGGAAACTTTGTCCTGGCCGCCGGCGCACGGGCGTCCGGCGCCGTTTCACTGACGGATACTCTCTGGGACATTTTTTATTACGGCCTGATGGCGTTTATTTTTACCGGGATAATCGCGCCGCCTCCCGCTTTATCGGCGAAGTATAAGGAAGCCGTGCGTTTCTTTTGCGGCTCCTGCCTGGGCGCTCTGCTGTTTATTTACCTTTTTCTGCAAATGGCTGCTTCCCCGGTGTATCTGGAATACGTTGATTATCTGCTGAATGCCGTCTTCCAGGTCAATCGTTCTTCCGGCGCGGATGTGGTTCAGAATGCCCTGCTTGGGAACGTTTCGGCGGAACTTGTTTTACAGACGATACAGGCCGTTATGCTTCGCGGGGGAAGTCTCGTTTCCTGCGTCTTGCTGTTCGCGCTTTGCCGCCAGATAAGTCTTTTTTTGGCCCGTCTGTCTTTAAGAAAGCGGAATCCATCGGAAACGGCGCCTTTGACGGAAGCGTCTTCCATCGCGTCGTTTCGGGTGGATCCCATGGTGATATGGGTGTTTTCCGCCTCGCTTTTGCTGGTTGTTTTGACCGGAATGGCCGGCCTGGAAATCCCGGAGATCATCCTCTGGAACATTTTGGTTCTTTGCGTTATCATATACTTTACTCAGGGATTGGGGATACTTCAGTTTTTCTTTGCGCGCTTTGCGTCCCCTTTCTCAAAGATTTTTTTTCTTGTGTTACTGGTTGTTGTTTTATTCAGTCCTTTTTTAAACCTGCTTCTTCTGGGAGGACTTTTCCTTCTGGGAGTCGCGGAAAACTGGGTGCCCTTGAGGGCGCCAAAAAAAAACGGGCCGCCTTCAACTCCGGAGGCGGGTGACGACGAGGATGAAATGTCCGGCGGAGACTAGTTTTCGCCGGAAGGTCCCGGATTAAATCCGTCCGTAAAAAATCANGGAGCTTGTGTATGAAAGTTATTTTGAACAAGGATCTTTCGCCTCTCGGNGAAGAGGGAGACGTAAAGGATGTCGCCAAAGGTTATGCCAGGAATTACCTCTTTCCCCGNGGGATTGCCCTTCCGTATAACGAAAGAACCGCNAAACTTTTTGAAGGCCGAANGGAAGAAATCGAGAAAAGAAAAGCGCAGAAGCGCGGCGACGCNGCAGGGCTCAAGGAAAAGCTCGAAAGCCTTAATCTTGAGATTACAATGCCCGCCGGCGCGAACGGAAAACTATACGGAGCCGTTACCAGCCAGACCATCGTGGATGAACTGGTGAAAAATGGCTATCAAATGGAGCGCAAAAAAGTTGAGCTTCCCGGAAACAGTATCAAAAACATCGGGAAATACAAGGCGGTCGTCAAACTCTATGAAAACGCGTCGGCTGAAATCAGCGTAAGCGTACTTGGTCAGGAAATAAAAACCGAAACAAGAAAAACCGCCCCTGCCAGGCCGGCGAGAAGACGCAGGGATGGAACCCATGAAGGGACTTCCCATGGTGAACCTCATGAAGGAACTACCCACGAAGAATCCAGGGAAGTCCCTTCCCATGAAGAGGCTTCCCATGAGGCCGCCGGCGTGGAAGCCCCGCGGGAGGAAACTCCTTCGCGGGAAGTTTCCGGCGGAAACGAAGCGGCGGCGCCGTCCGCGAATCCATAGCAGGTGCCGGCGCCGGGCAAAGACAGAATACCTCCTCATAACGACGATGCCGAGAAAGCAGTCATCGGCGCGATGCTTATCGACGACAGCGCCATAGGGATGGTCGGGCAGTACCTGACGCCTGACGATTTCTATTCCTCAAGAAACCGCAAGATCTTTGAGGCCATTCTCGCCCTTTTCAACAAGGGTACGAGGCCCGATCTTTTGACCTTGTCCGGCGAGCTGGAAAAAACCGGTAAGCTTGACGAAGCCGGCGGCGTTGATTACATCGCCTCCCTGACCCACGCCGTCCCTTCCAGCGCCAATGCGGAATATTATTCCCAGAATGTGCAGAATGACTCCATGCGCCGCGCGTTGATCCGTATTTCGGGCGAAATCGGGGCAAGGGCCTTTGACGAAATGGTTGAACCGAAGCTCCTTCTTGAGGAGGCCCAGCAGAAACTTTTTTCCATAAGCGATCCCGGCCGTATTTATCACTACAAAAAATTGGAAAATATCGTCGGACCCGTATTCAGTTACCTTGATGAAGTGCATAAAAACAAGGCTGAATTTACCGGCATTCCATCGGGCTTCTATGATCTGGACAAGTTGACCCTGGGTTTTCAGCCCGCTGAATTAATCATCATTGGCGCGAGGCCCGGCATGGGAAAAACAGCCATCGCCCTCTCCATGGCGGTGAATGTCGCCATCAAGCTAAACAAGCCCGTCGCGTTTTTTTCACTGGAAATGTCCGACCGTGCCCTGATGATGCGTCTTTTTTCGGCGGAAGCCGGTGTGGAATCCAACAGGCTCAGAAAAGGAAGTTTCTCCCAATCCGAAAAAGCCGATATTTTTCACGCCGCGGAACATTTACATGACGCGCCTTTGTACATTGTGGATTCGCCGCACATGACCATATTGAATATTCAGGCCATGTCCCGCATGCTTAAAATTCAGGAAAATGTCGAGATCGTTTTCATCGACTATATCGGCCTTATCGATTCGGACGGAAAATTCGCCCAGCGCTTTGATTTCATATCCCATGTGTCCAGATCCCTCAAAGGGCTTGCCAGGGAACTGAATATTCCGGTAGTGGCCCTTTCCCAGCTCCGGCGTGACGCGGATAAAGCGAAACCAAGCCTGGCGGACATTCGGGAATCAGGGTCGATTGAGCAGGACGCGGACGTGGTAATGCTTCTTGACAAGGATCGGGAAAATAAAAACTTCGATGAACAGTCCAACGAGATAGGGCAAAAGGTAAAGCTCTTGCTGGCGAAAAACAGGAACGGGCCGGTTGGTACCATCGATCTAACCTTCCTGAAGCATTTAACGAAATTCGTTTCCTATACCGACGAAAAACCTTAAAAAGATCGGGGACTTCTATATTCCGCAAATTTCTGTTATACTTTTCCCAATGCGCATTTTGAGCTGGAACGTCAACGGAATCCGCGCGGTGGAAAAAAAAGGCTTTGTCTCCTGGATGGAAGCCGAAGGTGCGGACATGATCTGCGTACAGGAAACCAAGGCCCGGCCAGAACAGTTGTCGCCGGAGCTGCTTGAGATCCGCGATAAAAACGGGGCGCCCTACCACGCTTACTGGGCAAGCGCCAAAAGACCGGGTTATTCCGGGGTGGCGATTTATTCCAAAACCGAGCCCTTGAACATCAAGCCCATGGGAATCGGCGAATTTGACGATGAGGGGAGGGTGCTTCAGGCCGACTACAAAGATTTTACCCTCATCTCGGCCTATTTTCCCAATTCACAGGACGCGGGGAAGCGGCTCGATTATAAGCTTGCCTTCTGCGGCGCCATGCTGAAGCTCTGCGAAGCTTACCGCAAGAAAAAGCGGCATTTTATCCTCACCGGTGACTACAACATCGCCCATACCGAAATTGACCTTGCCCGGCCCAAAGAGAACGAAGGGAACGCCGGTTACCTGCCGGAGGAGAGGGCCTGGATGGACGCCTTCACCGGCGTGGGGTTTATCGATACCTTTCGGCATTTCCACCCCGGCAAAAAAGGGCATTACAGCTGGTGGTCTTACAGGATGAACGCCAGGGAAAAGAACATCGGGTGGAGGATAGACTATCACTGTGTCGATCCGGAATTCCTCCCCTTCGTCGAATCCTCGATTATCCGGCCTGAAGTCCAGGGTTCGGATCACTGCCCCGTGGAACTTACGCTGAAGTAATGAAGATCAGATACAACGCCCCAACGGTTTTGACCTTTGCCTTTATAAGTACGGCCGTCCTTATCCTTTCACTAACGATTGCACCATCCCTTACGGTGCGGTGGTTCGCCGTTCCGGGGAAACCGGGTTTCAGCGCCGGAAGCCTCCGCTGCTGGGTAACTCTTTTCACCCATGTGCTTGGCCACAAAGACTGGTCCCACCTCATTTCAAATTTTACGTTTATCCTGCTAATAGGTCCCATTCTGGAAGAGATGTACGGTTCAAAATCGCTTGCAATCATGATTTGCATCACCGCGTTTGTTACCGGTGCGCTTAACGTGCTGTTTTTTTCTACCGGTCTTCTGGGGGCGAGCGGGGTTGTGTTCATGATGATACTTCTGGTTTCGTTCACCAATTTTAACAAGGGGGAGATTCCCCTCACATTTATTCTGGTGCTTATCCTCTATCTGGGAAAAGAACTCTTTGATTCCTTCCGGGGCCTCTTTGGGCCGGGCGATGATATTTCGCAATTCGCCCACATCGCCGGAGGGTTCATCGGCAGCCTGTTTGGTTTCTTGAGGGTTCCCCGCCGTTAGCCAGTAGCAAATTCGGTCGAAATGATTTATGCTGTTCCCATGCGTAAAGAATTCCTTGCTTACAATACCGTACGGAACAACGCGCTTAAAATGGCGCACAGGATTCATAGCGACGGCTTCATCCCGGACGTAATATACGTGTCCCTTCGGGGCGGAGTCTACCTCGGAAACGTGATCAGCGAGTACTTCAAGATTATCCAGAGCGGCGCGGCGAGGCCCGTGTATTACGCGGCGGTGGTCGCGCGTTCGTATACCGGCGTGCGTGAATCCGACAGCCGAGTGAGAGTTGAGGGCTGGACCTATTCGCCGGAATTCCTCAGAACCGGGGACAAGGTACTCCTTGTGGACGATATTTTCGATTCGGGGAGGACCATAAATCACCTCGCGAATATAATTCTGGACAAGGGAATCCCGCGCGAAAATCTGAAAGTAGCGGTTCATGATTACAAGTTTTTCCCAAACTCCGAACACTTACCTGTTCAGCCAGATTACTATTGCAGAAAGCATGATCAATCGAACACCAGCGAGGATCTGTGGATACACTATTCCAGCCACGAACTCATAGGCCTTACAATGGAAGAACTGGAAGAACACTACTATAAAGACGATCCCGAATTGCGG
>JGI24698J34947_10000905_pt1 | contig 15011 bp, 17 predicted proteins | sample TergutMp193P3_FD_34947 | JGI IMG/M metagenome (IMG submission 34947) | reverse complement strand
TGTTTGAATCGCTAGGGCTTGATACATCAACGGCGGTGCGTATGTTTTTAATTTCGGCGATTGAGACCGGGGGTATACCGTTTGCCATTATTCACAACTCTGGCCGCGACACGGAGATTCGCGGGGCAATTGCCCGCAGAAAAGCAGGGGAACGTTTTTACACATCAGGTGAATTTTTGACAAATATGAAAGCCGCCATTGAAGAAAGCATTACTGATGACCGAACACAAATATAAAGTCAGCGTTGATTTTGAAATAGTTAATGACAATGTTTATGTTTACGATATTCAGGACTGCCGCCAAGACACAGACAAAAACCTGCTCTAATGATGTTTTATCTCACAGAGGCACGGAGGGGGGAAAAGGCAAGATTATCTCACGGGGGCACGGAGGCGCGGAGGGGGATTTGTGGGGAGAAGAATTTGACTAAGGCCGATACTTGGTATATATTTACTGTAGTGCCACTTCTCGAGGCGGCCTTGTAGCCTCGTGAGCCTGCGGAGGGGCCGCCTAAAAACGGCTCCTCCGAATATTACGCCACCTTCCGAGGCGGCCTTGTAGCCTCGGGAGCCTGCGGAGGGTCGAAAGATCCTCCGATTTTATTTCTTCAAATCTCTAATCCTTGCGGAGTGTAAAGCCTCAAAATTGCCCTGCCGGACTGAAAAAATCATTTCCCCTTCGAAACCGCCCGAATAATCAGAGCTGTTTACCACACCAAATATTTTTCTGAGAATATCACTTTTTATAATATTCGGATTCATGACTCGGATAAACACATTCTGCCCCTGATCCCTTGATTGCCTGAACCTTCGCTCCACCATATCAATACCGCCAGTTACTGTCTTGAATTCATAGAAGATACCGTTCACCAAAGCGTCCGGGCCCGGAATAAATCTGCCGTCTGCCGCCCTGATTTTCGGCAAAATAAAGACAGACGCTCCTCTGTCCGCGAGAACCCCCGCCTGCCTGATTTCCTTTGCAAGAGTTCTGGCATCATTATCGGAAATAGTTTTTTTATTTTTTGACGGAGTTATTCTTGACTTTGCAATTTTGATATTTTCGAGGTTTTTTGGCATTTCATATTCGGGCCCGTTTTGTTTTATATTGACTGAAGAAGCGTTTACCCATTGTTCGTTTGGAAACGCCCCTTGCGCGGCAGTTTCATTTTTACCAATATTTTCAAAAAGCCGCTGTTTTTCTGCGGATAAATCTGATATTCGCGGCGGCATTAAGCGTATTCCTTCTATAAAGAAAATGCCATTTATGTTTATTACTATGTCGTTTTGTTAGTTATGCTATTAGGTTTTATTGTATTAAGTATATATCAAAAGCGAAGAGATTACAAAGGGGACGAGGGGGAGGGAGCGGCAGAAAACGCTTGACTTCTTTCCAAGAGTGCCGTATATTTAAACTGCCGGGGGTTAGTATTCAGTTACGCCCTGGGTAGCGAACCCTGCCGCAAGGCAGGGATTTTTTATCTGAAGCCGCTCGTATCCCAAAAATAAGGATTTTTTCCGCCAATTGAAACGATAATTTTCCCTGTATATTCATGGTGGCGGTCTAACACAAGACCAATCCTGCTCCATTAAGCGTATTCCTTTTATAAGAAAATGCCATTTATGTTTATTACTATGTCGTTTTGTTAGTTATGCTATTAGGTTTTATTGTATTAAGTATATATCAAAAGCGAAGGGATTACAAAGGGGACGGGGGGGAGGACGCGGGGGGAAGATTATCTCACGGGGGCGAAGTGATATGTGGCTCGATACGAAGAATGGATTGAAATAAAAATACGCCGCATAAAAAATAAGATATTGACATTATCATTAAAATATAATTATAAGGATAATATCCGCAAGAAAAGCAACGGCAAAAGAACGGAAACAATATGGAGGAAATATATGAAAAAAGAATATGATTTTTCCAAAGCAAAACCGAACCCGTATATAAAAAAATTACGGAAACAAATATCTATAAGGATAGATATGGATACAATACAATATTTCAAAAAGAAGGCAACTGAAACAGGCATATCATACCAGAATTTGATAAATTTATATTTATCTGACTGTGCTGTTCACAAGAAAATGATAAATATATCCTGGAAATGAAATAATGCCCCAACGCCGCCTGAAATAAAAAACATATCAAAAAACAATAAAATACGGGCTTGACGCATAAAAAAAATAGATTAGTATTAAAATATGGATAAAAAAATACCGCATATTGATAAAATCATACCTATCATTGTCTCTCTTGCCTCACCGGATCAAATTATACTTTTTGGCTCATACGCGCGGGGGGATAACACCGCGAAAAGCGATATTGATTTACTCATACTTAAAAAGGGATTAAAAAAAGGGCGTGAAATTTGCGGTTCTATTTATAGGGCTTTTTTAGACAATGGAATTGCAGTTCCCGTCGATCTGCTTGCCATTGATTATGATCGGTACTTTGAATTAAATAACGAGATTGGATATGTGTACAAAACCATAAAGGAACAGGGTAAAGTGATATATGGCTCGATATGAAGAATGGATTGAACGGGCAAAGAGCAGCCTTGAATTATCACAGGTAAAGATTATCCGCCATATTCAGTATGAAGATCTGTGTTTTCAAGTTCAACAAGCTGTCGAAAAGGCGCTCAAGGGGCTTTTAATTTTTTATAACGTTGAGCCTGAGTTTACCCACAATATTGAATTACTGATAAACGAGCTTAAAAAATTCACCGATATTCCTGAAGAAGTTAATGAAGCGACAGATTTAACAAATTACGCGGTTCAGACAAGGTACCCCGGTGAATACGATGAAATTACCAAAGAGGAATACGATAAAGCGGTAAAAATCGCAAAAGGCTGTTTAGATTGGGTTGAGAATAAAATTAAATATATTGAAGAAAATAAAAAGTTGGATTGAAACAAAAAACATACCCGGAATAATATCTCTCGACTATTTTCCTCCCTGCGGTTAAAATATAGTATGGTACAGAAAGAAGATCTGGATCGGTGCGCCGCGCTTGTCGCGGAGTGCAGGAAGGAAATGGCTGTCCGAATTGTCGGGCAGAAGGAAATGATAGACGGGCTTCTCGCTTCCCTTGTCGCGGGCGGGCATATTTTGCTGGAGGGCGTTCCGGGGCTCGCGAAAACGCTTGCCGTAAAAAGTATGGCGGAAATTACCGGGCTTGAGTTCAAAAGGATTCAGTTTACCCCCGACCTGCTTCCGGCGGATTTAACCGGAACAATGATCTGGGAACAGGAAAAAGGGAGTTTCTCCGTCCGCCGGGGGCCTGTGTTCGCCAATGTGATTCTTGCCGACGAGATTAACCGCGCTCCGGCGAAGGTGCAGTCCGCTCTGCTTGAGGCAATGGAAGAGAAACAGGTGACAATCGGGGAAAAAAGCTACCCCCTGCCCGATCCTTTCTTTGTCCTTGCGACGGAAAACCCGATAGAACATGAGGGGACGTACTCTCTGCCGGAAGCCGAACTCGACCGCTTCCTGATGAAATTGCTTGTCGTCTATCCTCAGCCTATCGAAGAACTCAGCATAATAATGAACAGCGCTTCTCTTTCAGCTAACGCCGCAAACAGCGCGCTTTCTCCTGTGCTGAGCGCGGAAAAACTTGCCTTTTTGCGGAACACGGCCAATTCAATTCATGTTGACGAGGAAGTAAGCAAATACATTGTGTCTATCGTTACCGCCACAAGGCCCGCTTCTACAAGATCAAAAACGGCGGAAAGCGCGAAAACTCCGGCGGACAGCGTGTACCGTTATGTGTCATTCGGCGCTTCGCCCAGGGCTTCAATCGCGCTTTACAGGGTCAGCAGAATTTTCGCGATGTTCGCGGGGCGCAATTTCGTCAGTCCCGAAGATATTAAGACCTGCGCGTATCCTGTTCTGCGGCACAGAATCGTTCTCTCTTACGAAGCCGAGGCGGAAGGAATGGACGCGGACGCCGTCATCGGGAGAATCCTCAGCCACATTCCCGTCCCCTGACAGTAAGCGATATGGAAACAAGCGAGCTTCTGCGCATCATTACTACCCTCCCTGTTATTTCAGACGGCCTTGCCGAAGAAATGCTTGCAGGAAATTTCAACTCGATTTTTAAAGGCCAGGGGATGGAGTTCGACGAAGTCCGCCATTACGAAGCGGGCGACGATATTCGTTCCATTGACTGGAACGCCAGCGCGCGTTTCGGCACTCCGTTTGTAAAGATGTTCCGCGAAGAACGCGAATTAACAATTTTGATTTTAATTGATATTTCGCCGTCTATGCACAGGGGGTATCAGGCGGAAAGTTTAAGTCCCTATGAGCAGGCGATCATCTGCGCGGCGCTAATCGCCTTTTCCGCCGAACATACGGGCCAGCAGGCGGGAGCGTTTTTTTTTGACAGGGACATCGAAAAAGTTTTTCCGCCGCGCAAGGGACGGCGGCATATCATGTCGCTTGTAACGGCTGCCCTTCAATACCAGAACAACGTTCCGCCGCGCAGGGACAATCGCGGCAGCGATATCGCGTCCGCTTTAAAGGGAGCGCAGAGGCTCCTTAAAAAGCGCTCTCTTGTGGTTCTTCTCTCCGATTTTTTCAGCATTAACTGGGAACAGGAACTCGGCAGCCTCTGTAAAAAACACGATCTAATCGCGCTTCGAATCTGCGATCCGCCGGAGCTTCCGTATCCCGGACTTATTACGCTGGAAGACCCGGAAACAGGCGTGCGTATAGAAGCGCCGGCGGGGCTTGAATCTTTTAAGGAAAGCTGGCTCCAGTGGCGGCAGGAGCGTTATGCGCAATGGGAAACGCAGTGCCGGCGCAGCGGTGCGTCTTTTCTGGAGTTATCTACAGAAGACGACGCGCCCGCCTTGCTTTTAAAGTTTTTCGGCAGCGGCAGAAGCCGGTACAGGCGGCGGAAACGGCTATGAAAAAACTTTTTGTTTTAACACTTTTTGTTTTAACAGCGGCGGTATCCGTCGCACAGGAAGGCGCATACCTGATTCCCCGCAGAATTTATTCAGGAGATCCGGCGGTACTTATCGTGCCTCTGCCGCCGTCTACGAAAGATTCCGGCGACATTGTCATTACTTCAGGTTTTCCGCAGGACGAGAATATTGACTTTCGCAGAATCATACTTGAACGCCGCTTGTCGGGCGGCAGGCTTTTGATCGAATTTACCGCGTTTGCCCCCGGCGTTCTGAATCTTCCCGTTTTTGAAATAGACGGTGAAAGTTTTTCCGGCCTTTCCGTTACGGTAAACTCCATAATCGGCGGCGGCAGCGCGCCTGTTCTTTCGGGACCCGCCTCTTCCCTCGCGATGCCGGGGACAGCCTTCCTCCTCTACGGCTCGCTGTCAATTTTTGTTTTTCTTCTTCTTTTTACAATCTGGTTCTTTCTCAAGGGCCGCGTTTTTCTGCACGGGCTGTACAAAAAATACAAGCGCATTATGCTTTTCTCTTCCATGAAAAACGCCGAAAAATACCTGCACAAAATGCTGTTAAAAGGCGCGGATAAGCGCGTGATCCTCGACGGCATATCAATTGAATTCCGCGAATTTTTGTGCGTCTTTACCGGAAACAACTGCCTTGCCATGACTGCCGCCGAATTTGAACGCCTGCCCGCGGGACAGTTTTTGCCGCCCGATTTCGACTTTTCGCCGCTGGGAGAATTTTTTCGTATATGCGACGAACTTCGATTCTCCGGCGCGGACGCCGATACGCGGGACATACTGCGTCTGTTAGGTGATCTGCATAACTTTCTCGGCGTTTTTAAAAACGGCGTAAAACCGGAGGCCGCATGAGTTTTGGCTTTAATAATCCCCTTGCGGCGGCGGCGGCTTTTATAATTATCCCTCTTGCGGCTTTCGCCCTTTCACGCCTGAAAAATCCCTTTGTCGCGTCAATTCCTCTTGGTGCGCCCGGCGGCGTTCCGTTTAAAAAGACGCAGATAAGCGGCCTTGTCAAATTTCTGAAAGCGCTGGAAGTTACGGGAGTTTTTCTGCTTTTTTTCAGCGCCGCGGACCCTGTGGTAAAAACGGCGGAAACTGTCTGGCTGAACCGGGGCGCGGATATAATTTTTATTTTGGACGTAAGCCCAAGCATGGCCGCGCTGGATATGAACGGAGAAAACCGTTTCAGCGCCGCCTGTACACTGATTACGGATTTCGCCGCCCGCCGTCCTTCGGACAGCATCGGCCTTGTCGCGGTGGGGCGGGACGCGGCTCTTCTTGTGCCGCCTACGCCGGACAGGGAAACGCTTTACAGAAGGCTGGAGAGTCTGCGCATCGGCGAATTTGGGAACGACACCGCGCTCGGGATGGGGATTTCCACGGCGGCATTCCATCTTGAAAAATCAAACGCGAAGCGCAAGACGGCAGTTCTCATTACGGACGGAGAAAACAACGCAGGCTCCGTTCATCCCGAAACAGCCGCCGCTATGTTACGTGACATGGATGTGTCCTTCTGGGTGATCGCGGTCGGCTCCGCCGGAGAAGTGCCGATAGATTATATCGATCCTTACACAAGGATTCGCAGTACGGGAACATTTGATTCCCGCTTTGATCCGGAAAGCCTGCGGCGGTTAAGCGTTTCAGGCGGAGGGACATACATTGCCGCTCCTTCTTCGCAGGCGTTTTCCTCCGCGTTTTCACAGCTTGACGACAGCGAGATAACCATACAAATACCGCGCGTTATAAACAGGCGAAGATCTTTTTCCCTTTTTCTGCTGATACTGGCAGCCGCAATGCTTACAGCGGTCAGATTGACAAGGCGCGTCTTTCTTAACAAGCGCAAACTTCCAAAGGAACTGAATAAAAAATTACGGGCTTCGGTTTTCTTTTTCTGCGTATTCGCCGCGTTAGCTGTCATTGCCGCCGCCGGCCCGAGATGGGGGACGGGATTTGCCGCCGCCGAATACCGCCGGGGCCTTGACGCGGTTTTCGCGATAGACGTTTCGCGAAGCATGGACATCCGTGACGCGCAAACAGACAGTGCGCAGTCGCGGCTTGAACGCGGCCTTGCGATAGCGAAAGAAAGCGCGGCTTCCGCAGCGCCCGCGCGTCTTGCCGCCGCCATAGGCAGGGGCAGAGGCTATCTGGCTGTTCCTTTAACCTATGACAGCGAAGCGGCGCTGGCTTTCCTCCAGTCGCTTGACGGCTCCTCCATGACCGGAAGGAGTACCAATCTGGAAGCTCTTCTGGACGCGGCGGCGGACGCTTTTCTGGAATCCTCTCCGGCGAGGAAGGTAATTGTCCTTGTCTCGGACGGCGAGTCCCATTCAGGCATCCTTAGAAACGCGCTTAACCGCTGCGTTAGGAAGGGCGTCATTGTATGCGCGGTCGCGGTTGGCAGCGACGAAGGCAGTTCCGTTCCCGATGACCCGCGAAACCCGCAGTCTGCCGCCGCCGTTAGCAGAAGAGACGCCTCCGTTATGCGCACAGCCGCAGAAAGAACAGGCGGCATTTACATTGACGGAAGCCGCAATGACGCGGCGGCGAACCTCTCGTTTTACCTTAAGTCTCTTGCGCAGGAGGCGGGAGGCGGCGGACACAGCGAACCAAAACAGCAGCGTTCGTTTTTCATCATGCTCGCGATTATTGCCTACGGAATCTGCAAGGCGGCCCCTCTTCTGCCCCGCCTGCCGTTTTTTTCGTTATTCGCAATTTTCATGATTTTATCATCCTGTTCAAAAGGCAAACTGCTCCTTATAGAAGCCAACTATTTAAATTCGCGCGGCAGATACGACGAAGCCATTGTCCGCTACCTTAACGCGCTAAATTATGAGGACTCCTCCCCTTACGCGGAATACGGGCTGGGACTGACATTCTATTCGCTTGACGAAGGAAAAGCCGCGCTTAAGCGTTACGAAAATTCACAAAAAAAACTGGAAACTTTCGCGGACAGCGAACACCGCGAACTTCGATACAGAAACCACTACAATTCAGGCGTTATTTTATTTGAACAGGGAGATTTTCATTCCGCGGCGGACGCGTTCAAGGAAGCCCTGCGGGCGGATCCCGCAAGGATAGAGGCAAAGCGCAATCTTGAATTAAGTCTTTTATCCATTACAATTGAAAAAGACAGCGAAAAGCGGGAAAAGCGGCACGAAACAAGGGAAATCCTTTTTGAGTACATGCAGGAGAGGGAACAACAGCAATGGAAAAGCAGGGAATGGTCTGCGGAAGAAGAATTTACAGGACCGGATTATTGATCATGAAAGCAAAACTTGTATTTCGCATAACGCTGGTTATTTTTTTTCTGATTCCGCTTTTGCCGCTCCATGCGCAGGAAGACACGGATACGGAGGAAATTGAGGAAGAAAGAGGCCCGGATGTTTTCGCCTCGGTAGACCCCCAAATACCCGTAACGGGCAGACCGGTAACAATCAGCCTCATTATCGACCACCCCGTCCCCGAAGAAGTTACCGTCATAGCGCCTTCCTTTGCCGGGTCCCTAATTCTCGACCGTATTGTAAAAAACCCGAGGGTTACGGAAACGCGGGTTTTCACGCTTGTCGAATACAGATTGATTCCGTCAATAAGCGGGCGCGTCGCGCTGGAATCGTTTACTGTCGTATGCCCCGCCGGCATCACTGAATCCGGCCCCTTTATCCTCAATATCAGGGGTGAAGGCGAAGAGCCGCTTCTTCTAAGCCCGCGCCTTGCATGGGAAGAAACTCCCCGCCAAATAACAACCGGAGATCGCGTAACGCTTGTCCTTCGCGCAAACGGCTGGAACTCGCTCCATCCTCCGCCTGAATTTTTCATGCCGCAGGTTCCGCAGGGAGTGATTCTCGCGCTTTTGCCGCTGTCCGAACAGGAGAGGGCCGGCGGCATTGCTGTCAAACTTGAACTTATACCCCTGAACTCAGGAAATTTCCGCCTGAACGCGCGTGTCGTCCGCCATGAAAACGTTGAATTTGCGATACCTGCCGTCAACATTCAAATATCCGGCCCTTCCGCCGTACAGCTTTCGCCGTCCGCCGAAAACAGGCATGAAAGCGGTAACGCAAATATTACCGTGTCCTTTCCTGACTTTAACATAATGGTCCCCGCCAAACAGGCAATTCGGGAAACTCATCTCCTGCAATGCAAGGACATTTACAACACGGCGAAAGAGCTGTGGGACAGCGGCCTTTTCGCCAGATCGCTTGCGGAGCTAAGGCGCCACGAAAGGGACCACCCCGCGGGGACGCTGCTGCTGCTAATCCGGCGGCAGGCGGAAGAAAATCTGGGGATTTTCCGCACGGAAAACGAAACCAGGCAGAGGCGAAAAATGCTTTCTGCCTTGTTCTCGTTTGTTTTGTTTATTGTAATTATTACGCCCTTCGTTTGTTTATTCTTATTAAAGAGGAAAAATCTTTTATTATGGAAAACGGTATTGTTATGCGGCATTGTTTTTTCGGCGGCGTTTTCCTTTTTCTTTTTCAGGCTGTCAGAATCAATGTTTGTATACCCCTGGAAAGAGAACCTTTTGGGAGTAACAAAAGAAACGCCTGTACGCCGCATGGCAGATATTGAGGGAGAGGTATTGATAAATTTCACGGAGGGCCAGCCGGTTTTGATCCTGCTCGACTCCGGTTCATGGGTTTATGTAAAGACAAACGACGCTTCTGGTTTTTCAGGATGGATACCGGCTGAAAGAGTAGAGTTTTACTGAGAGGGGAAAAGTGAACTTTGGAGACATACTGGAAAAGTGGGAACGGGGCCAGCCTCATGCTTCTAAAAACGATTCCATTAATATATGGCTCAGGGAAAACGAAGTTTTTGACAAAGACAAAAACGCGAAAAACACATCCATTCCGGGCGAAAGACGCCGCCGCCTTATGCGCCTTCAGCCTGACGATATAATTGACATTCACGGATACACAAGCGAAAAGGCATGGCTTTTGCTCGATCAGTTTTTTGCAAACGCCAAAGACTGCGGTTTTGAAAAACTGCGCATAATCCACGGCAAGGGAAACCGCTCTCAGGGAGAAGCCGTTCTCGGGCAGACTGTCCGCAAATATATAGAACAATGCCCCTTCGCCGGAGAAAACGGTTTTGAAAGATCAACTAACGGCGGCACCGGCGCAACGTGGGTTTTTTTGAAGGACTGATTTTTGAAGAGAGCATCTCACCGAGGCGCGGAGGCACGGGGTTGTTGTTAGATGTATTATCGTTGTACTTCCGTGTTTCGCGAAAGATATGATATTAAGAGAGCATCTCACCGAGGCGCGGAGGCACGGGGTTGTTGTTTGATGAATTCTTCTTATACATCAAGTTTTTCTTTGGTTAAAAATAATTTAAAAATTTAGAACTAATATATTCCTCTCTAAATTCTTCCTCCGTGTCCTCTGCGAACTTTGTGTCTCTGTGTGAAATTCTTCTTTACTGGTGAGAAACTTTCCCCGCTCTCACGATCATTACGTCTCCGAAGCCTAAGCGTTTTGCCAGATAGTCGGCGGGTTTTTTCAGCCACGGCGGAGCGAGTCCGGCGGCGAGGCCTCCCCATGTGCGGATTTTTTCAATTTTAAAATCGGCTTTTTTTAACATTTTGGTCAAGGTGCGCGCGGAAAAAAGGTAGAGGTGATCGAATATCGCCGAACGCCATTGGCCGCCGTAAAGACGCGCCTGAAATCCGCTGATGTTGGGGGTTGTAATAAATACACGGCCCCCTTCCTTTAGGACGCGGTTTGCTTCGGTTAAAAAAGAAGCGGGATCGTTCAGGTGTTCAATAAGGTGGGACGCAAGAACTATGTCGAAACTTCCGTGCGGAAATTTATTTTCTTCAAACGGGATGTTCCGCACGTCAAGCCGCCGCTCGTTTTTGGCATACTGTGCGCAGGGAGAAATTTCCACGCCTGTTACGCGCCAGCCGCGATCGCGCAAACTGGCAAGAAGCGCTCCCGTGGCGCAGCCGATGTCAAGAACGGAAGGCGGCTCTTTGGCGCGAAAGAGCGTTTTTTCCAGCTCGTCAAATTTTGCGTCACGCAGGGCAAGCTGCTGCAGTTTCAGGAAAGCGGCTTCGTTTTCAAGTTCGTAGGACAGGTAATCGCTTCCAAAAACGGCGCTGTAACGCGCAATTATCTCATCTTTAACGGGCTGCGGATTCCTCTGTACAAGGCCGCAGGACGCGCAGAGGACAAAGCTGAAATCTTCGCAGTTAAGCGCAGGTTTGAAAACAACGCCGCCGCAAAGGGCGCAGGGGACAATGCCGCTTTTTATGCTGTCCGCCGGCATGGAAAAAGTTTTCATTGTTAATTAACAGTCAGGTATCTTACTACACTTCGGGGATTGCCGGTTATGTCCTGCACAATAACTTCAAGCGTTACAAGACCGCGGGTTAAAAAAACATCGGCGGTTTCAAAGGAGGGAAAGGCGGAGTAAATCTGCCTTGCCGGAACCAGTCCGTTACGGTGATAAATCAGAAGAACGCCGTCTCTTGCGGAAATAGTCTCGAAATTAATTGAACCCGCTTCCGCGCCGTTCACGGAACAGACGATTCTCTGCGGCGCTTGCTGCTGCGCTCCGGGCGCGGAAGAACCGGCGGCGTTTACAAGCACCGTGTAACGTCCCTGGCTTAAGGCTGGCGATTGTACAATCTGCCCCTGGGCGTTTCGCAAATTTACCGAAATAATCTGCAAAGGACGGGTGTTTTCCCGCGCAGGAGTAATGATCATCGCGGGATTGACCCAGCGCCGCTCACGCCTGTCAAAAACAATAAAGTAAAATCCGTTACGCGACGACCAGCCGGAAGCGCCGGAAGAGGCGATTGTCTGCTGTTTTTCAACAACAGTATGCCCGACCGATTCCACTTCCGCGAGGCGGCTGTAAATGCTGATCAAACCGTCTCCATGATCGACAGCGACCCACGCGCCAAGCGGCGACGGAAGACGCGACGCGGCGTCGTTCCTGTTTCGAGAAAAAATCACCTCGCCTTTTTCCGCGGCAAGCACTTCCGTGCCTCCCTCGAAAATCATTCCCAAAACAGGATTACCCCTGTTGTTGGAACCAAAGTTGCGGATTAAGACAGCTTCCTGGGACGGCCAGTTCATCGCGTCCAGAGTATCGGAAAGAGAGCCCGCCGTAATGAAAACGGCAAAAATTACGGCGCTTATTTTTAATGCGCGGCGAATCATCATCTTTCCTCCAGATCAAAAGAAATCAACGTTGTTCCTCCTCCGGCGACAAGCATTGAACCTGTTCTGCCCAGAAAAACATCGTCGCTTTTAAACTCGGCCCTTAAAAACACAGTATCGCGGACGTTCCCCCTGAATTTTGAAAAACTCCATCTTTCCTGCGGAAATTTAATGCCGATTAATTCCCTGCGCTGCGCCGAACGGGAAGCAATCAAAAAGAAAATTCCCTGATCGCCGGAAGTATCAATGGCGGCTATCTCGCCGTCCAGAGGAATATTGATCACATACCTTGACTTGATATTGTAACAGCCGATACCGCCCTCGCGTTCATAAATTACGCGCCTGTCCTCGTCGGTGAAAAAAATACGCACAGGCCGCCTGAATCCGGCTCCCAGAAATTCATGGTAGACAACTTTATATTCGCCGTCCGCGCTGCCGTAACTCTCAAACAGCAAAAATCGCTGTTCATTAACGCCGCAGATTATTCCAAAGCGCATACCGCTTGAGGAAAGAGCGCAGCCGTGTATTACCGCGTAACTGGAGCCGCCGGGTTCAAAATAAAAAACACGTTTCCCTTCGGAATTTAAAATTTCAATTATTCCGTCAATGGAACCTGTTAAAACGAGTCCCGCGGCGGCGTCAATACAGGTAAGCGGCGCTCCGAATTCATAAGTCCACAGAACGCCGCCGTTTTCTCCGATTTCAGATAACGCGTTTTGTTCGCTGCCGATAATAAAGACCCTGTTATCCAGCAGTACAGGATAGCCCGTTACATTTTCGATATTTATAATCGTATCCGCCGTAATATTTTTTATTTCGATGCTTTCAGGCTCCGCGTCATATTCAGCCCACATTTTTTCGCTGAGGAAGGTATCGCGCGTTTTTACCCTGTTAATCGCAAACTGTCCCGACGGGTATATGTAGCCGAAACGGTTTCCCAGAGTAAAGGGAAGAAGCTGGCCCGATGTCTGCACAGCGCCGCCTATGAAAATAGGAGAGCCGGATTCAGACGAGCTGTCCTGCGCAAGAGAGCCGACGGCTGTCAATGAGCTTATCCATCTGGGAACAAGAACTGTTTCACGCGGGATGGGCCTTGCGGCGATCAGGAAATAACCAATAAAAAGCAAAAAAATGATGACGGTACGGATTTTTTTCTTTTGCTGCGCCACTATTCCCCCTCTATCAGCTTAGCATGAATTATTGTATGATTATAGAACAAAAATGATTTGGAGACAAGCATGGTAACAGAAGAACAATTGGATTCGTTATTGGCGGAAGCCAGAAAAGCCGCCGATATGGCGTACGTTCCCTATTCAAAATTCCGCGTCGGAGCCGCCCTGCTGTGCAAAGACGGCAGCGTTGTTGTCGGGTGTAATGTGGAGAACCGTTCCTACGGCCTGACCATCTGCGCGGAGCGCAACGCCATTGCCGCCGCGATAACAAAGGGCAAAATTACGTTTGAAGCGGTGGCTATTTATACGCCGGATTCGGCTGAACCTGTCGGCCCCTGCGGCGCGTGCCGCCAGGTGTTAAGCGAATTTATACCGCCCCACGCGCCGGTACGTTTTGCGGGTAACGGCACAAAACAGGTAAATACCACCCTGGGGGCACTGATCCCCCTGGATTCCCTTCATGAATTGAAGGAAAAAAGTTGAATACGCTGTCATTCTGACGAATATCTTGACATTTATTACCGTATCGTGCGATAATAAACATCATGGCAGATGATGATATCCTTACCCTTGAAGAAGTCGCGAAGTACCTGAGAGTATCGGAGCGCACGATATACGACTGCGCCCAAAAAGGCGAAATTCCGGCGGGAAAAATAAGAACCGCATGGCGTTTTAAAAAGTCCGAAATTGACAAGTGGGTCAATGAAAGACTCTCGTCAAACAATTTAAGTCCGCAGATTACCCCAATCCACGCGCAGTCCATACTTTCACAGCACCGTATACTTTTTCTCAACCACTCAAGCAAGAGGGACGCGCTTCTTGCGCTGGCTGAAAATCTCGCAGCCGCGCCGCAGGTAAAGAACAGGCAGGAACTGTCAACGGAGATTCTCAAACGCGAGGAACTGATGAGTACAGCCATCGGCTGCGGAATAGCCATTCCGCACGTCCGCCTTTCGTCGGTAACCGACCTAGTGGTTTCGGTCGGAATCAGCCGCACGGACATTGTTGATTTTCACCCATTAGACGACGAACCTGTGCGGCTCGTTTTTATGATAGCCGCCGCCGGAAACCAGCACGCCTATTATCTGCAAACTCTGTCATGGTTCAGCACCCGCCTTAAAAACAAGGAACTGCGCGACTCTCTTTTGCAGGCAAAAACTCCCCAGGAAGTCTACGATCTGCTTGTTGAATAAGTCCGTCCGGTTTAACCGTTATTCAAAAATCACGGCGAACCAGTATTGGGGGTCGCTTTCCTCCTGGCTGATAAGGCCGATATCAACGTTAGCTGTAGTTTCCGCGACAAGCCACCTTGTTCCGCCTGCCTCGAAGCGGGCGCCTGTTCCGGCTATATCCGCAAGGCCCATCGCGTGACTGTAATGATGGGAAAGCATGAAAGCGCAGCGAATGTCAACACGGGAAAGAATTATCGCCCAAAGCACGGCACGGCTGTCGCAGTCGCCCCGTCCTTCCGTAACCGCGCTTACGAGGTTTAAAAAATCGCTCCTGCTTAAATAGCGCTCGTATTGGAAACCCTGCACAAAAGCAAGCGCCCTCTGCGCGAAAGCCCTCTTAGCCTCGTCGCTGTCTGCCGGAGTTCCTCCCCAGTTACGGACAAGCGCGTCCGCTGCTGATGTTACGCGATCATAAGAATCCCTGTATATAAACCTGTAATAACGAATCCACGCGTCCTGCAAATACGGCGTATTTATATAATTTTGAAGAATATAGTATTCG